>Ga0316207_10001605_pt1 | contig 26815 bp, 29 predicted proteins | sample 6weekpyrite_MG_FD_204943 | JGI IMG/M metagenome (GOLD analysis project Ga0316207, IMG submission 204943) | Microbial mat bacterial communities from mineral coupon in-situ incubated in ocean water Damariscotta River, Maine, United States -... | ecosystem: Environmental > Aquatic > Marine >... | reverse complement strand
TAGCACGCGTGATCTTTTGCGTATTCTTAATGCTATTGATCTTGGTGCGTATCTCTTTGCCTACGGCCATTACAACTCTCCCGTCTTTACCAGACGTTGTTTGCCTTGAATGACTCGATCGCTGATGCTAAACCAGCTTTGATGTCGCCATTGAAGTCACCGGTTGAATTGATGGTTGCCATCAGCTCAGACTGACTGCTATTCATGTAGCTAATCAGCGCTGCTTCAAATGCACCAACCTTGTCCAGATCAACGTCATCAAGGAAGCCTTCGCTCGCGGCGAATAGAGAAGTCGCCTGTTCAGCAACACTCATGGGCGCATACTGCTTCTGCTTCATCAGTTCGGTCACACGCTGTCCACGCTCAAGCTGCTTTCTTGTTGCTTCATCAAGATCAGAAGCAAACTGTGCAAACGCTGCAAGCTCACGATACTGCGCAAGATCAAGACGTACACCACCACCAAGTTTCTTAACGATCTTGGTCTGTGCTGCACCACCAACTCGAGATACCGACAGACCCGCGTTAATCGCAGGGCGGATACCCGAGTTGAATAGATCAGTCTCAAGGAAGATCTGTCCGTCAGTAATCGAAATAACGTTGGTTGGTACGAATGCAGATACATCACCGCCCTGAGTCTCAATGATTGGCAGTGCGGTCAATGAACCGGTTTTGCCCTTCACTTCACCATTCGTTACTTGCTCTACGTAGTCAGCGTTTACACGTGCTGCACGCTCAAGTAGACGGGAGTGGAGGTAAAAAACGTCACCAGGATATGCTTCACGGCCTGGTGGCCGACGCAGCAGTAGCGATACCTGACGATATGCCCAGGCCTGCTTGGTCAGATCATCATAAACGATCAGTGCATCTTCGCCACGATCACGGAAGTACTCGCCCATGGTACAACCCGCGTATGGTGCGATGAACTGCATAGATGCTGGATCAGAAGCACTCGCTGCAACGATGATGGTGTGAGCCAGTGCATCATGCTCTTCAAGTTTACGTACCACGTTAGCGATAGAAGAGGCCTTCTGTCCAATCGCAACATAGATACATTTAACACCAGTACCTTTCTGGTTGATGATCGCATCGATCGCAACCGCTGTTTTACCTGTCTGGCGATCGCCAATGATTAACTCACGCTGACCACGACCAATCGGCACCATCGCATCAATCGCTTTCAGTCCGGTCTGAACTGGCTGATCAACACCCTGACGTGCAATGACGCCTGGCGCTACTTTTTCGATAGGTGAAGTACCTACTGAATCAACAGGACCTTTACCATCAATTGGCTCACCCAGAGAGTTAACAACACGACCCAGAAGTGCTTCACCAACTGGCACTTCAAGAATACGGCCGGTACATTTGGCGGTATCACCTTCAGAGATACTTTCATAAGCACCCAGGATAACTGCACCAACAGAGTCACGCTCAAGGTTAAGTGCCATACCAAAAGTATTGTTTGCGAATTCAATCATTTCGCCCTGCATTACATCTGCAAGACCATGAATACGTACGATACCGTCTGTCACAGAGACAACAGTACCTTCGGTACGCGCCTCGCTGACCGTTTCGAAGCTTTCGATTCGTTGCTTAATCAGATCACTGATTTCTGCTGCATTTAACTGCATTTTTATATCCTCTATAACGAATTAATTTAGTGAGTGCCGATCAATGGGTCAGGGCGTGGGTCAGTTTTTCTAACTGAGCCGTAACCGATCCATCGATGACCATATCGCCTGCGCGAATAATGGCACCGCCCACTAAAGTGTTGTCTGTTGTGCAGACGAGCTCGACCTCACGACCCAAACGCTTTTTCAGCGCCTTCTTGATCTTGGTCTCCTGCGCACTGGTCACCGGAAATGCGGAAACAACTTCTGCCTGAACAGTCTTCTCAGCTTCTGCTCGATACTCCTCAAACAGTGCTGCGATTTCAGGCAGGACGGTTACGCGTCCGTTTTCGACCAGTAACTTAACCAGGTTTTGAGCGGCATCATCAAACTGATCCCCGCAAACTCCAAGAAAAAGGTCGACCAGTTGTGCATTGCTCAGACGTGGATTACCAATCACGCCCTGCATTCCACCGTCCTGTGCTACCGCAGACGCTAGTGCCAGTTTTTCAGACCACTGCGGCAACTGCTTGTTAGCAGCTGCCAGGTCAAAAATGGCCTGTGCGTATGGACGTGCGATTGTGCTTTTTTCAGCCATGCTCGTTCAGCCCTCTTAAATCTGGCCAACCAGATCTTTCAACAGATCGGCATGCGCCTTTTCGTCCACTTCACGGCCAAGAATACGACCAGCACCGGCAGCAGCAACAGAGGCTACTTTTCCGCGTAACTGTTCTTTGGCGCGATTCGCTTCCTGCTCAATCTCAGCTTTAGCAGAAGCAAGCTGACGCTCACCTTCTGTACGTGCCTTCTCTTTTGCCTCTTCGACAATTTCGTTGCCACGTTTTTCTGCTTGAGCCAGGATCTCAGCTGCCTGGGATTTCGCTTCAACCAAGTGCTCTTTAGCACGCTTTTCAGCAAGTTCAAGATCATGCTTGCCCTTGTCTGCAGCGGCCAAACCGTCAGCGATGCGCTTCTGCCTTGCAGCAAGAAGATCATTCATCGGGTTCCATAGCACTCTATTGACGAACCACAACAGCGTAACGAATGCAATAATCTGCGCAATCAGTGTTACGTTAATATTCATCTAAGTCTCCTAAATAAATAAGGTGTTACCAACCAGGGGCCGGTTAAACCTTATGCCGCGCCAATTGCGCTGCTTAGGGCACCTACGAATGGGTTTGCAAACAGGAACCACATTGCGAAAGCTAGAATGATAAAAGGGAAAGATTCCATCAGACCAGCAAAAATGAACATGTTGGTCATTAGCGCAGGACGCATTTCAGGCTGACGTGCGATCCCTTCAAGCGTTTTCGCACAGATCAGACCCCAGCCGATAGCCGAACCCAGACCAGCAGCAGCAAGGATGATTCCGACGCCAACAGCAGTAGAGGCATAAATTTGAGCGATCATATCAGGTGTCATTTGGTACATCTCCTATTTAAAAAATACTAAATCAAAACTCTAAAAATTAAACTACTAAATCTAAATCAAACAAAAACTTAATTACATCTTGCGCCCTTACATTAAGTGCGCTGCTACTAAATTAATGATCTTCTGTGTGCGCCATCGCGAGGTAAACAATGGTCAGCACCATAAAGATAAATGCCTGCAGGGTAATTACCAACAGATGGAAGATCAACCAGCCAAGATCAAGCACAACCTGCAATGGAAACCAGATGAGTGCGCCAAGACCAACCGCCATGGTGCCACCAATCAGTGCAATCAACAGGAAGACCAGCTCACCCGCAAACAGGTTACCAAACAGACGTAGTGCCAGACTTAGCGGCTTCGCTAATTCTTCAATCACAGACATCACAATGTTCACTGGTACAAAAAATTTACCAAATGGATGAAACAGAAACATCTTCAGATAACCAGCCGCACCTTTAACTTTAAAGTTGTAGTAAATAATCAGAGCAAACACCGTCAGCGACATCGCAAGCGTGGTGTTCAGGTCAGTGGTCGGTACCACTTTAAGGTATTCGATACCCAACACACCCGATGCGATTAACGGCAGAAGATCAACCGGAATCAGATCCATAAAGTTCATCAGCCATACCCAGACAAAGATCGTCAGAGCTAGCGGGGCAATAATTGGGTTATGTCCCGGAAAGGTATCTTTCACCTGACCGCTGACAAAATCGATAATCGACTCAACAAAATTCTGAAAACCGCCCGGCGTGCCTGTCACAAGGTTACGACCCATGCGAGCACTCACCACAATCATTAGAATACCTAAGGCAACACTAAAGAAAACCGTGTCCAGATGTAACGCCCAAAAGCCCTGCGCCTTGTGTGTTACAGGATCACAGTCACCAACACATAGGTTGGTCAAGTGATGCTGAATATACGCGACTGTACCGCCGCCATCAGATGATCCGCTCAAACCTGCACTCTCCAAAAATTATTACTAAATTCTTATTATTCAGTGTCTGTCTGTTTTTTGCGGCCCTGTCGGCCAGCCATCATGACAAACACTAATTGCGTGATTACAAAACCGATAATCAACGGCAATGGCGCCAGCTCCAGGACGCCCAACCCTATTCCAAACAGGGCCAGTACCAGTACAAACCGTACGACTGCGCCCAAATATAAAATCATCTGGCTCGTTTGAGCACTTTTTTCAGCAGCAACGCTGGCGCGATTAACTCCGCGACTTAACATCGTGGTTGAGGCAACACTCACTAAACCACCATAAAAAGCAGAAATTGCTGCCCACGAGCCATCTTTCAGGAAAAAACCAGCTGCGATTACAAGCCCAATTCCCAACTGCAACAGTATGATTTTTTTAGCGTTATCCGCTATCTCACCTGGCTTTTCAGAATCATTCATCCGAGCTTACTCAACAGTCCATGCACCTTAATGATCCCGCCCACTACACCAAGGCCGCCGAATATTAGCATAAAGAGCGGCTGAGTATCCAGCCAGTAATCAACGAATAAACCGAGGCCAAAGCCAACCACAGTCATTGATGTCAACATTGTGCCAACACCAATTAGTAAAAGACCCGGGCCTTTCTGTTTACTCATGCACTCATTCACCAACCACACAACCATAACGGGGAGGGCAGTATATCAAAATTAAATTCAATGAGTTAGCTTTGAATTGCAGGCGTTTTATTTGATGTGCTCAAGAATGCCTTCTAGTTCATCAAGACTATTGTACTGAATCACCAATTTCCCTTTACCTTTTGCTGAATGCTGAAAATTAACCGCCGCGCCCAAACGCTCCGACAAATCTTCCTGCAGACGACGCACATCAGGATCGTTTTCAATACTCTTTGATGATTTAGCCTTAACCGCTGGTGATTGCGCCTGCCGCACAAGCTGTTCGGTTTCACGCACCGACATCCCTTTTTCAACCACACGTCGCGCCGCCGCAATCTGCGCATCCCCCTGCAGACCTAACAAGGCACGCGCATGCCCCATCCCAAGATCGCCAGACTCAACCATCCGCTTCACCTCATCACTGAGGTCAAATAGTCGTAACAAATTAGAGACCGCGACACGTGAACGACCAACGGCCTCGGCCGCTTCCTGGTGGGTCAGCTCAAATTCCAGAATCAAACGCTGCAATGCAGTCGCTTCTTCCATTGGGTTAAGATCTTCACGCTGAATATTTTCAATCAGCGCCATCGCCATCGCGGTCTGATCGGGTACATCGCGCACCACCACCGGCACTTCGTGCAGACCCGCAATCTGCGCTGCGCGCCAACGACGCTCACCCGCGATGATCTCGTATTTGTTTGCAGAAACTGGGCGCACCACAATTGGCTGAACCACGCCCTGCGCACGGATCGATGCCGCCAGCTCATCCAGTGAATCGGTACGCATATCAGTACGTGGCTGGTATTTACCACGCTGCATCACATCAACCGGCAGGTGACGCAGGTCAGATGTCCTCGCGGCCGCCTCGGTTGTAGTCGGCACAGGCGCGGCCCCGCCTAGCAGTGCATCCAGCCCGCGCCCCAAACCGCGTTTTTTAGTCGCCATCCATTACTCTCTAAAAATATAGTTAACTAAATTATTATAATTAATATTATGAAACTACTAGCAAAAAATATTATGCGACCTCAGCTGCCTTAGATTCACGCCGTAAAATCTCACCGGCCAAAGCCAAATAGGCGAGGGCGCCACGCGAAGTTTTGTCGTACTGAATAGCGGGCAAACCATGACTTGGCGCTTCAGCCAAGCGCACATTTCTCGGTACCACGGTACGATATACTTTATCCCCAAAGTGACTGATCAACTGTGCCGACACCTCATTCGACAAGTTGTTACGCGGGTCAAACATGGTGCGCAGCAAACCTTCGATCGATAGGCGCGGATTGGCAGTTGAACGCACCTGCTCAATCGTCTCGATCAATGCAGTCAATCCTTCCAGTGCATAATATTCACACTGCATCGGGATGATCACACCTTCAGCGGCGACTAGCGCGTTGACCGTCAGCATGTTCAGTGTTGGCGGACAATCGATCAACACATAGTCAAACTGATCTTCAACAGATTGCAGCGCCTTTGCCAGACGACTCTCGCGACCATCCATACTGATCAACTCAACCTCGGCCGTGGTCAAATCACTATTCGATGGCAGCAACGAATAGCCGATATGCTCCTGATGGATCATCGCCTCATTCGCCGTCGCCTCATTTAACAGCACATCACAACAGGACAACTCGACGGCATTTTTATCGATGCCACTGCCCATCGTCGCATTGCCCTGCGGATCGAGATCAATCAGCAACACGCGACGTTTGGTCGCCACCAGTGAGGCCGCCAGATTAACCGTGGTGGTGGTCTTGCCCACACCACCTTTCTGATTGGTAATCGCAATAATCCTGCTCATAAAAACCTTTCCCTAAACCGATTCGCATCGCGAACGATTTGTTAATCAATCTTTGGCTTCATCTGCACAATATGGCGCGCTGCATCATCACCCGGCACCGTCACTTTCGACACTGCAAGTGTCTCACACAAATCTTCCAGTACCGCCAGCTCGCCCCCTGGGTACTGGCCCTTCATCGCCAACCATTCACCATCCGCACGCAACAGATGCCTGGTTAACGTCACCATCAACGAAATTTCAGCAAAGGCACGCGATGAGATCTGATCAAATAGCACTTCAGTCTGATACGCCTCAACCCGGCCATTGTGCACCTCAACATTGCCAATTGCCAACGCTGCAATCGCCTGCGTCATAAAGCGGGTCTTTTTGCTGCTGCTATCCAGTAGTACAAACTGAATCTCGGGAAAGAGAATCGCCAATGGTATCCCCGGCAATCCCGGCCCAGTCCCCACATCAAGCACTCGAGCCCCCTTAATGTACGGCACCACGGTAAGGCTGTCGAGCAGGTGACGCGACACCATCTGAATCGGATCTCGCACCGCGGTTAAGTTATAGGCCTTGTTCCATTTTTCGAGTAGCCCCAGATAGTCGAGCATCTTTTGCTGCTGCTCATCAGTAATCGACAGCCCCAACTCATTGATGCCATCCCGCAAAATATCTGCCTGCTGTACACGCAGCCCACTATCGATATCCATCAGGCAGATCGCTGCGCGGCGAGCGCCGAGCGCTTTTTCAAATGAACTAATAATAATGAGATTGCCGCAGGCGTCACGCCCGGCACACGCCCGGCCTGACCAACTGTGGCGGGGCGCTGCGCCGTCAATTTCTGCTTCACTTCAATAGAAAGGCCGCTCACCTGCTCATACTGCATATCTTCCGGCAATTTGGTTTCTTCGTGGCGAAGATGGCGTTCAATTTCTTCCCGCTGGCGCTCAATATAACCGGCATACTTCGCCTGTATTTCGACCTGTTCGACCACAGACGGATCAATTTCAACGGCGTTCGTACATGAAAGCGTCATCAAAGAGGCATAATCAACATCGGGACGACGCATCAAATCGATCAATTTCTGCTCTTTTGTCAGCGCGCCGCCGAGTACACGTTGCGACTCTTCTTCGCCCAACTGCCCCGGACGCACCCAGACCTCATTCAGGCGCTGCTGTTCACGCTCGATCGCCTCGCGTTTCGCCTCAAATGCAGCCCAGCGCTCATCATCGACCAAACCAAGCTCGCGCCCTTTTTCCGTGAGGCGCAGATCGGCATTATCTTCGCGCAACAGCAGTCGATATTCGGCACGGCTAGTAAACATACGGTACGGCTCCAACGTGCCTTGCGTAATCAGGTCATCGACCAGTACCCCAAGGTAGGCCTCGTCGCGGCGCGGACACCACGCCTCCTTTTCCTGCACCTGAAGTGCCGCGTTCAGCCCCGCCAGCAACCCTTGCGCCGCCGCCTCTTCATAACCGGTGGTGCCGTTAATCTGTCCGGCAAAAAAGAGCCCGGGCATGTGTTTAGTTTCAAGCGATGACTTCAGCTCGCGCGGGTCAAAATAGTCATACTCAATCGCATAACCGGGGCGGATGATATTGGCATTTTCAAATCCCTTCATCGAACGCACCAGCTCAACCTGCACATCAAACGGCAGACTGGTTGAAATACCATTGGGATAGACCTCGTTCGTCGTCAGCCCTTCCGGCTCCACAAAGATCTGGTGCGAATCTTTATCGGCAAAACGGACAATCTTATCTTCAATCGACGGGCAGTAACGTGGCCCAACGCCTTCGATCACGCCGGCATACATCGGCGAACGGTCGAGGGCGCCGCGAATAATGTCATGCGTCTTTTCATTGGTATGGGTAATATGACAGGAGATCTGGCGCGGATGATCGGCCACTTTTCCCATATAGGAAAAGACCGGCAACGGGGTGTCACCCGGCTGTTCGGTCAGCAGTGAATAATCGATGGTACGCCCGTCAATGCGCGGCGGCGTGCCTGTTTTGAGGCGATCAACGGTAAACGGCAGCTCACGCAGACGGCGAGATAACGCATTGGATGGCGGATCACCCGCACGACCACCCTGATAATTTTGCATCCCGACATGAATCAGCCCGCCGAGAAAGGTACCGACTGTCAGCACCACGGTGCGGGCGCGAAAGCGCAGCCCCATCTGCGTTACAACACCGGCCACGCGGCCACTTTCAACGATCAGGTCATCAACCGACTGCTGAAACAACGTAAGATTGGGCTGGTTTTCAAGGGCAGGGCGCACCGCCTGACGATACAAAACCCGATCCGCCTGCGCACGCGTCGCACGCACCGCTGGCCCTTTACGCGCATTCAGGGTGCGAAACTGGATCCCCGCCTTATCCGCCGCCTTCGCCATCAACCCACCGAGCGCATCAACCTCTTTCACCAGATGCCCCTTACCGATCCCGCCAATCGCCGGATTGCAACTCATCTGCCCCAGGGTATCAATGTTGTGCGTCAGCAACAGCGTCTTCACGCCCGTACGCGCAGCCGCCAACGCAGCCTCACTACCGGCATGGCCACCACCCACCACAATCACATCGAAATCGTCTTGATAAAACATCACGTACTCACTAAAAACCGCTCCCCGACAAAGTGCCGAGGGAACCGGCTATTTTACGCGAGAATGGAGGGGTAACCAAGGAAAGATGAGGGATGGGCTGTCACGTAGCTATCATTACACACAAGTGATCACTCTCAACAGCTCCAGGCCCCTTTACTTATACGTAAGTACGCTCACTCAGCGCACCCAGCACCTTTAGGCAACTCTACAGTTTTAATTAAGCGCTTCTCATCAGCCTTTGCTCTACGTTCAAGTTTCTTTAAATCTTCCTCAACAGGTAATTCTTCAGGCTTTATGCCGCGCTCGCCCAACATATTACGGACACTATGATTATTTTGCACATGCTCATCCGTGATTGAGGATTCACCTCGCAGGCCATGCTGACTAACGTTGTGATTGGTAATTTCTGTAGCCAAATTTTTGGCTGCAATAGTGATAGTGGGCAAAAAATCGGCCAAGGGGCGCTTCTCTGGCATATCCAAATGCAGCTTCATAGCCTGGGTATTCTTACCACCAAACAGCGCAGCATCGCCTTTGGAGCGGATACGACCAAAACCTTTATCATCTACACCACGCTCATAGATATTTTTAGAGAGTTCGGTTTCTGATTCGGTAAGTTTTTTTCGAGCCTGCAATCGCTCATGCAAACGAATGCGCTCTTCTATCAACTCTTGTTTGCGAGTTTGTAATGCAAAGTAGCTTTGCGCATAAGCAATAGGTTCTTTGCGCGGATCACCGTTTTGAGCAACTAGGTAACAGGCATAGCGCGTAAGCATAATGTCATCAACTAAACGCTCGGCACCAGAACCAATAGTTACCATTTTGTTGGCGTCAACAAAATGGTTTTCCACTCGGCCACCTGAATTTACACATGACTCTTTTGAGCTTTCTATGACTTTCAGAAAGTTACGCCATTCCGAATAACCCAGCATATATTGTAGATCACGCGCAAACCAATACTCCACGCCCGAGTCTTCCCACACATGGGAAATAGCATTAAACTGCTGATTTAGAAGGGTCATTAATTGTTTTCTCACTGCGTTACCTCCTTAAACTGTCTGCCTAGACACCACATTCATCACGCAATCACATCGAAATAGTATTGATTAAGACATACTGTACTCACTAAAAACTAACCACCCGATAAATTTTTAGGGGAACCAACCGCCTTTCTTGAGATTAGAGCTCTAACCAAGGTAAGACTTAGCAATTAGGCTACGTGGGTATCAATTTGAAGGAGCGGGAGTCACTGACATCAAATTAGTAATAATTAACAAGGCCGCACCATTAGCGCAGGCCAAGCTCACGCTCGACTATATTTCTTGCAATACTATATCGATGCTCGATACTTTTATTTTCTAAAGCATCTATTTCCGCAAAGAACCTATATAAAACTGGCTGAATAACATTGTTTTTGTAACTTCTTAACTCCGCACCTCTAATTTCCTCAAAACTAAATAGATTTGCACAACTTGCCATATATTTTGCAGCTGACGGGGTCAGTTTTCTAGCCTCTTTAGAGCATAAGTGCCTAAAAACTCGAACCGTCATCCCTAAAGGATTAGGGTTCTCTTCCAAAACAATGTCAAGAGCTCTTAATTTTATTTCTTCAAAATAATTTTCTTTGTGTATAAACTGCTGTGTTCTCCAATTCATAAGAATTGCATCCCAGTTCAACACAGTGGTTTCGGTTAAAGAGCTTATACCATTATAAGACACAAGCCCTTGCTTGATTGCCCACGTATCTTCTGCATTCCAGATATCAACAGGCCATCCGCCAACCATAAGACGGTAGCCACCAAATTTATTCTTTTGAGCCTTTAAAGAGTGAAGGTAAGTAACAAAATGAGACCAATTTCCTTCTATAACCAAATCAATATCAGAGTTAAATCCATTGCGACCAAAAAGAGCAAGATCACGAAGAACGCCCCCAAACAGATACACATCACCACTAGGCATTGCGTCAGAAATAAAATCTAGGAACTTACCTATGCTTTGACTTGGGTATTCAACTTTATTCTCATTCTTTTCTATGAATGATAAGCCCAACGATAATTGATCATTACTTTTTTCAAGCTTTAATGGCTCTTTAAATAATCGCCCCACTCGTTGCCTTAGGTTTTCAGCGGTTTCTACAGGTTGCAGCTTAGGTTGATACATTTTCAAGAGATTTCAGTTCATTGTGTTTCTTAATCAGATATGACTCTGTCATTCCCGATATAGTATCGCATAGTAACTGGCACTTATCATACATCGCTTTATCCGAAGCATTATAGACTCGTCGATAATTCTCAGAAATCGTCCCAAACGCATATCGCTCAAACGGCTTATCTGATTTTCCATCATTTTCAATAGCCTTCCATAACATACTCATCATGTTTTTTATGTAATTATTCCCCTGAAGCTCAAGCCTTAAAACCTCCTTATGTTGAAACCCATAACGAAAATCAAACTCCTTTGACGCCTTACATAACTTTGCACAATTAGAATTCTTAATCAGTTCAAAACCAGGCTCGATAGTGCCGGCCATCATCTTATCTATATTTTCTACAAAAACATTTGTAGCGGCTTCTACCATCACAGAAATTGCTTTAACTCTAAACATCTGCATAGAAATATCATTTAACTCACATGAGCTAAGAGAGTCTGCCTTAAAAACTTCATTCTTTTTTCTTGCAGTATTTACTACGTCATCAATAATGATATCCTCAGAATCAAAGCTCTTCAAATAATCCATCAAATCATAAAAAGATGCATAACCCTTCTTTACTGTATCTTCAGCATCAATAATTGAATATGCAATGTCATCACAAGCCTCCATAACATAAGCAAGGGGATGCCTTACCCCCTCTTCAAGGCTAGTGTGCTTCCATACATCTCCAATTATCGCGCCCTCACTCTTAAAAACACCAAACTTCTTAAATCCACCTTTATTTGAAGCCCCATATATACTCGGGTATTTGATAAGACCAGCAAGGGTACCAACTGTTAAATTTAGTCCATATTGGTCATTCAGTACTTGCAAGCGTGTCAACAACCTGAATGTCTGCGCATTTCCATCAAACTCGGTAAAATCTATATCAATATCTTCCTTAAATTCCTTTTCGACAAACCATTGCTGAATTGCGATTTCACCTTGATGACCAAAAGGCGGATTTCCTAAATCGTGAGCTAACCCAACAGCCGCTAATAAAGAGGGCACATTCCTCTTAACTCCAAGCATTTCATGGTTCTTCCCAAAAACCCTTTCAGCATGCTCAAAAGCCAAACGAACACCAATACTTCGAGCTAAATTACTAACTTCATGAGAATGAGTCAGCCTCGTTCGTATTGAGTCATTTTCTTCCATGGGAAATACTTGTGTTTTATCCGAAAGCCTACGAATAGGTGCTGCAAATAAGATACGATCATAATCGCGTTCAAACTCGGTTCTGCCGACACCAGTCCCCATAGACTCACGCCCACCATGCATAGCCTTACGTCTATCGTGATTCAATAATTTTTCCCAAGTAAGCATTCCTTATCCTCTATATGCTATCGATAAATGAGAGGCATGCTCTTAAAAGAAAGCGAAGGAAGAGTTTTTTAGCTTCTTTATATATGCCCATTATTTAACCCAGCATACACAATAAAACGACAGGACTATGTGAAAAATTTACAACCAGATAAAAAACATAAGGTTATAATTTAGACATAGAAGAACTCGGCACTGAAGGTTCGCCAGTAGTCCAAAGGAAACAACGTGCAATCCGGGAAAGGTAGTACCGCAAAACTCTGGATTTCACTTCGCTGCATCCCGGCTACACAAGAGAAGGGGAGAAGAAGGCTCAGTGCAACTCCCCCGGCGACTCCGCCGACTCATCAATCTCCTGAATCACCACCCACGGCGCAAGTACCACCGCCCAGAAAAGTGGCTGGGTTTTGACCCACGCCTCAGCATCGGCGGCTTCGGCACGACGCACGGTGCCGGCATCGAACCATTTTTCCAGCCCGGCTTTGTCATCATTCGCCATACAAACAGCCACATCGATCAGGTCGATGCCGGGGTTTACAGCCACCACCACACCGCGTGCAAAATGGCGCTCCAGCTCATGCCACTCCAGTTTTCCGGTCTCGCCGATCAATTTGGCACGTAATTCTTCCACTGCTTCACTCATGCTTAAACTCACTCTCAGAAACAAAAAAGGCCGGACAACCTTCAGGCTGTCCGGCCTCTAAAATAGTCGACTGCTATTTTACTATAATCGTCACCACCTCAGAAACAAGCGGCGGCTGATGTGGCATGTGGGCTTTGTCACCCAAAATCAGCTGCAGGGTATGCTTGCCCGGCGCCAGCTCCAATGTGGTTTCTGTCTGCCCACCACCAAAATGCTTCACCTCTTGACCCATGTGTTTATCCATCGCAGGTAGTTTTTTACCATCCACCAGCAGATGGTGATGGCCAGTATTCTTTTTATCGGTACCGGCAGGCGCGACGCCCATACCGCTCAGACCAAACACCACTTTGACCGGCGAGGTGACAACCTCACCATTGGCGGGTGAAACGATGTAAACCGCTGCGCCCTCAGCCGAAGGCGTTCTGTCACCCGCCGCCGCACTAAACGAGACCAATGCCGCTGCACAAATCACCACTGTCTTTAATAATTTCACCGCGCTCTCCATAAAAAGTAAGGTTTACTAATCGATTAAATATAATGCTGCTTACTCTACCACAATCTTCTGGCCATCAAATTCCACAATTTGTCCGGGGCGAACCTTACAGCGCTTGCGCAGCTCCACCTCACCATCAACCACCACATTGCCATCGGCGATGATGGTCTTTGCCATCCCTCCGCTATGGCACAGCCCCGCGAGCTTCATCAGGTCACACAGCACGACATACTCTCGTCCGTCCAGATCAAATTTTTCCATGTCACTGTTACACCTTAAAATGGGTTTGTTTAATGCTCACAGCTTCCATTGTATAAATTTGCGGGCATATAGGCTATCTTCAATCTCACCATACGGAGGAATAAACCTTATGAATCACAAAATATTGGGCACATTACTACTCGCCTCACTCTTTGCTATTGGCAACCCTGCCTATGCTAGCGATGAGCATAAAGGCGGACATCATGATATGGGCGGTGCAAAAGGGCAGCACGACAAAATGAACCATGGGCATCACAACAATAGCAAACAGAAGAAGGGGCACAGCCTTTCACCGCACTGGGCCAAGACACTCAGTGATGAACAGCGCGTTGCCGTAGACCAGATGCACCTCAAACTTAGTGGCCAGCATTCAATCCTGAAGGCCAAGGCGGCGCTGCTTCAAAAAGAGCTTAATGTGATGACCGCCAAAGATGACGCAGACCAGGCAGCAATCCACAACAAGATCGATGACCTGATGGTCGTGAAGGGTGAGATCATGAAGCACCGCTATGACCATCTAACAGAAATGCGCAATGCGCTCACCGAACAGCAACGCATCTCTTACGACATGGCGATCCTCAAACGCAAGGGGGCGAAGTAAGCCCAGCGCCAATCCAGCGCCACGCAGTACTCAATCACTGGCTATCGTTAGGATAGCCAGTGATTCCAACTTCCGTCCAAACATCTGCTAAACTTGGCGCTCCTTAGATTAAATGAATCATTAACGCGGCCAGCGCCGTAAAAGACTGATATCGTCATGAGCAAATTCTGGAGCCCCATCGTTCATCAGCTCACCCCCTATGTACCGGGTGAGCAGCCGAAGATCAGCAATCTGGTCAAACTCAATACGAACGAAAACCCCTACGGGCCATCGCCAAAAGCACTCAATGCGATTGAGATTGAGACCGGTAACTCACTCCGCCTCTATTCTGACCCAACCTCAGAGCGGCTGGTTAATGCCATTGCGCAGTACCACCAGCTCGATGCAAAACAGGTCTTTGTCGGCAACGGTTCTGATGAGGTGCTCGCTCACACCTTCCAGGCCTTATTCCAACATGGCAAGCCGCTGTTATTTCCCGATATCACCTACAGCTTTTATCCGGTCTATTGCAAACTCTACGGCATCGAACCTGAGATGATCCCGCTTAACACAAATTTTGAAGTTGACCTGAGTGACTACATTCGCCCCAATGGTGGCATCATCTTCCCTAACCCTAATGCGCCCACTGGCCACGGCATTGGCCTGGGTGCGATCGAAATGTTACTCAAACAAAATACCGACTCAGTGGTCGTAGTCGATGAAGCCTATATCGACTTCGGTGGCGAGTCGGCAGTGGCTTTGATTAACGAATACCCAAATCTGTTAGTGATACAAACATTCTCAAAATCACGCTCACTCGCTGGATTGCGCGTTGGCTTTGCAATGGGAAGCGCCGAGCTGATTGAAGGATTAACGCGCGTTAAAGATAGCTTCAACTCATACCCACTCGACAGTATTGCGATCAGCGGTGCCTGCGCGGCCATTCAGGACAAGGCTCATTTTGACTACACCCGTCAGCGCATCATCACCTCACGCCAACAACTCACCACCAGACTCGAAGCACTCGGCTTTCATATCATCCCGTCTCAGGCAAACTTTCTATTTGTGACACACCCACAACATGACGCCGCCAGTTTAGCGGGCGCGCTACGCGCGCGAAATATCATTGTGCGTTATTTCAACAAGCCACGTATCGATCAATACCTACGCATCACCATCGGTACCGATGATGAGTGCGCAATGCTGGCCAATGCATTAAAAGAGATCATGAGCGAGTAAGCCTGTTGACGTTTAATTTATCTCACTGTTGCGGTGTTATCTGGCCACTGCGGATAATATTCATCCCTGATACGCTCGCAGTAATGCACCAGGTTTTCAAAACCACGCGCACGTTCACTGAAAGGGTTATGGAGATCACTGAGGATCAGCTCGCATAAAAAGGCAAAAGCGGTCGCGTCGAGTGTCGAAGGGCGCTCGCCGAGCAGAAAAGCTTTGTCGCCCAGCAGATCGGACAACGCCTGCAACATTTCAGTTGCGATCATCAGTATCTGCTCATCGGAGTGACGCCCAAGCCCTTGAAGATGTAACGCGCGCCTTACCCCGCGCTGCGCAAACCACGGAATAATCACGCGAAGCGGGAATGGCAGCACCTTAAAAAATGCATCCTTCACGCGTGGCCACGTATCTGGCCGTATCCAGCGAGAATAGACCAGACACCAGTAGAGATGCTCATCCAGCGACTTGCCGATCAGCGTGGCAATCGCCCGCTGTTCGCTCGTCAGTCCATCATCCAGCGGCGAAGCGTAGCGCCGACGCAGATGATCGATAATTAGCTGCGAATCGGCAACCAGCGTGCCCTCGTCATCAATATAAGGAAGCTTCCCTTTCGGCGCCTTGCGCAGATTGCCAACACCGCTGATGTGCTCAAATGTGATGCCCGACAATCGCATCCAGGCATCAATCTTCATCACAAACGGGCTCGGGTCGGGCACCCCAAAAGCAGGGCCAAAACTATAGAGTTTGATCATATTAACTCCTCATGGACGCTGGCATGGTGGTTTTTTTCCTGACTGCTGATAGAGTGCGACGGCGCTCGCCATGTTGTCATTCAAACGCTCAATGCGGGTATCGTGCGACGGATGGGTTGAGAGAAACTCCGGAGGACTACCGTTACTGCCGCGCCCCATGTTCTGCCACAGCGTGATGCTCTCCCTTGGGTCGAAACCGGCGCGCGCCATCAGCTCTTTGCCAATGGTATCGGCCTCACTCTCCTGGGCCCGGCCAAAGGGCAGCAACACCCCAACCTTTGTGCCAACACCCAGCGCCGCCATAATGGAGCTCTGATGTTTATAATCTGTAGACCCGAGCCAGCCTTCTAATAGTGCCAAGCCCTGATTCGCCGCAAACGCTTGCGAGACACGCTCATTACCGTGCTGCGCCAGCACATGGCCCACCTCATGCCCCATCACTGCCGCCACCTGCCCCGGTGTAATCGCAACCGTTAACAGCCCTTTATGCACACCAATTTTACCTCCTGGCAGGGCAAAAGCATTCGCGCTGGGATCATCAAAGACGACGATCTCCCAATCACTACTCACCGCCTGTACCGATGGCAATTGTGTAATGGCATCACCAATACACTGCACATATTGATTGATACCTTCATCATTCACACGCGGCGTCTCTTCCAGCAGCTGATGAAATGACTGCACCCCCATCGTGATCATCTGCGACTCCGGCATAAATGCCAACTGAGTACGACCAGTAGGGGAGGTGGAGCAGGCAACCAACAGCGTGCTCACGATCAACGCAACAATAATTTTTTTCATGATCGATAACCGCTCAAATATTTAAATTTCGCTTAATTAACAAGCACCGTTCATATGTTTATTTTTTAGTGTCACATAATAACCCGAAGAATATTCCAGCCACGCAAGTTCTTTCTCTTTAAGCGGCCGTGCCTGCCGTGCAGGACTGCCCACATAAAGGAAACCACTCTCCAATGTTTTACCCGGCGCAACCAGTGCCCCAGCACCGACCATCACATGATCTTCTATTACCGCACCATCGAGCAGCGTTGCCCCCATCCCGACCAGTGAAAAATTGCCAATCGTACAGGCGTGCAAAATTGCGCCATGGCCAACCGTAACATCTTCACCAACGACCAACGGGTAGCCACCGGGATTAAATTCATTATCTCCCGTTACATGCAAAATCGAACCATCCTGGATATTGGTGCGCGCACCGATGGTAATAGAATTAACATCACCACGTGCTACCACCATTGGCCATAGCGATGCGTCTTCACCAATTGTGACATCGCCAATGACCAGCGCCATCTCATCAATAAATGCATTTTCAGCAACCGTTGGGGTTATATCTAGGTATTTTCTGATGGCCACCATTCAACTCCTTTTATTAACCTTCTATCACTTTCATTGTGATGCTTCTTTCATAAGCTCACTATTAATTTTTTCTAGTTCGATCGCTGTTAAAGGCTTGTAGCCTCGGCTGTATTCCCAACCATAGCCCCAACGAAACGAAGTGGGCAGATAGGGTGACCCTCCAATCCATACCCCCGCTTTCATCAGAACGGCAATCAATGGTTCGCCTATATCAACAACACAACTTTTGAGCTGTTCATCCGCCAGCTTTTTCTCTGCCTCGGTTCCGCCGCGCCAATACGCCTTATCATGCTCAATGCAACATGTTAACCACAGGCCTTTCTCTTCCAGCGTTCCGTCTGGAAAAATGCTACAACCATCCGATATAAACGGCTTTAAGTCATCAGCCACCGCTATACTCATTAAACAACTTAACAATAATATCTGGGTTAATTTCATTGCTTAACGCATCGTCACCAGTTCTTCAGCGCTAGTCGGATGAATCGCAATCGTATTATCAAAGTCAGCCTTAGTCGCGCCCATCTTGATTGCCACTGCAAAGCCCTGCAACATCTCATCCGCACCATCACCAATAATATGGCATCCCACTATCTTTTCCGATGCACCGACCGTGACTAACTTCATCGTACTCCGCGGCTTACGTGTTGTCATCGCATAATACATGGGAACAAAGCGTGATTGATAAACCTTAACATCATCACCAAACTGTTCTCGTGCCTCATCTTCTGTCATCCCGACAGTAGCAATCGGTGGATGACTAAACACCACTGACGGGATATTACTGTGATCTAGTTTTGCGTCGAGCTTTCCACCAAAGAGCCGATCTGCCAGCCGTCGCCCGGCGGCAATCGCAACGGGTGTTAATGCCGCCTGCCCAGTGACATCACCAATAGCATAGATGCCACTAATATCGCTGTTCTGAAATTGATCAACCGGGATAAAGCCCGCATCATTGGTGCTGAGGCCTGCTGCGTCGAGATTCAAACCATCAACCTGACTTTCTCGTCCAATCGCCCAGATCAAGGTGTCATAGCCATCCATCGCATGGCCATCCCTGGTATGCAGCATCAGTTCCTGGTCAGTACCACATTCAACCGCCGAGAGATTGATTCCAGTGGCAACGTGGATCCCATCATCCTGCATCTGCTCCATTAGTTCTTCACGCAACATCACATCAAAGCGGGCGAGCAGGTGTTGACGCCGCAACAGCAGACTGACCTCACTGCCCAATGCATTGAGCACCCCGGCAAGCTCCACCGCGATGTAACCCGAGCCGACAATTGCCACACGACGCGGCAATGCCTCCAGTTCAAAAAAACCATCAGAGGTAATACCCAGTTCCGCGCCGCTAATCTCGGGAACAGTGGGGCGGCCACCGCAGGCAATCACGATATGATCTGCGCTATAGGTGTCACCATTAACCGTCACGCTATTGTTTGATGAGAATGCCGCACGGCCTTCAATCATCGTCACCGCTGAATTCGCCAGGTTACGCGCATAGATTTTATTCAGCCGCTCCACGTAGCTATCACGCCCTGCTTTCAGTTGCAGCCAGTCAACCGTTGTCAAAGCCGCATCAAAACCGTAATCGGGCGCATCATGCAGCGCGTGGCTTAACTGCGCGGCATACCACATCACCTTTTTCGGTACACAGCCGACGTTGACACAAGTCCCGCCGAGGCGGTTCGATTCAATGACCGCACACTTCATGCCATATTCAGCGGCGCGTCGTGCCACTGCCATCCCACCACTGCCGCCGCCAATCGCGATCAAATCAAAGTGCTGTGACATTCTCTCTCCATTTTTATTATCCATGACTGCCGCCTGTACTCACGCTTTTTTAACATGGTACATTAGAAGCCGATTACGCGTGAATCAACCATTATAAAAGGTATCCTCAAAACCATGAAAAACCCCTTACTCGACCTCAGCGGCCTGCCACGTTTCAGCCTGATAAAGCCAGAACATGTCGAACCCGCGATCGACCAGGTGCTTGCCGATTGTCGCGCACAGGTCGAAACCCTGCTCTCCAGCAACAGTGAGTTCACATGGGACAATTTGATCCAACCACTGGAAGATATGGACGAACGCCTGTCACGTGTCTGGTCACCGGTCAGCCATATGAATTCTGTCGTCAATAGTGATGAGTTGCGCGCCTCTTATAACGCCTGCCTCGGTAAACTCAGTAACTACGGTACGGAGATGGGGCAAAACACCGAGCTCTTTAAGGCCTACCAGTCAATCGCTAAGGGTGACGAATACCATAGACTTGATCACGCACAGAAAAAGATCATCGATAACTCCATCCGTGATTTCCGCCTGTCAGGAATCGACCTTAACAATGACCAGAAGACACGTTACAAGGCATTAATGGAAGCGCTTTCTACTCTCACCAGTAAATTTGAAGAGCACATTCTCGACGCGACTCGCGAGTGGAGCAAGGTTATCACTGATGAGGCTGCGCTCGCCGGGCTACCTGACTCTACCAGGGCAATGGCGCAACAAAGCGCCACGCAACGAGAAAAGGAAGGGTGGCTCTTCACCCTGGAATTTCCGTCGTACCTTGGCGTGATGACCTATTCTGATGATCGTGAATTTCGAAAAGAGATGTACACCGCCTTTGTCACCCGCGCCTCCGATCAAGGGCCTCATGCTGGCAAATGGGATAACACGCCGCTGATGGAAGAGATTCTGGCACTACGCCACGAAGCCGCTCAGCTACTTGGTTTCGAAAACTATGCCGAACGCTCAATTGCCACCAAGATGGCCGTTTCGACCTCGCAGGTGATGGAATTTCTCACCGATCTCGCGGAACGCTCCCTGCCGATCGCGAAAAATGATCTCGATGAACTGCGCGCCTTCGCTAACGAACAGCATGGACTCTCAACACTAGAGGCGTGGGATGTGGTCTATTACGGCGAAAAATTGCGTCAACACAAATATTCGATCTCACAGGAAGCGATCAAGCCTTATTTTCCAGAACACCGCGTGATTGCGGGCATGTTCGCTGTAGTCAAAAAACTCTACGGCCTCAACATCACCGAGTCACGCCGGGTTGAGACCTGGCACAAAGATGTACGCTTTTTTGAGATCTTCGATAAAGAGGGCCACCTGCGTGGGCAATTTTACCTCGACCTCTACGCACGCCAGTTTAAACGCGGCGGGGCATGGATGGACGAGTGCATCGTACGCAAATTGACCGATAACGACGGCATTCAAACCCCAGTTGCCTACCTCACCTGTAATTTTTCATCACCGATTGGCGATGACCCGGCGCTCTTCACCCACGACGAAGTACTGACGCTATTCCATGAATTCGGCCATGGTCTGCACCATATGCTCACCAAAGTGAATTACCCAAGCGTCTCGGGTATTAACGGCGTGGCGTGGGACGCGGTCGAGTTACCGAGCCAGTTTATGGAAAACTGGTGCTGGGAGCGTGACGCACTGACATTGATCTCCGGCCACTATCAAAGCGGGGAGCCTTTGCCGGATGAGATGTTTGACAAGATGATCGCAGCCAAAAATTTCCAGTCGGGAATGCAGATGGTCCGTCAGCTAGAATTCTCGATCTTTGATTTCCGCATCCACCTTGAGTTTGATCCGAAACAAGGGGCGGCGATTCACGAAATCCTTGATGATGTGCGCCAACAGGTTTCGGTCATCAGACCGCCGTCATTTAATCGCTTCCCACACAGTTTTTCTCATATTTTTTCAGGTGGTTACTCGGCTGGTTACTACAGTTACAAGTGGGCCGAAGTACTCTCCAGCGACGCCTTTTCACTATTTGAAGAGAAGGGCATCTTTGACCGCGAGACCGGCCTCAATTTCTTATCGATGATTCTGGAGCAGGGTGGCTCACGTGAGCCGATGGAGCTATTTATTGAATTTCGTGGTCGCGAGCCTCAAATCGATGCCTTACTACGCCATAGTGGCATCATCGCCGCTTAACACCCCGTCCGACACCCATTCTTACGCCCCTCGTTCTGAGGGGCACTCAATACACCGGCAACCACTCGGCCATTAATGGCACATTTAATGCCGTCTTCATCCACAGGTTTAAACGTGAACGAGTGAGTTTGATACCGAACGTCAAAAGGTCGAGCTGCAGACGCTAGTGCGAACCTTCAAGACCCGATAAACCTTCAACCACGACGCATACTCTACTGTCCACCCCACACCGAAGTAGCTTAGTCCTGTTCGCGCTATAAAAATATCAACCAGCTGTTACCCATCAGGGAATGAGCTTATAATTTATGGCGCTATTTTTTCTGCGCATATAGATAAGATATAATTTCAATCAGCACATACTATTATTGTAGTTACAGGCGAGATAAATGAAACAGCAACAGACCCTAAACTGTTAACACCATCTCACTTATCCCAACAAATTCATATTATGATAAAAATATGAGTCATTATCTAAACGCTGAGACAGCCTTAAGTTTCCCTGTATGATCGCCAGACGACTTACTTGAGTCTCTATTGATTTCCATTTATTAAATAACCAGCATGATTTCGATTAACAGTATCAAGAAAAAAATCCTGCTCTTCGCAATTCTTGCCACGCTGATCCCATCAACGGGCCTGGGGCTGCTGTCATTCTGGCAAAATGAGACGCTGATTGCTAACAATGTTACCAACCAGATGCGCAGCCTGGCGGTCGATTCCAGCCGTGAGCTAGAACGCTGGTATGAAGTACGAATCGATGAACTGCGTACGCTATCTGTCTCTGACGCGATTATTAATGGGCTTAGCCAGCAGACCAGTCCACCAGCGGAGAGTGCCGATCAAAACCTTCAGGTGCTGCCGCGCTATCTGCGCCTGGTACAGGAAAAACTGAACCCCCTGCTACAGCTAACCGTGCTCGATGCTAGCGGGCAGACAGTGGCCAACAGTGGCACCACACCTCCGTCGATCACCTTACCAGCGCCATGGCCACAGACTGCAGCGACCAACGGCGTCATTATCGATACGCCGCACTGGAATGAAACCTACGCCACCACCACCCTTACCCTGGCGGTTCCTGTGCTCTCACTCAGCAATGAAATCATCGGGGCACTGGTGGCGATAGTCGATCTGGGCACTGTACTGCCATCCCTCATCTACACAACAACCTTATCGTCTGGGAATGTGGTACTTCTGGATCTGGTCGGCAAACCATTGCTCGGCACCAACAACCTGAACGCCACATACATGCCACTAGAAACAGAGGTACTAGAGCGCTTGCGTGCACAGGAGGGCGAACCCATTACCTTTGAGGGACATTATCAGCAGACGGTGCTCGGGCTCGTTGTGTCGCCGCAGTCACTACCGGTTATTGTCGTGGTAGAAAAAGCGCGTGCCGATATCTACCAGGCGTGGGTCAGCTTCCGCAATCTGTTCCTGACCCTGATGGCGCTACTGACGCTGCTGGTGGCGCTGGTCGCCTGGCGGATGGGGCGCTCAATCGTGGCCCCACTGGAGCGCCTGACCGGCGCCGCCGACCACATCGCGGCTGGCGATCTCACCATCCAGCTTCCGGTCGCGCAGCGCGATGAGCTAGGCCACCTGACCGAAGTATTCAACCAGATGACAGATAATCTACGACGCAGTCGCGACGAATTCGAGGCCGCCAGCCTCACCTTGCAGCAGCAGAACAAGTTACTGGAGACGCTCTCCATTACCGACAGTCTAACCGGCCTTTATAACCGCAAAAAGCTCGACGACATTCTGGCTGATCAGTTGGCGCGCTTCAAACGCAATCAGCGTTCCTTTGCCGTGCTGCTACTGGACATCGACCACTTCAAGAGACTCAATGACACCTATGGCCATCTCGCCGGTGACCAGGTGCTGGCAAGTGTCGCCAGAACATTTTCCAGTTCGATCCGCAACATCGATTTTGCGGCGCGTTACGGTGGTGAAGAGTTTGTCATCGTATTGCCGGAAACAGCGCTATCTGCCGCCCGGGAGATGGCTGAACGCATTCGTGAGCAAGTGCGCAGCGCCTCCTATCAATTCAACGATCAATCTATCGCAGTCACCCTGAGCATCGGTGTTGCCAACAGCCGCAGCGAGGACGAGACAGCAGATGCCGTACTTGCCCGTGCTGACCGCATGCTCTATGAAGCCAAGCGTGCTGGCCGTAATCGAGTGCGTTGCGCGACCTGATGAAGCCAGCTATATATTGGGGCCTGTTAAGGTGCCTCGAGTAACTCGGCCAGTACCCAGCCGGTTTGCCCGACTTCGGTCTGCACATGTAACCACGGCCCGTGGTAGGAGCGAGCAACCACCGAGGTCGTCTTCTCTAACACATCGAGCGCCACAGCACTGCTGTTCGGCTGACGGCGTAAATGACTATCGACCTTTATTTTTAGTGGAATAGAAACCTTAAAGGGAATTTCAGATAGCGTTCGTGCATCCGACATCGAATGATTATCCATCAACATCTCAATGAACTGCTCGGCCTGCGCGACAAAGTTTGCCGCGGTGCTGTAATCGCCCTGATTGAAGGCGTTCGAGGCATCATCGAGAAGGCGCTGCGCCAGGCCCTGCAACGAAGCCTTGCGCTCAGCACCCAAGGTTGTCCGAAGGCCCTCCATCGCAATCTCTACCTCGGCAAGATGCGATGCCACTTCCGCCTGGTTAGCAAACCGACGCAGTTTATCCTCTGCGCGCGCCGTCTGACTGGTACTCTCTTTCAGCTCCTTCACCTGATCCTGCTGGCGGGCGCGAAGATTACTGATCTCCACCTCCTTCTCCGACAGAACCTGCAACAGATGCATGATCATTCGCTGTTGTTCCTCAAAGGTCATCGGCAGTGGCTCCGAAGAGGCCACAGGGGGAGCGGGTGGCTGGATAGCCGGGGGGGATGATTGCTGCATCGCGCATCCGACAATAGTCATGCCCCACAGTGGGAATATTAACCACCGTGCTGCAGAACGACACACCGCCTTTACCGACACCTGTTGACAGTACAATAAAGCTCTCCAGTAACTCAGGTAACACCACCAGAATTGATAGCCGCCACATTCATGGTTACCCCACACTACAGGGAATTATACAGCATGCCTCAATTGAGCGGAGTGACTATCGTCAATTTTTCGACCCATCGCAACGTTATACCACTCAGTTCACCGCCCGCGCACCCGGCTATGATCAAAGACCTCTGAATTATGCTGGGGGAGAACCAGTATAACTGGCGGCACCCCTGCCGTTGTTCATACGCGCATGTTCATCACAGAAAAGCAACTCAAGGTATGTGAAACCATCTTATCCAGGGCACTTAAGAAAGGGGCCCTGATGAGCTGAACACACGCTGGCCGGATGTGGATCACAATTTCTGGTCTGAACTGCTTAAGCGGCCCTACAGAAAACGTCAACGCAATGGCAACCGCGCTGAGCAGTTCTTTTAGATCATTTTTATTTGTTAATTAAACGAATACCATCCTTTTCAATTGTAATCACTTTCTGTTTATATAAAATGCCCAGCGCCTTTTTAAAGGCACCCTTACTGATACCAAACACTTCAGCAATTTTTGCAGGATCAGATTTATCATGTAGTGGTAGAAAGCCATCGTTCTCATGTAGCTTCCTTTCAATCGATAACGCATGTTTACTACGCTCACCAGCACCGCCCTGCAGGGTGAGATCAATCTTATTATCAGGTCGAATCTTTTTGATGAACCCTTCCTTGTACTGACCAAAACTCAGGCGCTCATGTACATCGTTGGCATAGAGCACGCCCCAATGGGTATTGTTAATGATCGCCTTAAACCCCAGGTCAGTGGTATTAGCGATAATCAATTTTACCGCCTGCTTCTCTTTAAAATTATGCGGTCGCGCATCATCCAGAAATTTATCAACCTTTGATGAAGCGACAATCCGATTACTGGCCTTATCGAGATAGAGGTAAACCAGATAAGAACGACCCGCGACCATCGGCACATGTTGCTCCCCAAACGGCACTAGAATATCTTTTTCCAGCCCCCAGTCGATAAAGGCACCGACTTTTGTCGCCGCCATCGCTCGCAAATAAGCGAACTCACCCACCTGTGCAAATGGGGTCTCGGTGGTTGCCACCGGACGATCTTCGGAATCAAGATAGAGGAACACATCAATATAGTCACCAATTGCCAGATCATTATCGGCATACTTACCCGGCAACAGAACCTCACCAAGGTTTTTAGCATCAAGATAAAAACCAAAATGGACGCTCTTGACCACTTCTAAATTATAATGTTTTCCAACTGTGATCATGATCTATTCCGCCAGGGAAAGGCTGATGTGAAATGCCATTATAACGTGCAAAATGGCAATTGTGACAGTTCAGCTAAGTTTGATTCAAATACGAAGCTTCGACTTCATCCAACAGACCCTGTGCAGTTAACAGAGAATTAATCATCTCTCTCACCGCCCCTTGACCACCACTGGCCTGTGTTACCCATTCAGTTTTTTCACGCACACGCGATTGCGCATTGGCAGGCGCGACAAAAATGCCCACATGTGGGGCGCAGGCGAGATCAACAATATCATCCCCCATATACAAGACTTGTTCTGGTGATAGATTAGACTCGCTAATCATTGCTTTAATGTGTTCAACCTTATAGAGATGGCCGCTCTTATAAAAATCAAACTTAAGGTCAGTAACACGTCGCTCCACTGCCTTACTCACGCGGCCGGTTAATGCGCCAAAACGCAGCCCTGTTTTTTGCGCCATGTTGATGCCAAAGCCATCATGAGTATTAAAGCCCTTCGACTCATGACCATCTGCATTATAAATAACAGTACCATCGGTCATCACACCATCTACATCCAGAATAATCAATTTGATCACCTGCATTCTTTGCTCAAGTGTTGCCATCAACCATACCCACTATTTTGCCACTGGTTTAAACGAAAGCGCTTATTGCTGACACTCAGTAATGATGTCGATCAA
>Ga0316207_10001604_pt1 | contig 26842 bp, 25 predicted proteins | sample 6weekpyrite_MG_FD_204943 | JGI IMG/M metagenome (GOLD analysis project Ga0316207, IMG submission 204943) | Microbial mat bacterial communities from mineral coupon in-situ incubated in ocean water Damariscotta River, Maine, United States -... | ecosystem: Environmental > Aquatic > Marine >... | reverse complement strand
GCCTGAGCGACGCGGTATTGCCCAGAACATCCAGATTTCCCAGCATTTCCTCGACCAGCGCCTTGGTGGTCTGCCAGCCAAAGGGAATGACCTCGATGGGCAGCGGAAAGGCCCCAAGCGTCTCGACCTGCTTTGTAATATCGGCAATCACGATCATCTGGTCGGACGCCGTTGCCACGATCTTTTCCTGCAACAACGCCCCGCCGCCGCCCTTGATCAGGTTCAGCTGCGGGTCATATTCATCGGCCCCGTCAATGGTCAGATCCAGCCATTTGACCTCATCCAGCGTCGAGATCGGCACCCCCACCTGGCGCGCCAGATCCGCCGTCCGGGTCGAGGTGGCAACCCCGGTGACCTTGATCCCCTCATCGCGGATCAGTTCGCCCAGGCAACGCACCATCCAGGCGGCGGTCGACCCGGTGCCCAGACCAATGCGCATGCCATCCTCGACATAATCGACCGCGCGTTTGGCGGCCACGAATTTGGCCTTGTCGATGGGGGAAAGCTTTGCGGTCATGTCTTGGGCACCCTTGCTGCGGCTGCCTGCGGGTTTACACAAGCCATGAGGTGGTGGCGAGCGAAAAAGCGCCGTTAGAACAGCGCGGAACACACCGCCCCAAGATGGGCTTTGGGCAGGATCACCAGCATCGCGGCCGTATCCATGGTCAAATGCAGCCGCGCGCGGCAGGTTTCATTCGACGTCCCGATACGCTTGCCCGGCGCAAAACCGATCCCGTCAATCGGCCAGGTCAGCCCCTCCGACCGGCCCGTGACCGGGGCCATCGGAAAGAGCGAGACCCGCGTGCCCACGGGCAGATCGAGGTGCAGTTCGGCGGGGCACAGAAACACAAGATCCTCGGCCGCCACGACCACACAGCGCGGCACCGGTTCTGCCAGCAACACATGCCAGGCGGCCAGTTCATGATCGCTGCGCCCGCCCGTCAGGCCCAGCGCGACAACCCCCGGTGCCGCGATCCGCGACAGTGCTTTCTGAAAATCCGTGCTCTCCTGCTCGGGCACATGTATAAGGGTTTCGCTGGGCAACTCACGGCGCGCGCGATCCGAAAGCGAATCGAGATCGCCGATCACCGCAGAGGGCCGGCGACCCAGCGCCAGGGCGCTGTCGGCCCCGCCATCGGCGGCCACAAGTTTCGGTGCAATGCTTAAAGATTCGGCAAGATCGCGAGGGTTAAGCTCGCCCCCGCCCAATAATGTCACCAAAGTGTCAGATTGGATGTTTGAGAATGAGACTGGCAAGATATCGCCTTTTTTCCGGTCAGAAATCAAACAATGGCCCAAATGGTGTCGGGATTGAATGGAATAGATTTGTCAGAAGATTTCGCAAGATGGTAAATTCCGGGGTTACGCCGGAGGAGCAGAGATAAAACCCATGAGTGATGCAAACAAGATTTTGACGGTTTCCTACGGGACATTTTCCTGCACCCTGGAAGGGTTCAACGATCCGTTCTCGGCGATGAAGGCGATCGCGGAATATTTCCGCGACCTGGCCGCCGGTGACCGGTTCTTCGGGGCCGAACCGCCGACGCCCGATGCCGAAATGCTGCACCGGATCACCGAACAGGCCACCCAGGCGCGCGTTGATGCGCGCATGTCCGATTCCGGCCTGATCCTGCGTCAATCCGAAGATAACCTGGCCCAGGCCGCCGAAGACGCCCCGCTTGACGCCGGCGATGTGACCGAAGCCGCCGATGCCATCGAACCTACCCGCACCGAGCCTGCCGCACCCGAGCCTGAGGTCGCCGCCCTGGTTGCGCCCGTCGCCGTGGCCGACGCGACCCCTACCGCACCCGAGCCCCAGGATACCGCCGCGGCCAGCGCCCAGGACGCCACATCAGATCTGCAGGACGCCGCGCCCGAAACCGAAGACGACATCGCCGAGGTCGAGGATGACGCGCCCATCGCCAGTGAGCAAGCGCCCGCCGATGACGACGCAGCCGCCGCCCAAGACCCCGAGGACGATGCGGCAGATCATGCCTCCGATGACGATGATGGCGAGGATACGCTTTCGGCTGTGATGCAGGCGATGGCAGGCTTTCCCGCTGACGACACCATCGAGGAGGCCGTCGAAGAGGTGGCCGAGCCGGCCGCCGAAATCGCCTCCGAGGCCGAACCCGCCCCCGACGCAGACGACGCCCTGCCCGAGGTCACGGCGGATGCACAGGGCGATGCGGCCGAGGCCGTTCAGCAAGACGAGGCCGAGATCTCGACCTCCGATGCCGAGCCCGCGCAGGACGATGTGTCCGAGATCGCCGACAGCCTCCCTGATCCCGTATCCGTGGCCGCCAAGCTGGCCCGCATTCGCCGTGTGGTCGCCATGGAAGAGGCCGAGGAAGCCGCCGATGACACCGCTGGTTATCGCGAGGATCAGGATGTCACCGACCCTTTTTCACCTGAGCCCGCAGCCGAGCCGGACGCCCCAGATGCGCCCACCGATGCGTTGATCGCGGCGCTGGCCGCTGCCAATAGCGAACCCGCCGCGCAAGCGGCGCCCGATGCCGAGCCCGCGCCCGAGCCCGTCGCCGAAGCGGGCACCGACGACACAGACACCTCCGAGGCCGAGGCCCCGCGCGTCTGGGTGATCCGGGGCAAATCCAGCGCGCCCGAAACCGCCGATACGGATGACGGCGACACGCCGCAGGCGGGCTCCGACGCGACGACCTCCGATCTCGCCCCCGAGGATGAGGCCGAGCTGCAGCGCGAACTGGCCTCCATCGAAACCGATCGCGCCTCCCGCCGGGCCGTGCGTGAGGCCCGCCGCCACCCGCTGGAGACCGAGACCGAAAGCAGCGAAGAGGATGTCCGCCGGCTCTTTGAGGCCACTGACAGCCGTCTTTCGACCGATGAAACCAGCCGTCGGCGCGCCAATATCGAACATCTGAAAGCGGCGGTCGCGGCACGCGCCGCCGAGGATCAGCTGGGCGACGCGGCTGAACCCGAAGACGACACCGCGCAATACCGCGAAGATCTGGCCCGCGTCATGCGTCCGCGCCGGGTGCAAAAGGACGGCCAACGTCGCCTGGACCGCCCCGCCAGCGCGGTCGCCCGCCCGGCCCCTTTGGTGCTGGTCTCTGAACAACGCGTCGATGCCACCTCAAGCGAAAGCCCGGCACGCGCGGCCCCCACCGCATCCATCGTGCGCCCGCGCCGCGTGGTAAAGGGCAATCTGGCCCTGGCACCGGATCCGGACCAGGATCACGACCTCCTGGCCGCCGATTCCTACGCCGATGATATCACGACCCTGCGACTGCAGCCCGAACAGGCCATCGCCGCTGTTGTCGAGACGCCCGAGATCGCGGAGGAACCGCAGCCTTCCGATGCGTTTTCGGTCTATGCCCGCGACCATGGTGTCACCGGATTGCCGGAACTGGCCGAGGCCGCCGCCGGGTTCGCGACGCATCACATGGGCCGCAGCACCTTTGCGCGCTCTGAGGTGATCACTCTGATCCAGCAAGGCAGCAACGGCACCGCCTCACGTGAGGATGCGCTGCGCGCCTTTGGTCTTATCCTGAATGACGGCCAGATCGAAAAAATCCGCCGTGGCGTTTTTCGCCTGACGCGGCGCTCGGAATATTACCGCCGCTAGGATCGGGGCGCGGGCTTTTCTTGCGAAACTATGACGCGCTGGTCATGGCGCGGAGCAGGCCGCCCGCCTTGACCTCAGCGCTCCGGCGTTTCGTCCTCATGCCCGGCCGCGTCCGGGTCGGCCTGACCAATCCCCATAAAAACCGATTTGCAGGGGATGGCCCATAGCACGCCAAGCCCCAGATAGATCAGGACCTCAACGAAGAGCGACGAAACCTCAAAAAGGCTCATCAAAAACCAGGCCGCTGCAATATAGGCCGGCAGGCCAAGCAGCAGGATCACCAGCGACCAGCGGCGACGAGCTTTGTAGGAGAGCGCCATTTTCGGCCCCTTTTCTCTTGGGTCTGCCACCGCGCGGGGCAGCGATTAATCGGCGAAAGGGTCCGTTACCAGAATGGTGTCTTCGCGTTCCGGGCTGGTCGAGAGCATCGCAACCGGGCACTGGATCAGCTCTTCGACCCGTTTGACGTATTTGATGGCATTGGCGGGCAGGTCATTCCAGCTGCGCGCGCCTTCGGTCGATTCCGTCCAGCCCTGCATATCCTCATAGATCGGCACGCAACGCGCCTGGCTGTCGGCCGCCGTCGGCAGGTAATCCAGGCGCTGCCCATCCAGCTCATAGCCGGTGCAGATGCGCAGCGTCTCGAAGCCGTCCAGCACGTCGAGCTTGGTCAGCGAAATGCCGTTCACCCCCGAGGTGGCGCAGGTCTGGCGCACCAGCACGGCATCAAACCAGCCGCAGCGCCGTTTGCGCCCCGTGGTGGTGCCAAATTCATGGCCGCGTTCGCCCAGGCGCTGACCGTCATCATCCAGCAGCTCGGTCGGAAACGGACCCTCGCCGACGCGGGTGGTATAGGCCTTGACGATGCCAAGGACGAAATCAATCGCGCCCGGCCCGATGCCGACGCCCGTGGCCGCCTGTCCGGCAATGACATTCGATGAGGTGACAAAGGGATAAGTGCCGAAATCAATATCCAGGAGCGCCCCTTGCGCGCCTTCGAACAGGATCCGCTTACCGGCGCGGCGTTTCTCGTTCATCACCTTCCAGACCGGCGCGCCATAGGCCAGAACCTTGGGCGCGATGGCGCGCAGATCGGCCAGCAGGCGGTCGCGATCGACCGGCGCGATGCCCAGCCCCTTGCGCAGCGGGTTGTGATGCTGCAACGCGCGGTCGACGCGGGCCACCAGGGTCGCGTCATCGGCCAGATCGGCCACCCGGACCGAACGGCGGCCCACCTTATCCTCATAGGCCGGGCCAATGCCGCGACCGGTGGTGCCGATCTTGGTGCCGGTGCTGGCCGCCTCTTCGCGGGCGCGGTCCAATTCACCATGGATGGGCAGGATAAGCGGCGTGTTTTCCGCGATCATCAGGGTTTCGGGGCTGATGGTGACGCCCTGCGCGGTCACCGTCTCGATCTCTTTCATCAGGTGCCAGGGATCCAGCACAACACCATTGCCGATCACGCTGAGCTTGCCGCCGCGCACCACGCCCGAGGGCAGCGCATGCAGTTTGTAGACCTTGCCATCGATGACCAGCGTGTGACCGGCATTATGCCCGCCCTGGAACCGCGCGATGACATCGGCGCGTTCCGACAGCCAATCGACGATCTTGCCCTTGCCTTCATCGCCCCACTGGGCACCTACCACCACGACATTGGCCATCTCGGTCGATCCTTATTTGTCCCAAACCCCGGGGCGGTATAGCGGTGCCGTCGGCCCGGCGAAACCGAAAAACGACGCCCGCCGCCTTGGCACCATTGCCGCCGGCGTGCATGAAATCCGTCGCCTTTGCTGCAGCTGCATTATGGAAGGGCTTGCGGCGGCCTGTCGCATCTCATAAGTAGATCGCAACTTAAGCAAGGCCCGGACCCGACCCCATGGAAAACGTCATTCTCGTTGTGCATCTGATCCTCGCCCTCTGTCTGATTGGCGTGGTGTTGCTGCAACGGTCGGAAGGCGGCGGGCTTGGCATTGGCGGTGGCGGCGGTGCGATGACCGGGCGTTCGGCGGCCTCGGCACTTGGCAAGATCACCTGGGGCTTTGCCATCGCGTTTTTGGCCACCTCGATCACGCTCACCATTATTTCGGCGCAAAACTCGGGCACCGGCTCGATCCTGGATCGCGTCAGCGACGCCCCGGTTGTCGAACCCGACGCACCGGCTGAGGCAACCCTGCCGGGCGATGGCCCGCTCTTGCCGCCCGCCGACACCGATGCGCCGCTTTTGCCGCCCCGGGCCGACTAATCCAATAAATCTTGGGGTTTGCCCCCTAATCTTCAACATCATCTAGCGGCTGGCTTGCGTCCGGTGGCCGAATCCTGCTATCCTCAAATCCCGTGAGTATCGGAATTTTGGGCTGCGATTTGCCATCTCTGGCGCCGGTCCGACACGGGGGTTTGCACCATATGGCGCGTTTCATTTTCATCACCGGCGGTGTGGTTTCCTCGCTTGGCAAGGGGCTGGCCTCGGCGGCGCTCGGCTCGCTGTTGCAGGCGCGCGGCTATACGGTGCGGCTGCGCAAGCTGGACCCTTACCTGAACGTCGACCCCGGCACGATGTCGCCCTTTGAACATGGCGAGGTCTTTGTCACCGATGACGGGGCCGAGACCGATCTGGATCTGGGCCATTACGAACGTTTCACCGGCGTTCCCGCCTGCAAGACCGATTCTGTCAGCTCGGGCCGGATCTATTCCAACGTGCTGGAAAAAGAGCGCCGCGGCGCATATCTGGGCAAGACCATTCAGGTCGTTCCCCACGTCACCAATGAGATCAAGGAATTCATCTCGATCGGCGAGGATGACGTTGATTTCATGCTCTGCGAGATCGGCGGCACGGTGGGCGATATCGAAGGATTGCCGTTTTTCGAAGCGATCCGCCAGTTCAGCCACAACCAGCCGCGCGGCCAGTGCATCTTTATGCATCTGACGCTCCTGCCCTATCTGGCAGCCTCGGGGGAACTGAAAACCAAACCGACCCAGCACAGCGTCAAGGAATTGCAGTCCATCGGCATCGCGCCCGATATCCTGGTCTGCCGGTCCGAACATCCGATCCCTGAGAAAGAGCGCGAGAAAATCGCTCTGTTCTGCAATGTGCGCAAGGAGGCGGTGGTTGCGGCCTATGATCTGGGCTCGATCTACGAGGCCCCGCTGGCCTATCACCACGAGGGGCTGGATCAGGCGGTGCTGGATGCCTTCAACATCGCGCCCGCGCCGCGCCCCGATCTGAGCATCTGGCGCGACGTGGCCGACCGCATCCACCACACCGATGGCGCGGTCAATATCGCCATTGTCGGCAAATACGTGCAGCTTGAGGATGCTTATAAATCGATCAAGGAGGCGCTGACGCATGGCGGCATGGCCAACCGGGTCAAGGTCAATGTCGAATGGGTCGATGCGGAAGTGTTCGATACCGAGGACCCGGCCCCGCATCTTGAGGGGTTCCACGCCATTCTGGTGCCCGGCGGCTTTGGCGAACGCGGCACCGAAGGCAAGATCAAGGCGGCCGAATTCGCCCGCACCCGGCAGATCCCCTATCTGGGCATCTGTCTGGGCATGCAGATGGCGGTGATCGAGGCGGCGCGCAACCTGGCCGATATGGCCGATGCGGGATCCGAGGAATTTGACCACGAGGCCGGCGAAAAGCGGTTCACGCCGGTGGTGTATCACCTCAAGGAATGGGTGCAGGGCAATCACCGGGTGGAACGCAAAGTGACCGATGACAAGGGCGGCACCATGCGCCTTGGGGCCTATGACGCGGTGCTGAAAGCTGGCTCAAAAGTGGCCGAAGTTTATGGCTCTGCCACCATCGAGGAACGCCACCGCCACCGCTATGAGGTCGATACGCAATACCGCGCTGCGCTGGAGGAAAAGGGCCTGCTCTTTTCCGGCATGTCACCCGATGGCAAGCTGCCCGAGATCGTCGAGGTCAAGGATCATCCCTGGTTCATCGGTGTGCAGTTCCATCCCGAACTGAAATCGAAACCCTTCGCGCCGCACCCTCTTTTTGCCGATTTCGTGCGCGCGGCGGTGGATAATTCGCGCCTGGTCTGACGCGCCTCCCCCCTTTTGAGAAATGCAAACCGCCCCGGCACATCCGGCGCGGTTTTTTCTTTTGAACCTTTCCCACGGGTCATCCGACCCATGATCACAAAAGATTTTTCACTGACCAAAACATTTTCATCAAAGGTTTTCCTGCCATGACCCTCAAAACCCTCACCGCCACTGCCCTCATCTTTGCCGTCACGGCCCCCGCCGCCTTTGCCGACGCCGCCGCCTTCGAAGGCTTCTACGGTGGCTTTTCCATGGGCGTGACAGACCCCGACATCAACGCCGTCCCAACCGATTTCGACGCGGGGCTCAGCGGCGATGTCTTTGTCGGATACAATTTCGCGGCAAGCCCCAATTGGGTGATCGGGGGCGAGCTCAGCTATGGCATGTCGGGCGGCCATCAGGCCTCTGGCATCCCTGTCTCCTTTGATCTGGACAATGTCCTGACGCTGAGCGGGCGGGCCGGTTATGTCTTTGGCAACACCATGATTTATGGCCGTGCCGGGTATCAGTCCGCCTCGCTGAGCACCAGTTTTGCGCCGGTTGATTTCGATGCCGATGGCTATGTGCTTGGGCTCGGGCTGGAACAGATGTTCTCGGAAAACATCTCCGGCCGGATCGAACTGTCGCAGAGCTATCTCGACGTCTCTGGCCCGGGCGTGCCGCCGGGCACCGAGCTTGATGCCACCCGTATTTCGGTGGGCGTGGCGCTGCATTTCTGATCCCACGCGGGCCAGACCGAACCGAACGGATCGCCTGATGGCGGTCCGTTTTTGTCTTGCGCCCGCGCCGGAAAACCGCCTCCTATGGCCGGGCTCTGATCCCATGCCGAGGCCCGCCATGACCGCCCTGCCCTTTGCCACCACCGATGTCTTTACCGAGCGCCCCTATGCGGGCAATCCGCTGGCTATTGTCGAGCATGCCGATGCGCTGTCGACAGCAAGGATGCAGAGCATGGCGCGCGAGTTCAACCTGAGCGAAACCATTTTCGTCCAAACCCCCGACGACCCGGCCCATACGGCCAAGGTGCGGATCTTTTTCCCCACCGCCGAGATCCCCTTTGCCGGGCATCCAACCATCGGCTGCGCCATCCATCTGGCCTGCAAACGCAACGGCCCCGGCGATTTCAGCGATCTGATCACGTTGGAGGAGGTGGCCGGGCTGGTCCCCGTCACGGTCACCCGGGTCTCAGACCGCGTCCGGGCCGAGTTTACCGCCCCCAGGCTGCCCGCGCCCCATCCCGGCCCTGCCGATCCCGGGCTGATCGCCGCGGCGCTCGGGCTCTATCGCACCGAGATCGGCTTTGACGCCCATGCCCCCGCGATGTGGGCGGCCGGGCCTGATTTTCTCTTTGTGCCGGTCGCCAGCCTCGATGCGCTGGCCCGCGCCCGCCCGACCGGGCCCGATTTCGCCCGATTGGCCCGCCAGTCCAATGAATCGGTCTATGTCTATGCGCGGGGCGAGGATTGCGATTTCCGCGCCCGGATGTTTGCCCCCGATCACGGCATGCCCGAGGATCCAGCCACCGGCTCTGCCTCCGCCATTTTCGCGGCGCAGCTGCTGGCGGCAGGCGAGATATCGGATGGCACCAACCGGTTCACCCTGCATCAGGGCGTCGAAATGGGCCGCCCGTCGCAGATCGGCCTCAGCATCGATTGCGCGGCAGGCGCGCTGATGGTGATCCGCATTGCGGGTGCGGCGGTGCCGGTCATGGCCGGGCATATCACGCCGCCGGGTGCATGAGCGCTTGGCCTCGGGCCAAAACGGGACTATCTGCAACGCATGTTTGGAGAACTCCTGAAACGCCTGACGGCGACCGACCCCGCCCCCCTGCCCGATCCCGATGCGCGTCTGGCGCTGGCCGCTTTGCTGGTCCGCGTCGCGCTCAGCGACGGCCATTACGATGACAGCGAAAAAGCCCATATCGACCGGGTTCTGGCCGAACGCCACGGGCTGGGCCCTTTTGAGGCGGCCCGCCTGCGCACCCAGGCCGAAACGCTGGAGGGCGAGGCCCCCGATACCGTGCGCTTTACCCGCGCCATCAAGGATGCGGTGCCGCATGAGGACCGCGTCGGCGTGATCGAGGCGCTGTGGTCGGTGGTTCTGGCCGATGGCGTGCGCGACCACGAAGAAGACGCGATGCTGCGGCTTACCGCCAACCTGCTTGGCATCAATGACCGCGACAGCGCATTGGCCCGGCAACGGGTCGAGGCGCGGAGCTGAGTGCGATGCTGGCCAGCCTGCCGATGTATGACCGCGCGGAAACGGCGGCGGCCAATGACCGCTACTGGGCGCTGATCCGGGATGCGCTGCGCCAGCGTGGCTGCGATGCCCCCGATGCGCTGACCCGCGCCGATGATCCCTGGCCGATCTGGAAATCGCCCGATCTGGTGCTGGCACAGACCTGCGGCCTGCCCTTTCGCGCGCATCTGCACGATCATGTCCAATTGGTCGGCACGCCCGATTATGGCCTGCCGGGCTGCGCGCCGGGGTATTACAATTCGGTCGTGATCACGCGGGCCGATGACGATAGGCCGCCAGAGACCCTCCTTTGCGCCCGCATCGCCATCAACGAAGGGCTGAGCCAATCGGGATGGGCGGCGCTCTGCGATTTTGCCGCCGGTCTGGGCGTCACCCCGGCGCGGCCCTTGATTTCGGGCGGGCACCGGGCCTCGGCGCAGATGGTCGCGGGAGGTGAGGCCGATATCGCCACGATCGACGCGCAGACCTGGGCGATGCTGGCGCGCCATGACGGCTGGATCGCGGATCTGACAGTGCGCGCGCGCACCCGGCCCACGCCCGCCCTGCCCTATATCTGCGCCCAGGCACGCGACACCGCGGCCATTGCGGCGGCAGTATCCGAGGCCATCGCGGCCCTTGCCCCGGACGACCGCGCGCTTCTTGGGGTGGGGGCGCTGGTGCAGATCCCGGCGGCGCGCTATCTGACCGAGCCGCTGCCACCCGAGCCCGCCAATATGCCCGAAAACGGGGCCAAAACGGCGGTGGACCCTGGGTAACCCGGCAATAGAACATTGCATTCGCGCGGATTTTGCGCACAAATCGCCCTTGGTCCTGGGAGGGATAAACCGCGTGACCCAAGAAACACCGCCCGTCATCGACATTACGGGCCTTCACAAAAGTTACGGAGCGCTGGAGGTTCTGCGCGGCGTCGATCTATGCGCCCGCGCCGGCGACGTGGTGTCGCTGATCGGATCATCGGGCTCGGGCAAATCGACGCTTTTGCGCTGTGCCAACCTGCTGGAGGACAGCCAGGACGGCACCATCGCCTTCGAAGGTGAGGCGGTGCATTGGAAAGGTGACGGCCATGGCCGCCGCCCGTCGGACGCGGCGCAGGTCCGGCGCATCCGCACCAACCTGTCGATGGTGTTCCAGCAGTTCAACCTCTGGGCGCATATGTCGATTTTACAAAACGTGATGGAGGCCCCGGTTACCGTTCTGGGCGAAGATAAGTCCACCGTCGAGACCCGCGCCCGGCAATTGCTGGACAAGGTCGGCATCGGCGATAAATGCGATGTCTGGCCGGCGCAGCTGTCGGGCGGTCAACAGCAACGCGCCGCGATTGCGCGCGCGCTCTGCATGCAGCCGCGCGCTCTGTTGTTCGATGAACCGACCTCGGCGCTGGACCCCGAACTGGAGCAGGAGGTGGTCAGGGTCATCAAGGACCTGGCCGCCGAGGGGCGCACCATGCTTTTGGTCACGCATGACATGCGGCTGGCGCGCGATGTCAGCGATCATGTGATATTCCTGCATCAGGGCAAGGTCGAAGAAGAAGGCCCACCCGAGACGCTCTTTGGCGCTCCGAAAACGGAACGCCTGCAACAATTCCTCAGCCATACCACATCGGCCTGAGGCCAATACCCGAACCAACAAAGGGAGTTAAGACATTGAAAAATCTGGTTCTATCCGCCACCATTCTGGCAATGACCGCCGGGGTCGCACTGGCCGACGGCAATGACCGCACCATTCGCATGGGCACCGAAGGTGCCTACCCCCCCTATAATTTCATCAATGATGATGGCGAGGTTGACGGCTTTGAACGGGCGCTCGGCGATGAGCTCTGCGCGCGGGCCGAGCTGACCTGCGAATGGGTCACCAATGATTGGGATTCGATCATTCCGAACCTCACCTCGGGCAATTACGACACCATCATCGCGGGCATGTCGATCACCGACGAACGCGACGAAGTGATTGATTTCACACAAGATTACTATCCGCCCACCGCGTCGATCTTTGTCGCGCTCAGCGACGATGCCGATCTGATGGGTGGCGTCATCGCGGCGCAGACCAACACCATCCAGGCAGGCTATATCGCCGAATCCGGCGCGACCCTGCTGGAATACGCCACCCCCGATGAGACGGTCGCCGCCGTCCGCAACGGCGAGGCCGATGCCGTGTTTGCCGATCTCGATTTCCTGACCGACATCACCGACGAGGATCCCGATCTGCGGGTCGTGGGCACTGCGGTGCCGCTTGGCGGCGGTATTGGCATGGGCCTGCGCGAAACCGATGCCGAACTGCGCGCAGCCTTTGACGCGGCCATCACCTCGATGAAGGAAGATGGCTCGTTGAATGTGTTGCTGGTCGAGTGGTTCGGCGACGATATCGGGCAGTATTGATCGCATCACTGTTCGGGCCCTGCCATCCCGGCGGGGCCCTTTTTTACTGACCGGAGGTCAGATGCTACGCGGCTATATCGCCAGCAGCACAGATGGATTTATCGCCGATGCCGAGGGCGGCGTCGGGTTTCTCGATGCCTATGACGGCGTCGATTTCGGCTATGACGCGTTTTATGACAGCATCGACAGCCTGATCATGGGGCGCGCCACCTATGACCAGGTTCGCGGCTTTGATCTGCCCTGGCCCTATGCCGGCAAACCCTGCCATGTCGCGACCTCCACCGATTTGAGCGAGCCACCCGCAGGCGTCAGCCGCTGGACCGGCACCCTGCCCGATTACGCCGCCGCCATGCGCGGCAAAACCGCCTGGGTGGTGGGCGGTGCCCGGCTTCAGGCCGGCTTCATTGCCGCGGGGCTCCTGGACCGGCTGACGCTTTTTGTCATGCCGATCCTTCTGGGCCGGGGCCTGGCGCTTTTCCCCAATGCCGGTGGCCCGGTTTCGCTGGTGCTGTCAGAGACGCAGACCTATGGCCGGGGCGTTGTGCGGCTTGATTACCGCGTTTCCGGGGAAGGCGTCTGATGTTTAATTACTGCGCCGACCCATCGACCCTGGAAACTGCGCAATGGTTTTCCTGCTATCTGACGAACGGCGTGCATCTGCTGTTTTATCAGAGCTTTCTGACCGTGCTGCTGCTTTTGGCCGTCACCGCGCCCGTGGCGCTGGCCTTTGGCTTTTTCGGGGCGGCCGCCTCGCGCAGCCAAATCTTGCCCATCCGGTGGTTCGGCAAGCTCTACACCTCGATGGTGCGCGGCGTTCCCGACATCGCGTTTTTCCTGTTTTTCGTTATCGCGCTGGATCAGGGGCTGGAATGGATCAATCATCAGATCCGATGTCCCGACTGGACCGATCCGATCCGCCAGGGGGCGAATTTCATCGTCTGCCAGGAGGCCAAGATACCGCTCAGCTCATCTCCGCAATGGGTCCATGAAGTTTATAATTTCGGCATCGCCGTCTTTACATTCTCCATTGTTTTCGGGGCCTTCGCGGCAAATGTGCTTTTTGGTGCCATGCGCGCGGTGCCGCATGCGCAGATCGAAACCGCCGAGGCCTATGGCATGACCCGGCGGCAAAGTTTCTGGCGTATCCTGGTGCCGCAGATGTGGATCTATGCGCTGCCCGGGCTCAGCAATCTGTGGATGATCCTGATCAAGGCAACGCCGCTGCTGTTTCTTCTCGGTGTCGAGGATATCGTCTATTGGGCGCGCGAACTGGGCGGCTCGCGCACTTCGCAATACACCTATCCGCATCCCGATTGGCGGCTGTGGTATTTCCTGGCGCTGCTGGTCTTCTACCTCGGCTTCACGCGCATTTCCGAGGTGGTTCTGGGCCGCCTGACCGTCCGGCTCAGCCATGGCCAGGCCACGGCTGCGGGTGAATCACAGCGAAAGGCCGCGACATGAGCTGTTGGGACACCGTCCAGGCCTATGCGCTGCGGTCTTTGGGCTATGGCGAACGCCTGCTGCCGCGCGGCGACATCACGCTTTGCGAACAATTTACCCTGATCGGCTCGGGCCTGATCTGGAACGTCTATTTCGGTGTTCTGGCGCTCTTGTTCGGGTTCTTCTTTGCCGTCGCGCTGGCGGTTGGCAAGGCCTCCACCCGGTGGTGGATCCAGAAACCGGCCAGCTGGTTCATCTTCGTGCTGCGCGGCTCGCCGCTCTTCATCCAGTTCTTTCTGGCCTATGAGGCGTTCGTGATGCTGCCGCGCGTGGGCATCGAGATCAATCTGGGCTTTATCGAGATCACCGCCGAATCGCGCTGGTTCGCGCGGGCCTGGCTGGGGGCGGTGATCGTCCTGTTCATGAACACCTCCGCCTATGCCGGCGAGATCTTCTATGGCGCGCTGCGCTCGGTTCCCAAGGGCGATCTGGAGGCCGCCGATGCCTATGGGATGTCGGGCTGGAAACGGTTCCGCCGGGTGGTGTTTCCCACCACGATGCGGCTGGCCTGGCCTGCCTACACGAACGAGGCGATATTCCTCTTTCACGCCACCACGCTGGTCTTTTTCTCGGGCTTTCCGGCCTTTCGCCAACAGGGCGACGCGCTTTATTACGCGCAGTATTTCGCGGATCGGACCTTCAACCCCTTCGTGCCCTACCCGATCGTGGCGCTCTATTTCGTCATCGTGACGCTGCTGGTGATCACGGGTTTTGGCCTCATAAACCGCCATCTCAACCGGCATCTGCCAAGCGAGCGCCGCAAGCGCATCAAATACCGGCCGCAACTGATCCGGTGATGCATGGTGCCGATGGCGGCTATGGCCGCGGCCAGCACCTGCGCCCGGCACCTGCCGTTTCACTGCGGCATTCACGCCACGCAGCCCACCCTGAAGCGCCGGATGCCGCGTTCTGACTGGAAGTTTTGCCATCGCGCATGTAAAGAAAATCAAAATGCAGATTTTCGAAAAGGTAAAAATATGGCGCATGCACCGAATGTCTATGATGCCGAGCCCATCCCCGAAGCCGCCCGCGCCGAGATCGAGCGGCTTTTGGCGACCGGAGACCTCTTTCGCTACACCGCCGCAGAAAACGCACCCGTGGCGCTGCTGGAGCGTGAATTTGCCGATCTTCTTGGCACCAGATACGCGCTGGCGGTGTCGTCCTGTTCGGCGGCGCTCTTTCTGTCGCTGCTCGGGCTTGGCCTGAAACCGGGCACGCGGGTCTTGATCCCGGGCTTTACCTTTGCCGCCGTGCCCTCGGCCGTCGTGCATGCCAATTGCCAGCCGGTGCTGGTTGAGGTGGGCGAAAACTACCGCATCGACATGGCCGATTTCGCCGCCAAGCTGACCGGCGATATCGGGGCGGTCATCATCAGCCACATGCGCGGCCACACCTCGGATATGGATGCCATCATGGCGCTTTGCGACCGGGCGGGCGTGCCGGTGATCGAGGATGCCGCCCATTCGCTCGGCACGCTCTGGGGCGGAAAAAATATCGGCACCATCGGCCGGGTGGGCTGCTTTTCCTTCCAGTCCTACAAGCTGATCAATGCGGGCGAAGGCGGCATTCTGGTCACTGATGATGCCGATCTGGTGGCGCGCGCCGTCATCATGTCGGGGGCTTATGAACATAACTGGGCCAAGCATATCGCGGGGGCTGATGAAGCGTTGAATGACGCGTTCGTGCGCTGGCAGAACATGCTGCCGCTTTACAATCTGCGCCTCTCGAACCTTTCCGCCGCGATCGTTCGGTCGCAATTGCCGGAACTGCCCCGCCGGGTGCGCGATGGCCGCGCCAATCATGATTATGTGGCCGGGTTGCTGAACGGCTCGCCCTGGCTCCGGGTGCCGCCGGCGCTGAAGCCCGAAACCCGCGCGCCCGATTCCATTCAGTTTAACCTGACCGGATTTGCATCAGATGCCGATGCCCGCGCCTTTGCCGATGCGGCGGCTGCGCGCGGCGTGAAGGTGCAGGTCTTTGGCCTCAGCACCGATAACGCGCGTGCCTTCTGGAACTGGAAATTTATCGGCGATCAGCCCGATCTGCCGCAAACGCGCGCCATGTTGATGCGCGCCTGCGATGTACGCCTGCCCGCCCGGCTGTCAAAATCCGACCTAGATTTTATCGCCGGGGCGCTCCTGGCGGCTGCCGAAGACATCAAGGGAGATGCGCGCGCTTACGGCACGTGAAACCTTTTGCATGAAAAGTTTTCCGGCCTAAGAATTTTGAAGAAAATTCTTCCGCGAGCTACAGCTTGCTGAGTTTCGATTGCAGCTCGGCCAGCTGTTTCTTGATATCGGCCAGCTCATCGCCGCTGTCACCTTCCGGCGTATCCTCGGGTGTCGGCCCGGACCATTGCGTGCCCATGCCCCCGGTCATCGCCTTGAGAAATGTTTCCTGCTGCGCCTGCATCGCCTCAAAACCCGGCATCTTGGCCATCGGGTTCATCGCGGCCATGTTCTCGACCATCTGGGATTGGCCATTGCGCAGCATATCAAACGACATCGCCAGAAACTCGGGCACCACGCTGTTGGCCTGGGTCGTGTAGCTGCGCACCAGATCGGTCAGCACACCAATGGGCAGCACGCTTTCGCCGCGGCTTTCGTGTTCGGCAATGATTTGCAGCAGGTATTGCCGGGTCAGCTCATCGCCCGACTTCAGATCGACGATCTTGACCTCACGCCCATCACGGATGAAACCGGCGATATCCTCCAAGGTCACATAATCCGAAGTTTCGGTGTTATACAGCCTGCGGCTCGCATAGCGCTTGATCAGTAGCGGTGTTGCGGCGTCGCCCATGGACCCCTCCCTTATACCTTGCACTGCAATGCAGCATTTGCAGCCTAGTGCACTGGCAGCAAATTGCAATCGCCTGTCGGCACAAAGAAAAAAGGACGGGCCCCAGATTATGGGACCCGTCCTCTTGACGTCACACAGGGATGGGAGGAAGCCCTGCGCGGCGTATCAGCTCCGTCGCTTAGGCGGCGGTGGCTTTTTTGGCGGCAGTCGTCACTTCGGCAGTGGCTTTCTTGACGGCGGCGGTGGCTTCCTCGGAGGCTTCCTTGCCGGCGGCCATCATCAGCTCAACGGTTTCGACCTGCACTTTTTTCGCGATTTCGGCGAAGGAGGCCAGGGTCTCGGCGGCCATTTCGGCCTGGGCCGATGCGAAATCAGTGACGGCTTTGCTGTAGTCGGTGGGCTCATCCTTGACGGCGGCAACGTCGGTCAGTTTGGCCAGCGTGTCTTTGGTCCATTTCGAGGAGATCTCGGTGGATTTTTCAGCGGCTTCCAGAGCGACTTTCGAGAACTTCTCGCCCATTGCGGCGGAGGTCTTGAAGGCGTCGTTATAGGCGGTCATGTCGACGGGGAAAGCAGCCATTGCTTCGTTGACATATTTGGTGAAGTCATTGGTCTTGGCCATGGGTCTTGCTCCTGTTTGCCCGGTAAGGGGGCGGTGTTTGATCTGGTTCGCATTGCTGCGCATGCAAAGAATATGCATGCTGCAGTGCAGAATTTCAAGTCTTTTTCTGCATTGCAGCATAAAACCTGCGAAACCGTTCAAAATCAGGTGTTTGACTTCTCCATGACATAGGTTCCTGGCGCATCGCACAGGCATTCCTGCCCCGACTCACCGGGAATACAGGCGGCAGCCTGCCCGCCTGAGCGTTTTTTCAGCCAGGTCTCCCAACGCGGCCACCACGAGCCTTCGGTGAAACTCGCCCCCTCTTGCCAGGCATCAGGCCCGCCGCTGACATCGGGGTTGCTGTAATGGCCGTATTTCTTTTTCGAGGGCGGATTGACGATGCCCGCGATATGGCCCGATTCCGACATGATAAAGGTCTTGTCCTTACTGCCGAACTGCTCGAACCCGACATAGCATTGCCGCCAGGGCGCGATATGGTCGGTCTTGCAGCCGATCGAGGCCACCGGCAGTTTGATATCGCTCAGCTGTACGGTTTCGCCCAGAATCTTAAAGCCGCCCTCGACCAGCGCATTGCCCTGACACAGATCGCGCAGATACTGTTTGACCATGCGCCCCGGCAGGTTGGTGTTGTCACCGTTCCAGTAGAGCAGATCAAAGGCCGGTGGAGCCTCGCCCATCATATAGCTGCGCACCGCGGGGCCATAGACCAGATCACGCGCGCGCAGAAAGCTCATGGTCTTGGACATGAAATAGCTGCTCAGAATGCCCTTCTCGGTCACCTGCCGTTCAATCGCATCCACGAAATCATCCTGCAGAAAGACGGTGAACTCGCCCTGATCCGAGAAATCGGTCAGCGTGGTCAGGAACGTGGCCGATTTGATCGATTTGTCGCCGCGTTTCTGCATCAGCGCCAGGGTCGCCGCCAGCGTCGTGCCGGCAATGCAATAGCCGACCGCGTTGACCTGCTTTTCGCCGGTGATGCCTTTGACAGTCTCAACAGCCTGCAGATAGCCCTCTTCGATATAATCCTCCAGCCCGACCTCGGCATAGCTGGCATCGGGGTTTTTCCAGCTGACCACAAAGAGGGTGTACCCCTGCTCCAAGATCCACCGGATCAGGCTGTTTTGCGGTTTCAGATCGAGGATGTAGAATTTGTTGATCCAGGGCGGAAAGATCACCAGCGGCACCTTATGGACCTTTTCGGTCAGCGGCGTGAACTGGATCAGCTCCATCATTCTGTTGCGAAACACCACCTTGCCTTCGGTCGCGCCGATGTTTTCACCGACGGTAAAGGCATCGGGGTCCGAAAGGGTCGGCAGCAGCTCGCCCTTGTTGGTCTCGATATCGCGGACCAGGTTTTCCAGCCCGTCCACCAGGCTCTGGCCATCGGTATCAATGGCCTTTTGCAGCGCATCGGGGTTGGTGGCCAGATAATTGGTCGGTGAAAACAGATCGACAATCTGGCGCGAGAAAAATTCGACCCGCTGCTTTTCGTTGGGGGCGAGCCCGTCAAGTTCAGCGACCGCGCCATGGATGGCTTGGGCATTCAGCTCATATTGCTGCCGCACGAAACGGAAATAGGGATGCGTGCGCCACATCGGATTGGAAAACTGGCGGTCGAGCGGGCCATCATCGGCGTCGGGCATTTCAAATTCGCCGCGCGCCATGGCCTGCTGCACCTGGGTGAAATTTTCCATCGCCTTGCCCCAATAGGCCACCTGATCAGCGATCAGTTTGCTGGGGTTGGTCATCATTTCATTGAGATAGGCCGAGCCCGCTTTGACATAGAGCTCCTGGCCCGGTCCCGACAGCCCGGCATCGGTGGTCAGGTCCTTTTGCCCAAGGGCCGCAACCATGCGTTTCGACAGATCTTCCATCTTTGCCAGGTTGGTATTCAGACGGTCGATATTCTCTCCCATCGGCTCTGCGGCGTCGTCATCGGCTGATCCCATAGCTTGCTTTTACCCTCTCAATGCTGCATGTGCATATAAGCCTTGCCAGGGTGAGGGGGCAAAGCGACGAAATGAACCGGGGGCCAAACCCGAAGATCTATTCCAGTTTTGCAGGAGTCGCGGTGCGATGAAATACCTTCTCACATATGACATGATGGAATCGATCCGGGTATCGAACCAATGGCTCGGTTCTACGGCCCGCGCGATGTGCTCGTTTCCGCAGCTTGGCCTGATTGCCAACCCCGCGATCAACATGACCGCCGCCTGGGGCGAGGTGATGGAACGCAGCTTTGAACGCATGGCCGTGAAACCCGACTGGAACATCCAGATCCTGTCAGGCACCGATGGGCGCGACCACCAGATCGAAACCGAAATTGTGAAATCCCGCCCCTTTGGCGACCTCATCCGGTTCAACGTGCAGGGCCGCGAGCCGACCGGGCGCAAGGTGCTGCTGGTCGCCCCGATGTCGGGCCATTACGCGACGCTCCTGCGCTCGACCGTGCTCAGCCTGCTGCCCGATTGCGATGTCTATATCACGGATTGGCACAATGCCCGCGATATCCCGGTCTCGGTGGGCAAGTTCGATATCGAAGATTACACGCTCTATCTTGTTGATTTTCTGAAAGAAATGGGCCCAGACACGCATGTGATCGCGGTCTGCCAACCGGCCCCTCTGGCGCTGGCGGCCACCGCCTATCTGGCCGAGGAAGACCCCGACGCGCAGCCGCGCACCCTGACCCTCATCGGCGGCCCGATCGACCCCGATGCCGCCGCCACCGATGTCACCGATTTCGGCAATCGCGTCACCATGGGTCAGCTTGAGCGTCACGTGCTGCAACGCGTCGGCTTCAAATATGCCGGGGCCGGCCGCATGGTCTATCCCGGCCTGCAACAGCTCTCCAGTTTCATGGCGATGAATGCCGAGAAACATACCAAGGCCTTTACCGATCAGGTCATGCGCGTGGCCAAGGGCGAAGCCTCCGATCACGACAAGCACAACCGGTTCTACGATGAATATCTGGCGGTGATGGATATGACGGCAGAATTTTACATGTCGACCGTCGAACGCATCTTCAAAGGGCTCGAGATCGCAGAGAATCGCTTCACCGTGGCGGGCAAACAGGTCGATATCGGCAAGATCACCACCGTTGCCGTGAAAACGGTCGAAGGCGGCAAGGATGATATTTCGGCCCCTGGCCAATGCGTTGCTGCGCTGCGGCTATGCACCGGGCTGCCCGAATCGAAAAAGGCCAATTACCTGGAACCCGAAGCCGGCCATTACGGCATCTTCGCGGGCAAGAGCTGGCGCAACAAGATCCGGCCGTTGGTTCTGGATTTCATCGACGCCAATTGCGATGTGCCAAAAGCACCGGTGCGCCCAAGCGTCGCCGCCGAGTAGCCGCTTGGGCGCTGGCACCGATATCACCTTCGCTTGCCGATGTGGATGCCTGACCGGGCGGCTGATCGCAGCCCGGCCCGCAGAGGGGTCGCATCTGCTCTGCCATTGCGCCGATTGCGCCCGGGCCGGGGCGCTCTTTGGTGAAGACAGGCCCGGGCCCGTGGCGATTTTTCAGACCACCTCGGATCGGATCCGCATCGAGACGGGCCAGGATGAACTGGCGCTCATGCAGCTCTCGCCCAACGGCCTTTTCCGGTGGTATGCCGCCTGCTGCGACACGCAGATGTTCAACACCCTCAGATCGCCGCGCAGCGGGTTTGCAGGCATCTTCGTGGCCCGTCTTGCCGAACCCGGGCCGCTTGGGCCGGTCATTGGCGAAGGCTCGGTTCCCGGCACCGGCAGCAAGACCCGGCATCGCAATATCACCCGGATCATCTGGCGGTTTCTGAAACGCAGCCTGGCCGCGCGTCTCAGCGGCCGCTGGCGGCAAACGCCGTTTTTCGACGCCGATGGCGTGCCAGTCGCCAAGGCCCGGCTTGCTCCTAGGCCCGAAGCCACGCGCTAAGCGCATCCAACGCCGCCGCCGGGGCCTCCAGCGTGGGCAGATGCCCGGCCTCGGGCAGGATCGTCAGGCTGGCCCCCGGGATCAGCTCGGCCATGAATTCATGCCGGCGCGGCGGGCACATCCGGTCATGCGCGCCGCCCATCACCAATGTGGGCACCCGCACCCGGCGCAACGTGCCCTGCTGATCGGGGCGGCGCTGCAACGCGCGCGATTGCGCCACGAACTGATCGGCCCCGGCCGCGCGCCCCATGTCAACAAAGAGATCCTGAAGCGCGGCGCGCCCCGGCCCCGGTGCCAGACAGGCGGCGGGCAGGAAATCGCGCAGCACGTCATCAAGCCGCCCGGCCCTGGCGCGCGCGATCAACTGCTCGCGCCCACCCGCCATATCGGGCGTGTCCGATAGCGGATCGCAGGCCATCAGCGCCAGCCGAGTGACCCGGTCCGGGGCCTTGCGGATGACCTCCATCGCCACGATCGCCCCCAATGAGAGCCCCGCCAGTGCAAAACTCTTCGGTGCTGCGGCCAGCACGGCCTCGGCCATATCGCGGATCCTGTCACGCCCCGCGAAACAGCCGATCTGTACGGCGCGGCTCCGTGACAGCGCCTCAACCTGCGGCGCAAAAAGCCGTGCATCGCACATCATGCCGGGCAAAAAGACCAGTGGTTCCAAATTCTTGCATCCTTGCGCTCGAGGATCATCCTCTTCGCGCACCACTTGCGCCATTCCGCCCGCCCCGGTCAATCACCGATGCAGAAAGGCCCTGCCATTTCATGCGACCCGTATGAATTCTGTGCCGGTCCAGCGATACCGCGTCTGGCAACCGGGCTGCATATGCAACCGACCGCAATCATGCACCCCAACAACGCCGAGCGGGATGGCGGGGTCCCCCCCCCCGCGCTTGGCTGCAGAATTTCAAAGGGCGCATTGCCCGGCCCCGGTCAGGCCAGCGCAATCCCGTTCGCGTCAAAGAAATGCAGCTTGGGCAGCGCAAATTCCAGCCCCACCTTGTCGCCCACCCTGACAATGGTTTCACCATCGGCGCGCACCGTGATCTGGCCCAAAGCCCCGCAATCGACGATCAGGAAATTATCGGCCCCCAGATATTCGACCAGGTCGACAACCCCGTCGACATGGCCCTGACCGGGCGCGCCCAGAGTAATGGCCTCGGGCCGGATACCCAGATGGATCGCCCCGTCACAGCCCGCGGCCGCACCGCCGCGCCCGCCCTCTAACCGGAACATGCCGCCCGGCACCTCGCAGGGCAGGATATTCATCTTCGGGCTGCCAATGAACTGCGCCACAAACAGATTGCCCGGTTTCTCATAAAGCTCGCGCGGGGTTCCCACCTGTTCGATCTGGCCCATGCTCAGCACCACGATCCGGTCGGCCAGCGTCATCGCCTCGACCTGGTCATGGGTCACATAGATCATCGTCGAGGCCAGCGCCTCATGCAGCTTGGCAAGCTCATAGCGCATTTCCACACGCAGCGAGGCATCGAGATTGGAAAGCGGCTCATCGAACAGAAACGCCGTCGGGTCGCGCACGATCGACCGGCCAATGGCCACCCGCTGGCGCTGCCCGCCCGACAGATCCTTGGGCCGGCGATCCAGATAGTCCTCAAGCCGCAAGGCGCGCGCGGCCTCATCGACCTTGGCCACGATCTCCGTTTTCGGGGCCCCCGCCGTCAGCAGCGAAAACCCCATATTGTCGCGCACCGTCATATGCGGATAAAGCGCGTAGGACTGGAACACCATCGCCAGCCCGCGTTTCGATGGTGGTTCCGCCGTGGCATCGCGCCCGTCGATCATGACATGCCCGCGACTGGTTTCCTCCAGCCCCGCGATCATCCGCAACAGCGTGGATTTTCCGCAACCGGACGGCCCGACAAAGATGACAAACTCACCCTGGGTGATCTCAAGATCCACGCCCTTGATGACCTGGACCTCGCCAAACCATTTCTCAACCGCCTTCAGCGTGATCGCGCCCATATCCTACAGCTCCTTCGCGTTGGGAGAGGCCCAGCCCAGCCAGATCGCGGCGGTCCAGGTAAAGGTGCCGCCGCCGGCGGGCGTGCCATCCTGCGGGTCGAAATATTCGGCAAAGCCCTTGTCCGAGATCAACCCGGCGGTGTCGCGGCGGATGCGGTCGGCCTCATCAATCAGGCCCGCCTCTTTCAACCCGGTCGAGATCATCATGTTCATGATGCCCCAGACCGGCCCCCGCCAATAGCGCAGGCTTTCAAACTTCGGGTGGGCCGGATCGAAACTGGGCACCGTATAGCTGGCCGCAGCCAGAACCCGGCGCAATGTGTCGATGGGCTGCCCCTTGCGCAACCCGCCCCACCAGCTCAGGAACGAGGCATTGCTGACACAGCCCGTCAACTGCCCGCTGCGCAGGTCGCGGCTGTCATAACAGGCGGTCCCGGCGTTCCAGAGCGTCTCGGCCCCGGCTTCCAGCCGCGCGATCCAGCCCTCGATCTCTTGCGTTGGTTCGCCCAGCGCGCGCGCGATCTCGACCATGTCCCGGCTGGCCCGCATCAGGGTAAAGGTCATGGTCGGATCGGCCACGCGAAACGGGCTCTCGGCGGCAATCGCGGCATCGTCCCAGCGGCGGTCACGGCCAAATTGCACCAACCAGATATAGCGGTCGTAATCGGATTTGGTCGGGCGCATGCGCGGATCGACATGACCGGTATCGCGGCGGGTATAGGGGGCCACGCCCTCGGGCTCGAACGCGGCCATGGCCCCGTCCCAATCCGGCGCATTATCGCGGCCGGCCTCCCAGGGGTGGGTGATCGCGACCGCGCCGCTTTCGGCGCGATGCGTGATGAACCAGCGATGCAGCCCCATCAGGCGCGGGAACAGCGCGCGCAGCCGTTCCAGCCCCGCCGCCTCGTCGCGGCGATAAGTGCTCAGCGCGAAACTGGCGACAACCGGCGGCTGGCTGATACCCGAGGACGCCACCCGCCCCGGCCCCTTGCCCACCGCATCCTCGGTGCCCCAGACATCGGCCCCCGGGAAATAGCCGGGATCGGCCTTGTGAAACTGGATATGCGGCAACATGCCGTTTTCCCACTGGCCCGCCATCAGCGTCTCCAGCTCGGTCCAGGCCCGGTCCAGATCGAAGGCCGCAAAGCCAAGTGCCGCAAAGGCGCTGTCCCAGTTCCACTGATAGGGGTATAGCCCCTCGGTCGGAACGGTATAGCCACCGCGATCGTTCAGACGCAAAATCCGCCGCGCCTCGCCGTCCAGCGCCTCTGCCCGGTCGGGCGTCATATCAAACATCGTGCTCATCCTTTGACCGACCCGGCGGTCAACCCGCGCGTCATGAATTTCTCAAGTCCCAGAAACAGCGCCATCACCGGCACCGTCGCAATCACCGCCCCCGCCATCAGATGCTGGCGCGGCACTTCCGATGAATTCAGCATCGCCACCCCGCGCGTCAGCGTGAAGCGTGACGGATCATCCAGCAGCATGAAGGCCAGCAGGAACTCGTTCCAGGCGATCATGAAGACGTAAAGCGAGACCGAGGCCAGCGCCGGCAGGCTGAGCGGCAGGGTGATCTTCCAGATCACTTTCAGGCGGCTCAACCCGTCCATCAGCCCCGCCTCCTCGATCTCGGCGGGCAGGCCACGGAAATAGCCCTGCAACATATAGAGCGAGACCGGAATGGTGGTGACCGGATAGATCATCACGATGCCCAGGATGGAGTTTCTCAGCCCGAACATCGAAAACGCGATATAGATCGGCAGCGCCAAAACAATCATCGGCACCATGTAGATCAACAGAACCGACCGGCTCAGCGCCTTTTGCCCGCGAAACCGCAGCCGCGCCACCGCGTAGGCCCCGGGGATCGAAAAGGCCAGCGTGATCAGAACCGTCAGGATCGAGACATAAAGGCTCGTCCACAGGTAGCTGCCAAAGTTGAAGTCGCGAAACAGCTCTACATAGGATCGGAACAAGGCCCATCCCTGGCTGAGATCAATGGTGAAATCCAAAGGATCGGCAATCAGCGCGCCCTGGCTTTTCAGGCTCGTCATCACCATCACATAAAACGGGATCGCTACGATCGCGGTAAAAAAGATATAGCCGAACCCGGTCAGAAACCGGATCCAGGCCTCCTCGAACTCATGCCGGGTCAGCGCACCCGCCGGACAGCCCGCCAGCATCCGGCCAACCGGCAGCCCGACCCCCAGGCCAAACATCACCCCCGCCAGCAGCTTCAGCCCAATCCCCATCTCCGCGCCAAACCGGATCACGCCGAAAGGCGTGAAGCCAAGCCCGATGGCCAACACAGCCGCCAGCCCGGTCAGGCCCCAGCCACGCAGCCCGCTCACCCCGCCAAACCCGACCGCAACCCCGATCAGGACCGCACCAATCAGCCCGGGGCGAAACGCGCCGCCGGTGGTAAAAGACAGCAAGACCGAAATCGCCACCGCGATCACATAGGCCCAGAGCACGGCAATCTGTGGCCCGACAAACCGCCCCTGTCGCAAGCCGCCCATCACGCGCCCCCCTTCATCTTGGCTAAAATACCTCGGGGAGCGCGAGGGGCTGGCCCCTCGCCCCGGTCGATGCCGAAGGCAGCGAAACCAGCCATCCTCATAGCCCCTCCTCCTGGCTCATGAACCGAAAGAAGCCCCAGGAGAAACACAAGAGAACCAGCATGATAACCACGGCCACCGCCGCCCCGGCCCCGATATTGGTCAGCGCAAAGGCCTGCTCATAGACATTGACCGTCAGCGTCCGGGTGCCCGCATTGCCGCCCGTCAGCAGGAAAATGTCGTCGAATTTGTTGAAGGTCCAGATAAAGCGCAGCAGGAAAAGCACGCTCAAAATCCCCATCAATTGCGGCAGGCTGAGATAGCGGAATTGCTGAAAAGGTGACGCCCCGTCCATATCCGCCGCCTCATACATATCGGTATCGATCGATTGCATCCGCGCCAGGATGAACAAAAAGCTGAGCGGGAAATAGCGCCAGATCTCAAACACGGTGACCATGATCAGCGCCAGAGGCCGCGCGCCAAAGAAATTGATCGCGCTTTCGCTGACCCCCATCTGGATAAGCAACGCATTCACCGAGCCCGAAAACGGGTCAAACAGGATCACCCAGGAAAACGCCACCGCGATCACCGGGGCGACATAGGGAAAGAGGTAAAACCCCCGCAACAGCCCCTGGCCGCGAAACTCGCGGTTCAGCAAAAGCGCCGCGAAGAGCCCCACCAAAAGCGCCCCGATGGTGCCAAACACCGTGTAGAAAAGGGTCGCGGCGATCACGCTCCAGAAATCGCGGCTGTCAAAGAGGCGGGCAAAGTTTTCAAGCGTGAACTCGCTATTGGTCAGGACAAAATCGCCATCGCCCGTCAACACCGGCTCGGTATCACCAACATCGACTGCATCGTCAAAATAGGCTTGCGTCACGCTGCCCGAGATCTCGATGCTCTCGCGCGCGCCGCCCTCGAAATCGCCCAGATCGCAGAACAGAACGCCTTGCGCGATATCGCAGCGCGCGTCGATCTCTTCGATCTCGAAGCCATCGGGAACCGTGTCGCGCACCGTAACGCCCGTGATCACCGCCTCGGGGGCCGAGTTGCGCACCCTCAATCGCCAGGTCGCCGCATCGCCGGCGGCATCGGGGCGCCCGCGCATCTGTTCATTGACCACCGGCACAGGTGCCCGCAGATCCGACAGCGCCACCGGTTTGACACTGATCCAGA
>Ga0316207_10001603_pt1 | contig 26842 bp, 25 predicted proteins | sample 6weekpyrite_MG_FD_204943 | JGI IMG/M metagenome (GOLD analysis project Ga0316207, IMG submission 204943) | Microbial mat bacterial communities from mineral coupon in-situ incubated in ocean water Damariscotta River, Maine, United States -... | ecosystem: Environmental > Aquatic > Marine >... | reverse complement strand
ACAAGGTTCCGGGGCTGCTGTAACGGGCCTGTTTGATCATCATCGTAACGGATCAATAATTTGGACGGCATATCAGTTGTATCATCCCACGGAATGGTAACATCCTGCCAGCAAATGGAAGGTTCGGGATTGTTTTTATCCCCGGGCGGATGGCTGGAATAATCAATGTTTCCGCTGGAAACCTGACGCCCGTCAATATAGATACGGTAATGAGGATCACCCAGTTCCGGAATGGCCCCAAGGCGGACAACAATCCCCTGATTCCCGGCAATGGACGGCTCCGGCGTTACATCCGGTTTTGCGGCCTTTGGTTCGGGTTCGGCAGGTGCGGGTTTTTTGGCAAAGCTGATGGCCTGACTGGTGCCAGCGGTACGTTTTTGCGGCCCTTGTTTCAGTCCCGGTTTTTGCGGTGCAGGTGATTTGATGTGCGGTCTTTTTATGGGAACGGCACGGGCTTTAAGTCTGGGCTTTGATACAGATTGTTTGTCTTTTGCGGGTTCAGGTGGCGGGTTTAATGTATCACCCGGTTTATCCGCCATTTTTTCAGGCTGCGCGGGTTTACTGTCATTTTCTGCGGTGTTTTTTTCTTCCGGAATTTCAATTTCAATCCCGGACATCATGCTGATGGTTTCATCACTTCCCCGTTCATGGCCGGATAACTGGACCATTAACGTGATCGTGCCTGATTGTCCGGGGGCCGCCAGATAAAAAACCTGATCCTGATCCGTGGACGGCACCTGCCAGATACCCGGCTCAGTACATACTCCGGGATAAAAGGATACGCCTTCGGGGACATCAATAAATTCGATCGCCCACAGGGTCAATTCAGAAAACCCGGCGCGCAAGGCGTTTAAATCAACAGCAATAGCGCGCGGGTTATGGTGCAATGCGCTTAATTCATCCGTCAAAACGTCATTTTGCAAAGCATCCGTTGCCGACCACGCCGTCCAACGCCAAGACAATGCGTTTGCTCCCGCCTTGAAACGCTGTTGATCCTGAACAGATGTTTTGACAATCCTTTCAAGCCATTGAAAATTGCCTGTTTGTTTCATGGCGTAATCATATCAGAAAAAATTATACTGCCAAATAACCTGCCCTAACCAGACAGCAAGTTCACAGGCCGTATTAACCGTCGGCATTAATCTGTTCAATGATTTCAGCTAAAACCCGGTCAACATCGCCGTCCGGCACCCGGCAAGTTCCCGCCGCCGCATGACCGCCACCGCCGTATTTCAGCATCAACGGTCCAATTACCGTATTTGATGAACGGTCAAGAATGGATTTACCAACCGAAATCGTGGTTACGCCCTGTTCCGGACCGGCATTCAATGTAATTGAAATATTGCATTCGGGATAAAGTGCATAAACCAGAAAACGGTTAACGAGATAAATTGTTTCCTGTGAACGAAGGTCTGTCAGCAAAATCTTACCATCCGTTTTGGAACATTCGCGAAGTTGCAATTCAGCCGATTCGGCATGAAGTTTGTAAACCTCAACCCGTTCCATAACATCGGGTAGCCCAAGAATTTCATCAACCGGGTTATGACGACAATAGGTCATCATGTCTTTCATCAATTCATCATGGGGCAATTTAAAATGCTTGAGACGTTCCAGCCCGGTTTTCGGATCAAGGATGAAGTTCAATAAGGTCCAGCCTTCGGGGGCCATAATATCTTCGCGGGTATATTGCGCAGAATCGGCCTGATCCACAGCATCCATCAATTCTTCGGATATATCAGGCAAACCGACCCGGCCACCAAAATACCGGTAAACGACCCGCGCCGCCGAAGGGGCGTCGGGATCAATGATCCGGTTTTCCTTGACACCAACACGTTCCGTTTCGCTGAGATGGTGGTCAAAACACAGATGCACGCCTTCGACAAACGGTAAATTGGTGGTGATATCGCCTCCGGTTACAGAAATTTTACCGTCCTGCATGTCTTTGGGTTCAACAAAGATCACGCTATCGATCATTTCAAGTTCATTGAGCAAGGTTCCGCTGACGATACCATCAAAATCGGCGCGCGTTACAAGTCGATATTTGCGATCTGACATTCCTGACTCTTTCTCTCAGTACATTTATTTCAGCACATCTATTTCAAGACGATTTACCCAACAAACTTACATTTACAAACCACCAATCACAAGCCAACTTTTTCCGCACATTTTTCCAGAGATAAAAGCCCGTAAACAAACCCCGCCCTGTCCTGATCGAAGCTTATCATCATATGATTTATTTGAGAACCGGAATCTTGAATGTTTCCGGCAATAGCCGATATCTGCCCGGGATTACAGACGGAAAATAATATACTGAAATGGACGGATTCGTTAGCCGTGGGCGCGGTGACGCATTCCGGAAATCATTGGGTCGTTTTGCAGAATGGCATCGGCGACGTGTTCAGACAGGTACTGGGACAAATGTTTCACAGCCAAAGATGTGTCTTCATTGGACGTATAAACAGCCAACTCCATGGGTGGCAAATCAGCAAAACCGTCATCTTCAGTCAAGATTCTAAGCCCCGGAGCAATGGCACCTGCCGGTAAAATGGAAACACCCATACCGGTCACCAAAGACGCACAGACAGCCGCCACGCTGGTGCTGACAAACACTTCTTTAAAATCCCGGCCCGCCGTGGAAAGACTTGTCGTTGCCAGTTGCCGGTACGGACACGGCGGCACAAACAGCGAAAGCGGTACCGGATCAATATTTTCATAATCCTTGGCGGCAACCCAGTACAGGGATTCTTTCCAGATACGCCCTGGCTGATCGCCGGGGTTGCGGATCATCAGTCCCAGATCAAGCTGATCATTATCCAGTTTTTCATGCAACATGGCACTGTCACCAACGTGCATTTCCAGTTTTATAGACGGATGGGCCTTGGCAAACCGGCACAGCATCGATTGCAACCGGTCTTTGGCAAACCATTCCGGCAGACCGACACGGACCACACCGGACAGTTCGGGAACGGATAAATGCTGCCGCGCCTCTTCGACCAGATCAACGATCCGCCGGGCATATTCCAGCATGGTCTGACCATCTTCGGTAAAAACAATATTCGGCTGTTTGCGTTTTACCAAGGTTTTGCCGACACGGTGTTCAAGGCGTTTAATTTGCATGCTTACAGAGGGCTGCGTACGGTGAAGCAATTCGCTGGCACGGGTGAAACTGCCGGTATCGGCAATGGCAACGTAGGCTTCAAGTAATTCAATATCAAAACGACCAACAGACATATTCAATACCTTTTTTTAATACCCTGGTTTTCATACCTTGGTTAACGCCTTGTAATTTCACGCTTTTGAAAATATATTCATTTAAAAATTAAAACCATTTTCATTTAAAAGCGAATAAAAGCGAGGCTTATTTGATATCCTTGTCAGGTTGTGATCAAACCCTGACACCAAAGAAAACCTTCAATGTTCACATGTGAAAAAAATATTTTCACATAGCTCCATAAGTGTTCCTCGTATAACTATGCAACCTAAAGACATGTAGCACACCGACACTTGCATTTCAATGCAAAAACGACAAAAAAAGGAATGGACAACTTTAACAGGATAAAACATTACTTGTTTTTCAACCCGTTCTTAAAAACGGCCCCAATTGTTATATTTTTTATAAACTACATAGCAAGTCCACACATAGCCTGAATTTTTACAACCGGTCCTACACAATCATAACGAATAATTATAGGCTATCACAACATCTGATTATGTTAAACAAAGGCAATCCGTTAACGTTCCCGCGGTAACAAATCAATTTTTTCGGGAGTACAATTATGGATGGATCAACAAAACTGCCTGGCAAGCCAAGGTTTGTAAAACAACTGCACACGACGCCCCGGCCCCAACAGGAAATCACGAAAATATCCGGACTCAGCCTGTCCGATAAAGTACAATTCGCTGTATCCCGCCAAAGCGGATACCCGCTGCATGCCGTCATCACCCAGGAAAACAAAGAAAAATACTATGATTCCGACAACCCGTATTCGGCCGATGATAATTTAACCGAAGTCTTTGGCCTGATGCGCGAATTGAACCGACAGGCTTTGTCAAATCCGGATTTATGCCGGATATCAGAAGAAGGAACATCGTTTACAGACGCCTTGCAAAATTCCATCGATGTGGCCGCCAACAAGTTTAAAGGCCGCGCCATCCATTATGTTGAATTGGGGCCCGAGCCAATGAAAACCCGGCATATTATCAAAAGCCTGATGGATCAGGGTGTCCAAATCAAAAGTTATGTCGGCGTTGATATTAACCCGGCATCAGCCCATGAAATGAGAGCAAGGCTGTCTGCAATTCTGGATGAAGACAAAATCCGGCACCGGATTTCACTGTTTGAAAATTTCAACGTTGATGACATCCGCGACGGTGACACGCCAGCCATCGTCACCATGCTGGGCTTTCAGGAAGGCAACGAAGAACCCGCCGTCATGCGGGACTGGATGAGCCGTATCGCATCACCGGGCGACTGTCTGCTATCGGAAATGCAAATTCTTGATGACGGTCACGACGATCCCGTAGAAACCTTTTATTTCAATCCGTTAATGCAACGCTTTTCCCGGATTGCCTTTGAACGGGCCTATGGTGATATTCCGTCCCGGTTTCAGGTTTATTTAATACCTGTTGCATTAGAAGCAGAAAGGGATATACTCGCAACAGTTATGTGCGAGCATTTTTCCGCACCTGCTTACCCTTCCGGGAGCAAAACCGTTGATCAAATTTTTGTCACCAACTATTGTCTTAAATACACGGCCGGGCATTACCGGCAACACCGGGAACACAATGACCAGTTCAAGATCATAAACGAAACCATAACCGATGACAGTTCCGTCGTTTTCCAACTGTCAACACGCCTGTAACTTTCAACACGCCTATACCTATAAAGGTATCCTTTATGTTAAGTAATGAAACAATTATACAGTTCTTTACAAGTCAGGCGGCGGCGATAAACCGGACAAATGACATAAAGCAGCAAAAAGATACTGAAACAATGGATGAAAGACAGGCCACGTAATGCGTAAACTTGTTCCGGCGGGAATAACCATGGTTGCGGCCACTTATGGTCTGGCCCGATATGCCTACGGTCTTTTCCTGCCGGACATCCAGATGGACCTTGGCCTGTCAACATCGTTTATGGGCGTTGTCGCAGGTGTTTCATACGCCGGATTTCTGGCAGCAACACTTGTTGGGACATGGCTTTCCAATCATTTTGGTCCGCGTCTGCCGATTGTGGCCGGTGGATTATTCGCTGCCGCCGGCATGACCCTGATCAGCATGGCGACAAATTCCTGGGTTTTGGCAACAGGCGTTTTCTTGGCCGGGTGCAGCCCGGGACTGGCCTATCCGCCGTTTTCCGACACGGTTATGAACCTGATCAAGAAAAAAGACCGCAACCGGGCCTATGCCTGGATCAATTCAGGCACGGGCTTTGGCGTTTTGCTGGCCGGTCCTCTGGCGATCTGGGCCGGAGCCGACTGGCGCAGTGCGTGGTTCGCCTTTGCCGTTGTGGCCTTTGTCGCTGCACTTTGGAACGCACGTCAACTGCCCGGCGGCCTGTTGACCCGCCAAAAATCCAACCACCACAATTATTTTAAAATCATCACAGAAAACAAATGCGGACTGATGTTTATTTCGGCTTTGCTGTTTGGCATTGCCACATCCGTTTACTGGACTTTTGCTGTGGACCTGATCACCACGACGGGATTGGTCAAAACCAGCGACAGTGCCGTTTTCTGGGTTTTTATCGGCCTGGCTGGCATTATCGGCTGTCAGGCCGGAGATTTCATTTCCCGGTTTGGTTTACAGAATGTTTTCACAGCCTCGCTTTCGGCCATATCCTTTGCCATGGTGTCTTTGGCAATGGCACCGGATAATTTCTGGATTGTATCGTTGTCCGGGGCGTTGTTTGGCAGTTCCTTTATCATTGCAACGGCGGCTTTTGGAATCTGGAGTATCTATTTATTCCAGAAAACGCCGTCCGTCGGCTTTGGCCTGACTTTCTTTTTGATCTCGCTTGGTCAACTGACCGGCCCGGTTGCCGCGAGCTATGCAACTGAATTTCTGGATATGCCGACGAATTTTTATATAGCCGGTCTTTTGTGCATGCTTTTACTGGCATTCAGCCCGGAAAAAGTCATTCGCTCTATGAATGAAAAAATGTAAAGACATTCCGGTTATAGCGAAAATTTATTATTCCGGCTCCAAAGATAATAGAAACTGATTAGCCAAATCAACCGCCCTTGTGCATAATCACTGTATAAATTGTATTCATGTGGAAATACATCTGTTTCGTTTTTGATGAATTTCCTCACCCCAAACCGGATACCGTCCCCATGGCATCCATACATATATAACAAGGAGACATCATGCCCCATCCTACAGATATCCACGTTGGTCAAAAAGTCCGCGAAGCCCGTATTGCCCACGGAATGAGCCAAACCCAACTCGGCAACGCACTTGGCGTCAGCTTTCAACAGGTGCAAAAATACGAAAAAGGATCCAACCGCATTGGATCCAGCCGTTTGTGGGACATTTGCCGCATCTTCAACACACCGATCAGCTATTTCTTTGAAGGCCTGTCCGGCAAACAGCCTCAGGATGATCCGCTAAGTTCCCGCGCCATTAAACTGGCTCGTGAAATTGATCAGCTTTCCAATGACGATGTTAAAACACATTTCCTGAAATTGATCCGGTCTTACAGCAAAGCCAGTTAACGGCTGCACTTTCGGATATCTTTCCGTTTCATGATGGGCGATCTTTATGAAAGGTCGCCCATTGTGCGTTCAGTGACGGTATGCGATAACCACACATCACCCCAACAAACAGCGGAAAACATCATGTCTGACACTTCTTCGGAAAGCCCGAGCGTACAATTTGCCAACGAATTGATCGGTATCGCCAATTCAGCCTTGGAACAAGGGGGCGGTGTTGATGATATATCTGCCGGGATGCGCCATGCGGCGGCTAATTTTTCCGCTTTTGCCTGTGTCCATATGGCTCATTCCGGTCAAACGGAAGAAGGTCCCTCACCTGAAAAGATGCCAGAACATATGATAGAAGAATTTGCCCGCATGCTGGCTTATTATCTGGACATCCACACCCCCCAGCCCCAACCCGAAGACCCCGCAGGCGGCTTAAAGGATTTAATCGAACAGGTTAAAAACGAAAGCTGATTTTTTCTGTTATTGTTTTTGAAACCAGCTTTGGCTTTTGCTGCCCGGGTATGCTATCAGGCATACCATGTTACACATCAATAACTTAACATACCGCATTGCTGGGCGTTTATTGTTTGATCAGGCCACTGTCGCCATCGCCGAAGGCCGCCGGGTCGGCTTGATCGGTCGCAATGGTGCCGGCAAAACCACCCTGTTCCGGCTGATTCTAGGGATGATTTCTGCCGATGGCGGATCGGTCAAGGTACGGAAAAACATTTCCGTCGGAACGGTCGCGCAAGAAGCTCCCGGCGGTACAACCAATCTGATTGATACCGTGCTCGCCGCCGATCATGAACGAACGGATTTGCTGGAACGGGCCGAAACCGCGACAACGCCCGAAGACATCGCCCATATCCATACCCGACTTGCCGATATTGATGCGCAAACGGCACCTTCCCGGGCGGCCCGGATTCTGGCCGGCCTTGGCTTTGATGAAGCGGCCCAGCAAAAACCGTTAAACGATTTTTCCGGTGGCTGGCGCATGCGGGTGGCGTTGGCCGCCGTTTTGTTTTCAAAACCACGTTTATTGTTGCTTGATGAACCAACCAACCATCTTGATCTGGAAGCGGCAATATGGCTCGAAGACTATCTGTCAAGCTGGCAAGGCACCGTCATCATCATCAGCCACGACCGCCATTTTTTAAACAATGTGGTCAACGAAATCATCCATCTGGAATCCCTGAAACTGGTTAAATATTCCGGAAACTATGACCGGTTTGAAAAAACCCGGGCGGAAAAACAGTTACTGGATGCCAAACTGCGCACCCGTCAGTTGGCCGAACGCCGTCATATTGAAAGTTTTGTTGACCGTTTCCGTTATAAAGCCAGCAAGGCCAAACAGGCACAAAGCCGGCTTAAAATGCTGGAACGCATGGAACCCATTGCCAGCGCCGTTGAAAACGTCACCACGACGTTTAAATTCCCCGACCCTGATCCGTTGTCGCCGCCCTTGATCGCCATGGATAATGTATCGGTCGGTTACGAAGCGGACAAACCGGTTTTAACCAAACTCGGCCTCAACATTGATATGGATGACCGCATTGCCCTGATCGGGGCCAACGGTAACGGCAAGTCCACATTGGCCAAGTTATTGTCGGACCGGTTGCAACCCATGTCCGGTAAAATTGCCAAATCATCAAAATTGCGCATTGGTTATTTTGCCCAGCACCAAACCGATGAATTGATCCCCGGCGATACCCCGTTTGAACATTTGCGCCGCCTGATGGAGATGGCGACCGAAGGCAAAATCAGATCGCATCTGGCCACATTCGGGTTTGACAAACAAAAAGCCGACACCGTTTCGGCAAAATTATCGGGCGGCGAAAAAGCCCGTCTGTTGTTCGCCATGATGAGTCAGGAAAAACCGCATATCCTGTTGCTCGATGAACCGACCAATCATTTGGATGTTGATGCCCGCGAAGCGCTGGTTCAGGCCTTGAATGCATATGACGGCGCTGTCATTCTGGTCAGTCACGATGTCCATATGGTCGAACTGGTGTGTGACCGCCTGTGGCTGGTGTCGGATGGCGGGTGCCATACCTTTGACGGTGATTTATCCGATTACCGGCGTTTGTTGATGGACGAAAGACGCCAGCAACGCCGCCAGCAACGGGCACAATCCGGCGATTTTGAAAACACGGCATCACAAAAGCAAAACCGTAAATCATTACGTCAGGACCGCGCCCGCGCAAGGCAGGCTACGGCGGATTTAAGAAAATCCGTTAAATCGCAGGAACAAAAAATCGCCCGCCTCAATGCCAAAAAAGACGATCTGGAAACAAAACTGTCCGATCCGGACATCTACGCCGGGCCAACATCGGATTTAATGGCTTTACAGGTGGCCCTGGGCAACGTCAAACAGGATATCGAAAAAGCCGAGGACGTCTGGTTAAAAGCCAGCGAACAGCTGGAAACGGCTGAATAGGAAACATCATGGCAGAATTGATCGATGATGCCGGAACACACCATACCCCGGTTTCAAGCCCCCGGATTCTGTCATTGGTGCCCAGCCTGACCGAAACGCTGATTGACTTGGGCCTGAAAGACCATCTGGTCGGGCGCACGACGTTTTGCATTCATCCTGAAAAAGACGTTAAAGTCATCCCAAGCGTCGGCGGCACCAAACGCATCAACATGGATAAAGTCCGGAAAATCAAACCGAGCCACGCCATCGTCAACGTCGATGAAAACCCGAAACAAATGGCCGATGATCTTGAAAAACTGGGCATATCCGTGACTGTCACCCACCCCATCCAACCCGCCGACAACATCAAATTGTTCAGATTGCTGGGCGGTCTGTTCAATGTGCGGGATATGGCAGAAAAATACATTGCTGAATTCAACGATATTTTTCACCGTCCCTGCCCTCGGCAACCCCAAAACCGCGTGCTTTACCTGATCTGGAAAGATCCGTGGATGACCATCAACAATGAAACCTATATCGCCCATACGCTGGCATGGGCCGGGTTGCGTCATTATGATTTCAAAGATGCGCCCCGTTATCCGGAAATAGAACTGACGGAACAGGTTTTATCCGCCGTTGATCATGTGCTGTTTTCATCGGAACCCTATGCCTTCAAACAAACCGATCTCGATCATTTTGCAAAAATGTTTCCTGAACACGGGCACAAAGCCCGCCTGATCAACGGTGAATATACATCGTGGTACGGCACCCGGTCCGTTGCCGGGCTTCGCTATCTGGCTGATTTTGCCAAGGGAGTGCGAACATGCGCGCAACGCTGAAAAACCCCGTTGCCATCCGCTTGTCTCTTTTTTACGCCTCCGTCTTTACCATGATCGGTCTGCATATCGCGTTCTGGCCGGTATGGCTGAAAAGCAAGGGACTGGACGCCAGCCAAATCGGATTGGTGTTGGCCTTTTCTCTGGGCATCAAGGTCATCGTCAATCCATTACTGGCACATCTGGCGGACCGCAGTGGCGAACGCAAACGGCTGATAATTGTGTTGTCTGTGGGCGCTTTGATCAGCTTTAGCGGCTTTTTCTGGGCCGATGGTTTGACCGCCATTCTGGCCGTCAGCGTCAGCCTGTTTGTTTTCTGGTCACCAATCATGCCCGTCCATGAAAGCCTGACCATATTCACAACCCATAAACTCAACCTCAATTACGGCGCCATCCGGCTGTGGGGGTCGATCAGTTTTATCGCCGCCGTTGTTGTCGGCGGAATGATTTTAACCGGCAAGCCGGAAATCTGGATTTTCACCCTGATTTTGGCGGCCATAGTCATGACCAGTATCTCTGCCTTTTTGCTGCCTGACTATCACACCCCCAAGGCCGAGGCCGGTAATTTACCGCTCAAGCAGGTTCTGTCGGATAAAAACTTTATCCTGTTTTTAATCGCTGCGGCTTTATTGCAAGCCAGCCATTCTGTTTATTACGCCTTTGCCACCCTGCAATGGCGCGGTCTCGGATTTTCGGAAAGCCTGATCGGGGCCTTGTGGGCCGAAGGGGTCATTGCCGAAATTATCCTGTTTGCAGCGAGCGGGTTTTTTATCAAAAAATTCGGGGCCGCACGTCTGATGGCCATGGCCGGACTGGCCGGGACCATCCGCTGGTCCATAGCGGCCGTAACAGATGATCTTGCCATCATTGTTTTCCTGCAGCTTCTGCATGCCTTTACCTTTGGCGCGGCGCATCTGGGGGCCATGCATTTCATTCAAAACCGCATTGATCCCAAACTGTCGGCGACCACGCAAAGCATTTATTCCGCCGCCGCCATGGGTTTGGGGGTCGGATCGGGTGTCTATCTGGCAGGTATTCTTTACCATGGTTACGGCACTGCTGCCTATTTCGCCATGACGGTGTTTTCCGTCCTTGGCGGTCTATTGGCTTTTACCCTGCGCCGACCGCGGACAGAGACTTAAAAACATTACTGTTTTTTCTGCCATGCCCCGTTCAGATCCTGCTGCCAGTAGGTCAGGGTATGGCCTTCGCCCTGATAATGTTTCCAGCGTTCGCGGGCTTTTTCCACAACTGTCTGATCATTGCCGTCGAACAAATCAAAACAGCGTTCAAAGCTGTCCATTTGCCGGGAACGGGCGCCGTCGGTCAAAAACAGAAATTCTGCGTTGTTGGCATTGTTGTCTTCCACAGACAGCCACACCGGTTGCAGAGACAGGGCGTTATCTTCGACCTTGTCTTTATATGAGGCATGCGGCATCCAGCTTTCAGGCTGATAGGACCACAATAAAGCGTTCAATTCATCAACACGGGCGTTAGACGGTGCCAAAACAAGAGCACGCTTGTCCAGCGCCAATGTTTTTTCAAGCAATTTTGGCAACACCTGATCAAGGCTTGATCGTTCCAGATGATAAAACGCAACATCAGCCACAGACTGTCCCCGATATGCTATTTGCCTTCGTAATGATTGGCGACCAATTCGTTGAGCAAGCGCACGCCAAATGCGGTGCCGCCTTTGGGAACCGTGGCGCTGTCTTTTTTCGACCAGGTGACGCCTGCGATATCCAGATGTGCCCACGGGGTTTCACCAACAAAGCGTTTTAAAAATTGTGCCGCGGTAATGCTGCCTGCATCACGACCGCCGGAAATGTTTTTCATATCGGCAACATCGCAATTCAGGGTTTTGTCGTAAGCTTTATTCAACGGCAACCGCCACAGTTTTTCAGCAACCGATTTCCCGGCCGCCGTCAAACGTTCACATAATTCATCGTTATTTGAAAACAATCCGGCGTGTTCCGAACCCAGGGCAATAATAATTGCGCCTGTCAATGTGGCCAGATTGACCATGAATTTCGGATCAAACCGGTCCCGGGTATAATAAAGCGCATCAGCCAGAACCAGCCGTCCTTCGGCATCGGTATTTAAAACTTCGATGGTTTGTCCGGACATCGACGTGACAATATCACCGGGGCGCTGGGCGTTTGCACCCGGCATGTTTTCAACCAGACCGACCACGCCAACCGCGTTGACTTTGGCTTTACGCCCGGCCAGCGCTTTCATTAACCCGGTAACCACGGCGGATCCGCCCATATCCCATTTCATGTCTTCCATACCGCCTGCGGGTTTCAGGGAAATCCCGCCGGTATCAAAGGTCACGCCTTTGCCGACAAAGGCAATCGGTTGTTCACCTTTGCCTTTTTTTCCTTTGGCTTTGGGCGCACCGTTCCATTGCATGACAACCAGTTTTGATGACCTAGCCGAACCTTGACCGACGCCCAGCAAAGCCCCCATTCCCAGTTTTTTCATCTGCACTTCGTTCAGAACTTCGACCTTGATGCCCAGTTTGGTCAAGGTCTTGATCTTTTTGGCCATGCTTTCCGGGTACAGTAAATTGGCCGGTTCCGAGACCAGATCACGGGTCATGAACACACCGTCTGCGACTTTGTCCAGATCGGCGAAATATGTTTTTGCCTTGGCCACCCCGCCTGCGGCAATTTTCAGGGATTTCAGAGCCGGTTTTTCATCGTCTTTCAAAGTGGTGCGGTATTTGTCAAACCGGTATGAACGCAAGCGCGCTCCAAATCCTGTATTTGCTGCCGTTTCAGAAATACTTAAGCTGGCTTTATCGGTTAATTCCAAAACCAGAGTTGCCGCCTTTACCCCAGCCCCGTTCAAAGTGGCCATAACATGTCCGCCAATGGACTGGGCGGCAAGGGCGTTGAAGCTCTTATCCTTGCCAAGACCAACCAGAACGACCCGGTCCAGCTTTGTTCCCGCCGGTGTCATCACATGCAGCATTTGTGCTTTTTTGGCTTTGAATTTCGAAGCCATCATCGCCCGCGTCAAGCTGCCCTTGGTCTGTTTATCCAGAGCTTTACCCAACTCGCCCAGCTTCAAACCATCGGCAACGCTTAGCACCAGCACACCCTTGTCCGGGATAGAAGGATTGGCGAAAGAAATTTGCATGTGATGAAGCTCCTGAAAAATGGCTGGTGAAATGAAAAACGATTTTTAACCAACCGGGTTTGAATGAAAAGCGTTATTTACCGGAAATCATCAGGTTTCCATTTCATGTTCGATTTTTTGTTCCATATGGGAAAGGCTTGGCGCGCCTTTATCACGGCTTATCAACCATACCAGACCGCCCGGCAACGCCACCACCATGGCCGCCAACCCAACCAGCAATGACAACACCAAAGCCCCGTCCGCGGGGACCCCGACCAGCGAAAACGCCGATACCATCGCCCATTCACGCACACCCCAGCCACCGATTGAAATGGGCAACGTTGCCACCAACAACACACCCGGAACCAGTACCAGAGCGTCGCTAAACTTAAAACCAAGGTTCAGGCTCAGCCCCAATACATAGACAAAAAATGAAATACTGATTGTCGCGACAATGCACCACAGCATCACCGGGGCGATGGCACGAATTTGTAAAAACAGCATCCGGGTATCCCCTGCCAAATGACCAAGACCGCGCACCAGACGCCAGCGTTTGAAACCTGACGGCAACTTATCAAGGCACATCAACAACCCAAGCACCAAACAAAGCCCGATAATCACCGCCACCAGTCCCAGCCCCATCCAGATTTGCAAATCCGCATCCAGATTTAAAACAAACCCGGGGCCGGTTACCACTAAAATGACAACCAGCGCCACCACCATGGATACCCGTTCCAGCATGACGCCGTTGATGGCTTTGGCAAGAGGCATCCCGGAACGATACGCCATATACATACGCACCGCGTCACCACCGACGGAAGAAGGCAAGGTCTGATTGAAAAAAGCACCGATGTAAAACAACCGCACCGCCGATTTCAAATCAAAGGAAACATTCAAGGCCTGCATCACAGCGCGCCAACGCACGCCACCCATAAAAATCTGAAAGACCACCACCAATAACGACAGCCCCAGCAACAAACGGTCCGCTTGCCGGGCCCGGTCCCATGCACCGGCCAGATCAATACTGCTCAGCAGCCATGTAATCAGGGCTGCGGAAATTATAAACTTGGCCACAATTGCCAGCCATTTTTTGATCATTGATGAGGCCATAATAAAGTGGGAAAAATATTTTGCGGGATTTTTTACCAGCTTGCAGACAGGCTGTCACGTGTCCTGAACCATCAATTTTGATAGGGTGCCATATCAACGATTTGGCGTTTGCGTCCCCAATCGCCGGGAACGGGATCAAAATGGCCCGGCAAAGGGGTGCCGCAACGATGGCAGTTGCCTTTGTAATTGCCTTCAAACGACAGTCCCCACGTGGACAGTTGATACCAGTCGCGACCGATCAAAACTTCACCGCACCCACTGCAATAGGTGCTTGAACCGGCCAGATCATGGACATTGCCCAGATAGACATGATCAATACCCGCCGATTTGGCATTATTTCTGGCCATATCCAGCGTTTGTTTTGGCGTCGCCGTTTTATCCATCATTTTCCAGTCGGGATGGAATGCGCTGAAATGCAGCGGAACGTGCGCGCCCAGATGTTCAACGATCCACTGGCTCATGGCGGTAATTTCCTGTTCACTGTCATTTTCACCGGGGATCAGCAAATCGGTAATTTCCACCCAGACATCGGTTTCGTTATGCAAATAAATCAGCGTTTCCTTGACCGTCTGCAAATCAGCCGTGCACAATTTATGATAAAAATTTTCATTAAAGGATTTAAGATCGACATTCGCCGCGTCCATGTGGCTGAAAAATTCCGCCCGGGCGTCGCCTTGAATATAGCCCGCCGTCACGGCCACGCATTTCAGACCGACAGCGTGACAGGCTTTGGCCACATCAACGGCGTATTCAAGGAAAATCACCGGATCGTTATAGGTAAAGGCCACGCTTTTACAACCCTGATCCAATGCGGCTCTGGCAATGCTTTCCGGGCTGGCTTTGGATTGCAGCCTGTCAAAATCCCGGGATTTGGAAATGTCCCAGTTCTGGCAAAATTTACAGGTTAAATTGCATCCGGCGGTACCAAACGACAACACGGATGATCCCGGATAGAAATGATTAAGCGGTTTTTTTTCAATGGGATCAATGCAGAAACCCGATGAACGGCCATATGTGGTTAAAACCAGTTGATTGTCTTTTCTGGCGCGGACGAAACAAAGCCCGCGCTGCCCGTCATTCAGCTTGCAAAAACGGGGACAGACGTCACATTGTATACGCCCATCATCCAAAGCATGCCAATAGCGCGCCGGGTGAAGCGTATCTTTGTCGTCAAGGGAAAGGGTCTGGTCCATGTCAAAGTTCCCTAACTGATATGTTCCCTACCTGATATATTTGGCAGGTATTATAGCATAATACCCCTCTATATGCTTTTGTTTTAACATCTTTTTTAACACGTCAGGAAAACCGGTATGGGATTATTGCAAAACGGAAAATGGGTCGATCAATGGTATGATACCCAATCGACCGGGGGTCGGTTCAAACGCGGGGCCTCGCAATTCAGGAACTGGGTCACGGCTGACGGATCCAGCGGACCAAGCGGCAAATCCGGCTTCAAGGCCGAAGCCGGGCGGTATCATTTATACGTATCCTATGCTTGCCCGTGGGCGCACAGAACCTTGATTTTCAGAAAGCTTAAAGGGCTTGAAAACATGATCACACTTTCCGTGGTCAACTGGTATATGGCTGATCACGGCTGGACATTTGATATGACTGACGGTGTCATCCCGGATACCGTCAACGATGCCAAATTCATGTATCAGGTTTATACCAAAGCCGATGCCAACTACAATGGACGGGTGACGGTGCCGGTACTGTGGGACAAAAAACTAGGGACCATCGTTTCCAACGAATCGTCCGAGATCATCCGCATGTTCAATTCCGCATTTGATGAAATTGGCGCCAAAGCGGGCGACTATTATCCCGAAGACCTCAGAAACGGGATTGATGAAATAAACAGCCGCATTTACGACTGCGTGAACAACGGCGTTTACAAAGCCGGATTTGCCACCACCCAGAACGCCTATGAAGAAGCCATTAAACCATTGTTTGACACTTTGGACTGGCTTGATAAGAATCTGCAAACGTCGCGCTATTTAGCCGGAGACAGATTAACCGAAGCCGACTGGCGCCTGTTTACGACATTGTTACGGTTTGATCCGGTTTATGTCGGGCATTTCAAATGCAACCTTAAACGCATCGTTGACTACCCCGATCTGTGGGCCTATGTGCGGGAACTTTATCAATATCCCGGTGTTGCAGAAACGGTCAATATGGAACACATCAAATGCCATTATTACAAAAGCCACAAAACCATCAACCCGTCCGGCATCGTGCCGACAGGCCCGGAAATTGATTTTGGCGCGCCCCATAACCGCGCATAACCGATTGTGACCGATATCAGAAATCACGGTTTTGTTTGTGACTGTTTCGCCTTTGCTGTTATTATGGGTACATAAATTACGGCTTTGCTGATTACAGGACACAAAATACAGGACACAAAATGGGCTTTATTCGTCAACCCGCCGTGGCCGGACGGTTTTATCCGGAAACCAGATCCGAACTGGAAACAGTGGTATCCCAGCACTTGGGCACGGTTTTGCATGATCCGGACCATCCCGTACCCAAAGCCATCATCGCCCCCCACGCCGGGTTCATCTATTCAGGACCGATCGCGGCCAGCGCCTATGCCTTGCTGGAACCGGCAAAAAATACCATCAACCGCGTCGTTTTATTGGGCCCGTGTCACAGGGTTGGCATCGAAGGATTGGCCTTAAGCGGTGCCGATGCGTTTTCAACACCTTTGGGCGACGTCAAAATTGACCATTCCCGGGATGAAGAGTTGTTGCAGCTCCGTCAGGTTGAAATTTTTGATCCTACTCATGATCAGGAACATTCCCTGGAAGTTCATTTGCCTTTTCTGCAAACGGTACTTGAGCATTTTGAACTGATTCCATTTGTGGTTGGCGCCACCCCGCCCGAACAGGTTTTCGAAGTTCTGGATAAACTCTGGGGCGGGCCGGAAACCCTGATCGTCATCAGTTCCGATCTTAGTCACTATCACGATTACGACACAGCGAAAACGCTGGACAATGCCACGGCGACGGCCATTGAAAATTTCGCCCCGGAGCAAATCTCGTCCAACGGGGCCTGTGGCCGGTTTGCCATTGCCGGGTTACTGATCGCGGCCAAAAACAAACATTTATCCGTTGAAACCCTTGATCTAAGAAATTCAGGGGACACGGCAGGCCCGACGGGAAAAGTCGTTGGTTATGGCGCATGGGCATTCTATGAAAATTCTGAACAGGAAACCGCTACGGACAGTTCGGAAGATATCCTGAAAACCCACGGTCGGACACTGATGGATATCGCCACCCGCAGCATTGTTCACGGCCTTGAAACCGGCACCCCGCTTACCATTGACACCGGCCGCTTTCACCCTGAATTACAGCAACAGGGGGCCTGTTTCGTCACCTTGCATAAAGCCGGGCAACTGCGCGGCTGTATCGGATCACCGGAAGCCCACCGCCCGCTGGCCGAAGACGTCGCCGTCAATGCGTTCCGGGCGGCCTTCAGAGACCCAAGGTTCAATCCCCTTGACCTTGATGAATTGGCGGATATTTCCCTGTCAATTTCATTATTAAGCAAACAAACGCCGATGGCCTTCCGGGATGAAGCCGATTTTTTCGCTCAAATCCGCCCCGGCGTTGATGGCCTGATCATCGAAGACGGTCCGTGCCGGGCATTATTTTTGCCATCGGTCTGGGAACAATTGCCCGATACGGGTAGCTTTGTAACCCGGCTTAAAATGAAAGCCGGGATGTCGAGCAACCACTGGTCCCCGGATTTCAGAGCGTGGCGGTTCACGGCGTCGGAAATAACCGAGCCTGAGCCGTTTGCAAAAAATGATATCTGATCATTACCTTTCACCTACAGACAAAGGACTACGTTGTTGATTAACGAAGATTTACTTGGCCGGATTATCGCCCTTGCCAAACGTGCGGGCGATGAAATCATGACCATCTATAACACCGGTTTCACGGTTAAAACCAAAGATGACGCCTCGCCGGTAACAGTGGCCGATGAACGCGCCGAAAAAATCATACTGAATGCCTTTAAAAACGATATCCGGACACCGATCCCGGTGATCAGCGAAGAAGCGGCAGCCGCTGGCACACTCCCAAACCTTGACGGCAGTACATTCTGGCTGGTGGACCCGCTCGACGGAACCAAGGAGTTTATTAATAAAAACGATGAATTCACGGTCAATATCGCACTGATTGAAAACGGCGTTCCGGTGATGGGTGTGGTCCACACGCCAGCCCTTGAAACCACCCATTGGGGCTGGGCAGAAGGCGCATTCAAACAATCGGGAACAGCACGCCTTGAAAAAATTTCGTGCCGTGCCCAACCTGAAAACGGCATCACAGCCGTTGTCAGCCGTTCCCACCGGGGAGCAGACATTGATGACTTTTTAAAAGCCTATACCGTGGCCGAAGAAATCAGTGCCGGTAGCTCCCTGAAATTCTGTACCGTTGCCGAAGGCAAAGCCGATTTGTATCCCCGCCTTGGCCGCACCATGGAATGGGACACCGGAGCCGGGCACGCGGTGCTTGCAGCCGCCGGGGGCAAGGTTGTCACACTGGATGGATCCGCTCTGAAATACGGCAAGCCGATTTTTGAAAACCCGCATTTCATTGCCGCATCAAACGATGTTCCCTATCCGGTATGAATGACGAACGTATCATTGCAGCAACGGATGACGCCATAACACGCGCTGGCCTTGCCCTTGGAAACGGCGAACGGGTGGCGTTTCCCACCGAAACCGTTTATGGACTGGGCGCGGATGCCACATCGGATCGAGCCGTTGCCGGAATATTCGAAGCCAAACAGCGTCCCGAATTCAATCCGTTGATCGTGCATTTCCCGGATATAAAACAGGCCCGGGACTATGCCCGGTTTTCTGAAAATGCCCTTGAACTCGCCCGCCATTTCTGGCCCGGCGGTTTGACTTTGGTGCTGAAACGAAAACCCGGCTGTGGGTTGTCAAAACTGGTCAGTGCCGGACTGGACAGCGTCGCCGTCCGTGTTCCCGGCCATGATATTGCACAAAAACTTCTGGCAAAGGCACAATGCCCCATCGCCGCGCCCAGCGCCAACCGGTCCGGTTCCATCAGTCCGACCAAGGCCTTACACGTGGCCCGGTCTTTGGCGCCGGATAATCCCGCCGGACCGGTGATTATTCTGGATGGCGGGGAATGCAGGCTGGGCATTGAAAGCACGGTGCTGGATATGACAACAAACGCACCTGTATTATTGCGCCCCGGTGCGGTGACGGCCGAAGACATCGAAGCCTTCACCGGTCCGGTTGTTATGGCCGATGAAAACAGCGATATCAAATCCCCCGGCATGTTAAGCCGCCATTACGCGCCAAAACGCCCCATGCGCCTGAATGCACATCAAGCATCCGATGACGAATACCTGCTGGCCTTTGGTCCGGACGCACCGGGCAACGCGGCTTTGAACCTGAGCCCGTCCGGCGATCTGGTGGAAGCCACGGCTAATTTGTTTTCCATGTTGCATACCCTTGACGGTTACAATGATAAACCGATTGCCGTTATGCCCATTCCCGAACACGGGCTGGGCCGGGCCATCAATGACCGTTTGCGGCGCGCGGCTTTGGGGGCGTCCGTTGAGTAACCCTGACAATGCATTTTTTGCCATCCTTGATCTGGAATGGACATCATGGCAAGGCTCGGTGGGGCGCGGCTGGAGCGAAGATTTCGAAGAACGGGAAATTGTTGAAATCGGTGCCGTCAAATTATCGAACAATCCGACCCTTGACGAACAGGGCAGGATGGGCGTGTTGACGAAACCGGTCATCAACCCGGAACTGAGTGACTATTTCATCAACCTGACCGGAATTACCCAGCAGCAAATCAATGAAAAAGCCATCGATTTTGCCGATGCCATAAACCTGTTAATTGAATTTCTTAGGCCCGATTGTTATCCGGTTTACACATTCGGCAACGATGGTGATGTGCTTGAATATAATTGCCGTATCAAATCCATCCCCTACCCTTTCAGGGACGGTTTGTTTGAAAATATCCGCCCCGTTTTTGCCAATGCATTCAAAGTCGAGGAATACACCCTCGCCAGTGGCCGCTTGCCCGAAGACATGGGATTTGATGCGCCCCACCGCGCCCACCGTGCCGTGGATGATTGCCTGTGCGTGGCCGAGGCGTTAAGAATTTTCAGAAAACAGAACCTGTTCTGAAATTTATATTCAGTCGTTGTATTTCAAACGTGACGGCGGGAAACAGACGCGCACCGTTGTTCCTTTGCCGACTTTACTTTTAATATCCAGTTGACCGTCATGATGTTCGATCAATGAATTGACAAGGGCCAGACCAAGCCCGGTGCCTTCTTTATACAACCGGCTGCTTTGATCGCCTTGCTGAAACGGCTGTTTGATGCGTTCAATGTGTTTTTCGTCTATGCCGATGCCGGTATCCATAACCTCGATCCATAACCGTTGTTTTTGGCTGACCGAGACTTTAACCGTCACAAGCCCGCCCGGCTCCGTAAACTTGATTGCGTTGGACAGCAAGTTCAGGACAATCTGTTTGACACGGGTGGCGTCGGCCAACAGTTGTGGGCGAGTATCCATGCAATCGCAACAAATTCTAACGCCACCTTCACTGGCCCGTTCTTTGACCATATTGATGGATTTATCGATAACGGTTTTCACATCAATCCAGTCGTCAAAAAAATCCATGGCCCCGGCTTCTATTTTGGAAACATCGAGAATATCATTGATCAAATTCAGCAAATGGCTGCCAGATGCGTTAATATCCCCGGCATAGGCCCGGCATTGTTCAAGCGTCATCGCCCCTGCCATATCCAGTCCCATAAGCTCGGAAAACCCGATAATTGAATTCAGGGGCGTTCTTAATTCGTGGCTCATATTGGCAAGGAATTCGGTTTTCGTGCGGCTGGCGAAATCAGCCTGTTCCTTGGCCTTGATCAAGGCCTCTTCGGCCTGTTTTCTTGCGGTGATATCCTGAATATAGGACATAAAATACAAAACATTGCCCTGATCATCACGGATGGCAACGGTGTTGACCGCACCCCAGACATCATGACCATCTTTGTGGACATAGCGTTTATCGGTCTGAAATGAATTGGTAAGGCCGGAAAACAAATCCCGGCGCAATTTCAGGCTTTTCTCGAGATCATCTGGATGGGTCAGCAATTCATAGGGTTCATTCAACAGGGTTTGTTCGCTGTATCCGACCATTTCACAAAACGCCGGATTGACAGCGATGCGGCGGCTACCGCCTTTTAGATGAATGACCATACCCTGGGCGGCACCATTAAAGACTTGCCGGAAAACCCCTTCTTCGGCGAACGGGTCATCGTTCAGGGAATCATCTGAATTTTCGTAATTTGTCATTTCCAAAAATTTTGGAACCTAAATAAAAAAAACGTTCAACAGCAGCACCTAATCTAGCAGATTAGCTCAAAAACAAAATTGAAATGTTTGCAGTGAAGGAAATATTTATTCACAATCGGCTATGGCAAAAATATCCGAACACGATCTGATCGAACGCTTAAGGCAACTCTCAGGCCCCAATGGCTGGCTTGATGATGACCAATCCGTTGCCCCCTATACAGAAGAAACGCGCGGACTTTGGCACGGCCACTGTATCGGCGTGGCGCGCCCGGAAAATACCGCGCAACTGGCAAAAATCATGGCCTTTTGCCAACAATCGGGCATCCCGGTAACGCCGCAATCGGGCAACTCCGGTCTGGTTGGTGGCGGTGTTCCCAAGGGCGGCATTGTATTGTCATTGAACCGGATGCAGAAAATCCGCGCCCTTGATACTGAAAACAACACCATCACCGTCGATGCGGGGTGCATTTTATCCGATGTGCAAAATGCTGCCCGGGACGCCGGGAAACTGTTTCCTTTAAGCCTTGCCGCCGAAGGGTCATGCCGCATCGGCGGCAATTTATCAACCAATGCCGGTGGTGTTCAGGTGTTGAAATACGGCAACGCCCGTGATCTGGCTCTGGGGCTGGAAGTGGTGCTCGCGGACGGGCAAATCTGGAACGGGTTAAAGGGTCTAAGGAAAGACAACACCGGCTATGACATGAAACATTTGTTCATGGGTTCCGAAGGCACATTGGGCATTATCACCGGTGCCGTGCTTAAACTCTATCCACAACCGAAATCAACCATCACCGCCCTGATAGCGCTCAGCAGCACAACACAGGCGATGGATCTGTTCAAACTTTTAAACGACCATTTACAGGGCATGTTGTCGGCATTTGAAATCATCAACAAAAATTCCATGGAAATGACTCTGGAATTTATGCAGGACGTCAAACCGCCCTTTGAAAACATACCATCGGCGACGATTTTGCTGGAAATCACCTCCGGGGACGATGAACAATCGGTGCAGGAACGCCTGCAACAAACCCTGATGAGCGCCCTTGAAAACAACATGGTGGAGGATGTGATCGTGGCGCAAAACCACACCCAGGCCAATACATTCTGGACGATCCGCGAAGCCATCCCCGAAGCACAAAAAGTCAACGGCGGCAGCATCAAGCACGATGTCGCCGTCCCCATATCGAAAGTTGCCGCGTTCATGGATGAAGCTACCCGCCGGGTTGAAGCCGAAATGCCGGGCATCCGCGTCATTGCCTTTGGTCATCTGGGTGACGGCAATATTCACTTCAATCTCAGCCAGCCCGTCGATATGGAGCGGGAAAAATTCATGGATCAGTGGGATCACTTCAGTGATATGGTTCATGCGCTGGTGATGTCCATGAACGGCAGCTTCAGCGCAGAACACGGCGTCGGCACACTTAAAATCAAAGATGTTGTACGCTATAACGACCCGGTCGGAATTGAATTGATGCGCACATTGAAGCGCGCCCTTGACCCCGATAACATTTTAAACCCCGGCAAAGTCATTCCGCCGCCATCTGAAGAACCGGAGCCATCATGACAACAGACAACAAAACCTATCAACCCATTGACGGTTCCGACATGCCCAGATTTGCCGGGATGCCCACATTCATGCGCCTGCCCCACATCACCAACCCGGCGGACGTTGACATTGCCCTGATCGGCATTCCCTGGGACGGTGGCACCACCAACCGTGCCGGCGCCCGTCACGGGCCTCGGGAAATCCGCAACATGTCGAGCCTGATCCGGCGTGTTAATCCGGCCAGTAAAATCGCCCCCTATGATTTATGTCGGGTGGCGGATGTGGGCGACAGCCCGATCAATCCCATTGATTTGATGGTATGCCTTGAACGCATTGAAAAATTTGTCAGGGGTATTCATCACGCCGGGGCAATTCCCTTGTCCGCAGGCGGCGATCATTTAATCACATTGCCGGTTTTCCGCGCCATTGCAAGGGATCGCCCCGTGGGCATGGTGCATTTTGACGCCCATGCCGACACCAGTGACAGCTATTTCGGCGGCTGTAAATATACCCACGGCACACCGTTTCGCCGCGCCGTCGAAGAAGGATTGCTGGACCCCAAACGCACCATCCAGATCGGCATTCGCGGCTCCATGTACAATGACGATGATTGGGCGTTTTCTGCTGAGTCCGGCATGCGGGTGATCACCATCGAAGAATATTTCGACATTGGCCGTGACGCGGTCATCAAAGAAGCGCGGCGCGTCGTCGGTGACGGCCCCACCTATATCAGTTTTGATGTCGATGGCCTTGATCCGGTTTACGCGCCCGGCACCGGCACCCCCGAAATCGGCGGCTATTCCACCTTCGACGCCCAGCAAATGATCCGGGGGTTGCAGGGGCTTGACCTGATCGGCGGCGATGTCGTCGAAGTCGCACCGCCGTTCGATCCATCCGGCAACACGGCACTGGTGGGCGCAACATTGATGTTTGAAATTCTTTGCGTGCTGGCCGACGCCCGGGTCAACAGATTATCAAGCAAATGATAATTGATTGTCCTGAAACTAATTTGTAGTCGTTTTTTCTGTCAATTCCGAGGTGTTTATATTTTTTGACATTTCTGCTAATTTCTTTTCAGCAACGCGTTTCCTGAGTATCTGGGCCATTTCCTTTGCAACAACACGCCTACCGACAGGCCAAAGTGACAGTCCTGCCAATTTAAAAGACTGAATTCCGAATGGAATTAAAATAATCGTCAAAAAACTTAAAACTCCCGCAAAAATATATGAAATAAACAAGACCCATCCAAAGGTCAGCATCCATAAAACATTAAAAACAAGCCCAACCGTTCCGGTCATAGCTGTTGTGACACTGAGTTCTTTTCCATCAAGCTCACGTACGTGAACAACTTCTTTACCAAAAGGAAATGCCGACAATTTCATCATCTCAAATGCCGCCCTTGTCAAAGGGATTCCGATAACAGTAAACGCAAAAACAAGCCCCCCGACAATCCAGATCAATGCCAGATACCAACCACCCAGCACAAACCATAAAACATTACCCACAAAACGCATTACGTATCCCCCTCCAATCCTGATCAGAATTCTTAATAGCCAAGCTTTGCTATATTATATATCCATCTTAACAAAAACTCGTTTTTATATATTTTTCAAATAAAATACTATCATATATAAAAATATAAAATAGCAAAATGTAAAAATGTAAAAATGTAAATATGACAGATATGCAGATAAAAAAGACTTTCACGGCGCTGACATAAATCCAACACAAAACCGTAACATGGCTGGCGTAGTCTGCCTTCATTATGACTTACGAAGCTCGTTACAAACGATTTCAGACACCCGTTCCCGACTTGGAAAACATATCCTTACCCAGCATCAACACCATTGGCAGCATCGCTTGCCGGGTGGAACCTGCGTATTCGGATACGCTTTGCGAAACCATTGCCGAGCGTTTCAATAAAGAACCCGACAGTTTTGCCATCCCGGTGATTGATATGGAAACCGGGTGTGCCGTTGGCCTGATTAACCGCCACGAATTCAACACGCTTTTTGCCGCCCGTTTCGGCAGGTCCCTGTACCACCGCAAACCCTGTTCGGAAGTGATGGACCAACAGGCCTTGCAGGTTGATGTTCATGAAACGGTTGACAGTGTGGAGCACATCATTTCCACCCACAACCCGGAAGCGCTGGCATCGGGATTTATCATTACCGACAATTGCCTTTATAAAGGTATCTGTTCAGCGATTTTATTGTTGCGCCTGAGTATCCAGCGCACGCGAATGCAAAACCAGCAACTGGAAGACGCCCGCAAACAAGCCGAACAGGCCAATGCCAGCAAATCGTTGTTTCTGGCCAACATGAGCCATGAATTACGAACGCCGTTGAACGCCATTATCGGGTTTTCGGAAATCATGAACGAACAGATGTTTGGCCCCCTTGGCAATCCGACGTACCATGAATATTCTGCCGATATCCTGAAAAGCGGGCAACATTTGCTGTCCATCGTCAACGATGTGCTGGATATGTCAAAAATCGAACAGGGCATGTTTGATCTGAATATCGAAACCGTTGATATCAACGCCATGATACTGGATATCGTACATTTTTTCAGAACAACCGCCGAAAAATCGGAAATCCGGCTTGAAACACGGTCAAAGGTATCCCGGCCGGAATTCAAAGCCGATAACCGGGCCATCCGGCAAATCCTGATCAATCTGGTATCGAATGCCATTAAGTTTACACCAACCGGCGGATGGGTACGGATTACGGTCCATATCAACAGCAAAAAAGAACTGGTTTTAACGGTCAAAGACAACGGCACAGGAATAGCTGATAAGGATATGAGCAGAGTTATGGAACCGTTTACACAGGCAGAAAACGCCATGAACAAAAGCCATCAGGGAACCGGGCTTGGCCTGACACTGGTCAAGGCACTGGCGACCCTTCACGGCGGCGACGTCAAATTGAAAAGCAGTGTCGGCAAGGGCACCGAGGTCAGCGTCAGTTTCCCGCAAGCCCGGCAAAAACCGATGCACAGTTTTGCTGAACAGCCGGGCTGAAACCGACCACCAGTTCCCGGCCGCCTTCAATCACAGGGCGTTTGATCAACAAAGGATGGGCAAACATCAAGGCCACGGCTTTGTCCTGATCCAAATCGCTGCGCTGATCATCCGTTAACGTCCGCCACATACGGCCACGACGGTTCAGCACGGTTTCAAAGCCCGCCTGATCACACCAGCCAAGAATTTTTTCCGCTGCCGGTGGTGTCGTTCGCACATCGACAAACTGAAAATCAAGTCCTTCGGCGGTTAACGATTTTCCGGCCTTGCGGCAACTGTCACAATTTTTAAGTCCATAAAGCGTAATCATATTTTTCCTGTTGATTTCAGGGCTGAACAATCCTCTATTGAATGAGCTTATCGCTCCAGATGGGAAGTATAACCATGTCCAGTCGAACAGAAAGCAAAATTCCGCCCCGTTTGCCACGTACCGTGGTCATGCTCGGCATTGTCAGCCTGTTCATGGATATGTCTTCTGAATTGATCCACAGTCTGTTACCGGCTTTATTCGTCACCGTTCTTGGTGCGAACATGGCAATGATCGGACTTATCGAAGGTGTGGCCGAAGCCACGGCCTCAATCACCAAGGTTTTTTCCGGCGTTCTCAGCGACTGGCTCGGCAAACGCAAAATGCTGGCCGTTGTCGGTTACGGCATGGCGGCGATAACGAAACCTTTGTTCCCGTTGGCGACAAGCATTCCCGTTGTTTTTGCCGCACGTTTCATCGACCG
>Ga0316207_10001602_pt1 | contig 26860 bp, 26 predicted proteins | sample 6weekpyrite_MG_FD_204943 | JGI IMG/M metagenome (GOLD analysis project Ga0316207, IMG submission 204943) | Microbial mat bacterial communities from mineral coupon in-situ incubated in ocean water Damariscotta River, Maine, United States -... | ecosystem: Environmental > Aquatic > Marine >... | reverse complement strand
GTCAACCTTTTCCATCCGTCTGCGTTATAACTATCAAAGGGCGGCAATCGATCTACCGGGGATGGTGTGCAGAAGAATACGCAAGAACTCGAACATTTCCTCGCCGGGGTGGAGCGGCGCGCTTTGCAGATGACCCGGATTGCCACCTCCAGTAACGAAGAGGCGCTGGATATTGTGCAGGAGGCGATGATGACGTTGGTGAAACGCTATGCGCAGCGGGATGGGCGTGAATGGCCGCCGCTGTTTCATCGTATTCTGCAGAACCGCATTCGCGACTGGTATCGGCGCCAGGCTGTGCAGCGTAAATTGTTTGGCTGGTTTCCGCTGGTTAATAATGATGACGGAGAGGCACAGGAGGAGATGGAATCTGTAGCGGCGGCTTCAACCTGCGAACCCGCCCACCAGCTCAGCAATCAGCGCATGACCGATGAACTGGAAAAGGCCCTGCAGGCCTTGCCGCTTCGCCAGCAGCAGACTTTTTTACTGCGTGTCTGGGAAGGGCTGAATGTAGCAGAAACCGCAAAGGCTATGGGCATCAGCAGTGGCAGCGTGAAAACCCATTTTTCCCGCGCGGTGCATAGTTTACGTGAAAGTCTGGGAGACTACCGTTATGAATGATGACAAGTGGTTGCAGCAAAATCAGGACGCGATTCGTAAACGCCTGGATGCGTGCGTGGATGAGATGGATGCCGCCGATCTTTTTCGTCTGCGCCAGGCGCGCCAGCAGGCGCTGGATAGTGGCAGTCGCAAAACGGGTTTTGGCAGAAAATTTGCCCTGCCGGTGGTGGCCGCTTCATTGGTGCTGGTTATTCTGCTTGGCCGCGGCTTCGATAACAACGGGCTTGATCTGCAGCCGGAACTAAATGGACAGCAGAACAATGTGATTGCGGCGCTGGCTGATGTGGAGCTGCTGGCGGCGCAGGAGCAGACTGAATTTTATGAAAACCTGGATTTTTATGAGTGGCTGGCGCTGGAGCAGAACCCGGAAAAGGGGATGAACGGGCAGGTAAATGGCTGATTCTTTTTTTCTGTGCAGGCGGGGGCATATCCTGCTTCTCTGTTTTTTGCTCACAGCGCCGGGGTATGCGGCTGAAACAGCGGAAGCAGCTCCGGATATGGCGCTGCTTGAATTCCTGGGCAGTTTCGCCCAGGCGGATGAAGCCTGGCTGGATACGGCGTTGGACGAAGAGCAGGATGATCAATCCGATAGTAAAAACGATGAAACAGTAGAGGATACACATAATGAGTAAGGTAGGTCTTATCCTGAGCATCCTCTCAGGCTGGTTTGTTCTTTCCTCGATGGCATTGGCGGATACTGACTGGGACAGTCTGTCGGAAAAACAGCAGACACTGCTACGGCCGTTTGCTGAGCAGTGGGGTAGCATGAGTCCGGCACAGCGTGAGCGCCTGAGCCGTGGTGTACAACGCTGGGAAAAAATGACGCCGGAACAGCGCCAGCGGGCGAAAAAAAGAATGCAGCGCTGGCAGGCGATGACGCCCGAGCAGAAGCAACGGGTTCGAAAACGCTATGAGCGCTTTCAGAAACTGCCGCCGGAAGAACGAAAAAAAATCCGTCAGCGCCGTGAATGGTTCCAGAAGCTGCCGCCCGAGCGACGTGAAGCGCTGAAACGGCGCTGGCAGAGTATGCCCCCGGAGCAACGTCGGGAGATACGGCAACGCCTCAACAGGTTGACGCCGGAACAGCGTCAGCGCCTGCGGAATATGACCCCGGAGCAGCGACGCAAACTGATCCAGCGCCACCAGCAGCGACGCGCGGCGCCACCATCCGGCAGGGCATGGCAGAGAAAATAGTTGGCTGTGTGTTCGGGATTCAATCTGTGCTAAATAGGTGTTCCAAATACCAGATCACTTGTGAATTTCCACGTTCGTGGTGAGCCCTTCGGCTTCGCTCAGGAGAGCCCTGTCGAACATGAACGTGGAAATACTGTAAATTGAGTGCTTAATCTGCTTGTCCTTCGACAGGCTCAGGACGAACGGTAATTCCTAAAGTGGACTGGTATTTGGAACAGCTATTTAGTCGGCGATTATTTAAGGAAGCGCTGATTAATTATAATATTGTCATTCCGGCGGATGCCGGAATCCAGTAAGTCATTGATGCGTAATACATGGATTCCGGATCTCCGCTTCGCTACGTCTGGAATGACGAATTAATCAGAGTTTCCTTAAATTTCTGTTCCTCTGAAAAAATGCAATAATAGGCACAGAATCCATCGACTATTATTCATGGCTGCAAGAGGTAACGATAATGCCGGAAGACATCCCAAAGGCGGTAATGATATTAATCTGGTTGTTAACCGGGACGATTATATTCGGTTGGTTATTAATGGAATATACGGTTCTGTCGTCTTTTATTTTTGCGCTGCTATTCTTTGGCTTACCTGTTCTGGTATACAGAAAGCTGAGAAAAGAAAAACCACAAAACTAAACCAGTCGGGATAAAAATACAGGAACAGGAAATTGTAAAATAAATTACCAGATCAAATCATCCGGGATTTTATATTCAGCATAGGGATCATTCTCGTCTGTTTCCGGCGTGTCATCAGTGATTAAAACAACACGTTTTTCATTTCGCTGCTGAATTTTTTCCGCAATGGCTATGGGCACCAGCTCGTAACGGCCTTCTATGCGGGCAATACCTAATTTCCCCCGTATAATTTGTTGTTTCATTTCCTCATTAATGTAAATTCGTTTAACTTTTTTCTGATGCTCGAAGTTGTAGGCGATTTCACATTCTTCATTTCGTTCAATGTGGTTTGTAATAATGAGCTGATTGATTTCAGCAGAAATAGCTTTTTTCCGGGCCTGCTCTTCTTTTCGCTGATTTAATTCACGGTCACGCTTTGCTTTTTCTTCTGCAGCTTTCTGTGCTTTGAGCGTGGTTTCATCAGCAGTTGCCTGCCTTGTATTACGCTGTTGCTTTTTCTTTTTTTGTTTATCCTTGTTTGCTTTCTGGACTTGCTGCTTGCTAACCAGACCTGCTTTAAGGAGTTGTTCCTGAAACGGATTGCTCATCAGTTTTTCTCGTGATTGCTTTTGTTTTAGTCGCTGTTTTATTTTAGCGCAGTTTGCTTACATTGTATTGAGATTACCTGGTTCAGGTATCCTGTATTTTACTTTATAAGATAATCGCCTGAAACCTTTGATTTCTGAGGGTTTAATTCCCCGCTGCTTGCAGCGAATATCGTCATTCCGGCGGATGCCGGAATCCAGAAGATATGATAACTGGATTCCGGCTCACAGTGCCTGAAGGGTGAAAACCATGCCGGAATGACGAGGGATTTGATTTTAGATATAAATTCGTGGGGACCCTCAGTTCTAAGATACTAATCCAGTTTATTGCTTTGAGCTTATGGTTTTACAAGGCGATAAACCATAGCCGGGCCATATAATTTGGTGATATACATATAGCCATCCGGACTTTCGACCATGCCGGTGATCTGACCACGGTGAATAATATGCATACCCGGAATACCATCCGTATCCGTAATGTCACCATTAGCGTCAACACCTACAGCACGCGTATAGCCGTCATAAAACTCAGCAAAGAATAACTTGTTGCTCAGCTCCCCTGAATATTGGGATCCGCTATGGACATCACCGATTATGATGCTGGCAGAGCCTGTCCTGTTCCCTTCAGGATCTTCTGCACGAAAGTTGTTAGCAACCGTATCATTCCGATCGTAATAGACAATAGGATTACGATAGCCTGGAATATTCGATGATGTGACATAGCCGTCATGTGTGCTCCAGCCAAAGTTGATCGGGTTGGAGGTATCGACGCTGGCATAATTGAAGCTGTTGATCTCCTCATATCCCGCACCAACATCACCAAGATAGACAATATTCCTCGCCATCGACATACGGAAGGGATTGCGCAAGCCCATTGCAAGAATTTCAGGACATGGAGCAGGGCTTGATGTAATACCCGAGCATTTTGTATTTGTAGCAGGAAACATGTTGCCGCTGGAGGGGATATCGTAACCGCCGCTACCTGTTGCCAGACTGGGGATAATCCTGACGACAACACCGAGCAGGTTATTGCTGTTCTGGCCATTTGCAGAACCACCACTGCCACCATCACCTACGGATGCGAGCAATGTCCCGTCGGGGGCAAACACAAGGCCGCCACCATCATGATTGCTGGCGCCGGTGTTTTTCCTGAAATCAATGATTCTTACCGGATCACTTAATATCATATTACCGCTGTTATTGAAGGATAACGAGGCGCGTGATACGGAATTAGTATTGTTGTTGACAGAAGTATGGTAGAAAAATACATAGCTGTTGCTACTGTAATCGGGGTGGAATTCAACGTTTAATAAACCCTGTTCTCCACCAGTGATGACATCAATACCAATATTGTTAAGCGCAATGCTGTTGACCGGATCGCAGTCGCCATTGAAGAAATAGACTCTACCACCCTGTGAAATAACCAGAAAGGCGCCAGTCATTCCCGGGATGAAAGCGATATCCGTTGCTGAGCTAATGCTGCCATCATTCGTCACCAACTCACGGCCATAGCCATTAGTGCCACCCTGGTCATAAATTACACCAGTGCCGCAGCTCGTAACGACTATCAACGAAAAGGTAGCGTTAACAGTGCTATCTGCGTTGAGATTGAATGTGCAGGTTCCGGTTCCGCTGCAGCCGGCGCCACTCCAGCCATCGAACTGGTATCCTGCTGCCGAGGTTGCGGTCAGGGTGATATTTGAACCTGCAGCATATATTTCACTACAGTCGTTCCCGCAGTTTATTCCGGCGGGTGAACTTGTTATTGTGCCATTGCCGCTGTGTGTAACGGTTAAGGCATAAGTTGTGGCATTGGCGCTATAGCTGGCGGTGACAGCCTGATCAGTGGACAGGGTGACGTCACAGCCCTGATTGCCGCTACATGCACCGCTCCAGCCGTTAAAGGTATAACCGGCCACATAAGCAGCTGATAACGAGATGACTCCGTTTTCGACAAAATCAAATGAGCACGCACCAGGACAGTCAATGCCAGAAGGATTGCTGCTTACGATACCGTTCCCGCTTACTCCACTGACGCTGATGGAAAGGTTGCGGGTGGGTGTCGGCGGATTTGCATTCCCGCCGCCACTACCACCACAACTAAGGAGGAAGAATAAAAGGAAAAACAGTTTACTGAGACGATTTCTCATCTGTCTCCCCCCCCCCTCTACGTTTCGGTACGGATTAATTGTTCTAATAATCCGCTTTGTTTTAATTAGGCGCATATAATACGACACAAATCTTATATCTGTGTCACAAAATCAAAGAGTCAGGCTGAATTATGCGAATAGAAATGGGACTTGCAAAGCGCTTTTGGCAAAGCAATGGCCTATATTACTATTAATAAGGAAACTTTAATTAATCCTGTTCACCCATGAAATCACAGGCCCCATTCACAGGTTTACTACAGGCTTTGGCGTTGCTCAGGACAGGCTTGTCCGCAGGGGTGTAGTATGTAACATTATAATTTCACGATATTCTCCGTTCGTGGGTCGACGAGCCGCCATGAACGAATAAATTAATCAGAGTTTTTTTAAATGTCTGCATGCGCCATTTACTGAATCGCCAGATCATTGCCTGGGCCTGTTATGACTGGGCCAATTCGGCCTTTGCCACAGTGGTGATGGCCGGTTTCTTTCCCCTGTTTTTCAAGCAATACTGGAGTAGCGATATTCCGGTTACCGAAAGCACTTTTCATCTTAGTGTGGCTAATTCCCTGGCCGGGTTACTGATCGTGTTTCTCGCGCCGGTGCTAGGCGCGATTGCCGATGCCGGTCAGTTGCGCAAGAAATTGCTGTTTGTGTTTGCCGCCTTTGGCGTGCTGATGACCGCCGGGCTTTATGGTGTCGCCCAGGGTCAGTGGTTACTGGCCCTGATCTGTTTTGTGTTTGCGATGCTGGGTTTTATGGGCAGTGTGGTGTTCTATGACGCTCTGATCCTGAGTGTGGCAAGGGATGATGAGCTGGACATGGTTTCGGCTTTCGGTTTTGGCATGGGCTATCTGGGGGGCGGCCTGCTGTTTGCCTTCGATGTGGCGATGACGCTCTGGCCGGAGCTCTTCGGTTTTGCCGATGCGGCAGAGGCGGTGCGCTTTTCCTTTCTGACTGTCGCGATCTGGTGGGCGTTGTTTTCCCTTCCTCTGTTTCTGCTGGTGCCGGAAAAACAAAGCACAAGTGAACGTGGATCAGGGAAAGCAGGGGTTGCCATCAGGCAGGGCGTACGCCAGTTGATACATACCTTTCATGAAGTCAGGAAACTGCGCGTGGTGTTTCTGTTCCTGCTGGCCTACTGGCTGTATATCGACGGGGTGGACACCATTATCCGTATGGCGGTGGATTACGGCATGTCCATCGGTCTGGATTCCGAGGGTCTGATTATCGCCCTGTTGATCACCCAGTTTGTCGGCTTTCCGGCCGCAGTTGGTTTCGGCCTGCTGGGCAAACGCTATGGCGCCAAACACGGCATCCTGCTGGCGCTGGGGGTTTATGTGCTGGTGACTCTCTGGGCGTATTTCATGGACAGCAGCCGGGAGTTCTACATTCTTGCGGTGGCCATCGGTCTGGTGCAGGGCGGGGTGCAGTCATTGAGCCGATCCTTTTATGCGCGCATTATTCCGCCGGACAAGTCAGCCGAGTTCTTCGGCTTTTATAACATGATGGGCAAGTTTGCCGCCGTACTCGGGCCGATCATGATGGGAACGGTGGGACTGCTGAGCGGTAGTCCCCGCATCGGCATTCTTTCCGTCGGGCTGCTGTTTGTGCTTGGCGCGGCGCTGTTGCTGTTTGTGGATGAAGAAGAAGGCCGGCGGGTGGCGCGGGAACTGTAGTTCCCACAGGTTTGTGAATAAAACAGCATGTTGAATTGAAAGAATATACCTTTCAGGAGGGGGTGGAAAATATCATCCAGGTCGGCCAATAGTTAACTAATTGGTTATTTAGTATTAATTATATTGTTGTTATTTATCTCAATAAATGACGAGTCCCTACTTGCATTTTGGAGCAATTCTAAATAACACTGGTAATTTAGTAGAAAATAATTATTACCAGAGTGACAACAACAGATCTTTCAATATCAGACAGGCGCACAGCGTTAATCACTCCGATTGCGCGGCGCTTATATGCATTATTTCCGCAGCTTGAAATTTCGCACAATCCAGCCTTGTTGAAAATTATAAACAGGGCCAGTCATCTTCAGATCCCACGGCACACTCGGTTTCTAGACAGGCAATGCTGCTCTCATAACTTTATTCTGCTGCTGGAGGGGGAGTTCAGGATTTATCAGACAGCGAAGGATGGCCGTGAAATCACACTCTACCGGATTACTCCAGGCAATGTTTGTCCCCTGAGTCTGAACAAGTTGCTCAACAACAAGGCGTTTGATGCCTGCTCATATGCGGAGACAGATATCCGTGTACTAATTCTCAAACCTGCTGAGTTTCATCAAGCGATGGGGGTATCCGAACATTTTCGTAAGCTTGTACTTTCCAGTCTGGCCAGGAGTGTCAGCGAAATAATGATCGCATTTCATAATACCGCGTTTGAACGGCTGGATATGCGCCTGGCCTGTTTGTTGGGTCAACTGTTTGAGCGGGCGCAATCCGACACAATCAGGATCACCCATCATGAAATTGCGCTTGAGCTGGGTTCCACCCGTGAGGTGGTCAGCCGCATTCTTAAGCAGTTGGAGCAACAAGGCTGCCTTGTTCTTTCTCGTGGACAAATCCAGCTTAATCCAAACCAAAGCCTGCCTGGATCCAAATAGCGGGCGGGTTCACATTTTTACCTCATGTCATTGACACTATGTAACCTGAGTCACTGAAGACTTTGTTTATAAGCTGGTTCAATTAAAACTTAAACATCTCAGATTCCAATAAAATATTTATGGATATGAGGCGCGTTCTGTGCCGGAAGTTTTTTGAATATACATGGAATGTCACAAGGATTTTCAGTGGTCATATTCGCCATTGAACGCCATCACTATAATGAGGGGGAAGATATGAAACGAAGAGATTTTCTCAAAGTGGGATCCGCCGGTCTTTCTGGTTCTTTGCTAGGGGGGGCGGGCCTGTTGTCATGGATACCACGCGCACACGCAGCCACTATCAGCAAAACTTTCTATATCACAGATGGCTCTATCACGCAGGTTGATGGAACCAGTGTCTATTTCAGGGGGTTCAGCAGTTCTGCGTCACAACTGAATGTTCCCGGTGAATCCATCATTCTTCAGGAAGGTGATACCGTTGAAATCACTATTGTCAACACACTGAGTAGTAGTCACAGTTTTGTTATTGATGGCCTGGTGGATAGTGGAACGATCAGTGGCGGGCAAACCAGGACTGTAAGCTTTACTGCCAGTAATGCCGGCTCCTACCTGTTTTATGACAAGTTGAATGCGCCCTATAACCGACTGGTTGGCCTGCATGGTGGCTTTGCGGTCATGCCAGCTGGCAGCAGCGATGAACTGTATGCTGGCAGTCCAAGGTTCGTACAACAGCTTTTCTGGGTTTTTAATGACATTGATCCGGTGTGGCATGATCGTATCCGCCGTGGGCGCATACCGAATACTGCCTATGAGCCCCGCTACTTCTCGCTCAATGGCATGACCGGTCGTCCACCCGGCCATCCTGAGAACACGGATCCCAATATCAACCCAATGAAAAACCCGGATACGATTCTGAAAGGCAGAATCGGTGACCGTAGCCTGATCCGTATCATGAATGCCGGGCTTGCTGCACAATCGGTGCATGCTCATGGTAACCACGTTGAATGGCTGACCGAAAATGGCCAGATTCGGCCGGATATCTGGCTGAAGGACTGTCTCTATCTGGATGGCGACATGGGTGCACTCGATGCAATCTATCCCTTTGAAGTCCCGCCTGATTCATGGCCCCCTGCGACGCACGGCGAGTATCCAATGCATTTGCATTCGGAAATGTCACAGACTGCTGCCGGCGGCTATTACATGTTTGGCGCAATCACAGAAATTTACTTTGTTGAGTAAGGGGGTAAACCATGTTTAATGTATTCGAAAAGCACCAGAATTGTCCAATGATGGGTATGGGCGGCGGTGGCGGTGGTATGGGCGGCGCCTGCTATGTCTATGATGAAAATCAGCGACCCAATGACACGCTGGTGACACCTGATGTTGTTTATGAACGCAGCGTCGATATGAACATCCCACTGACTATGGATGACGGCACTACCATCACCATGTGGGGCTTCGTCGACGGCAGTGGCATGGGTGGCATGGGTGGCATGGGAGGAGGAACCTTTCCGTCTGCTCCCATGCGTGTCACCCAGGGCCAGATCGTACATACCGTGTTGTCCGTTAACATGATGTGGGCGCATACCGTCCACCATCACGGCATTGAGCCTGGCTGGGAAAGCGATGGCGTCGGCCATATTTCCTGGGATATCCAGGGTGGCAGTTACACTTACCAATGGCGCCCGATGTTTCCTGGCACCTATTTTTATCACTGCCATACCAATACCGTGTTGCATGCGGAGATGGGTATGTATGGCGCACTGATCATCGATCCACCGGAAGGCCCGGGTACGCTATTATCCGGTGGTCCCACTTATGACGTGGAAGCCTTCTGGGTGGTGGATGAAATTGATTCCAGATGGCACAACCTGTCCTGGGATGCCGGAACCTGTGGTCAGGACGTGGGGCTGAATGTGCTCAACCCCGATTATTTCGTTATTACAGGCGTGGATGGTACGGGCACTTCAGCTATGGATGCACCACCCATTTCTGCCACTGTGCAAGTGGGCCAGAAATTATTAGCTCGCTATGTCTGTGCGGGCTATCATCCACAGCGCATTCGCTTTGGTGGGCTGACAGGTACGGTGTATGTTTCTGACGGCCGCCCACTCCCAAAGCCTGTACAGGTGACGGAATTGCGCGCCCATTCAGCTGAACGTTATGACATTATCTTTGAGCCCACCACCCCTGGTGAATTCATTATCGAAGCTGATGTAATTCACTGGATTACGGGCGATGTACTGGGCACCGTAAAGACGAAGGTCACGGTTACTGCCTGATATCCTGACTGTGCTTACCCAGGGGATGCATTTGCATCCCTTTTTTTAGCAAATCATAGTTTTTCGATTTTGCCCTGCTGTTCTTTGAGTTGTTGCAACGAGGCGGCGGCGTCTTTGAGTTTTTCGCGTTCTTTTTCGACCACGGCTTCGGGCGCTTTGGCGATGAACTTCTCATTCCCCAGTTTGCCTTCGGTACGGTCAATGTCTTTTTTAAGTCGGTCAATTTCTTTGGCCAGGCGCGCCAGCTCGGCATCCTTGTCGATAAGGCCGGCCATCGGAATCAGCACTTTCATTTCACCGACCAGGGCGGTAGCGGATTCGGGTGCGCCGTCGCGGGTCTCCAGCCACTGGATGGTTTCGATGCGGGCGAGGCTTTTTAGATAGGTGTGGTTGGCTTTAAGCAGTTGCTGATCACTGTCACTGCCATTCTGTAACAGCACGGGCAGGGGTTTGCCGGGCTTGATATCCATGCTGCTGCGGATCTTGCGAATGCCCAGGACGAAGCTTTGCAGCCATTCGATTTCGATCACTGACTGCGGGTCAATCAGCGCCTCGTCGCTCTCCGGATAGGGCTGCAACATGATGGTGTCTGTCGTTGGCCGGTTCTTTTTGCTGACTCCGGCCAGGGGTGCGGCCCGCTGCCAGATCTCTTCGCTGATGAAAGGCATAATAGGATGGGCAAGTCGCAGCAGGGTTTCCAGTACCTGGATCAGGGTGCGGCGCGCGCCGCGTTTGGCGGCCTCACTGCTGTCTTCATTCATCAGTACCGGCTTGGTCAGTTCCAGATACCAGTCGCAGTATTCATTCCAGGTGAATTCGTAAATGGCCTGGGCCATATGATCGAAGCGGTAGTGTTTGATGGCGTCGTGGATATTACGCGTAGTTTCCTGCAGGCGTGAAAGAATCCAGCGATCGGCAATGGAGAGTTCAACCTCGCCGCCTTTAACGCCGCAATCATGACCTTCGGTGTTCATCAGTACATAGCGGGCGGCGTTCCATAACTTGTTGCAGAAGTTACGGTAACCTTCGAGCCGATCCATGGAGAGGATAACATCTCGACCGGTAGAGGCCATGGCGGCGAAGGTGAAGCGCAGGGCATCGGTGCCGAAGGCGGGGATGCCGTTGGGGAAATTCTTGCGCGTGCTTTTTTCGATGCGTTCAGCCAGATGCGGCTGCATCATGCCGCTGGTGCGTTTTTTCACCAGCGCTTCGAGAGCAATGCCGTCAATGATGTCGATCGGATCAAGGACGTTGCCCTTGGACTTGGACATCTTCTGGCCTTCGGCATCACGCACCAGACCATGAATATAAATTTCATGGAAGGGAACCTGGCGCATAAACTTCAGGCCCATCATGATCATGCGTGCGACCCAGAAGAAAATGATATCAAAGCCGGTCACCAGTACGCTGGTGGGATAAAAGGTATCCAGTTCCTCGGTTTTTTCCGGCCAGCCGAGGGTGGAAAATGGCCAGAGGGCGGAGGAGAACCAGGTGTCGAGTACGTCTTCATCCTGTCGTAGCGTCACGTCCTCAGCGAGCCCGTGCTGTTCTCGAATTTCGGCTTCACTGTTGCCGACGTAGATATTGCCCAGCTCGTCATACCAGGCCGGGATACGGTGTCCCCACCAGATCTGGCGGCTGATGCACCAGTCTTCGATGTTGCGCATCCACTCGTAATATGTGTTCTTCCAGTTATCCGGCACAAAACGAATATCGCCGTTCTCCACGGCCTCAATGGCCGGTTTGGCCAATGCGTCTACTTTTACATACCACTGATCGGTGAGATAGGGTTCGATCACGGTACCGGAGCGATCGCCACGCGGCACCATGAGTTTGTGGTCGTCGATTTTTTCCAGCAGGCCAGCGGCCTCCAGATCAGCGATGATTTGCTTGCGCGCCTCAAAACGATCCAGACCGATATAGGCTTCCGGCAGGAGCGTATCTTCATCGTCTTCATTGGCGCGAATAGCCGCATCGACCGTGAAAATATTGATCAGGCCGCCGTGGGGCAGTTCCTGGATACTGCTGCTATCGCGGTGACGCTGCCAGACGGCGTAGTCATTGAAGTCATGTGCGGGGGTGATTTTTACACAGCCGCTGCCGAACTCGGGATCGACATAGTCATCGGCGATAATGGGAATGCGGCGGCCGGTGAGCGGCAGCTCGACAAACTCACCCAGCAGGTGTTTATAGCGCTCATCGCCCGGATGCACCGCCACGGCGGCATCGCCGAGCATCGTTTCCGGACGGGTGGTGGCGACGATGACATGGCCTGTGCCGTTGCTAAGCGGATAACGCATATGCCAGAGATGGCCGTTTTCTTCCTGCGAGAGGACCTCCAGATCGGAAACAGCGGTGTGCAGGACGGTATCCCAGTTGACCAGCCGTTTACCACGGTAGATGAGTCCTTCCTGGTAGAGGTCAATGAAGACTTTCCTGACTGCTTCGGACAGGCCCTCGTCCATGGTGAAGCGCTCGCGGCTCCAGTCCAGGGAGGCGCCCATGCGTCGCAGCTGACGGGTGATGGCGCCGCCGGATTCCTTTTTCCATTGCCAGATTTTTTCGATGAAGGCTTCGCGGCCCAGATCATGGCGGGTTTTGCCCTCAGCTTCGAGCTGGCGTTCGACCACCATTTGCGTGGCGATGCCGGCATGGTCGGTGCCCGGCTGCCAGAGGGTATTGTCACCTTTCATGCGGTGGTAACGGATCAGCGCATCCATGATAGTGTCCTGGAAGGCATGGCCCATATGCAGGCTGCCGGTGACATTGGGCGGCGGAATCATGATGCAATAGGCGTCTTTGCCGTCTTCCGCCTTATATTGCGGCGCAAAATACTGATTATTTTCCCAGGTTTCGTACCAGCGTTGTTCGATAGCGTCAGGAGTGTATGTTTTTTCCACGGATTTAAGTGCGCCTGTCTGAGTCGGTTTTTGAAATTTTAATCCGACATTATACCTGAGTTCATCCCTGTTCCGTAAGCAGCCCGGCGGCAGCCGCAGGCTGCGCTGGCCGGGGGGCCATGCTAGTATTGCGAGCTTTGACTTTTTCCGGATTTCCCATGTACCTGACTGAACGCCACCTCTGGTTTACCCTGCTAATCACCCTGGCCGTACGACTGATCTTCGCCCAGCTTGTGCCGATGACCGGTGATGAGGTGTATTTCATCGAATGGGGTCGACATCTGGATTACGGCTATTACGACCACACGCCGATGGTGGGCTGGTTTCTGGCGGGCATGCTGTATTTTAGTGATGCGCCGGTGTGGCTGCGTCTGCCGCAGATCCTGATTGCCACCTTTATCGGCTGGGCCATCTATCGTTTGTTGCGCAACACACACCCGAATTCTGCAGTGATGGTGGCGATTCTGTTTCTGATTGCGCCTATCAATATACTGGGGATGCTGATCACCACGGATACGCCCCTGCTGCTCTGGTCGTTTCTGTCGGCGCTGTGTTTTTATCGAGCGCAGCAGCGTGATGGAGCGGGCTGGTATTTGCTGGCCGGATTGTTGCTGGGGCTGGCGTTCTTCTCCAAGTTCTTTGCCGGATTGCTGGGCGTGGCCTATGTGATCTACACCCTGCTGTTTGTACGCCGAGGCTGGCGCCCCTGGCGTGGGATCGGGCTGATTATCCTTGGCACCCTGCCGTTTATATTTCTCAACCTGCTGTGGAATTATAATAACTGCTGGGACAATTATCTTTTTAATCTCTTTAATCGCACCGAGGGCAATGCCTTTTCCCTCAAGCTGTCGGCGAAATACCTGCTTACCCTGATCTATCTGCTCAGTCCGGCAGTCGTTTATTACTATATAAAAGAGTGGCGAAAACTGGGCTTCCGATCAGGCAGCCAGGTATTCAACGGTCTGTTCATTATTCCCTTTGCCCTGTTCCTGTTGCTGTCATTCTGGGTCTCGATTGGCCTGCACTGGCTGCTGAGTTTCTATCCGTTTGTTTTTATCGGTATGGCCTCGGTATTTTCCGCCACCGCCCTGCGCAGGACCTTTTATTTCATGCTCCCCTATACGCTGGCGCATGTGCTGGCGCTGAGCGTGATGCTGGCTATCGGGCCGGGCTTGTTTCGTGACAATGAAAATACCTACAAGGATCTGGTCTACGGATTTTACAGCGACAAAATGGTCGAGGCTCTGACCCCCTACCGTGATGAATATATCCTCGCCACCGATAGCTATACCGAGTCGGCGGTGATTTCCTACCGCACCGGCGTGCATGCACCGGTGCTGGGCATCGGCTCTCATCACGCACGCCAGGACGACATCATTACCGATTTTCGTAAGCTGGATGGTAAGAACATTCTTCTGATCAGTTATTCCTCTGAGCTGGACAGCCATCGCGCGTATTTCGACTCGCTGGAGATACATACACTGCCGATTGCCGATACCGAGTTCTATTATTTTCTTGGTCGGGGATTCAACTACGAAAATTATCGTCGGCAAGTCATCGAACCGATTCTGTCACGCTATTATCAGATTCCGGATTACCTGCCGGTCGGGCGCTGCGGTATGTTTGATAAGTATGGCAAACCCGCGGTTGAGTAATTTAGCGCTTAGTCAGAGCTTTTCTAAGGAAGCTCTGATTAATTCGTCATTCCGGACGTAGCGAAGCGGAGATCCGGAATCCATGTGTTACGTATCAGTGACTTACTGGATTCCGGCATTCGCCGGAATGACAATAATGTAATTAATCAGAGTTTCCCTAATTTATTCGGAATTTACATATGCGAAAGTTACTACGTGGGCACAAATAATGAATCCCCGTTTTTCAAGACACGCTATAAATACATTCCCTGTATGCTCGGCGGCAGCATCCCTGCTGCCGACGGTCTTGAAAAACGGGTATTCATTATTTGTGCCTCGTTAATAAGTAATGATTTGAGTACTATCAAGGTACGAGTTTGATATTGTCCAGAAAAATAGTTTGCGCTTGTGGAAGTGATGTAACAAAAATACCGAGGCCGCGAATTTTCCCAAGATCCATTTTCCGGTGTTTTGGGGCGGAAGCAACATCATCCAGGTCAATTTCAATATTGTTCCAGCCCTGTGAGAGCAAAAATCGATGATTGAATCGATCACTATACTGCTGTATGCCCTGTGTGTGCTGCATATCATGTATGCGGCAGGTAATTAACAAGGGTAGCGTCTGTGGATTATAGATGCTCAGTTTTAATGCTTTGTAGTTCCGCCAGTCTCTCGGGAAATATCTCAGATTAACACCTGAATATCGTGTTGTTGATAGTGATATTTGCAGAATATTCCCATCGGATATAGATGAAATATGCTTAATGGCTATATTCGCATCCCCTTGCCAGCGATCCAGTTCAAATGGAGTCTCAAAACCAGCCAGGAGCGGGAATTGTTGCCGAGCAACAGTTTCATCAAACAGGCTTGTTGCCAGTGGTTGGAGTTGGGCTAACAGCAAAATGACAGCCGCTGCCTGCAAGATCATTTTCCTTTTATAGATGACAACTCGTGAAGAGACAGGACTAAAGCTGAGAAACAGGAAACTACCGGTAAGATCCCGGATAACATCACCGATATCGGGAGTACGCTGTGCACCGTATTGTAATACTTCAATCAATACACCGGTAATCAGGGTGATCGAAAGAACAAGTAGCCATTGTATAATTAAGGGGCGATGGGTTATCTGCTTCCATCTGGTTAGCGCATAACTCACCAGTACAAAATAAAGAATATGGCCAATATTCCAGAATTCCGCGAATGACCGTGGCGAATTATAATCGTGGCCACCCAGGAACAATAATGTGGTGCCAGCTATCAGGCTGACACTGATTATCCAGAACCGATGGTCTTTTTGGGTAATATTCCCGAAATCAAGATTCATGTATCAGGGAAGCTCTGAACAAATCAGAGCTTCCTTTATTATTTAGAGTGAGTAAGTATAGATGTTGTCAGTTTACAACTTTACTTACTTCATTGGAATAACCGCTTGATACTCCGTTGGCAGTATAGGCCGTAATGACGAAATAATAAGTGTTTGATGATAGATTTCCAATGATATAGGAAGATATTGCGGGATTACTGATATCAATGGAATTCGGATAGACTCCAGAGGAGGAGCCATAATAAATCTTGTATCCAGCCAGATCAGTCAGGGCAGAATTGTCAGTATTCTCTGTTGGGGGTGTCCAGCTAAGGGTTGCCGAACCGTTACTACTGCCAAGAACTTCGATATCAAATGATGTGAGCGAACGGCTTACCTGACCATCATTGACATTGATGTTAATGTTTCTTGCAATACTTCCAATGTCTGCAACGGATGGTGTCCCTGTTAAAGCGCCAGTGTTGGGGTCAAACGTTGCCCAGTTCGGTTTGTTTATTATCGAAAAGGTTAAGCTGTCGCCATCTGCGTCGGTTGCTGACGGAGTGAAACTGTAGCGGCCGTTGGCAGTTATGGTTGCAGCCGGCGAACCCGTAATAGAGGGTGCTCGGTTAAGGTTGTTTACAGCAATGCTAAATGATGGAAGATATGTGTAATCTGTACCATCATTCACGCTAATGCTGATAGATGAATAATTCCCCGCATCTTGCATGCCTGGTGTTCCTGCGAGTACGCCTGTTTGGATGTTGAAACTGGCCCAACGCGGCTTGTTGGAAATGTTAAAGGTAAGCTGATCACCATCCATATCACTATAGTCAGGGGCAAAACGGTAAGAGCTTCCTTCAATAATAGAGGTGGGAGGTGTCCCGCTTATAACAGGTTTGTTATTAACAGGCGTTGCAGGGGCTGAAGGTGGTGAAGGTAGTGAAGGTAGTGAAGGTAGTGAAGGTAGTGTCCCCTGTGAACCATTGGAACTGGCGATTTCTATAACAGAGTCCAGCCTGGAAGATTCAAAAGGAGCAATATCTGAAGATGCCGTGTCTGCATTTATGTGGGCTATTTGATGTGCAACAGGTGTTAACGTTGAATTATTGTCTATTGATATTGCGTTATCAATAGCAGCAATTGTTTGTGATAATATTTCACTGGTAATTAATACATTGTCAGTGCTGATAGGTGTCGTTATGCCGGGCATTGTTTCGGCAATTGAGTTGTCCATGCGCACCGTTGCATTGATCCCACCGACCCTGAGATCATTGCTTAGCGCCTCAAGCAAAACCTGTGCAGATATAAGGTGTGATATGGTTGATGTGCGGGGGATGGTGCCGTTTGCGCCTGAACCGTCCAGAGCTCCATCTGTCAGGTCTTCGGCAAGATCGAGTATCACATCATCTGCTGACTTGCCGTTGTTTAATGTATCTCTTGTTCGACGGATCATTTCACCGAATGTTTCGCTGGATTTTACAATTACGGCTATATTTGATGATGTAATGTCGCTTGTGATGGGGTCAGGAACCAGCCGGGTATCCAGGCCGAAGTTTAATAGTGACAGGGTATGATTTTTTGCGATTTCTATATTTTCAGCACTTAATCCGCCGAGCATGAACGCAGCTGTTTTGATGATCATTGTTGTGAAGGGGTTGAGATTTGCTGTTTTTACTGAAGGATCTGTAACTACAGAGTAAAGAATAAAATCGGGAGCGGCAGATGTTACAAGGTCAATGCCGCCGGAGGCCTCAAGCATCAGGGGGTAATCATTAGCATTTACCCTGATGTTAACACTATATTTAGCGTACTCGTTACTTAATACAGATTTTAATATTTCGCCTGATGAATTTTTTATAACAACCGTTGCACCAGTAACAGGTCCATCACCTACACTGCCTGACAGGGTAATAGAGGTGTCATTATTTACAGGCGTGCCCGAGTCAGTAACCCCTGTTGTGTTTATGTCGGATAGTTCGTTGCCAGTATCGTTTCCGCCCCCGCAGGCGGATAAAAACAGGCTTAGAACGATTACGAAAAATGAAGATTTACCAAAATAAATTATATTGCTCATTTTGTGGGCACCATGAATGTACTTAATCTGGAGTGTTATTTAGTACATTGATAATTTTTATGTAGAGTGCTGGGTCACATACTGGAAGGGATGGACGTTTCTTTGTAATTATTTCTCCGGGGTGAGATAGTGATCACACAGGAAATGAGAAATCGTACTTTTATGAATTACCAGCGTAGTCATGTTGATGTGCTGAGTATCCACAAATTTTCTGCCGCCAATACGGAGTTATTTTTCTGGTTAGAGGAAAAATATCGCCAGCAAATCATCGAGCCGGTTCGGTCACGCTATTATCAGATTCCGGATTACCTGCCGGTCGGGCGCTGCGGTATGTTTGAGAAGTATGGTAAACCTCAGGGCAGGATCATACTTGATCACAATTTGATCAAATACTCGTTGTTATAGCGGCATTTCCTACACTACCGTCATTCCGGCATGATTTTAGCCGGAATCCAGAGTTTAAAGTCACTAGATTCCGGCTAAAATCATGCCGGAATGACGCTGTTCTTTATTTGATGGCCTTACCAAAAAAGTATGCTCTTGCCCTGTGGTAAACCTGCGGGTGAGTAATCAGTTCTTGACTAGAATGTCTGTTCTAATCTAGGATGCGACATGGCTGAATCCTCTGTTATGTCTGTGCGTCGTCTTCAGGTGCGTGAAACTGTACTGGATTCGGCGCTTTATCTGTTTGCCCAGAAGGGCTACTTCAATACCTCGATCCCGGATATGGTTCGTCACTCGGGAGTCAGCACCGGTTCCATCTATCATCATTTTTCTGACAAGCTGGATATTGCCTGCGCGCTGTATGACCGGCATGTGGTGCAAATGGAAACGTTGATTAGCGATATCGAACAGCGCCATCAGCAGGCCGAAGCGCGTTGCCGAGAAATTATCCTTGCCCTGTTTGAGTTGACCGAAAAAGAACCCATGGTCATGGCCTATATGCTGCACGGCCGGCATCAGGATTTTATGCCAGATGTGACGCCCATCTGTTCTTCTCGCCCTTTCCAGCGTATGCGCGAGGTGGTGGTAAGCGGTATGCGCAATGGTGAAATTCGGCAGATGGACGCCATGCTCGCGTCAGTTTGTGTATTTGGCGGGGCATTGAAATTTATCCAGTTTCATCTCGATGGCATTCTTGAAAAGTCACTGGCTGAGTATTTTGATGAACTATGGCGTACGGCCTGGGCATCGGTCAGGGCCTGATGATTTTTCCACGTAATCAATATCTGAGCATAAAGGTTTGTATTAAACGCAGAGAACGCAAAGGCGCAGAGACGCAAAGAAAATAGAATATCTTTGGGCTCCATTATGGATTTCCAAATCTTGCTGCGTGAGATTCCAGGCACATTCGGCATTTCCTACGCTTCGCCCGGGTCGCGCCTCTGCGTTAATTATCCATGTTTTGGATGGGAACTAATTAGTAATAATAACGGCAGGTAATAGATGGAATTTTTTGCGACTCTGAATACATCAGCAACACAACAGGATCTGCAACAACAGTTACGGCTTGAAACGCTGCCCCGGTTTTGTGCGTCTATTTATGAGGTGCTGGGGCATGAATGTGAGCGGGGCGAGATCAGTATGGTCTGGGGACTGTTCGATGTTCATCGTGAATGTATTCGTGGTGGGGTGCGCTTTACACTACCGAACTGTCTAAATGGCGTAGCCTGGACGGTGACTGTCAACCTGGATGATGGGGCTGACGAAGTGACCATACATTGTACGATTAACCGCAGGCAGCAGGATGCAGATTTTGTCGAGTCCCTGGAAGAGTTTGTTCAGGACTGGCGCAGGGGACTGGCGGAACATCTGCAATTAAATGCCCGGATTAACGAATCATGTTGTGCATAAGCATGCATGAATGTTGTTTACTGCTTTTCTTATCCGTTGTTTGTGGGCCGATTTTTGCTGATGTCAGTAAAACTCAGAATGAGGAAACCGGTCTGATTGGCTGGAAGCTGAAGCAGGGCAATATGGAACTGGAACTGGTTCAGCGTCTGCCGGATCAAACCCGCGCTTTTTTTCTGGCGCGTGGTTTTCCCGCCGGGATTGCCGATGACCTGGGCAGATCCTGTATTTTTCAGACTATTCTACGCAATACCGGGACTGATGCCGGCGTATCACTGGCGCTGACAGTGAGCCTGAAGGACTGGCGGGTAAGCCAGGGTGATGCGAGCCGTCCACTTAAACTGAAGGAAGCATGGGACCAGACATGGCCGGATGCGCTGGTGAGCAAGTCTGCGCGTCTGGCATTTCGCTGGGCGACTTTCCCCAGCACACAGACATTTCAATCGGGAGATTACAACTGGGGTATGATCAGTTTCGGTTTGACGCCGGGAACGCGCTTTGATCTTCGGCTGGTCTGGAACGAAGCTGATAAAAAGCATTCAGCTCAGATAGAAAATTTGATCTGTGCCCCAGATCGTTGAATTCAGAATCATTGAACAAAAAAACCAATGAGAATATTTTTATGAAATTGTTGTTTATGAAATCCGGTTTGCTGATCTTTTTTACACTGTTCGCGCCGGCGCTCAATGCCGAACAGATGACGCCCCTGCCAGATAATAAACCGGCGCCAGCCTTGCTACTGCCGGACATGGATGGTGTGAAACATGATATCCGTGACTATCGTGGCAGGCCGGTGATTATCAATTTCTGGGCTACCTGGTGCCCCCCATGTCGACGGGAACTGCCCTCAATGAATCGCGCCTGGAAAAAGATAAAGGATGAAGGCATCGTCATGCTGGCGGTGGATGTGGGCGAAGACGAAGATACCGTTTTTACTTTTATGGCAGATTACCCGATTGACTTTACTGTGCTACTGGATAGTAGCGGTGAAATTACAGCGCGCTGGCCGGTAGTTGGTTTGCCAACCACGTTTGTGCTGGATCGGGAGGGGCGACTGGTTTATCAGGCTATCGGCGGGCGTGAGTGGGATAATGATAGTCTGCTGGATAAGGTGCGGGCCTTGAAATAAAGGACCATAAACACGTTGATTTATTCTATAATTCATCCTTTTGCTTCGCTGGAAGTGTATTTATGAAATTATGCCGGTCTGTTATTTTGCGTCCCTGTTTGCTGTTACTGTTTCTGACAGGGTTTCCTGTACAGGCAGCAGAAGGGGATAAACCGCTGAAGCTGGTTAGTAGCGTCTGGCCACCCTATGTTGAAAAGAGTGCGCCCGGCAAGGGTGCGGCGATGGAACTGGTGAGCCGGATTCTGAAGCGGGCCGGTTACGATACGGTTGTTTCGATTGACTCATGGCCACGCTCTCTGCAGGGTTCAGAAATCGGAATTTATGATGTGCTGACGACGGCCTGGTTTACCGAAGACAGAAACCGGGAACTTCAGTTCAGTGATCCCTATTATGAAAATGTGATCCTTTTCATCAAGCGCAAGGATAGCCCTGTTCGTTTTCGTAATTATGCGGATCTGCAGGATCTGATTGTGGGGATAGAAACGGAGCATGCCTATGGTAAGGAATTTGAGCGTGCTCAGGGATTTGTGCGTATAGCCAAAAGCCATATGATCCAGAATCTGCTGCTGTTACAGCAGGGGCGCATTGATCTGACTCTGGGCGATGAGTGGGTGATTCGCCATACGCTTACCCAGTATTTCCCCAATGCCATTAGGGAATTTGAATTTCTGGGGCGACCGGTGTCCCGGCGTGGTTTGCACATTGCCGTAAGCCGGACACGGCCTGATCATGATGAAATCATCAACGCTTTCAACAGGGCGCTGGCGGCGATGAAGGCTGACGGTAGCATGAAAAAACTGCTGGACAAATATCGGGCTGAGCTGGTGCATCTGGGCACGACACGGCACATTCTTAAATAAAGTGCTTATTCGTTTTCCATACGCGCCAGTTTTTTCTCAAGCTCGCTGACCCGCTTGCTCATCTCATCCAGCTGTTTGAAGCGCGCGGCGCTTTTCAGCCATTTTTTCATGGGTTCCAGGGGTGTGCCTGAACCGTACATGCCGGGTTTTTCAATTGACTGGCGGACTTCGGAGCGTCCGGCCAGGACAACGTTGTCTGTAATGGTCAGATGACCCGCGAGGGCAACGGTGCCGCCGAACATGCAGTGTTTGCCGATGGTAGTGCTGCCTGAAATACCGGTTTGCCCGGCAATCACCGAGTGCGCACCGATGCGCACGTTGTGGGCAATCTGAATCAGATTATCAAGACGTACGCCATCTTCGATAACGGTGTCCTTAATGGAGCCACGGTCGATGGCCGTGTTGGCGCCAATTTCCACGTCGTCGCCAATGATAACCCGGCCCAGCTGCGGAATCTTGATCCATTTGCCGTTGTCATTGGCGTGGCCAAAGCCATCGCTGCCAATGACGACGCCAGGGTGTACCAGATTGCGTTCACCAAGCTGACAGTCATGGTTGATGGTTATGCTGGCGACCAGGGTTGTCTGTTTGCCAATGCGTGCGTTTTTGCCGATAACGCAGTTTGGTCCAACCTGGGCATCGGCTTCAATTACGGCATGGGCTTCAACTACCGTACCAGGGCCAACCCAGGCTGTAATATCAATCGAGGCTTTGTCATCGACAATGGCTGCAGGATGAATGCCGGGAATGTGCATGCGCTGTGGGTAGAGCAGAGCAGCCGTGTGGGCATAAGCGGCATAGGGATTGTCGACGATAATTGCAGTGACGGGGCAATGCTTTGCCGCCGCTTCATTGACCAGTACAGCGCTGGCCTGGGTTGTTTCCAGTTGTTGTTGCAGGCGTTTGTCAGACAGAAAACTGATCTCACCGGTCTGTGCGTCGGCGAGGGAATTGATAGCGGAAATGGTCTGGCTTTCATCGCCAATAACGCGGGCGTTGAGATGTTTGGCAATTTTGGCAATGGTATAAGGCGTGGCTTTAATCGTGGATTGAAAACTGTCGGCCATAGTCGAGGTTCCTGATTGAGGGATGGGAGTTCAGGGTCTTAAGTCATTTTAATATATCGGTTTTTTGCATATAAAAAAAGGGAACGGTTGCGCCGTTCCCCTTTTATGCCGGACAGATTTGTAGTTCTAGCTACAGCCTTTCGGACGTGGCAGACCAGCAACCTTGTTGGCGCATTTGATCAGCCCCGTGGGGAACAGGGAATAGATGTATTTCTGGCTGCTGCGATCCTTGCCGTATTTTTCTTTCATCAGCTTGGAAAAATTACGTGGTTCACAGACCGCACCGTTATCAGCAAAGTATTCACGCGCCAGATTAATGATATCCCAGTGTTCCTGCGTCAGTTCAGGGATATTTTCATTCTTGCTGATTTCAACAGCCAGTTCTTCACTCCATTCATCCAGATTTTCCAGCCAGCCAGCTTCACTCAACTGGATTGTCGTACCGTTAACAATCGCTTCCATAACAAACTACCTCGTTGGTTCATATGTTTTTATATTAAAGTTGACTAATTTTATCAGGTAATAACGGGAATTACCATATGCGATGGAAGTTATTCTTAATGGGTGCGAGGGGAACCTGGTTAACTTGTTGAAATTAATGGATATTCAGGCGAGATAGTCCTGCTTTCGCTGACTGTAAAGTGCTATCATTTTCTCAATTTTTTCCTGATCAAATTCACGCAGGCCACTCAGAATCATGTGTTTTTCACCCTTGCCGACGATTTCCCCGGCGGATTTGAGCTGAAAATCAAAGCGCACATGGCCGCGCTTGCCATTGATATCAAGCTGACTGCTGGACAGTTCCAGCTCGGGCGAGCTGAAGTCCAGCCTGTCCAGATCGATGATCATGCTCTGGTAGATCACCATGGGTCGTTCCGGGTTGATCATTACCCGGTGTTTTGCCATCAGAGGCACCAGGATATGTGGAAAGGTCTGGCCAGAGAATTCTACATAGCGGCGGGTCAGATCGGCAATGGTTTCCTGCGCCGTGCTCTTTTCTCCGCGACACTTCATGCCCAGACATTCCTTGTTCTTTTCATCTCGGATCGAAAGCGTGCCGGCGGCGGGTTCTTCGAATGCCAGTCGCATGTCTTCGCCGACCATGCCGGAAAAAGTGAATTCCATATGCTGGCAGAGACCGTACCTGGCCAGCACCAGAGCGAAGATCAGATCACCGGGGACGCAGAAACGCGTGGCGTCCGGATCATGGAGGGGATTGAAATCGCCGGCGATGCCTTTGGCAAAGTTGCTTGCCTGTTCGCGGGAAAAATAGATCCTGTCATTATCAGTTGAATAGTATTTATTCAGTTGCATCGTAATATCTGTTTTATAGTGTTCTGGCGTTTTGCCGGACAAAGAAGCCCGCGATACTATCATAAACGGCTGATGGCGGATCGCAGATTTGGCTCTATATGCCGGCCTGAGGCGGGCGCAGTGATGATTCTTCCACCAGAATCGGCAAAATACCCTGAATCAGACGGGATTTGGATTGATAAGAACCCGAACATGCTTCAAAATTGCGCCCCACACACGGGGACTGGGCTTAACGCTCGCCTGTGGAAAGTTTTTTTTATTTTCAATAATATTTTAGGAGAAAGTCCGTGAAGTTGATTCTGTTAGGCGCACCTGGTGCGGGTAAGGGTACTGTTGCTAAATTGCTGACCGCTGTGGACGGTTCGGTACAAATTTCCACTGGCGACATTCTGCGTGGCGCCGTCCAGGCAGGCACTGAGCTGGGCAAAAAGGCCGAAGCGTTCATGAAAGCGGGTGACCTGGTGCCGGATGAGTTGATTATGGGCATCATGGGCGATCGCCTGCAGGAACCGGATTGTGAAAAAGGATTTCTGCTGGATGGTTTCCCGCGCACCATTCCCCAGGCCGAAGCGCTGAAAGAATTGCTGGTCAAACTGGGTATCAAGCTGGATATGGCGGTGAGCCTGGACGTGCCGCGTGATGTGATCCTGGATCGCCTGACCACGCGCCGTACCTGCTCCAATTCTGACTGCCAGGCTATTTACAACGTCAAGAGCAACCCGACCAAAGTAGAAGGCGTCTGCGACAAATGTGGCAGCCCGGTTATTCAGCGTGATGACGAAACCGAAGAAGCCATCAGCAAGCGTCTGGAAACCTACAACGAAAAAACAGCGCCGCTGGTTTCCTTTTATGAAAAAGAAGGTCTGCTGATGTCGGTGAATGCGACCTCCAGTGATGTTGTGGTTGCCGCCATCAAGGAAAAAGTCGGCCTTTAATCAGGTTTATTGCTGGTTCCTGAAAAGCCCCCGTCCCGGTGACGGGGTTTTTTTTGCGCTGATGATATGGAAAATGAGTGATAAAGGTCAGCACCAGAAAACTCCGAAGGATCCCAACTGCTTCACAGTCTGAAAATTTAACAGCAGAACTGTTTCACGCTTTTGTCAGATGCTCCTGTTATCTCCTTATTTGAGAGGTAAAATTATGACTAAAGTAATACTTCAGTCATATTACTCAACTAATGTCCCGATAATTCAAGGGATGAAATTATGAACAGAGCAGGCGAAAGCGCTATTAAAACTCATGCTTTAGGTATCGCTGCGGCCCTGATCCTGGCCGCCTGTGGCGGGGGAGACAATACCAGCGGGGAGGGAAATTCCCTTGCAGTGAGTACTCCGATTTCCCCCATATCCGTGCTGACGTTTAAACCGGAACAGGCCGCCACAGCGGCAGTTGTTACTGGTCCGGTTGCCAGTATTTCAGCCACACCGATCAGTGGTCAGATTTCTCTGCAGGTCAACTTTAGTGCTGCGGATGTTTCCCGTAACAGCGCCGCGATTGTTCGCTACGACTGGGATTTTGGCGACGGTAACACGGCCTTGGGCGCCAATGTCACGCACAACTATGATACACCGAACAGCTATACCGCGACGTTGACGCTCACCGATGCGAGTGGACGAACGGCTACGACCAGTCGCCAGATTAATGTCTTTGGCAACCTGGCGGATAACAGTCAGGCTGTTGTGCCGGACGGCGTGTATTTTTTTGACAGCTTTGATTACAGTGTCCAGCGCAGTGCTGATGCGGTTGGTTCATTTCAGAGTCATGGCTGGAGTGGAGCCAGGGCTGAAAACCTGACCGGTAGCGGTAAGGGGTATCTGTATACGACCAGCCGGATTCCGGGATATTCAGGGCCGTTTCCCGGCAAGGGTTCCACCCATGTACTGGCGATAGAAGGGCGGCCTTCCAGCTTCAATATGCAAACGGATTTTTACCTGCAGTTTGGCGGCGACTTTGATAATCAGGTGCCGGCCGATGTCTGGTTCCAGTATTGGATGTATACTAATTACTATGATGATCCGGCTGATCAGGAAGATCAACTGAGTCGTTTCGGCCGCCATCCAAAGTTAATTTACCCGACAAAGGACGGCTATCCGAGCAATAATGGCCTGTGGATACTGTATGCCTCGAACAACAGCAAGGAACCGTTTTCGGATGAGCTTGGCCAGGATTCCAGCGATTTTTATATGTATCTGGCCGATCTGGAAGACATACGTTATCTGCGTGCGGATGGCAGCAGCAACTGGAAGATTGGCCAGACAGATCTGAATGATCGTTTGATCCCCAATCGCTGGACGCTGGTCAAGATCCACATTGACACCTCAACGGTCAACCCGAAATATGAACAGTGGTTGAAACCGATAGGCGGTCAGTGGCGCAAGGTGGCGGAATGGATCCAGGGGCAGACTCCGAATCTCGACTGGCAGATTGCATTAAGCGATATCGGCGGCCACCGTTCTTTCCGCATGCCAACCACTGCGAATGTTTGTTCAGATCCCTCGAAGAGCTGTGATTTCTGGATGTATCTGGATGATTTCACCATTGCCACCTCCGAAGACACACTCCCTGTTTATCCTTACTAAATAAGTGTTCCAAATACCAGTCCACTTTAGGAATTACCGTTCGTCCTGAGCCTGTCGAAGGAAGCCTGTCGAA
>Ga0316207_10001601_pt1 | contig 26883 bp, 20 predicted proteins | sample 6weekpyrite_MG_FD_204943 | JGI IMG/M metagenome (GOLD analysis project Ga0316207, IMG submission 204943) | Microbial mat bacterial communities from mineral coupon in-situ incubated in ocean water Damariscotta River, Maine, United States -... | ecosystem: Environmental > Aquatic > Marine >... | reverse complement strand
GTGCCGCGTCCGAGGCGTCTAAAGGATTAAAACCATATTGCAATTCCCAGGCATCTGGCATGCCGTCGTTGTCATCATCCAGATCGCTGTTGTTACCCACACCATCCAGGTCATGATCCGCCCATTCAGCGGGATCTGATGGGAAAGCATCTTCATCCGTTAAATACCCATCCCCATCAACATCAACAGTTGGCTCTAGTAACTTCAACCACTCACGAGCCATACGCTGGTAACCAACACCATTAGGATGAATCCCATCAGTAGACATCAATTGAGGGTTGTTCTTGAAAAACAAATACCAATCAGGCCCAACTAAAGCCACCGGGTTTTCCGCAACCAACTCATCAACAACAAGATTAAACTCTCTTATCGTCGCATTAACAGGTTCTAACTCGGCATCTGCAAACGGCGTGCAAGTTGAGCAACCAGCATATGTTATAGCAGCCTTACCAAGCACTGGGATTTTACCTGCTAAAATCACTCGGTCGATAATTTGTTTCATGTGATCTTTATATGAACCTACGTACCCCAAATCACCGCTATACAAGCCTAATCCGCTTTCGAGAGTGTAACGATCATTCGCGCCAAAATGCAGTAAAACATGACTTGCTTCAGGGTTTAACTCCAGCGCATCCCTCACCATGGAAATTCCGTTTAATGATGTTGTTGAACCAATCCCTTTATTAATTACAGAATTTGGATATCCTCGATATTGAGTTAACAAGTCATTTAAAATCGGAGAAAAACCACCACCGCTATTTCGCTGATCACTGGATATATCATCCAATGGAACATCATCTTTCGCACCTGCCGTTATACTATCGCCAACCGCAATATAGGTTTCACCTATTCCATATGAAGCAACAGTATTGCTAGCAACATTGCTGCCATTCACATCTATAATCGTCGCTTGAATAGTGTAATCACCAAGCGGCAAGTTCAAATATTCTTGTTCAAATGGAAGGCTATAAACGAAATTCTGCTGAGAAAATTCGGCCGAGTTCATATCAAAACGAACCCCCCATCCTTGCTGCATACCTGACACATTAGTTTGCACCATTAAATTCCGTGTCGCTTGCACTCCAAGGTCTTGGGGTGCCGAAATAACAATGGACGGAGCAATGTTATTCCCGGCCTGATACAGAGATGAGACTTCAGCAGGAGTTAAAACTTGCTCCAAGAGAAGGACTTCATCAAGTTCGCCACTAAAAGGATACAGCCCATCATCTTGAGCACCGAATGACAAATCAAGGTTATTAGTAGCAATCGTGAAAACAGCAGGCAGGCTATTTTCTAAAGCACCATTCACATATAATTTAATTTCAACGCCATCATAAACTGCTGCCACATGCACCCACGTATTACCATCCGCTGGATAATTTGAAACTGAATTTACTCGATAAGCATTGGCTGAACTTGCTTGATTAAAACGAACAAAAATAACACCAGAAGCTGATAACCCTAGTTCATAGCCATCAGTAATACCATGCCGCGCCTTCTTAATCACATACTGAGTCACTGCGGTATTTGGCTTAATCCAGGCCGAAATACTCATTGAGGTATCAAAATTAAGCGATGCCGAGTCACCAATTTTCGTCCGATCTGCCACCCCCGGAAATGATAGGCCAGAACCAAGAACACCAGCTACCCAGTAAGGACTCCCGACCATAGCGCCATGATTTACTCCCCCACTTATATCATTAACCACAAAACCAGAATTTTCATCTAGATTCCATACATTCGCATAAGCGCTGTTAAGGAAAACAGAAAAAACAACCATCTGAAGCAGAAAAAATCTTGCAACCATATGAATTGATCTCATAATTATTTTCTTGCCCTTATTTATTCTTGCTATAGCTCTCTAAAACCACAATTGCGTCGCCACTTCGCTAAAAATTATTTGGCGTCTATGACAATAATTCACTCACTTACGCGACAGCTAGTTCCTTTTGCCCCGACCGCCCTGTGCCCGTAGCGTTTTCGTACAACCTTGTTCACTTCGTTCTCTCGCTGCACTCAACACGACTACCTCAACGGCTCTACACCTAGCTAAGCCGCTCCTACATTCTTCGCTACTTGCTAGCGTTCATCACTGCGAAAGGCCAGACGGCGCGGCCTATCGGCGACTAGCGATCCTCGCTTCGCTCTACTATGGCCGCCAGCGTCCGCTTGAGACACCTTATTCAATGCAATTAACAGGCCAAAATTTTATAGTAAGATTATTCATATACTTATATTGCTTATTTTTGCATAGATAAATTTATGTAAAAAAAACCGACACAAAATACAACGTATTTCAGCATAAAGCGTATGCAGCAACCATTCTAGCCCAGCAAAAAGCCAAGGGAAGATAAAAAGAATTTTAATAACAATGAGATATGAGAAATCAGACAACTAAAGAGTCGCTGAAAGAGAAAAAGTAAACCTGCGGAAAAAGTCTGGCACAGCATTCATTCATCCGATTACTATGCCAAACCTTTTAAATCACTACTTACCCAATAGCTCCATATAAATATTCTGGAGATTATCAACCGTCCCCTGAATACTGTAATTATTGACATCTTTTTTCGCCTGAACAGATAGCGCTGCTTTTAAGCCAGGCTGCTCAATCAAAGTAATAATGGCTTTTGCGAGCGCTTCCCCCGAAGCGGAAGGAACCGTTAGCGCATTTACTTCGTTCACAAGCACTTCACCCAAACCATCAACATCTGTAGAAACTAAAGGCACCCCAACGGACATTGCCTCAAACACAGTCAACGTAGTGCCCTCCCATAACGAAGGAATAACCTGTATATCAAAAATCGACTGGATTAATGAAATATTCTCCTGATAACCAGCAAAAACCAGATCGTTATCAATGCCCAATTTGACTGCCTTCTCTTTCAGCTCTTCCATTAACGGTCCATCACCGACCACCATAAATTTTATTTTAAGGCCTTGATCTAATATGATTTTAGCCGCATCTAAAAAATAGGTATTACCTTTTTGCTCATCCAAACGACCAACGGTGGCTACAATCTCATACCCCTCAGGTATCCCCCATTTACTCTTTTCATTCTGAATGTCACTTGGTTCAGCCCGCTGAAACTCCTCTAAAGGCACCCCATTAAACACCACTTTTGTTTTTGAACGAGACACGGACCGGCTCTCAACCATAAAATCTTCGACTGCCGCACAATTTGCAATCGAAATCGCAGCTTTACGACAGAGAAAAAAGTCGATGATTTTCTGATAACTAGGATAAACAGGATCAACAAAGTGCTCATGCAAAATAATTTTTGTTTTCGTAATGATGCCGGCAGGTATGCCAAAGACAGTGGCGCCATAACCATGCAGATGCACTAAGTCTGGCTTTTCTTCTTTAATCAAAGCAACAACCGCATTTAATGTAGTGAGATCAAACTTCCCTTTATTCAGGGTTCGAACATTTAATCCCTCGTCACGCAGGCCCTGAGATCCTTGATCCTCACCTCTTAAGCCCGCGACAACCAGGTCAAAACGCGCATCGTCAAAACGAGGAAACCACCATGAAAACAAGCGGCCAACACCATGGATACTAGAACCACCGACACTAAATTTATCGCAAATGTGCAGTACTTTTATTTTTTTTTGCATTTGTAATGATTCCCTACTAATCAGAAATACTGAAAAACACACAAGTATTGTATTGCATAAGCCAGAGTATTTACATGCCAATCTAAAGCCAATCGCACATACCCACGTCAAGGGGCTACGTAACCCCCAACCATGATCATCAGGCCTCAGCTAATCTAGCACCCAACCCATTCCAATCTTCCACGCTCTGCTTGTCCACTAATTCATAGATGTCTACAAAAGCAGCTTCGCACCAACCGGGATTGCCTCCCAGAATGGGTAACCGAGTATCTAGATATTTAATCCAATACAGTAGCAACAAAGATGCAAACAACTCTGTATGAATATTTAGCTGTCTCAAACATTTTGCAATTCTGGCTCGATTCGCAACGCTAATTTTCCCTCGAAAAGTATTTTTCAATTCTTTCCACGGCTGAAAAGATTTGAATACCGTTTTTTTATGGAAAATCAGGTGCAAGACATCGATCAATGGAAACGTTTTTTCTTCAGAAAACTCCCAATCCACCACCCCAGTAATACAATGGTGATCATCTACCAACATATTCGCGATCCAGAAATCACCATGACAACTGACAACAGGACAACTGTGCAACGAAAGCTTCTCTTCAATATAATCTATAATTCTAGATGAAAGTTTATCTGTCTTACCTGTCTTCGCTGCAAACTGCTGCATCACCGACTTAATGTACCCTCTATCAAGAACCAACTGGGCATCATTACTGCGCGTAGCATTCAGAAAAATCACCGACCAGTCAACGGCATTATCAATAATTACTTCTCTATATTTCCGATGATAAAAGTACAGTGATGCGGGCTTACCACTCATCCATGCTTCCAATTGATAAGGAATAGCCTGGAAGTCAGTCTTAATAAACACTCGGGGGATAGTTGACCGTAGTTCATTTGGCGTACCTGCACGAGCGACCACACTATCTAGCCATGGCGAGATAGCCCCCTTAGCATCATCATCGTTTAATACTTTGACTGCAAACTTAGTTTGCTTATTATCCATTAATTGCACAACGACATTACCCGTTCGCATTTTATCAATTCGCCCTACCTCGATAGGTTTATCGATGAAACCCAACCGACCAAGTTCTCCAAGTAGCGCAAATAACCAACTAGCTGATTCATCATAAGCAAATACCGAAAGCCGAGCTCTTTTGTTTTTGCTCATCGACAGCAGGCCGCAATCAGTCAGCACTCTTTTCATGTAATCAAGCTTTCCCGTACGAGGAATGAACGTGGCCCAGTCACAATTTTCATCATAAAGAGCATCACCTTCCACTGCCAGGTTCGCAAGCACAGAGAACCCCTGTCTCTTCATTATCTCAATCGCAAGCTGGTTTTCAGGCGCATCATGTGTGAGATAAAAGAGCACCCCGCTCCTTTTTAACATAGAGAGCTGATCATGAAATAACTGGGGTAACGCGCCAGAAACAAGCTCCGAACAAAAGAGTAAATCTACCTTAGAGTTCTCACAAACCTCATAGCATGGGATCAATGCTTTAAACGACGACTCAAATGTCTCTTGGCTTTTGTCACCACAAAACCCAATGAAAAAACATTCCTCTTCAGGAAAAAATATATTCAAGGCTGATTGCTGTAGCATGATAGCTAAACTTCCATTGTAGTGACAATACGATCGACCACATCGATACAGATGTCATCTGCATTAGTATTCGTTCTAACCTCAGTTACATTAGGGATATTACTTAAAATAGAACGATAATTTTCAATCAGAAAAGCGCTTCGCTCAACGGTATTTTCCATCTTTCGCTCATAAAGCACCTCAGGATTTTCCCAAAAGAAATATGTAATATCGGGTGTTGGAAAGAACACCCTCAAAAACCATGCAAACGAATTAGAATAGATAACACTGTTTCTCGGTCTATCAGCCAGATCATAAATATAGCGATCACAAAGCACCACCCCTCCTTGCTGCATCACAGGCCTAATATCAATCAAATATCTGGCCCACTGCTCTAAAAACCAGTTAGATAATCCTAATACTTCCTTTAAACAGGAGATCCATTTTTTTTTGACATTTTGAGGCTTGCATTCCTTTAATTCATGGGGCACAGGAACGCTCGTATGGTCATCGTTCTTTGTTTTTTTCTCTTTGAAATTATAATATAAACGTATCAATTTACTGGTAGGTAACAGCGTTTCTCTTTTCCCCATATAGACAGTTGCAACCGGGAATGCCCCGAATCCCAACAACGCCTCCACTTTATCGACGACCGTACTTTTACCTGCGCCATCAGGGCCTAACGCGGCAATCAATACCCCTCTGTTTCGAGTGAAGTATCGAGATACTCTGCTCGCCTTATGGATAAAAGGAAATATAATATTCACAGGAAATTTGAACGTTAAATATTTTTTTAGCGCGCTAAAAATCATAGGCATCGCTTCTTCTGGCGCACCATCAGCCACCCAGCTCAAAATCGATTCAGCCAGCTGACTATTTAATCGCTCAACTAAAACCGCTTCCAACATTACCGGATCAGCTCCCAGTATCAACTCCTTATATTGATCTTTTATTTTTTTCTTATCCAAGAAAACATGAAGTATTAATGAGTAAACTGAATTAGCATCATTTTGAATATAAATACCATCATTCAAAACAGGGGCCTCCATCACTATAGAAGCTGGGCAATATTTAAAGCCTTTTCTGCCGAGCGACGTCTGCAAATCGACATGAACAGAACGAAACTCACCTTGATCAAGTTTCACGTATACCAAGTGAACATGATTTGAATCTTTGTCTTCAAAAATTTTTTTCCAGTTATTTTCACTCGAAAAAACGTCAATGCATTGCATAGTACGTTTTAGCTGGCCAGGTAACACCAGCAAATCTATATCGCCGACCGGCCTGTCATTCAACCAGTCATAGCTTCTCATTAAAACAACATCTAGCTCTCGCCGTCCAAATGATTTAAAAAGATCACCTAAAAGTGCGTACGCCCATCCGCTCATTTTGATTTCCTTGCCAACTGAATCCACTCAATAATAATCAAGCAATTTTCTTTTCTAACAATCCCAGCCTTTAAACTGACAAACACCAGTATTGGCAGGTGTAACAGCCCCACTAAAATGGCTTTTTGATAATCCTGCATATCGAAAGGATTCAACAACAAATATAGCAATACTGACAATCCAATATTAAGCACCAGGAGACTGAAGTATCTTTTCTCAAACGGATGAATTGAAAAATACTTATTAGTCCAGTATAAATTATAAGCATTTGAAAATATCAATGATAATAATACCGAAATCGCGGCACCTTGCGCACCATAACGAGGAATAAGAATCACGTTCAACGCCACATGCAAGCAGAGCGAAATTAACTTTCCTTTCATTTGAGTTGTGGACTTATCGCCAATGATCAAATTCAATCCAGTGAAACCACAGGCGGAATGAAATATATATGCAATCGCCAGTATTCTAAGTGTAACTTCAGCATCTGCATACTCTTCACCAAACAAGACACCAATAATCACATCAGGATATGCGATACATACGGCACTAATCGGAAAGGCCAATGTCATAGACCAAAGTGAAATCAAGTTATTTAAATTTCGCCACTCAGTCGATTCTTTTCTACCATAAAGCTCAGTTGCCAATGGCATATAGATAAAAGCAAAGCTGGTTAAAATCACCGAGGCTAGCATTGCTGGCTGAGTTGCCGCACGGAAAAGTCCCACCTCATAGTCACTAGCCAACATTCCCAACATAATGATATCCAACCACGTCAGGATCAGCTCAACTAACTCGGTAATGACCATCGCACCACTAAACCCAAGAAACACCTTCCACGGCATGGATACGTCAACGCTAGCCCTAACAGCCCTATTCAGTGATCGCGCGACTAATGTTAACGATATTGCGCCAAGAAAAATGTAACCGATGATGGTTATATATGTCAGATCCGCTAATGTTCCCCCAACCATCATAATGATCGATATCGCCAATATCTTAATAACAGGTTCAGCCAAATCTTCTAAAACTACTTTATACGCTGTATTTTTGAAGCCGCTGAAAACAGAAATAGCCAATCGCCTGTGCGCATAAAATGGAATAATCAGCAACATAAGTGGGAACAGAGTCATTAGCTCCTCATTTGAATAGTGACTAGTATCAATAAGTTTTATTAGTAAATAGACAGCACCCGTTAAAAAAGCACCGAACAAAAGAGTCCAATAATTACACAGCCTCACAATTCCCTTAATATAGCGATGTTCATTCTGGTCATAATAAAGGGCAATAAAGCGACGCGTTGATTGAAGCAAGCCTAAAGTAGGAATTGTAGATATGACGACAATAATCGTAAATAAAAGCGTGTACGTACCGTATTTCTCAGGGCCAAGATATCGAGCGCATAGCAGCTCAAAAAGCATTATCAGAATAATTCTTACGATCAAGCCGATAAAAACAACTACCGACGAACTGAACAATGATTTATAGCGTTTCATTTACTCTGCAATAATAAATAAAAGAAGCAGCGCATTAATACTCGCATGCCATTCTACGATAAGGAATATAGACCTAACACCCTCTCACTCCTTGAGTGATGCCAAGAAATAAGAATTCAAACTATAACGATAATAGCTACCTATCAAGCAAAGGGAGGCTCACCTAGATTTAATACTATTTTTTGACCCGTAATCGCATCCGACCAGGGTGACGCTAGAAAGGCAATACTTTGCGCTACTTCTATCGGTTTTAGATGTCGTCCATAAGGTCGTGACTGGGCTATTTTACTTCGATATGCCGAAGGTATCCCACTGACCAAATCAGTTTCAGCCATGTTTGGCACAACAATATTCGCCTGCACATTATTTTTCACAAGGTCTTTAGCAAGGCTTTTTGTGTAGCCCTCCAGCGCGCTCTTTGCCGCAATATACTTTGCCTGCCCCGAAGGCGGGTTAGCCACCGCAATCGTCGAAAGATTAATCACCTTCCCTGCATTATTCCGTTTAAAAGCAGGAATCGCTTGCTGGCAACAAAGGTGGGCTCCTTTAAGTGCTACCTCTAGCTCTCCCAGAAAATCATCCCAGCTAAGCTTCTCCAGCTCATCAGCAGAAAATTCTTTCACTGCATTATTAACGAGGATATCAACGTCACCAAATTTTTCGGCAATAGAACGATATAACGCCGACACGCTCTCTTCAGAAGTTACATCACATTGATGTACAAATACCTCTCCGCCCGCCACAACAATATCATCCGCAATCAGTTGAGCATCACTATTACCTCGGTAGTAGGTAATCACAACCTTACAACCCAGCATTGCCAACAACTTAGCAGTAGTTTCACCAATACCACGGGATGACCCCGTCACCAGCGCAACCTTCCCTTTCAATCCTATATCATGCAGGCCACCATCGATTATTTCACAACAGGTAAGCATTTTCACTGGAGGAGGATTAACTAGCGATTCAATTTTTCCTTCAGCAATCACCTCTCCACCACTATCTATCGTAACGCCTGTTTTAACAACCTCAGACGCCTTAGATATACGTTTGATTACAGTATTCATGTGGCACAACGTATTGAGAGGTACCGCCTGACTAAAATCGATTTTGAAACTAGAGAATGTGGCGTAACGGCCGGGAATTTTCATTCCAACAACAGTTGAAAGTAACAACGAAGCAATTAAATTGGTACTCGGTAATACATTAGTTTCAACAAAGCGTAGATCACAGGAAAGAACCTTCATTAAGAAATAACTAAGCTTTTCCTCATTAAGTTTGAATTCATAGCGATCCATCGAGCCTACTACTAATGAATCTAGTGTATGCTGTTCTTCAATTAACTGATCCGATAGCAAACTAGCGGTCTGATCTATACTCTGATCACATTCAAATACAGATGAAACACCGACAACAAAGCGCCCTTTGATCTCCGTCACCTTCTCTTTTTGTGGCAACTTTAATATAGCTGTCTCAAATTCGTATTCCGTTACACCGTCACTACCATTGTTTACTTGCGAATACTTAGTATTAACAACGACCTCTTGTTCATAATGAATTGGCTTTAAAAAACGGGTTCTAAATGAAGTAAACTGCACATGCTTTTCAGAAAACTCTTCCGCTACAAACGTCAAAAAACTAAAGGGCAGCATGCCATGTACAATGCGAGTGCGAAACCGAGATTTTCGAGCGATCTCCTCATTTAAGTGCAACGAGTTAATGTCACCCGTTAACGCTGCGAAAGCGTTAATCATCTCTTCGCTAACGCATAACCTTGATTCAAACTCTTTTGGGGGATTCACAAACACTATCGCCTGGTAAAAATAACTTTTGCTGGATTTCCCTGCACGATTGTATTCGCCGCAATCTTTCCCGAGACAACAGAGTTAGGCGTGATGATGACATTCATACCAATCTGAGCACCATCAAGAATCACACAACCAGCACCTACCCAAACGTTAGAACTAATAATGATGCCTTTAGAGGTCTTTTCCTGCTGACAAACTGGTGTCTCGAGCACATCATAGCGATAGTTATTTCCGACAATCGTTGTGTTAGAGCCGATCATACTGTGATCTCCAATCGTGACGCCGCCTTTATCGGCAGAAATAAAACAACTCGTGCCAATTGAAACATCACGCCCGATCATTAATTTACCATCAGATGCTTTTATTTTAGTAAAAGAACTAACTTGCGTTCCCTTACCAATTTTAATCAATGGCGATAGTTCAACTTCAGACTTCGGACTTACCTTGCAACCAAATTTAAGTAAGTACAATACCGTCGTTAGCGGCGCAGGGATCAAAAACCGTCTTGCTATTTTTCCTATATTCATGAGCAGCTACTTTACATGACTCTTTACAATATCGGACAAAGATTTCACATCTACGATCGCCTCAACATCATTCATTGATAAGTTGATGCTAAATTCTTCTTCTATCGCCGTCACCAGTTTCAAGTGATTCATTGAATCCCAGCTATCAAGGTTTTCAGGGCTGGTTTCTAAAGTAATGTCATCTTCATCAACACCAAATACCTCAGAAACAATTTCTACTAGATTCTCATCCATTCTTACTCTCCAACGTAAATTTCGATACCAGGACATTCCAATAATCCAGCGCCTTTCGCTTTAGACTTAAGCTCATAACATTTATTTGGAACACCTTCTTTTTTCACTAAACTAAACCCCTGATCATCAAAAAATTGCTTCACAGGAACATTCTTTGCCGTGGGTATATATTCGGCCACCAGTCGTTCAGCGCAACCACTTGACAAATATTTATCTTTGACAATATTCATAATCGCTGTTTCTATAGAACGGCCCATCGCCCTACAACTCATAATAAAACTATCAATCTGAGAAAAGTGATCTTTCATCTCCACCAAAACAAGCCCTACCATTCCCAGATCACCAAAGTTATCGGTCACCGAGATAGAGAACAAGTCAAAGCGCTCATTCTCAATGAAGTGCTCTATTTCAGGTACACTGTATCGTTTAGTCGTCACATTAAACTGATTTGTCTTGCTAAATAATTGATGTACGCGTTGAATGTTTTCTTTTCTCGCTTTTTCAATCGTCATTTTTGTTCCAAGACTGCTGAGGAAAGCACCCATATCGCCAATCTCTTCTCTAATGTCTTCACGCAAGGCATTTTCAGCATACTGCTCAGTTTTATTCACATCCTCTTCTGTCAAAAACAGCTTTTCAAAATAAGGGCTGCGCATGAGAATACTCAAATAACCACTAGGATCCATAGGGAGTTCCGGCACCACCACATCAGAAAGCGTACTCTTTACCAGTTCTCTTTCCACTGGGTTATCATCAAGAAAGACAAAACTATCAATTCCAATACCCAACCCTTTTGCGATTGATACCAGATTGTCATGTTTTGGATTCCAGTTAACTCTTTTAGTTGCAAAGTCTGTTAACGCGAGCGGCATTTCTGCTCTCTTAGCAAAAGCCTCCTCCACGTCTTCCAAATTATTTTTGCTCGCTAATGTAAGAATAATTCCACGCTGCTTTAGGTTTTTAATATACATTTGAAAGGCATAAAAAATATCGCCTTCTGGGTACCCCTTTCCGACCTTAAGGCCATCAACGCCATCTTCACCAACAATCCCACCCCAAAGTGTATTATCTAAATCGAGCACAAGATTTTTCTTAGTTTTTCCTGCAATGGCTATCACATAACGGACTAATTCCCCCGCCAGGGCTTGCATGCCGAGATCATTCAATTCCATTTTGGCGAGGTATAACATTTTATTGTCAGTAATATTTTCTTTACCAACACGAGCGAGCGCATTGTTTTTATCGACGACAAAAACGCGATTATTATTTCTGAAACACTCAATCAACGCCAGATTAAGCTTTGTGTACCACTCAGTTTCACCTTGCTGCTGTTTCAAATCCGCAATACCACCTTGCGGATAATTAGGCTGTAAAAAGTTAGATACCAATAAATATGCGTTAGTTTGCTTAATCGCTAAATTAGCCAACTGAGACATCAATGCAACAATTCGCTCTAGCTCTGAGAGCTTAAGGGCATCATCTAATGAAAGGAACTTTTCACAAATAAGCGGGGCAAGCACCTTCATCGATAGATCAAGATGAATAACATCAGGCTGAAATGTAATAGTGCCCGACGTTTCAGATAATAGCTCCTGAAAATACTGATCATATGGGGCAATGTAACTCTCAACAGCTATACCATGAGTACCAGAAATAACTCTTAAATATGGTGCCAGCGTATCAATCGTGTAATTAGATAAGAAAGCAACCTTCAAATCAGCGCCTATTCGCGTCTTTTCTATCTGTCGGCTCACCAACTCAATCTCTCGAGTATTAAGTTCCGTGTAATCTAGCCCTTTAAGAATAGCGCATAGAGAACCCCAGTCGACCGTACTCTTTATACTTCTTTTAGTCTCTTTTTCCATGGGAAATTCATTAACTTTTAAAGATAACCATTTTCTTTATACCAAGCTGCAGTACGCTTCATACCTTCTTCCAGCGATACCTTAGGCTCATAACCAAGCAAGCGCTTAGCTTTTTTAATATCGAATGCCCGGTTATTTTTAAAAAAACGAACCCGTCGTACATGTAACGGCGGCTCAATACCAAAGGGAGTAAATATTTTTTCACACACAACAGCGGCATAATAGAATAGCGGATAGGGGAAGCGCAGCTTCGGTGGTGGTGCTTCAACCGCGTTCGCTACAACGTTGATGTAATCCTCTAATGGAAGATAGTCACTTCCTCCAATCAGTAGCTTTTCCCTGTCAATCCCTGGTGTCTCGATAGCCTTAATAAAGCCATCAACAATATCGTCAATATAAACTGCGTGAAAGTTCTCCTGACAAGGCCCCACCTTAAAAAAAGTTCTTTTTTTAAGCATTTTAAACATCTTAAGCATACGCATATCACCCGGCCCATACATCGAGGTAGGCCTTACAACAACAAGCTCCATCTCGGTATTCCCAGCCTGATCAGTGACATACTGCTCTGCCTCGAGTTTTGTTTCCTGATACAGATCGCCTGGCGAGAATTCTGTTTCTTCAGTAGCGGGACTAACCTTCACACTTCCATGAACCCCAATGGTAGAGCAGTGAACAAAACGTGCCACACCCGCATCAACTGCGGCATTGTAGATACTCTTCGTGCCATCCACATTAATTTGGCGGTAGCTTTCAGGTGGCCCAGAGGCGGTTCGAAAGTTAGAGACTAAATGCACAACATACTGGCAACCCTCGCATAAGCGCATAGCCGCATCAGGATCAGTAATATCACCAATAACAACATTCACCGCATCATTAGCAAACTGCTCGGCTTTGCTTTTATCGCGGGCCAATGCATTAACCTGGTACCCCTCTTCGATTAATCGCTGAGTAAGATGCGAACCTAAAAAACCGGTTGCACCTGTGATTGCTATTTTTCCTTTGTCCACAACAAATACGTCTCCAGTAAGTCACTTATATTTTCTGATCGAACAGCATTGCTCCAACCAAGATGATCCGCCATCTGGTCGGCACAATACTCAACTACCGCCATCGCAGGAACCGCATAGGCACCAACATTGATTCTTCTGAGCAGTAAATCAGATAGAGAAAAAACACCTTCATTTTCAATCACATATTCAACCATCGCAGTCGGAATACACGTAGACCCCGGCACAATGCCCTGCAATTTTCTATTTCCCTCTGCGATTGCTGCGATCTCAGCGATATTAGTCCCAAAGCGCCTAATTATTTCACAGACAATATATTCAGGCCAAAGATGGCTATATTTTAGCGTACATTTAGATAAAAACTCATCGTATTTCTCAGTAGTCTGCCAATCAAACAGTTTATCACTCGCGATAATGGTTGAATTCCGTCTTTTCTTCGTCGAATCAATCAAATTCAAACAGCGAATTGACGATGAAAGCGCCGTTGTGAGCTTTGTCCCTTGAACATATAACAAACCATCAGGCCCACCATACTCACTCGCATAACCAATTTCCGAATCCCCAATTAACTCAGGATCACCTTCAACCTGCACCCCATTTTTAACCGGCAGTAGACCTACCTGAATACGAGACACATCGCCAACACACACTGAGATATCACTTAACACACTATTGAGATCCTGCAAGATCAAGGTCATCTCCTCATGGGAAACCTTATTTTCACCTACCGCCCCCCCCTTGCATTGGAAATACCAGGTTCCAATAGCAGTGAAACCCTCCGAAGGCACCATAAATAGCATTCTACTGACTGCGTTACTACTTGCAGGCACAGTTAATCCAATAGCGTTATCAACCAATCTTTTGCAAACAATAATATTAACCGCCTTTGTATAGTGCCAATCTCGTACACTACGATTAGTATATTTCTTAAAAAATGACCAGGGACCCGTCGCATCAACCACTAAATCACACTTGATCTCAATTTTTTTTTGTGAAAGCACATCATTAGCAACAAGCCCCACAACCCCGTTAGATTCAATTAATAACTCGGTTACCCCCGTATAGTTCATGATCTTTGCCCCATGCTGCTGAGCTGAAAACAGATATGACAACGTCAACCTTTCAGGATCTCGAACCATAGCATCGTACCAAATAGCCCCCCCTGTAAAACGTCCACTTTCTACGTTCGGGAAAAGCGCTTTTAATTCACGTTTAGGCACAGTATGCGTATTTGGAATTTTACGACATAAAGGCATGCCGGAATTCCGATCCAAACTTAAAACATCATACAATTTAAAAGCAGCACCAACGATCCATTTATTTTTTGATAGTTTTTGATACGTAGGAATCACGCATTTTAACGGTGCAACTAAGTGCGGCGCTATTGTTAATAGCCTTTTACGCTCAGACACGGAGAGTCTAAGTCGCTGAATATCAAGACGCTGTAAATACCGAACACCACCATGAATTATCTTCAAACTATTCGATGAAGTGGCACTCACAAAATCCTGCTTCTCTAAAAGCAGGACACGATAACCTCTAATCGACGCCTGCCATGCCAAAGCCCCACCATGACTTCCACCGCCAACAATCACGATGTCATATTCACCTTGCAGGTCAAGATGCCGCTTCGCATCACCACCCTCACTACTCATGCAGAGGGAGCTACTAACGCATAAATATCATTAACACGGACCTTGAATGCTTTATAACTGTGTTCTTTTTCGATAAAAGACTTTGCATTCGAAGCCAACTCAGTCCTTAATCTCTCATCCGAAACCAAGGCCACCATGCCATTAGAAAACTCTTTTTCTAACGGTTCTGCTAACACACCAATATCATTGCTCATCACCTGAGTATGAGTCGGAAGGTTCGTCGCAAGAACAGCCGTCCCAGAATCAAGATAACTATAAACCTTCATCGGTGTATTCACGCCATGAATTCTTGGTGAAACCAATATGTCTGCTTGCGACATGTAATGACCAATATTTTTTACAGGACGACGACCAACAATAAAAACATCATCACTAATCCCAAGCTCATTCGACAAACGTCGATATTTTTCTATATCAGAATCAGACCCACCAATAACAACTAAAACACAACCGGCCTTTTCATTCAGTGTCACCTGAAAGCTTTTAAGCAATAAGTCGATCCCCTGATACGACTCAAGATTACCAATGTACATTAGCATAATCTTGTCCTCATCAATTCCAAGCTCCTGCCTTAACGACACAGAATCAACCTGATCTTCTTGAGGCTGCACTAACGAAATATCTTTTAATACGATTATATTTTCAGTACGATATTTTTGAACATCATTAGCCAAAGCGTCACACACCGGCACCACAACAGCAGCAAACCTGATCGGCAAACTTTCAACATAAGATAAAACCCGTTCGGCAGGCCTAAGCCAACTAAATTTATCAACTATCTGGGTTGTCATAGAAGAATCAATATCAACAATAAATGGAACCCTCATTAACGGGCACAACATTAATGCCATAAATGAAGACTCTTCTACCGCATGTACGACATCATACTTTCTCGTCAACATATAATAAAAATACCGTCCCATCATATGCACATCGCAAAGAATTTTCTTGAATGAGAAGCCTGGTTTAATCGCACCAATAGAAAACCAGGGTTGAATTCTTTCAATTCGTAACCCAGAATAAGATCGATCAGCCCCCTCGTGGAAAGTTAATAAATCAACCTGATCTCCTCTTTCACTCAGCGCCTGCAAAAGCAAGTCCACCGCAATCGGGGTTCCTCGCTCCTGGTAAAACGGATGAGGAGCCATCACAAGAACCTTCATAGTATTGCCTCTAACATTCAGTTACTTCACTACTTATTAATAATCTATAGATACTTAAGTGCAAAGGTCATCATTTCAAACGAATACCAAACTGATCGCTCAAAAATGAAAGCGGTGCTCGTAATTTTCCGTATGGCGTGACCAATGCATTCGCATCCAGTAAACGACTCATTAATTCAGCCCCAGGGCAATCAGTTGACAGCTTTTCAGCCTGATAAAAACCAAAACTACCCACCCGTGCAACTTCTCTAGCCAAAGGCAGAGGATCTGTACCAGGGAGCACCAACATACCTCGCTGACCACCTAATATAAAATGATCAGGCGTCGGCCACAGGATTGGGCGACCACCATTGTCGCCAAGAAAAACACCCTGAGAATGTTCTGAATTAATAAATTCGGATAATAACTTGCCACGCTTTCCTAACCATTTACCAACACCCCAGGGAATAACAGGAAGTGCCTTACCTTTTTTCACTCTTTCAATAGTTTGCTGTAGTGACTCACCTTCCGGAAATTGAGAATCGGAAAACAAGGCAAGCACTTCCAATTTTTCCATTGTCACAATTTGACGCCCTGAGGCAATGATAAACGACTCTCCTTCGCTACCTATTACCTCAACAGAACAACTTTCAGCTGTTTCTTGCAAACGCCAAGTACCATAGACATCATCCTGAATAGGCTCAGCGCTAGCACAAAGCTCTTTCAGCTGAGAAAAACGCTGAGTACCAGACACCTCGGTTAAAACAATTAATGCCGAGTAATCACCACCCAATTGATCCGCTGTAGTTTTAAAATTATTAAATGCACTACGAAAAAACTGGGCCAAGTTAAAGCAATCTTGCATATGAACATGCGCATCAACCAACGCAAACGAACTGTTTTTGACCATCCTCCCCCCCACATGTCTAACACCAAACCCTTTCAATGCAAGTACAAATGCACTGCCAATTATATTACATACTGTACTAAAACTTATAGCCGATATTAAAAATCACATCACAACAAAACCCAGCAGAAAGAATCGAGATACGATCAAAGCATTGATGCGATTAATGGAAAGTCATCTGCCAACCCTATTGGCCAGTCAGGAAGCTTCAGGGCAAATGAACTCCTTAAATTTTCGTAGTCTAAACGGGAGTTTTGAGGGTGGAAGGCATTGGATAGACCGCTGTAGGAACAATCCCATATTATTTAACGCCAATGCAATACACGCCCCTCTCGCCCAGCATCCACCCGCAATAAAAATTACTCCCTCGAATACCATACACTCAGTCCCACAATAATTACTGGAACAACAAGTTATGTGATGCAATAGTTAAGGCCTCAACAATACCCGCTAACATAAGAGTCGTGAATTAATAGCAGGCCATCAGATTTTCACACATTGGCGACAACTATTTTACACAAGCCACTACTAAAGGTCTCGTGTTGTGGCAAGTCCAAGTCACGAGCGATTTTACTCGCATCAACCACATAACGAAGATCATGCCCCGAATCATCGAAAAAAAGAAACCAGAGAGCTAGTCGATTCTGCTGTAGAATTCATTAAAGGGACACACAAAACCAACAAACAAGTATCATCATATAGCGATCTCTCGTGCAATACGAATAATGCCCGCTTAAGCTTATTTACTTTAACCCAAGCTTTCCCATAAGCGAATACAAGGTTGGCCGACTAACACCCAGAATTTCAGCAGCCTGAGAAACATTATCTCCGCAGACACTCAGAGCCCTAGTAACCGCCACATACTCAGCCTGATCACGCACTTCTCGTAAATTCAATGGCATCGACTTCGAATCAGATACCAGCTCTAGGTCATCAGCAGTTATTTGATTGCCTTCCGCCATAATTACCGCACGTTTAAGTTTATTCTCCATTTCTCTCACATTACCTGGCCACGAATAGGCTTCTATCGCTGATAATGCCTCATCGGAAATGGAACTAATATTCCGACTAAACTCTTTAGCGAACCGAGACAAAATAAAATTGGCTAGTAATACAGCGTCACCTTTTCGATCTCGCAGCGGAGGAATATTAATCGTTATTTCATTAATACGATAAAAAAGATCCTCCCGGAATACGCCTTGCTCCACCAATTTATTCAGATCTTGGTTGGTAGCACAAATAACACGCACATCCACTGCAATTTCATTACGCCCCCCTAACCTTTCTATAACGCGCTCCTGAAGGAAGCGCAACAACTTCACCTGGAGCGATGCAGGCAAATCACCCATTTCATCCAAAAACAAAGTACCACCGTCCGCATACTCCACTTTTCCTTTCGTCTGCTTATTAGCGCCGGTAAAAGCCCCTTTCTCATACCCAAAAAGTTCGCTTTCTAACAGGTTTTCAGGAATAGCACCACAATTAATCGCTACAAATGCATTTGACTTTCGCGTACTTAATTCATGAAGTGCTTTTGCGATCACCTCTTTACCGGTACCACTTTCACCCAACAGTAACGTTGTGACATTAGTTGGAGCAACTTTCTCAACAGTACGACATACCGCCATCATTTGAGGGCTAGCACCAACAACTCCCTTAATGGCAAAAGCACCCCGCACTTTCGTCAACAATTGATTCTCTTCTTCCAATTCATAAAGATAAAAGGCTCGACTAACAATTAAACCTAGCACCTCAGCATCTACTGGCTTCTGGTAATAATCATACGCCCCTTTTGCAACCGCTTTTATCGCATTTTCTCGTTCGTCATTCCCAGTCACAATCACCACTTTTGTGCTCGGTATCAAACTTAATATTTCACCCAGCGTGGCTAAGCCTTCGCTCGCATTTTCCGGATCAGGTGGCAATCCCAAATCCAGCAGCACTACTGGTGGCTCATGGCGCCTTAAAAGCACCAATGCCTCTTCTCTATCACTCGCAATCAAGACTTTATAGCCGTCAAAACACCATTTCAACTGATTTTGCAGACCAGCATCGTCCTCGACTACCAATAATGTTTTTTGATCTTGATTAGACGGACTCAATACTTACCCCTTAACAATAGACCTACACATCAACTATACAACCACCGCCTGAGCAAGCGGGATATGCAATGAAAATAGCGTTCCGCTGCCTACGTTGCTTTCAACTTCAACCGCCCCACCCAGAGAACGGATAAATTCACTACACTCATAGACACCAATACCCATCCCAGCATTCCCTTTCGTGGTATCAAATGGACGAAACAACCGCTCACGAATAAACTGACTACTCATACCACAACCATCGTCCTGTATCTTAATAACGGCACAATCGGTGGAAAAGGCCAGCCAAACTGTAACCGTACCATCATCTGGCGTCGCCTCCTGTGCATTTTCTATGATATGCCCAATGACTGAGGCCAATTTATCGTGATCAGCTAAGACCTCTAGATTTTCGCCCTTTTCAAAAACAGGCAAGGGCAACATCACCTGGCGCTGCGCCACCACCTGCCCAAGCAGCTCTTCAAGCCGTATTCGAGTACCTCTCGACTCAACATGTTTTTCTATGCGTAACTGGGCCAGCATACGCTGCATCTTCTGTGTTGCATTATCGACCGTCGCAAATGCGTCATCAATAAACTCAGGATTATCCTTATGTTTTTTTGCATTCTCAACCACAAGTGACAACTGACCAATGATATTTTTAAGATCATGAACCACATAGGCAGAAAGACGGTTAAAAGCTTCAAATTGACGCGCTTCAACCAATGCTCGGCTAGTTTCCAGCAATGCCAGATAGCCCGCGAGTTCCCGTCCGGCAATTCTAAGCAGGTCGATATCTTCCCAATTAAAATGATCTCCCGCACGAGAGCGCGTCAAAACAATAAATCCAAACAACTCTGTTTGTCGCATCAACGGCACAATAATCCATGCATCAGGTAATGTCTGCAGCCACTTCGGAAGTATCAATTCACGATACAAATCTGGGTCTCGCTCATATTCACTCAGATTAACGACCCACTGCCATCGCTCAAGAAAAATCACAAGTGAGCTATCATCAGGGTCTCTACAATCAGGGCCAATACTCATCTTGTATTCAGTGGTTGCTACAAAGGCCTTGGCAGACTCATCATGCAACCATAAACCACCACCAGGACTTTCAACAATGTCTGCAATCGCCTGCACCGCTCGAACTCTTAACTGCTCATCCGTCCCTCCCATTGAAAGCGCCCGAATAAAGCTAGCCCACTGCTCTCTGTAATCATATTTATAAGAAAAGAAGTGCTTCCCAACAAATACCTTTAGTTGAGCTCGAAGCTGTCCAGAAAAAATTAATGCAAGCAATAATAGAAGTGATGCAAAGAAAAACAACACCTGCAATATATTGCCCCAGCCTCCGCCGTATACGCGAATATAGTAACCACCTAAAGCAACCGAAAACAGATAAAGCCCGCCACTCACCAAGACGGCACTATGGAGTACGATTCGATGAGAGACATAATCTCCCAACAACCACTGACGGCTACGATATATTGAAATCCCAATCAAAGGCACAGCCATCACATTGACAATGCCCCTCGCATCCCAGAAATCACTATTAACACCAGCAAAAAGCAGCGCATCAGAGTACAAAAAGAAATCAAACGAAAAAATACTAGCAATACCCAGGCAAAGAAACTTACTGGCCCAGCGCTGCTCCACACTGATATTCCGATACCACTGCTCCAGCAAAAATAGACCAACCAGTGCCAATAATAAATGCGAAGTGAAGCGAAGATTGCTTTCTAACAGCCCAGGAGGCCCTTGCGCATTATCAGCAATCAAATATGAATAAACAAGTAACCCCAAACCACAGACCACACCACCCACAGAAAAAAAGACGATATGCTTGAAAAAATCTCGATGCAAGGAACCTTTAATAACAAAAAGCAGTCGTAATAGCAGTACAAACCAAGCAATATTACGCAGTAATTCAAACAAAGAAATACTGTGTGGACTAAAATAGTCGTAAAAATGACAACCTGCAACAAACAGCCCCCATAGGCACGTCGTCACTGAAGCAAACAGCAGAAGGCCATCTTCAACACATGCTCGCCATTTAACAACAGTAAATAGTGAGAGCAGTAAAAATGCGATGGCCGCAGCAAGATAACTAACCACAGACAAACTAAGCATCAAAGCCCCCTAGTGAAACCCATGACGCTTAGCATTATAGCAATTTTAACGACCGCCTTTACCCCACAAGACAGCGCCAGCAGTTTGAAACAGAATAACTAAATCAAGAAAAAGACTATAATTTTTCACATAATAAAGATCAAACTGTAACTTTTCGTAAGAATCTTTCTCTGAGTCTCCGTAGGGATAACAAATTTGAGCCCAACCAGTAATGCCCGGCTTAACACGATGACGCTCAGAGTAGTAATCAATATTTTCAGCCAACTGCTCAACAAAAACAGGGCGTTCAGGGCGAGGTCCAACAAAACTCATATCACCTCGTAAAACATTAACAATTTGAGGCAGTTCATCAATTCTGAGTTTACGAATAATATCTCCAACACGTGTAATTCGACTATCGTTTTTCGAAGCCCATTGCGCCTGTCCATCCCCCTCAGCATCGACTCGCATACTGCGAAACTTCAACACCTGAAATAACTTCCAGTTTTCTCCAACCCTGACCTGACGGTATAGTATCGGACCCCGATCTTCCAGAAAAATAGCGATCACCGTCACGATGATCGCAGGCAGGGCGACCAACAACAAAAGCAAACTGGCAACAATATCGAAAAGTCGCTTTGAATAAACCCTTAACGCACCATATTTGAAACCATCAGAGAAGACCAACCAACTAGGGTTCAGGATATCGATCATGATCTTGCCTGTTTGGCGTTCAAAAAAGGTCAATAAATCAACCACATCAACGCCACTCATACGGCAATCAACGATTTCATGCATTGGAAAGCTCTTGCGTCGATCCTCAATCGCAACCACAATCTCGTCAACTTGGTACTTTGTAGATAATTCCAATAAAGTCACATCATGCTGAATAATATTTTCAGCAACAACAACCCGTTCACCAGGAAATTTCACATATCCAACAATCGAAAAGCCACGCTGATCAGTCTTCCGACGCAGCAAGTTGTTAATTGCCATCGCCCGGTTACCCACCCCCAACACCAGGATTCGCCGATTACCTTTGTCGTCATCAACATAACGGACAAACACAAAACGAACTGCAACGACTGCCACAAGCGCAATCAGAGATGACAATGCGAACTCCCCCCTCCCAGGCGCTATGCTAGGCAAAACATAAAAAACAAGACTTAAAGCGATAAAACCTATCACGAGGCCAGCCACAGCCCGAAGTAAAGCAGCAGAAACCCCTTCCCGCATGTGCCGCTGATATAAGCCCATGAATGTCATTGAGCTCAACATCACAATAGAGAATAACAAGCCCCTCCCGAACAAAGGCCCGTCAAAAACAATCAGCTCCCCTTCCCAGTACCATAACGAAGCACCGAGAAACACAGAAAACGCTAAAATCAAAGCCTCTATACACCCCAATAAAACAAAAGCTGTTGGTATATAGTGCCGAAAAACTCTTACCATATTTTATATCTTACCGTTTTAACTTAAAAATAATAGTATCGGACACATTTATATTATGCTTTATTATTCGTGCCATATCTCAATAAAAACAAGGAAAACACGCCCATGAAGCCCAACACAGCCAACCGCTCCCACTTTCAATTTAAAAAATAGAGTATCTCGCTTGGCTAAACTCGGCTAAAATCATGCCACTCACCTAAATTATGTAATATCATAGCATTAAGAATATGGCACTTTAATATAAACAAATTTAACATATGGAATTTACACTATGAAAGTTACTGTTTTTGGATCTGGATATGTTGGCCTGGTAACAGGCGCCTGCCTTGCAGAAGTGGGCGTCGACGTCGTCTGCGTTGATATCGATCAAAATAAGGTCGAAATGCTCAACCGCGGGGAGATCCCAATCTACGAACCAGGGCTGGATAAGTTGGTTCTCGATAACGCAAAAAATGGAAGACTTTCATTTACAACAGATGTCGCTGCTGGCGTCGCCCACGGCCTGTTCCAGTTTATTGCCGTCGGCACCCCGCCGGATGAAGATGGTTCTGCTGATCTGCAATACGTGCGCGCTGTCGCCAAGAGCATTGGTGAACACATGGATGATTATCGCGTCATTATCGATAAATCCACCGTTCCTGTCGGAACCGCAGACAAGGTGCGTGACACAGTCACTGAAGTCCTCAAAAAACGAGGAAAAAACATTGACTTCGATGTTGTCTCCAACCCAGAATTCCTCAAAGAGGGTGCCGCGATCGACGATTTCATGAAACCAGATCGTATCGTAATTGGCACGGACAACCCACGCACTACTGAGCTCTTACGGGCGCTTTACACACCTTTTAATCGTAACCACGACCGCCTGGTCGTAATGGATATCCGCTCAGCAGAACTCACAAAGTACGCGGCCAATGCCATGCTAGCGACTAAAATCAGCTTTATGAACGAACTATCCAATATGGCTGAGCGCCTTGGTGCAGATATTGAGCAAGTCCGTATCGGTATTGGTTCCGACCCACGGATTGGCTATCATTTTATCTACCCCGGCTGTGGCTATGGCGGCTCATGCTTTCCTAAAGATGTCCAGGCGCTTGAACGTACCGCCAGTGAAATTGGCTATGACGCACCGCTTTTACAGGCCGTTGAGACCGTTAACAATCGCCAGAAAACGATTTTATTCCAGAAAGTTAACAAGCATTTTGATGGCGACCTCAAAGGCAAAACCTTCGCTGTGTGGGGACTATCGTTTAAACCTAAAACAGATGACATGCGCGCCGCGCCTAGCCGCACATTAATGGAATCACTATGGGAAGCGGGTGCCAAAGTACAGGCATATGACCCAGAAGCGATGGATGAGGCACAGCGAATTTATGGCGACAGACCCGATCTGGCACTTTGTGAAGACAGCAAAAGTACGCTCTCTGGCGCGGATGCCTTAATCGTCGTCACCGAATGGCAGGCTTTCCGTAGCCCAGACTTTGACTTTATTAAAGAACAGTTATCCACCCCGACCATCTTTGATGGACGTAATATTTATGATCCAGACACCCTTAATAGTCAGGGTTTTACCTATTACACCATTGGCCGCAAATAAAGCCACCTCAAGACAATGTAGAAATTGGCGTGGTTAGCCCCAGTTGAGCCAGATTATTACTGAGCATCAAGTTGAGGGAAATCACGCCGATGACTGAATTTAACATCATAACAGGCCGCACTGAAACATTTAAAGGCAGCAAAAGAGCCATCAACAAATAGTATCGTTATTGACGGACCCAGCATCTATTTCCAGAATTGACATGTTCAATACTAAATATCCCGCACTACCGAATACAACTGACAGCCATTTATAACAAACCACAGCACCACAAGGAAAATTTATGCGCATACTTGTCACAGGAACTGCCGGATTTATTGGCTCCTATGTCGCCCAGGCTCTACTAAAACAGGGTGATGAGGTCATTGGCATTGATAACCTCAACGACTACTATGATGTGTCACTAAAAGAAGACCGACTGACGCCATTAAACGCACATAATAATTTCACCGATATTCGTGCCAATCTCGCCGACAGAGATCGCATTGATCAAATCTTCAAAGAATATCAACCTGAACAGGTTGTTCACCTCGCCGCGCAAGCTGGCGTTCGCTATTCGATTCAAAACCCGCACGCCTATGCTGATAGCAACCTAAGCGGCATGCTAAACATACTGGAAGGCTGCCGGAACTACAACATTAAGCACCTGGTATACGCCTCCAGCAGCTCAGTTTATGGCGCCAACACACAGATGCCGTTCTCTATTCATCACAATGTAGACCACCCGGTAAGCCTCTACGCCGCCACCAAAAAAGCGAACGAGTTAATGGCTCATAGTTATAGCAACCTTTATAACATCCCAACCACAGGGCTAAGGTTTTTCACTGTCTACGGCCCGTGGGGTAGACCAGACATGGCTTACTTCTCCTTCACCAAGAAAATTTTAGCGAAAGAGCCTATCGATGTATTCAACTTTGGAAAATGTAAACGTGACTTTACCTACATCGACGATATCGTAGAAGGCGTTATTCGAACGCTTAACCATACCGCCACACCAAACCCAGCATGGTCAAGTGACGCTCCAGATACTGGCACTAGCTACGCGCCCTATCGAATCTATAACATCGGAAACAACCAGCCGGTTGAGCTACTACGATTCATTGAGGTAATCGAAGAATGCCTTGGTATCAAGGCGGAAAAGAACCTGTTGCCACTACAACCCGGCGATGTACCTGCAACTTTTGCTAATATAGATGATCTGGTTAACGATGTCGGTTTCAAACCAGCCACGACGATTGAAGATGGTATTGCGAATTTCATTTCGTGGTATCAAGATTATTACAAAATATAAACGGGACTCTAAACTTGAATATAATTACAAAAGCAGTCATTCCTGTCGCCGGACTTGGCACCCGCATGCTTCCGGCAACCAAAGCAATCCCTAAAGAGATGCTACCGCTGGTTGATAAACCGCTGATTCAGTACATCGTCAACGAATGCGTTGATGCTGGCATTAAAGAGATCATCCTAGTCACTCACTCATCAAAGAATGCCATTGAAAATCATTTTGATAAATCGTTTGAGCTAGAAACAACGCTAGAGAAAAAGGTTAAAAGAAAGTTATTAGAAGAGATTCAAACGATTTGTCCTAAAGATATCACCATCATGCATGTCCGCCAGGGGCAGGCAAAAGGTCTAGGCCACGCGGTTGCCACCGCACGCCCGCTTATCGGTGACAATTCGTTTATTGTTGTATTGCCGGATGTGTTAATCGATGACGCATCATGCGACCTTAAAAGTGAAAACCTAGCCGCAATGATTAAACGCTTTGAGACAACTCAGACTAGCCAAATCATGGTTGAGCCAGTACCAGAAGAGCAGGTTTCTAGTTATGGTGTGGTTGATTGCGGTGGTCAAACAGTACTGCCAGGTGATTCAGCAGCAATGACTAAAGTCGTTGAGAAACCGAAAACAGATGAAGCACCATCCAATCTGGCTGTTGTAGGACGCTATGTACTGTCATCTAAAATCTGGGATTTACTGGAAAACACAGCACCTGGCGCTGGTGATGAAATTCAATTAACAGATGCGATCGCAAGTTTAATCGAACTTGAGACAGTTGAGGCATTTCATATGACAGGCAAGTCTCATGACTGTGGCTCAAAAATAGGCTATATGAAAGCTTTTGTTGAATATGGTATGAGGCACCCGGAAAATGGTGAGGAGTTCAAAGAATATCTCACCACAATAAACAACTAAAAAATATTTCAAACAAAAAAGCCCCGAGCTGCATCGCAACCCGGGGCTTTTTTATTACATCAAAGCAGCCTTACTTATAAAAGTCGATCATCTGCTCTAAAGACTTAACATTGATCTTGGATGCCTGTCCCGCACAACCAAACGCTTCGAAGCGTGCCTGACAAATTTCAGACATCGCAGCGGTAGATTCTTTCAGGAATTTACGTGGAT
>Ga0316207_10001600_pt1 | contig 26891 bp, 27 predicted proteins | sample 6weekpyrite_MG_FD_204943 | JGI IMG/M metagenome (GOLD analysis project Ga0316207, IMG submission 204943) | Microbial mat bacterial communities from mineral coupon in-situ incubated in ocean water Damariscotta River, Maine, United States -... | ecosystem: Environmental > Aquatic > Marine >... | reverse complement strand
AGTCACCATTGTCGGCCCAAAGGTCCTCATGAACATCGGGATCAAGCGTGGGATCGTGCCGCCGCGGCAATGAAGTCCCCACCGAAACTAGTCATTGGAACAGTTGCAGCGAATTGGTGCTTCGTCCGCAAAGCAGGCCAACCGCCGCCGAAAGGTCGAAGGCCTGGCCAAACGCCCTTCACCCTCTCTCCCGCCGCCAGGCATCCTCATATTCATTGGCCAACGCCACGATCTTTGACGTGATCTTGGCCTGCACCCGTTTGCGCGCCAGCTTCGCCGATTGGATCACCAGCCTTGCCGCCAGGGTCTTGGCCTGCAATTCCGCCACCGCGATCAGCCTGGTCTTTTCGTCGGCCAGCGGCTCGAACCGCATCTCGAACACCACATTCATGCCGCCCACCGCGGTATCGATGCGGGCATAGTCGGCGGGGCTGTATTTGGTCACCTCTGCCTCTACCCCGCGGGTGCGGCCCTGAATGGGGATCGAGCCGCGCCAGGTGGCCCCTTCGCTGACCTCGACAAAGCCGCCAACCCGCCGCAGATCGGCGCCATAGCTGCGGGCCAGATTTTCATAGCGGGTATAATCGGTAAAGCGCGCAAAGGTGAAATCGCGTGGCGCGTCAATTTCTTCTATCGTTTCAAATTTCATTCAGCGGCCCTATTGATTGCCTTTGATGGATCTTCCGTGATGCCTAGCAGGAAACGCGCGTCAGTCCAGCCTATCGGCCAACCAGTGTTCCATCAGAAACCGCGCGATGGCCCCCTCTCTGGCGGGCAAAAGCCGCGGGTGATGCCCGGCAAGCGCCAGCGCCAGATCCTCACGGCTGATCCAAAACGCATCCTCCAACTCGGCCGGATCCAACGTGATGTCGCGGCTCAGGGCTTCGCCGATACAGCCGAACATCAAAGATGACGGATAGGGCCAGGGCTGGCTGGCAAGGTAGCCGACCTGCCCCACATGCACGGCGGTTTCCTCGAACACTTCGCGACGCACCGCAGCCTCCAGCGTTTCACCCGGTTCGACGAACCCCGCCAACAGCGAATACATCCCCTCGGGCCAGCCCGGCGACCGACCGATCAGCAGATCATTGCCATGCGTGATCAGCATGATCACCACCGGATCGGTGCGCGGGAAATGCATCGCGCTGCAAGCCCGGCAGCGCCGGTGCCAGCCGCCATGCTCAAACAGGCTTTCGGCACCGCAACGCGCACAGAACCGGTGCGATCTGTGCCAGCTGAGCATCGCCTTGGCCGTGGCTGCCATCTCCGCATCGCGCGGCGACAGCGCGGCCATCGCCAGCCGCAATTCGCGAAACGCCGCATCGGGGGCAGCCGGGTGCATCTGCATGCTGTCATCGGCAAAACTGTCCAAAGCGGTGGCGTCCAGATCCTCAGGATCCCACGCCGAAATATCAGCCGCAAAACGCAATCGACCGTCATCACGGCCGAGAAACAGCCGGCTTTTGGGTGCCGTTGCCAAGATTGGGTGATCGCCGGGCACCAGATGCAGTGCCGGTCCCTGCGGTTGCGCAATCATCAACGGTTTTCCGCGCCACACCGGCAACACCACGCGATCGCCACCCTGCAACGCATCCTCTAGCGCCGCTGCATCGCCGCGCAGCTCATCGGCGCGGTCCAACCCGCCGCCGCCAAAGGTGACCGTCTCTGCCAGTTTCATCGCCGCCCATCCCCATTTGCGCCGGCCTGTTTCGCCAGGTTTCTTCGGCGGGAATGTCGCAGAAGTGGCACACCGGCGCAAACCGGAATGCAATGACGATTCTGACGCTGGTCTTTTAACAGCGGGCTTGCTCTAAGGGCATTCTCTATCCGATGGGCTTAAAAAAATATGAAAAAGCAAGAAGATAAACTTGCAAAGGTTAACGAAGGTACTGTCGTACAATTGACGGTCCTGGCGACGACGGATCTGCATGCCAGCATCCAACCCTACAACTATTACCTCGATCAGCGTGTCGATGGTGCCGGGCTGGCCTGTATTGCCACGCTGGTCGATCGCATCCGTGCGACGGTGCCCAATTGCCTGCTGTTTGATAATGGCGATACGCTGCAGGGCACCCCGCTTGGCGACTACGCCGCAAAAGAGCGCCTGGCAGATGGCCGCCCGCATCCGATGATCGCCGCGATGAACGCGCTTGGCTATGATGCGGCGACGCTTGGCAATCACGATTTCAACTATGGGCTTGAGTTTCTGACCAGATCGCTTGAGGCGGCGGCGTTTCCGGTGGTGCTGGCCAATGTCAGCCGCAGCGATGGCAGCGAGTTTCTGCCGCCAACCGTGATATTGCAGCGAAACCTGCGCGACACCGCCGGCGCGTGGCACCGGATTTCGATCGGCGTCGTCGGCCTGGTGCCGCCGCAGATTGCAACCTGGGACAAACAGATACTGGCCGGCGCTCTGACCACCGGGCCAATCGTCGAAACCGCGACCCGGTCTGCGCGCGATCTGCGCCAGCAGGGGGCCGATATCGTCATTGGGCTGTGTCATTCCGGGCTCGGGGCGCATGATGACCGCCCGGATCTTGAAAATGCCATCTATCCGCTGGCAGAGCATGCCGGGCTGGACGCCATCGTCGCGGGCCATTCACACGAGGTTGTCCCGCAAACGGACGAGGTCGGGGACGCGGCCAAGCCTGCCGCTGTGGCGGTCGTGCAACCCGGTTCCTACGGCTCGCATCTGGGGCAAATCACTCTCACCCTGCGCGCCTCTGATACCGGCTGGCAGGTGGCAGACTCCGCCGCCCGGACATTGCCGGTGATGGGTGAAGCAGGCGACACGGTGCCAGCCAGCGACCGGATCTTGCGCGTAACGGCCACCGATCATGTGGCGACGCTTGGCTACATCCGTCGTCATATCGGCGAAAGCACCCGCCCGCTGACAAGCTATTTCGCGCAAGTGTCCAACACCGCCGCGATCGCCCTGATCGCCGAGGCGCAGCGCGCCGCGGCGGCACACGCTCTGGTCGGGCACCCGTTGGCGGACCTGCCGCTTTTGTCGGCTGCCGCACCGTTCAAGGCGGGCGGGCGTGGTGGCGCGCGAAACTATACCGACATCGCCGCCGGGCCGCTTTCCATTCGCAATATCGCCGATCTTTATATCTATCCAAACCGGCTGCAGATTCTATCGGCCACCGGTGCCGATATCGCGGCGTGGCTGGAACGCAGCGCCTGCGCCTTTCACCAGATCACGCCCGGCAGCAGCGGCCAACGCCTCATCGACCATCGCTTTGCCAGTTACAATTTTGATGTCATGACCGGGCTGAACTATGTCATCGACCCGACCGAGCCCGCCCGCTTTTCTCCCGGTGGCGAGGACAGATTTGAAACCCCAGGCCGGATCCGCGAGCTGAGCTATCAGGGCCGCGCCATCGACCCATCCGACCGGTTTCTGGTCGCCACCAACAGCTACCGTGCGGCGGGCGGCGGCCATTTCGACGCCCCGCCGCGTTGCGAGCTGGTGCTGGACACGCATCAATCGGTTCAGGATCTGTTGGTGTCGCATATTGCGACGCATGTGCCGATCACGCCCGAACCGCTTGCGACCTGGCAGTTCGCCGATCTGTCCAGCACGTCCGTCATGGTCGAAACCGGGCGCGGCGCGCGGATGCAGGACGCCGATGTCGCGCGTCTGGGCCTGTCGCCGACCGGATACAGCCCCGAAGGCTTTGCCTGCTTCACCATGGCGCTCTGAGGCGGGGGATGCGCCTTGGACCTCATGCGCATTTTCAATCATGTCTGGGCGCGATGGTTTGACTGTCCCAAGCGACGGCACCTTGTGACCCGGGCCTGACAATCGGCGCACACCAGCCGCTCGAAAACCGCCCAGAACGTCGAAATCGCCGTCGCTTCGCGCAAAACGGCGGTCTCGCTCATACGTCCTGAAATGGCTTGCGCTGCTCTGGCGGGAAACCGTTAGAGACGCACCAGTTTCTCGTAGCCTCCCGAAATTTCGCGGGCCAGCGCACCGACCTCGAAATTGTAGTCTCCGATCTGGCCCACGGGCGTGACCTCGGCCGCGGTGCCGGTCAGCCAGCATTGCTGGAACCCTTCCAGCTCGCCCGGTTCGATATGGCGTTCGACCACTTTGATCTGACGATCCTGCAGCATGCCGATCACGGTCTGCCGGGTCAGGCCATTGAGGAAGCAATCAGCCTTGGGCGTGTGTACCTCGCCATCCTGAACAAAGAAGATATTGGCCCCCGTCGCCTCGGCCACGTAGCCGCGATAATCGAACATCATGGCATCCGAGCAGCCTTTGGCCTCGGCGGCGTGTTTCGACATGGTGCAGATCATGTAAAGCCCTGCCGCCTTGGCGTGACAGGGGATGGTTTCGGGGCTTGGGCGTTTCCATTGCGAAATGTCGAGCTTGGCACCCTTCATCTTGGCATCGCCATAATAGGCCCCCCATTCCCAGGCGGCGACCGCCATGCGGACCGGGTTGCGGGCCGAGGCGACGCCCATATCCTCACCGGCACCGCGCCAGGCGACCGCGCGCACATAGGCATCGGACCAGCCATTGGCCTTGAGCACATCGTATTTCGCCTGCTCGATCTCTTCGACGGTCCAGGGGATCTGGAAATCGATCAGTTCGGCCGAGCGTTGCAGGCGCCGGGAATGATCCTCGGAGCGGAAGATTTTGCCGTTATAGGCGCGCTCACCTTCGAACACCGAAGAGGCATAATGCATCGCATGGGTCAGGATATGCACATTGGCATCGCGCCAGGGGATCAGGTGGCCATCCATCCAGATGGAGCCATCGCGGTCGTCATAGGCTGTGCTCATCTCTTTTTCCCTTCGGCAGGAGATCGCTGTCAATTTTTCGGTTTGTTGCGCGAAATAGGGCCACACCGGACATAATATTTCGCCAAACCCGCCATTCGCTACCAATTGATTCTTGGAAAGTCAACAAGGCTGACATAAACTGTGATCTCAAGGGAGCGTCAGGGAGACGGTGAAACATGTCCGAAAGAGGCACGCCAAACACGGCATTCAGCGGCGAGAGCCTGCTGTTTCTGACCGATGAGCAGCTCAGGCGCGGCATCGAAGCGATGTTCTTTGCCTATCGCGGGTTTACCGCCGACCCTGACAAGATCCTGCAAGGCCAGGCCTATGGCCGCGCCCATCACCGCGCCATCCATTTCATCAACCGCAGCCCCGGCACCACGGTAAACAACCTGCTGACGATCCTGGGCGTGACGAAACAATCGCTGAACCGGGTGTTGCGCACATTGGTCGAGGATGGGCTGGTCGAAAGCCGCGTGGGCACGCGCGACAAACGAGAGCGGCATCTCTATCTGACCGGCGAGGGCACCGCGCTGGAGCGCGCGCTCTCGGACGCCCAGCGCCACCGCATGCGGGCCGCCTTTCGCACCGCGGGCCCCGAGGCGGTGGCCGGGTTTCGCACCGTGTTGGAGGCGATGATGGATCCTGAATTGCGGCGGCAATACCAGGCGACCACAGGGGGTGAGCCATGAACGACCCTACGGCCCATCTGCTGATCGTCGATGATGACGAACGCATCCGCAGCCTGTTGCAGAAATTCCTGATCCGAAACGGATTTCTGACCTCTGCGGCGCGCGACGCCGCGCATGCCCGCCGCTTGGTTGAGGGGTTGGAATTTGACCTCATCGTGCTGGATGTGATGATGCCGGGCGAAGATGGCATCAGCCTGACCCGGGCGCTGCGCGAAGAGATCGCGACGCCCATTTTGCTGCTGACCGCACGCGGCGAGGCCAGCGACCGGATCAGCGGGCTTGAGGCGGGGGCCGATGATTATCTGCCGAAACCGTTCGAGCCCAAGGAATTGCTGCTCAGGATCAATGCCATCCTGCGCCGGATGCCCACGGCGGTGGAGCCCCAGGGCACGCCCAAAGTGCTGCATCTGGGGGCCATCCGCTACGATCTGGATCGCGGCGAGATGTGGCACGGGGCCAACCCGGTGCGCCTGACGGCGACCGAGGCGGCGCTGATGCGGATCTTTTCCGCCTGCCCCAATGAACCGGTCAGCCGGGCGCAACTGGTCGAGGATCTGGGCCGCGACAAGGGCGGCGGCCCGGCACAAAGCCAGGAGCGCGCCGTTGATGTGCAGATCACCCGGCTGAGGCGCAAGATCGAGGCCGACCCGAAACAACCCCGTTACCTGCAAACCGTACGCGGCGCAGGCTACATGCTGGCCCCGGATTGAAACCATGACGATCTTGATGACGAATGCCGCGGGCCTCGCCCACCAGATGCCGCAGGGCCACCCCGAACAGATCGCCCGGCTGGAGGCGATCAACGCCGCCCTGGCGGGGCCGGATTTTGACGCGCTGGAGCGGCGCGAAAGCCCGATGGCGGATGATGCCGACCTGCTGTTGGCCCATCCGCAGGCCTATATCGATGCAATCAGGGATGCCGCCCCGGCGCAGGGGATGGTGGCGCTCGATGCCGATACGACGATGTCGCCGGGCACGCTTGAGGCGGCGCTGCGCGGTGTTGGCGGCTGTCTGGCGGCGGTTGATGCCGTGCTGTCGGGGGCCGCTAAAAACGCCTTTGTCGCCACACGGCCCCCCGGCCACCACGCCGAAAAGACCCGCGCCATGGGGTTTTGCCTGTTCGGAAACGTGGCGATTGCGGCCAGACACGCGCTGGAACGGCGCGGTGTTGCCCGCGTCGCTGTCGTTGATTTCGACGTGCATCACGGCAATGGCACCCAGGATCTGCTGTGGGATGAGGGGCGCGCGCTTTTCATCTCGACGCATCAGATGCCGCTTTATCCCGGATCGGGGGCAGCAGGCGAGCGCGGCGCAGCGGGTAACATCCTGAACCTGCCGATGGCACCGGGATCGGGCGGAGAGGCGATGCGCGACGTGTTTAGCACGCGCATCCTGCCGCGCCTGACAGATTATGCGCCCGAATTGATCCTGATCTCGGCCGGGTTCGACGCGCATCGCGCCGATCCGCTGGCCAATCTGATGTGGGAGACCGAGGATTTCGCCTGGATCACGCGGGAACTGTGCAAGGCGGCCGATCAGCTCTGCGGGGGCCGCATCGTATCCTCGCTGGAGGGTGGCTATGATCTGGAGGCACTGGCCGAGGCGAGCGCGGCGCATGTCCGCGAATTGATGGAGGCATGACCACCGCGCTGATCACCCATCCCGATTGCATCGCGCATGCCACGCCGGAGCATGTCGACGATCAGGCCGCGCGGCTTGGTTTTGTCCTGCGCGCGGTGGAACAGCTACGGCTGGTGAAGGTTGAGGCACCGTTGGCCGAAGAGGCCAGCATCACCGCGCTGCATGACGCCGACTATGTGGCCCGGATCAAATCCAGCATCCCGGCCAGCGGTTTTGCCATTCTGGATGCCGAGACCGATGGCGAAACCGCCCTTTGCCCCACCTCATGGCCCGCCCTGTTGCGCGCTGTCGGCGCAGTGCAGAAGGGCATCGATCTGGTGATGTCGGGGCAGGCGCGCAATGCCTTTGCCGCCATCCGCCCGCCCGGCCACCACGCCGAGGCGGCGCTGCCGATGGGGTTTTGCATCTTTGGCAACGTGGCGCTTGGCGCGCGCTATGCGCTGGATCGCTACGGGTTGAGCCGTGTGGCCATCGTGGATTTCGACGTGCACCACGGCAATGGCACCCAGGCGCTGTTGTGGGATGAGCCGCGCGTGTTGACGGTGACCTCGCAACAGATGCCGCTTTGGCCCGGCACCGGCTATCCATCCGAGACCGGCGCGCATCACAACGTTCTGAACGTGCCGCTGGTGCCGGGCAGCGGCGGCATCGAGATGCGCGAAACCTATGAGCGTGTCGTGATCCCCCGCCTTGATGATTTCGCGCCCGAGCTGTTGCTGATCTCGGCCGGGTTCGATGCCCATACCGCCGATCCGCTGGCGGATCTGAACTGGCACGAGGCTGATTATACCTGGCTGACACAAGCCATCTGCGATGTTGCCGATGCGCATTGTGGCGGGCGGTTGGTCTCGACTTTGGAAGGTGGCTATGATCTGGAAGCGCTGGCGGCCTCGGTCGCGGCACATGTGAAGGTTTTGACGGAGCGGAGCGGATGAGCGAGCAACAGAAGATCGAAGAGATGAGCTTTGAAGAAGCGATCCGCGAGCTGGAAGCAGTGGTAACGGCGCTCGATCGCGGTGATGTGGCGTTGGAGGCATCCATCAGCCTTTATGAACGCGGCGCGGCGCTCAAGGCGCGTTGCGAGGCCAAGCTGAAAGAGGCCGAAGAAAAGGTCGCGCAGATCACGCTGGATGCCGATGGGCAACCGAACGGGGCCAAGCCGGTCGAAGGGCTGTGAGGGGTTGTTTCAGGCGAAACTGACCAAGGCGCAGGATGCCATCGGCGCGTATCTCGCCGCCCGGATCGGCGCGTTGGGCGAGGATCGGATTGTGCAGGGCATGATTTATGCCAGCGCGCGCGGCAAGCGGCTGCGCGGCTTTCTGGTGTTGGAAGTGGCCGCGATGTTCGGCGTGGCCCCGGCGGCGGCGATGCAGGCGGCGGGCGCGGTCGAATGCATCCACGCCTATTCCCTGGTGCATGACGATCTGCCCTGCATGGATGATGACGACCTGCGCCGGGGCCAGCCCACGGTGCATCGCAAATGGGATGAGGCCACCGCCGTGCTGGTGGGCGACGCGCTGCAGAGCTTTGCCTTTGAACTGCTGGCCGATCCGGTAACGGGCGACGCGGATCAGCGCGCCGCCTTGATGGGCCTGCTGGCCCGGGCTGCGGGGGCCGAGGGCATGGTTCTGGGCCAATCGCAGGATATTGCCGCCGAAACCGCCACCTGCCCCCTGACGCTGGACCAGATCACCGCGTTGCAGGGCAACAAGACCGGCGCGCTGATGATCTGGCCCGCCGAGGCCGGGGCCATATTGGGCGGGGCCGATCCTGCGCCCTTGCGGCGCTATGCCCGCGCAATTGGCCTTGCTTTTCAGATCGCCGACGACATTCTGGATGTCGAAGGCGATGCGATCAAGGCCGGCAAGCGACTGCAAAAGGATGCCGATGCGGGCAAGGCGACCTTCGTATCGCTGCTTGGGCTGGATGCCGCCCGGGCCCGTGCGGGCGCGCTGGTCGCAGAGGCCGAGGCAGCACTTGCGCCCTTTGGCACGCGGGCCGACACCTTGAAGGCGCTGGCGCGCTACGTTATCGCACGCGATACCTGAGCAATGCCTGCATTGGAGGATGCCTTGAGCGACCGCCCCGACACGCCATATCTGGACCGCATCACATCGCCCGCCGATCTGCGCGGGTTGTCGGATGCCGATCTGGCCCGCATCGCGCGCGATCTGCGGGCCGAAACCATTGCCGCCGTCAGCCGCACGGGCGGGCATCTGGGCGCGGGTCTGGGCGTGGTGGAGCTGACCGTGGCGATCCATGCCGTTTTTGACACGCCGCGCGACAAGCTGGTGTGGGACGTGAGCCATCAATGTTATCCCCACAAGATCCTGACCGGGCGGCGCGACCTGATGCCGAGCCTGCGTAAAAAGGATGGCATTTCCGGGTTCACCAAACGCTCTGAATCGCCCTATGACCCGTTCGGTGCGGCGCATAGCTCGACCAGTATTTCGGCGGCTTTGGGTTTTGCCGTGGCGCGCGATCTGGGCGGTGTGCCCGAAACCGGCGCAGGCGACGCCATCGCGGTCATTGGCGATGGGGCGCTGTCGGGCGGCATGGCCTATGAGGCGATGAACAATGCCGGCCATCTGGGCAAGCGGCTGATCGTGATCCTGAACGACAACGAGATGAGCATCGCGCCGCCCACCGGCGCAATGTCGGCCTATCTGTCGCGGCTTTATGCCGGGGCACCGTTCCAGGAGCTGAAGGCCGCCGCCAAGGGGGCAGTGTCGCTATTGCCGCCGCCCTTTCAGGAAGGCGCGCGGCGGGCCAAGGAATTGCTGAAGGCGGCGACTGTCGGCGGCACCTTGTTCGAGGAGCTGGGGTTTTCCTATGTCGGGCCGATCGATGGCCATGACATGGAGCAATTGATGCAGGTCCTGCGCACCGTCAAGGCACGCGCCGACGGGCCGATCCTGATCCATGCCATCACCAAGAAGGGCAAGGGATACGCCCATGCCGAGGGCCATGACGACCGTGGCCATGCCCGCGCGCCGTTCGACGTGGTAACCGGCGATCAGCGCAAGGCCCCCTCGAACGCGCCCTCCTATACCAAGACATTTGCGCAGGCCCTGATCCGCGAGGCCGAAGCAGATGACACGATCGTCGCGGTAACGGCGGCGATGCCCGATGGCACCGGGCTGGACCTTTTTGCCGAACGCTTTCCGCGGCGTTGTTTCGATGTCGGCATCGCCGAACAGCACGCCGTGACCTTTTGCGCCGGGCTGGCGGCGGGCGGGATGAAGCCCTTTGCCGCGATCTATTCGACCTTCCTGCAACGCGGCTATGACCAGGTGGTTCATGACGTGGCGATCCAGCGCCTGCCGGTGCGGTTCGCGATTGACCGGGCCGGGCTGGTCGGGGCCGATGGGGCCACCCATGCCGGATCGTTCGACGTGGCGTTTCTGGCCAATCTGCCCGGGTTCGTGGTGATGGCGGCCGCCGATGAGGCGGAGCTTGTCCATATGGTGGCGACCGCCGCCGCGCATGATGAGGGGCCGATCGCCTTTCGCTATCCGCGCGGCGAGGGCGTGGGTGTCGACATGCCGGAGGCGGGCGTGCCACTGGACATCGGCCGCGCCCGGATGATCGCCGAGGGCAATCAGGTGGCGCTGCTGTCATTCGGCACCCGCCTCAGCGAGGTGCGCAAAGCCGCCGAGGTGCTGGCACAAAAGGGCATCACCCCAACCATTGTCGACGCCCGTTTCGCCAAACCGCTGGATGAGGAGATGATCCTGCGGCTGGCAACAGATCACGCCGCGCTGATCACCATCGAGGAAGGGGCCGTAGGCGGCTTTGGGTCGCATGTGGCGCATCTCTTGGCGGAACATGGGGTCTTTGACCGGGGGCTGAAATATCGGTCGATGGTCTTGCCCGATCTCTTCATCGATCAGGCAAGCCCGGCGGATATGTATGCTGTGGCCGCGATGAATGCCGAGCATATCGAGGCCAAGGTGCTCGAGGTTCTGGGCGTGACGCGACTGGGTCAGCAGGCCGGTGCCTGAGAGATCGCACCAGACGCGGCAACCCCTCGCGTTCTTGCATGCGTGGCCGTTGGCGCGCTGACATGTCCGATACCAGGCGGCACCGCCTAGGCCACCATCGCCTCGGCCTTTTTCAGATCGACCGAAACCAGCTGGCTTACGCCTTGTTCGGCCATGGTGACCCCAAAAAGGCGGTCCATCCGGCTCATCGTGACGGCATGGTGGGTGATGATGAGAAACCGGGTCTCGGTCTGCCGGGTCATTTCATCAAGCAGATCGCAGAACCGCGTGACATTGGCATCATCCAGCGGTGCGTCGACCTCATCGAGAACGCAAATCGGGGCCGGGTTGGCCAGGAACACCGCAAAGATCAGCGCCAGCGCCGTCAACGTCTGTTCGCCACCCGATAGCAGGCTGAGCGTCGAGAGCTTCTTGCCCGGGGGCTGGCACATGATCTCCAGCCCGGCTTCCAGCGGATCGTCGCTTTCGACCAGCACAAGTCGCGCTTCGCCGCCGCCAAAGAGATGCGCAAAGAGCATGCCGAAATTGCGGTTCACCTCGTCAAAGGCGGCCAAAAGACGTTCGCGGCCTTCGCGGTTCAGGCTGGCAATGCCGCCGCGCAATTTGCGAATGGCTTCCTCAAGATCCTCTTTCTCGGACTTCAGGGTGTCATGTTCTTCGCTGACCTCGCGGGCGTCTTCCTCGGCGCGCAGATTGACGGCCCCCAGCGCGTCGCGTTGACGGCGCAGGCGCAGCACATCGGCCTCGATCCTTTCGGCGGGCGGCATCTTGTCCGGATCGGCAGCGAGCGTAGCCAGCAACGCCTCGGGCGTGGTGTCCTGTTCCTCGGCGATCCGATCGGCAGCCGTCTGCAACACCTCGCTCGCGCCATCGCGCCGCGCCTCGGTCCGGGCGCGGAACTCGCGCGCCAGCGAGGCCTGTTTCTCAGCCTCGCGTTCATCATTCACTGCCGCGCGCAGGGTGGTTTCGCCCATCGCGAGCGCATCGGCGGCCGATTTGCGGCGGGCCTCGGCGGCGTCGATGGCCCCCTGTAGCTGCGATTTGCGGGCGGTGATTTCAGACGGAACCGCGCTGGCGCTCGCAAGCTCGGCCTCGGTTTCGGCCTTGCGGGTCTCAAGCTCGTGGATGCGGGTGCCCGCCGATGCGAGGCGTTTCTCCCAGGTTGCGCGTTCAGCCCCAATCTGGGCGAGGCGTTTGGTGCGGGCCTCGCCCTCGCGCTTTCGCTGCTCATGCCCGGCGCGCGCCGCGACAAGCGCCGATCGGGCGGCCTCGACGGTGGCTTTGGCCGCCTCAACGCGGGCCCGGGCATCATCGAGATCGTCCAGATCCGCCCGGGCGCGGGTGGCATCCTCCAGATTCGATCGCGCGGTCTCGGCGTCGTCGCCATGGCGCGCGGCGGCGGCGCGCAGGGTTTCAAGACGACCGGCCAGGATGTTGCGATCGGCCTCGGCGCGCGAAAAGGCGCGGCTGGCCTCGGCCATCTGCTGATCGGCGGCGCGGCGGGCGGCGCGGGCCTGTTTATCGGCTTCGGTCAGCTCGGCAAGACGCGCGGCATTGGCGGCATGGGTGGTCCGGGCGCGATCTGCGGCCAGTTCGGTGCGCTCCAGCTCGGCCGAGAGCTGGTTCAGTTGATTGGCCTGCTGCAACCGGCGCGCGGCGGTCGAGGATCCGTCGGCCGCCGCCAGCGCGTAGCCGTCCCACCGGTAAAGATCGCCCGCACGGTTGACCAGCCGCTGGCCGGGCAAAAGCGCCGGTTGCAGGCCTGGACCGTCGCCGTTCTGGATCACGCCGACCTGGCGCAACCGCCGCGCCAGTGCGGGCGGGGCATCGACATAATCCGACAGCGCCGGGATGCCTGCGGGCAAGGGCGCGGGCGTGTCATATTGCGCCAGCGTGGTCCAGCCGGTGGCCCCTGCTGCGTCGGTTTCGGGCGCTTTCAGATCATCGGCCAGCGCCGCGCCAACAGCAGCCTCATAGCCCGGTGCCACGCGCACCCGGTCGAGCAATTGATTGCCCTGTCCGGCCTCGCGTTCCAGCAATTTGGTGAGCGCGCGAACCTCGGCATCCAGGGTGTTGAACTCGCCCTCGGCCTCGGCGCGTGCGGTGCGCGCCTCGCCTTCCTGTGCCTGGGCCCCGGCGCGGGCGGCCTCCGTCTCTGACAGCGTTTCCTCGGCCCGAGCGGCAAGGTCGGTGGCGTTCTGCAACGCTGTCTCGGCGGTGGCGTGATCCCCCGCCAATGTCGCCAGCCGCGCGTCTGCGGCATCAGCCTCGGCCAGAGCCTTCTCGGCCTCGCCGGTATGGCGATCTGCGGCGCGGGTCAGATCATCGACCGCGCGCGTGGCCGATTGATGGCGCGCGGCCAGGCGGGCGGCATCCTCGGTCAGGCGGGCATGAACGGTCTCTTCCTCCGTCAACGTAACGGTCGCGCCCGACACCGCCTCGGCCGCCGCGATCAGGGCAGCGTCATGGCCCTCGCTGGCGGCCTCCAGCGTCGTGGCCTCGGCCTCCAGCGTGGCAATCGTCGTGCCTGCATCGGCATTCAGCCCGGTCTCACGCGTCAGATCGCGGGTCAGTTGCGCGATCCGGGCGGTCAGGGTTTCGATGGCTTTGCGGGCGCGGGTTTCCTCGGCGCTGAGCGTGTCGCGTTCGACAGTGACGCGGTGCAGTAGTGCGGCGGAAACGGCTTCCTCCTCGCGCAGGGGCGGCACGGCGGTTTCGGCATCTTCGCGCGCTTTGGTGGCAGTGCGGGCCTCGGTTTCGGCGCGGGCGGCAGCGGTCAGCGCCTCGCGCAGGGCACCCTCGGCCTCGGCGCGCGCTTCATCGGCCTCTTTCCAGCGGCGATAGAGCAAGAGCCCCTCGGCCTGCCGCAATTCGCCACCGATCTCGCGGTAGCGGGCAGCCTGTTTGGCCTGACGGGCCAGTTGCGCCAGCTGACCTGCCAGCTGATCCAGCACATCGTCGATCCGCGCCAGGTTGGTTTCGGCTCCTTTCAGCTTCAGATCGGCCTCGTGCCGACGCTGGTAAAGCCCCGAGATACCGGCGGCTTCCTCCAGAATGCGCCGCCGGGCCTTAGGTTTGGAATTGATCAGCTCGGATATTTGCCCCTGCCGGACCAGCGCCGGCGAATGCGCGCCTGTCGAAGCATCGGCAAACAGCATCTGAACATCGCGCGCCCGCACGTCGCGGCCATTGGTCTTGAACGCAGAGCCCGCGTCGCGGGTAATGCGGCGGATCACGTCAAGCGTATCGGATTCGTTGAAGCTGGCCGGGGCCAGGCGTTCGGAATTGTCGATGGTCAGGGCGACCTCGGCAAAATTGCGCGCCGGGCGCGACGAAGCCCCGGCAAAGATCACATCCTCCATCCCCGATCCGCGCATCGCGGTGGGGCGGTTTTCGCCCATCACCCATCTAAGCGCCTCAAGCAGGTTCGACTTGCCACAACCATTGGGCCCGACAACCCCCGTCAGACCATCGGCGATAATCAGATCGGTGGGATCGACAAAGCTCTTGAAGCCGTTCAGCCTGAGACGTGAAAACCGCACGCGCTGCCCTGTTATTCTTGATTCCGTTGCCCCGATGATTGGGAAGCGACGGCTTGGAGTCAACGGGTCTGCCCCGTATATGGCGGTAATCTGCCAGGTTATCCACAATATATGGGATTTCGGCAGGCCATATCGGCACGGTTTATCGCCCGTTTGGGCTGCAATGTGCCGCTAGGTGCCCGGCGGCTGATGATGGGCATGCGCGGGATTGATGCATTCGGGCCACTGGTTGCTTGGGCTTGGTCACGGGCCGGTGTTGAAGCGATCCGTCGCCGATGCTATCTTTTGGGTATCCCTGCGCCGGGGACATATTTCGGCGTGCCACCAAGGAGGACGATGTCCTGACTGGACCAGTTCAAGCGGCCAGCATACCGGCCGCACCCGGCGCGGATGTGATGCGCCAGACCCAGACCCTGACCAGCGAAACGCTGCTGGAACAGGTGATAGACTCCCTTACCGATGACAAGGCGGAAGAGGTCGTTGAGATCGACCTGCGCGGCAAGACGGAAATGGCCGATTACATGGTCATTGCCTCGGGCCGCTCGACGCGTCAGGTTTCGGCCATGTCGGAGAAGCTCGTGGACCGGCTCAAGCAGGTGTTCGGGCTGATTTCACGTGTCGAAGGCAAGGATACCGGCGATTGGGTGCTGATCGATGCGGGCGACGTGATTGTCCATATCTTTCGCCCCGAAGTGCGCGAGTTCTATCAGCTTGAAAAGATGTGGCTGCCCGCGGGTCAGGCCTGAGCGCTTTTCATGCGGGTTCATCTTTGCGTTATGGGCCGCCTCAGGGCCGGCCCCGAGAGCGATCTTGTCACAGATTATCTGACGCGGTTTGACCGCAGCGGGCGGGCGCTTGGCCTGGGCCCGGCGCGCGTGATTGAGGTTGAGGACAAGAAAGGCGGCGGCAAGCGGGCCGAGGCAGCGCTGTTGCGCAAGGCCTTGCCGCAGGGGGCGGTGATCTGTGCGCTGGATGAACGCGGGCGGGTGATGTCGTCACCCGATTTCGCCGCGATGCTGGCCGCGACGCGCGATCAGGGGCGCGGCGATCTCGCCTTTGTGATTGGCGGTGCCGACGGGATCGACCCGGGCCTGGTATCCGAGGCCGATATGGTGCTGTCCCTTGGCGCAATGGTCTGGCCGCATATGTTGGTGCGGGTGATGCTCGCCGAACAGCTTTACCGCGCCGCCTCTATTTTGGCGGGCGGCCCCTATCATCGGGCATGAGGCCGAAATAAACCCTCCGCCTTGCCTCGCGTGGTGGTGCCGCCTAGAACGCCAGGGACAGATTTGAAAAGGCCGCCGCAATGACCGCACCCAAACCCGTCATTCTGTGCATCCTCGATGGCTGGGGCCTGGCTCCCGGTGGGCCGGGCAATGCACCGTTTCTGGCCGATACCCCCAATTTCGACAGGCTGATGGCGACCTGCCCCAATGCGACGCTGGTCACACATGGGCCCGATGCCGGCCTGCCGACCGGGCAGATGGGGAATTCCGAGGTAGGGCACACCAATATCGGTGCGGGCCGGGTGGTGGCGATGGATCTGGGGCAGATCGATCTGGCGATCGAAGAGGGCAGTTTCGACACCCGCCCGGCACTGTTGGATTTTGTCGCCAAGATGCAGACCAGCGGCGGTATCGCGCATCTGAGCGGGCTGGTTTCGGCGGGTGGTGTGCACAGCCATGAACGCCACATGCTGGAGGCCGCGCGCGCTCTGACCGCCGCAGGCGTTCCGGTGCAGATCCATGCCATAACCGATGGCCGCGATGTGGCCCCGCGTTCGGCGCTTGAAACACTGCCTGCCTTCGCCGCAAGCCTGCCCAAAGGCGCGCGGATCGGGTCCGTCATAGGGCGTTACTTTGCGATGGACCGCGACAACCGGTGGGACAGGGTGCAGCAGGCCGCCGATCTGATCCTGACCGGCGCGGGGCAGGCCGAGGAGGCAGAAACTGCCGAGGAGGCGCTGCGGGCCGCTTATGCGCGCGATGACGGCGATGAATTCGTCACGGCAACGCGGCTGGCCGGATACCGGGCCCCCAAGGATGGCGACGGGCTCCTCTTCCTCAATTTCCGCGCCGACCGCGCGCGTGAGATCCTGGCCGCGCTGGCCGATCCCGGATTTGCCGAATTCGACACCCGCGCGCGGCCCGAATGGGCGGCGGTGTGCGGCATGGTTGGCTACTCTGACCATCACAACAGCTTTATGGATGTGATCTTTCCCAAGCAGGAGATCGTCAACACGCTGGCCGATTGGGTGTCATCGCAGGGCCTGACGCAGTTTCACCTGGCCGAGACCGAGAAATACCCGCATGTCACGTTTTTCCTCAATGGCGGCAAGGAAGACCCGGTCCCGGGCGAGGATCGCTTCATGCCGAAATCGCCCAAGGTCGCGACCTATGACATGCAGCCCGAGATGTCGGCCCCCCAGGTGACCGCGAAATTCGTCGAGGCCATCGCCAGGGGCTATGACCTGATCGTGGTCAATTACGCCAACCCCGACATGGTCGGCCATACCGGTGACATCCCCGCCGCGATCAAGGCCTGCGAAACGGTCGATAGCGGGTTGGGGCAGGTCATGGCGGCGCTTGAGACTGCGGGCGGTGCGATGATCGTGACCGCCGATCACGGCAATTGCGACATGATGATCGATCCGGTCACCGGCGGGCCACATACCGCGCATACCCTGAATCCGGTGCCGGTGATCCTGTTTGGCGGGCCGCAAGACGCGGTGCTGCGCGATGGGCGGCTGGCCGACCTCGCCCCGACATTGTTGCAACTGATGCACCTGCCCAAGCCGGATGAAATGACCGGCGAGAGCCTTTTGGGATGATGCGGCTGCTCCTCCCTGCGGTCCTCGCCCTGGCGGTGGGGCATCTGGCGGCCGGTCCTGTGCGCGCCCAGACCGACCCGGCGCTGATGGCGCAGCGGGCGGCGGCGATGCTGGAACGCGCAGCACTTGGCATGGCCGAGGCCGATGGCGCTCGCGACCGGGTCGATGCGCTGTCTGAAACCATCCTTGCCTATGAAGAAGGCCTGGCTGCGTTGCGCGAAGGCATGCGCCGCGCCGCGATCCGCGAACGAACCATCGAGATCGTGTTCGAGGCCGAACAGGAACGCCTGGGCCGCCTGCTGGGGGTGCTGCAATCGATGCAGCGCGCGCCGGCCCCCTTGTTGCTCATCCACCCGTCGGGGCCGGTTGGCACCGCGCGCTCGGGCATGATCCTGTCCGATGTGACGCCCGCCGTCGCCGCCGAGGCGACCGCGCTGCGCGATCAGCTGAACGAGCTGGCCGTCCTGCGGAGCCTGCAACGCGAAGCCGAGGCGCAATTGGCCGAGGGTCTGTCCGGCGTGCAAAGGGCCCGTGTTGCGCTAAGCCAGTCGATGGCCGAACGCCGCACCCTGCCGCCACCCTTCGCCCAGGATGCCGAGGCCTTGCAGGATCTCTTGGGGAATGCCGAAACGCTGGACAGTTTCGCCATCGCCATGCGCGCCGTTGAATTGGTCGGCACACCGATGCCCGACATGCCCGATTTCACGCAGGCCAGGGGCAACCTGCCCTATCCGGTGCGCGGCCGTCTGTTGCGCGGCTTCGGCGCGTCCGATGCCGCCGGTATCGCCCGCCCCGGCCTGATTCTGGCAACCGAGGCGCGCGCGCTCGTCACTGCGCCCTGGCCGGCCACGGTGCGCTATGCCGGTCCGCTGCTGGATTACGGCAATGTGACTATTCTTGAGCCGCAGGGTGATTACATGTTGATTCTGGCAGGCATGGGAGACCTCTACGTGCGCAGTGGTGATCTTTTATCGGCCGGGGCCCCGGTGGGTTTGATGGGCGGGGATGCGCCCAACCGCGAAGATTTGATCACAGAAAACCTGCAAGCGGCTGGTGGTGAGTTGTCAGAAACGCTTTATATGGAACTAAGAGTGGCCGCAGAGCCCGTGGACCCGACCCCGTGGTTCATATCCGCAGATCAGTGAGGATGAGAAGAATGAAGAAATTTGTCATGGCGGCTGTCGGCGGCATCGCGGCGGGGGTTTTGCTGACCACGCAGGTGGCCGGGCCGCTGATCGCACAGGAAAACGCGCGCAACACCACGGTCTACGAACAGCTGGACCTGTTTGGCGATGTGTTTGAACGCATCCGCAACTATTATGTCGAAGATGTCGATGAGGCCGCCCTGATCGAGGCAGCGATCAACGGTATGCTGACCTCGCTGGATCCGCATTCCTCGTATCTGCCGCCGCGCGATTATGAGGGGATGCAGGTGCAGACCCGGGGCGAGTTTGGCGGGCTTGGCATCGAGGTGACGCAGGAGGAGGGCTTTGTCAAAGTCATCACGCCGATGGATGGCACACCCGCCGCCGAGGCCGGTGTCGAGGCAGGCGATTTCATCACCCAGGTCGACGGCGTGTCGCTGCTTGGCCTGACCTTGAGCGATGCTGTGGAAATGATGCGCGGTGAAATCGGGTCCGAGATCGTGATTACCGTGGTGCGTGAAGGCGAGGATGAACCCTTTGACATCACCATCGTGCGCGATGTCATCCGGCTGACCGCTGTACGTTATCGGCTGGAGGGCAGCACCGCCGTGTTGCGCGTCGCCAGCTTTAGCGAACAGACCTACGCCAATCTGCGCGACGGAATATCGGAAATGATCGACGAGGTCGGTGGCATCGAAAACCTCGACGGCGTCGTTCTGGACCTGCGCAACAATCCCGGCGGGCTGCTGACCCAGGCGATCCGCGTCTCGGACGCGTTCCTGGAACAGGGCGAGATCGTCTCGACCCGGGGCCGCGACCCGGCCGATGGCGAACGCTATAACGCCACCCCCGGCGATCTGATCGAGGGGCTGCCGTTGGTGGTCTTGATCAATGGCGGCTCGGCCTCGGCCTCTGAGATTGTCGCAGGCGCGCTGCAGGATCACCGCCGCGCGGTGATCGTGGGCACCAACAGTTTCGGCAAGGGCTCGGTCCAGTCGGTGATGCCGGTGCAGGGCGATGGCGCGATGCGGCTGACGACGTCGCTCTATTATACGCCGTCGGGCCGGTCCATTCAGGCGCTTGGCGTGGCCCCCGACATCCTGGTCGAACAGCGCGAAGTCGGAGAGATCGAAGGCAATGGCCGCCCGCAGCGCAGCGAAGCCAGCTTGCGCGGGTCGATCTCGAACGCGACCCTGACCGAGGATGAGCGCAACCAGCTGGAAGAAGAGCAAGCCGCCGCAGAGGCCGCCGCAGAGCTGCGCGCGCAGGATTACCAGCTGGCCTATGCCATCGACATCCTGCACGGGCTGAACGCGCTGCGCCCGCAGTAATATGGACAGGCGGCCCTATCGCCCTTGTGTCGGCGTGGTTCTGATCAACCACGCCGATCAGGTTTTCGTCGGCCAGCGCGCCGATATGACCACCCCGGCCTGGCAAATGCCGCAAGGCGGGATCGATAAAGGCGAAGATAGCCGCAAGGCCGCGCTGCGCGAATTGCAGGAGGAAACCGGGATCGGGCCGGAGCATCTCACCGTGCTGTCGGAGACCGAAAACTGGCTTGCCTATGATTTCCCTGCCGGAATCGCCGGTCAGCGATGGGACGGAAAATATCGCGGCCAGGAACAGAAATGGTACCTGATGCGGCTGGAGGCGGCACAGGATGTCATCGACCTGGATTTCAAGGATCGGGAGTTTTCGGCCTGGCGCTGGATGGCCGCGCCCGCCGTATTGCAGGCCATCGTGCCCTTCAAACGCGATATTTACGCCCGCGTGTTAACCGAATTCGGCCTGACCTGAGGTCTCGTGCCGCGCGAGGCCGGTGCCTTTTGCGACCGCTGATTGCGGTACGGTCTGCGGCATCGCCCGGGGGTGTGCCTCAAATCCCGTATCGATGCCGCTCACGCCCGACATCCTTCATCACGCGGACCAGTTCAAAGCTGATCCCGGGCTCCGAGAGGGCATGACCCGCCGCGCGCACGATCTGCAAGCGCCCCGACGGCCAGCCCTGCGACAGATCAAAGGCGGATCGCGGCGGGCAAATCATGTCGTAGCGGCCCTGCACAATGACGCCGGGGATATCGGCGATGCGGGGCAGGTCGCGCAGGATCTGGCCCTCCTCTAGAAACCCCTTATTGCTGAAATAGTGATTTTCCAGCCGGGCAAAGGCACGGGCGTAGTCATGCGGGGCCTCGCCGGCGACGCCATCGCTTTCGACCGAGGCCAGCGCGTTTTCCCACGCCGCCCAGGACCGGGCAAACCGGGTCTCCTGCATCAGATCGCCGGAAAAAAGCCGCCGGTTATAGGCCCCGATCAGGTCGCCATGCTCTGCCTCTGGCACCAGGCTTTTGAACCGCTCCCATTGTTCGGGCCAGAATGACCCGGCCCCGCCGCCATAAAACCAGTCCAACTCGCGCTGCATCGATAAAAACACGCCGCGCAGCGCCAGAAACGCTGCCGCATTGGGATGGCTCTGGGCATAGGTCAATGCCAGCGTCGCCCCCCAGGAGCCGCCGAAGACCGCCCATCGGTCAATCGCCAGCGCGTCGCGGATACGCTCGATATCGGCCACCAGATGCCAGGTGGTATTGTTCTGAATGGCAGCATGAGGCCGCGACCGGCCGCAGCCGCGTTGGTCGAACAGAATCACCCGCCACACGGCCGGGTCGAAATAACGCCGCATGGCCGGGCTGCACCCGCCGCCCGGACCGCCATGCAGGACAACCACCGGCGCGCCCTCGGGGTTGCCGCATTGTTCGACATAGATCTGATGGCCGTCGCCGACATCCAGCATCCGTTGATCGAAGGGGTCAATCGGCGGAAAGAGATAGGCACCTGCGCGCTTTTGGCCTGAGAACTTGTCCATTAGAAAACCTATATAGGGCCTTGCGACGGGCGGCCCTTGCCCGTCACAGTGCCAAGACGCCAAAGGAATGTCCATGAACAGCGCGATCAATACCATCGACGCCGCCGAGATCGCCAAATTCGAGGCCATGGCCGCCGATTGGTGGGACCCCAAAGGCAAGTTTGCGCCGCTGCATATGATGAACCCGGTGCGGCTGGATTACATCACGGCGCAGATCGCCGCCGAATACGGCCGCGATCTGCGCGGGCCGCGCGCGTTCAAGGGGCTGCGCATCCTCGATATCGGCTGCGGCGGCGGGTTGCTGTCGGAACCGATGGCGCGCCTTGGCGCAACCGTGGTCGGGGCCGATGCCGCCGAGGGCAACATCCCCGTGGCGCGGATCCATGCCCAAGGATCGGGCCTCGATATCGACTATCGCCACACCACCGCCGAGGCCCTGGCCGCAGCCGGCGAACAATTCGACGTCGTGTTGAACATGGAAGTGGTCGAACATGTCGCCGATCCGCTGGCGTTCCTCAGCGCCTGCCGCGCGCTTTTGAGACCCGGCGGGCTGATGATCGCCTCGACCCTCAACCGCAATCCGAAAAGCTTTGCCATGGCCATTGTCGGCGCGGAATACGTGATGCGCTGGCTGCCCAAGGGCACGCATGACTGGCAGAAATTCATCACTCCCGATGAACTTTTTGCCCTGATCGAAGAGGCAGGGCTCGATCCAGTTGACCGCAAGGGCTTTGTCTTTAACCCGATCAGCTGGCGCTGGTCAGTGTCGGATCGTGATCTGAGCGTGAATTACGTCACCGCGAGCATCAACCGTTAATCGGCTTCGACAGCCTCGAGCTCGCGGCGCAGTTCGCGGATCACCGGCAGCGCCGATCTGGCGCGATCGGCACCGATTTCACGCACCACGCGCGACAGGATCGGCGCGATGGAATGCAGCGCGGCGTCACGCGCGGACCGGCCCGAGGGGCTGATGGCCACGAATTTGCGCCGCGCATCATCCCAATCCGGGCGGATATGGACGTGACCGGCAAGCTCCAGCTTGGCCAATGTGTTGGTCATCGCCCCGCGCGTGACGTGAAACACCCGCGCCAATTGCGCCGGGCTGCGTTCATCGGAACTGCGCGCCAGATGGTTCAGCACCGAAAAATGGCTCAGCTCCATGCCCTTGGGCAGGGCTTTGGTCAGCCGCGCGCGGGCCAGCTGATCGGCCATAAACATTTCGGAAAAGAGGGCGATCGCCAGCGGATCTTCGGGAGTATTCATTGCACCAGACCATAGGGCCGATCGTGGCAAAGGGAAGGGACACGCCGTCGCGCCTGTGCCACCTCGGCCAGATCGATATCGACGAAATGCAACCCCGGCGCGGTGCCCGCATCCAGCACGACTTCACCCCAGGGGGCCACGACAAGGCTGTGGCCATGGGTCTGGCGCGATTTTCCCTTGCTGGCGGGATGGGTTCCGGTCTGCGCGGGGGCCGCGATGAAACAGCCGGTTTCGATGGCCCGCGCGCGCAGCAGGCTTTGCCAATGCGCGGCCCCCGTAACCGGCGAAAACGCCGCCGGCACGGTAATGATCTGGGCCCCCGCCTGCGCCAGATCGCGGTAGAGATAGGCAAACCGCATGTCATAGCAGATGCTCAGCCCGATCGTCCCAAGCGGTGTTTCGACCACCACGGCCCGGTCACCGGGGCGGTAGCCATCCGATTCGCGATAGGTTTCCTCGGCCGTTACATCGACATCGAACATGTGGATTTTATCATACCAGCCGGCAATCTCGCCCCGATCCGAGATCAGGAACGACCGGTTGGCAAAGCGCCCATCCGCATCGCCTGTTTTCAACGCCAACGACCCGATCAATATCCAGATCCCGTGATCGCGCGCGCCTTGGCAGAGCGCTGCAAGGCTCCGGTCATCGGCCTGCCCCTGCAGCACCGATTGCTGATGGCTGCGGCTGACCGACAGGCAGTTCGTCACCTCGGGCGTCAGCAGCATATCGGCCCCGCCCGCCTTGGCATCAGCCAATGCAGAACGGACGGTTTCAAGGTTCTCGTCGGGCATATCCGACGAGGTCATCTGTAGAATTGCGGCGCGCATGTCAGCCTTGCAGCAGCGGATCCAGTTTACCAGCGCGGTCAAGCGCGGCCATATCGTCATAGCCGCCCAGATGGGTTTCGCCCACGAAAATCTGCGGCACCGTCTGGCGGCCACCCGCACGGGCCAGCATTTCCTGGCGCCGGTCGGGCACGCGCGCCACGTCATATTCGGCAAAGCTGACGCCTTTATCGGTCAGCAGCCTTTTGGCGGCGTGGCAATATCCGCAAAGCGGCGAAGTATAAATTTCAACAGTATTCATTTGTCCAAGTCCCGGATGTCCTGTTCCGAGCCTCAATTAAGCATCCCGGGCCACGCGCGCCAGTGCTATCACGTGAACGTTTTCGGCACCGGCGTCAAAGGCGGCCTGTGTGGCGGCCGCCAACGTGGCCCCCGAGGTCATAACATCATCGACCAGCAGGACCTCGCGCCCGGCCAGGATATACCCCCGTTTGGGGTGCGGTTGGATGGCGCCGCGCAGGTTTTCAAACCGGCCTTCATGCCCCAACCCGTCCTGCGTGCCGGTCGGGCGCACCCGGCGCAACGCATCGGGGGCAAGCGAGCCTTGCGTCTGATTGGCCAGCGCCTGCGCCAGCAAGGCAGATTGATTGAACCGGCGCCGAAACAGCCGCCACCAATGCAGCGGCACGGGCACAATCACCGTGTCGGCGGTGATCAGCGGGGTGGCCACGCGCGCCATCCACGCCCCCGCCGCGCGCGCAATCTCGGCCCGGTCGCCATGTTTCAGCGCCAGCACCAGCTTGCGGCCATTGCCGGCATAGACCAGCACCGCGCGGCCCTTGTCCCAGGGCCGGGCCGTGACCATGCAATCATCGCAGCGCAACCCCTCCTCGGGCGTGGTACCGGGCAGGGGTGTGCCGCAGCTGTCGCAGGCCGCCCCGGTGATAAAGGGCGTATCGGCCCAACAGGCGGCGCAAAGCCCGAAATCGGTATCGACGCCAGCACCGCAACTGATGCATTCGGGCGGAAAAACCGCGTGAACAGCCGTTTGCATTTTCATTCCAGACCCCTAGGTTGCACCCCGATGCAACAAGACACGCGCCCCCCCGCCGACCGGCCCGCTTTGGTGGACCAGACGGCCCGTGCCCATGCCCGCGCCCGCGCGCGGCTGGACCGGGCCGGGTTTCTGCATGACGAGGCGCGCCTTGAGCTTCAGGAAAGACTGCTCGACGTTAACAGGTCGTTTACGAAGCCAGCATTGGTGACGCCTTTTCCGCAATATTGGGGCGATTTTCTACCCGGGGCCAAGGTTATCGAGGATTGCCCCGTGCTGGACCTGACCCCGGCGGCGCATGATCTGGTGATCCACGCCATGGGTCTGCATTGGGCCGAAGACCCCGTGGGCCAACTGGTGCAATGCCGCCGGGCGCTGCGGCCTGACGGGGTGTTGATGGTGGCACTGCTGGGCGGCGAGACCCTGCAGGAGCTGCGCCTGTCGCTCGCCGCCGCGGAAACGCAGGTGATGGGCGGGCTGTCGCCGCGCGTGGCTCCGATGGCCGAAATCCGTGACCTTGGCGGGCTGCTGGCGCGCGCCGGGCTGTCGCTGCCGGTGGCCGATCGGCTGCCGCGCCGGGTGACTTATGCCAGCCTCTTTCACCTGATCCGCGATCTGCGCGACATGGGCGAAACCAACGCCTTGGCCGCGCGCCACCGGATCACACCTCCGCGCGCCCTCTTTCCTGAGGCCGCGGAGATCTACGCCCGCGATCATGTCGGCCCGGATGGTCGCATGACCGCCACGTTCGAGATGATATTTCTGACCGCCTGGGCCCCGCATGACAGCCAGCAAAAACCGCTGCGCCCGGGATCGGCTGCCGCCCGGCTGGCCGAGGCGCTGGACACCACCGAATTTGACGAAACCGCCCGGGCCCGTCCCCCGGCGATGAAGGATGAATAAATGACCGATACGCCGCCCCATGCCCCGGGCGATCACCCGCCCGTCCGATTTGGCAAGATCGGAGTGCTGCTGGCCAATCTGGGTACGCCGGATGACTACAGCTATTGGCCGATGCGCCGTTACCTCAACGAATTTCTGTCGGATCAGCGCGTGATCGACTATCCGAAATGGAAATGGCAGCCGCTCTTGCAGACCATCATCCTGACCAAGCGGCCCTTTACCTCGGGTGCCGCCTATAAATCGATCTGGAATCACGAAAAGGGCGAAAGCCCGCTGATGACGATCACCCGCGACCAGACGGCAAAGATGGCCGCGGTGATGCAGGCCCGCCACGGCGACCGCGTGATGGTCGATTTCTGCATGCGCTATGGCAATCCGTCGACAGTGTCCAAGCTCCGCGCCATGGTGGCGGCCGGCTGCGACCGGATCCTTTTCGCGCCGCTCTATCCGCAATATGCCGGGGCCACCACGGCCACCGCGAATGACCAGTTCTTTCGCGCCTTGATGGATGAGGCCTGGCAACCCGCCGCGCGCACCCTGCCCGCCTATTTCGACCACCCGGCCTATATCGACGCGCTGGCGGGCTCGGTCACCCGCGCCTATGCGGGCATGGAAACAACACCCGATCTGCTGGTCGCCTCCTATCACGGCATGCCGCAACGCTACCTGATGCAGGGCGATCCCTATCATTGCCAATGCCAGAAACTGACCCGCCTGCTGCGCGAAAGCTTGGGCTGGGAGGCCGACCGGATCGTGACCACGTTCCAGTCAAAATTCGGCCCCGAGGAATGGCTGAAACCCTATACCGTCGAAGAGGTGGCGCGGCTGGCCAAAGCCGGAAAGAAACGCATCGCCATCATCGCGCCCGCGTTTTCGGCCGATTGCATCGAAACGCTGGAGGAGATCAACGAGGAGATCCGCGATGCCTTTATCGAGGCGGGCGGCGAGGCGTTCACCTATATCCCCTGCCTCAATGATGACGACGCCCATATCGCCGCGCTGGCGCAGGTGATCGACGAAAATCTGGCTGGATGGGTCTAGGGTCCTGACTCTAGGCCGCGACCGGGCGGCCCTGAAACAGTTTTTCCCCGACACGCACGACCATGTGCCCATTTTCGAGCGTCCGCACGAATGTGCCCTGAACAGACACGCATGATCCCAAAAGGATGGTCTTGAGCATCTAGAAATCCCCCGAATTCTGCTGCTTGTTAACCTTTTGCCCCGTTCTTCGGAAAATGTCCAATAAAACGGTTACGTCGGGTGGCCTGCCCGGCAAATGTTACAGCCAGTCGCGCAGGATCGGGATCAGCGGCAGATCGGCAGGCGGCATCGGATAATCGCGCAGCCGGGCCGGGCGCACCCAGGCCAG
>Ga0316207_10001599_pt1 | contig 26903 bp, 24 predicted proteins | sample 6weekpyrite_MG_FD_204943 | JGI IMG/M metagenome (GOLD analysis project Ga0316207, IMG submission 204943) | Microbial mat bacterial communities from mineral coupon in-situ incubated in ocean water Damariscotta River, Maine, United States -... | ecosystem: Environmental > Aquatic > Marine >... | reverse complement strand
GCAATCAGTCCGCCAACAATACTGGCCGCCATGTTGCCACCGCCGATAAATCCGATTGAGTAATCTTTCATGGTTTCAAGATACCTTAAATTAATCCCGTGAGCCAAAAATTGCGGTACCAATCCTGACCAGGGTACTGCCCTCGAGTATGGCAGCCTCCAGGTCATTGCTCATTCCCATCGACAGGGTATCCAGTTCATAGCCCTGCTTGATGAGGGATTGATAGAGTTTATTCAGTGCAGAAAATGCCTCGCGTTGCGCCGCCACATTTTCAGTTGCCGCGGGTATCGCCATCAAGCCACGCAATTGCAGACCAGGAAGTTCTACCACCCTGGCCGCCAGTGCTTCAACTTCGTCTGGGGGCATCCCTGATTTACTGCTTTCAGCACTGATGTTGACCTGTAGGCATACCTGCAAGGGCGGTAGCGTACCAGGTCGTTGTTCACTGAGGCGACGGGCAATTTTTTCTCTTTCCAGTGTGTGTACCCAGTCAAAATTATTGGCGATGTCACGGGTCTTATTTGATTGAATAGCACCGATAAAATGCCATTCGACTGGGGCTTCTGCATCAGCCAGTGCCGCAATTTTAGGTAATGCATCCTGCAGGTAGTTCTCGCCAAATGCATGTTGCCCGGCTGCCATGGCATGCTGGATGTCTTCAATTGGACGTGTTTTACTGATCGCGAGTAAATGGACCGTAGCCGGATCACGGCCAGCGGCCAGGGCGGCATTACTGATTCGATGCTGTACTCGGTCTAATTGTTGTGAAATACGACTCATGTCAAAGTATTCAGGTACGCTATACTGGAAATGTAGGGTCTGAATCATCGATTCAAAGGCCTTATTATACGTTGAATAATAATGACTGTTAGTCTTGATTGAACCCTTGGGAGGAAAGCATGGATATTGCGGAACTACTCGCTTTCGGTGTTAAAAATAACGCGTCTGATTTACATTTGTCTGCGGGCCTGCCGCCGATGATTCGTGTCGATGGTGATATTCGCCGCATTAACCTTCCTGCACTTGATCATAAACAGGTGCATAGCCTGATTTACGACATCATGAACGACAAGCAGCGCAAGGACTATGAAGAGTTTTACGAGACCGATTTTTCCTTCGAAATTCCCGGCCTGGCGCGCTTTCGTGTTAATGCCTTCAATCACAACCGCGGTGCTGGATCAGTTTTCCGTACCATTCCTTCACGCATCCTGACACTCGAAGAACTTAAATGCCCGGCTGTTTTTAAGGAAATTTCTGATGTGCCGCGCGGTATCGTGCTGGTTACAGGACCGACCGGTTCAGGTAAATCAACGACCCTTGCAGCAATGCTGGATTACAAGAATGACAATGAATTTGGTCATATCCTGACCGTTGAGGATCCGATCGAATTTGTCCATGAGAGTAAGAAGTGTCTCGTCAACCAGCGCGAGGTACACCGCGATACACTCGGATTTAACGAAGCGCTACGTAGTGCATTGCGCGAAGACCCCGATATTATCCTGGTGGGTGAAATGCGTGACCTGGAAACTATCCGCCTGGCGCTGTCGGCAGCGGAAACCGGTCATCTCGTGTTTGGTACCTTGCATACGAGTTCGGCTGCAAAAACCATTGACCGTATTATTGATGTGTTCCCGGCTGCAGAAAAAGATATGGTTCGCTCAATGTTGTCCGAGTCGCTGCGCGCGGTTATCGCACAGACCTTGTTGAAGAAGATTGGTGGTGGCCGTATTGCGGCGCATGAAATCATGATTGGTACACCTGCAATTCGAAACCTGATCCGTGAAAACAAGGTGGCGCAGATGTACTCAGCGATCCAGACAGGGCAGGGGATTGGTATGCAGACCCTTGACCAATGTCTGAAAGAGCTGGTTGCCCAGGGCCTGATAACCGTACAAGATGCTCGTGCACGTGCGGCCAATAAAGATCAGTTTACGACTTAACTGATAGACAATATGACCAGGTAAAGAGGAAAAGCAGATGGATTTTGAGTCATTATTGAAACTGATGGTGCAAAAGAATGCATCTGACCTGTTTGTTACTGCCGGGATGGCTCCGTCATTGAAGATCAACGGCAAGATTACACCGGTGACGAAAAGTACTTTAACGCCTGGCCAGGCGCGTGACACCGTCCTCGGGATCATGACGGAGGATCAGAAAGAAGAATTTACCCATCATAATGAGTGTAACTTCGCGATATCTGCATCCGGTATCGGGCGTTTCCGCGTCAGTGCCTTCATTCAGCGTAACCATGCTGGCATGGTGCTACGTAAGATCGAGACCCAGATCCCAACCCTTGAAGATTTGCACCTCCCCGCAATTATTAAAAACCTTTCAATGACCAAGCGAGGCCTGGTCATGTTTGTGGGTGGAACCGGTACAGGTAAGTCGACATCACTGGCTGCGATGATTGGCTACCGAAACAAGAACAGTACGGGCCATATCATCAGTATCGAAGACCCGATTGAGTATATCCATCATCATGATGGTTGTATTATTACCCAGCGAGAAGTTGGCCTCGATACAGATTCGTTTGAAATTGCCCTCAAGAACACACTGCGACAAGCGCCTGACGTTATCCTTATCGGTGAAATTCGTACCCGGGAAACGATGGAGCATGCCATCACCTTTGCTGAAACGGGTCACCTGTGCCTGGCGACACTGCATGCGAACAATGCCAACCAGGCACTGGATAGGATTATTAACTTCTTCCCAGAGGATCGGCGTGATCAGCTGTTAATGGACTTGTCTCTGAACCTGAAAGGGATTATTGCCCAGCAATTGATCCCGACGCCTGATGGCAAAGGACGCAGGGCAGCGATCGAGGTTCTCATCAATACACCACTTGCTGCAGATATTATACGTAAGGGTGCCATCCATGAACTTAAAGAACTGATGCGTAAGTCTAATCAGCAAGGCATGAAGACTTTCGACCAGGCTTTGTATGTCCTGTATAACGCAGGTGAAATCACTTATGAAGATGCGATCCATGCAGCCGATTCTGCGAACGAATTGCGACTGATGATTAAACTCGGTGATAAAGATGCGGTGGGTAAGATGGATACGGCGGTAGATACCATGTCGCTGGTAGATGATAACCCGACCGGTATTAACCTGCGTTAGGCTCTTGCATTGATGATTTATGAATGATGAATGCAGAAGAATTCATCATGGATTTTATCTTCGAGTCGTCGTCGATTCACTTTTTTTACCACAAAGTTCACTCAGGACACGAGGTAATCCCCTAAAAACCTTTGTTTGACGTTGTGTCCTTGGTGGTAAGAAAACGCGCCTGCGACTTTACAAGAATAGAATTTCTCGCGAATGCATCAGGCATTCATCAACTCGGAAAGACGCTACTCGCCTCGAATACCGGACCGTCTACACAGACGCGCTGCATTGCCGGGCCGTTGTCTGTTTCTACTTGCACAACACAGCCAGCACATCCGCCCACCGCACAGGCCATGAATTCTTCCAGTGAGACCTGGCAAGGCAGATCATAGTCAGCTGCGAGTTTGGCAACGGCTTCGAGCATGGGGTGTGGTCCGCAGGAGAAGATTTCAACTTCGTGACGTGCTGTTGCATCGAGACTGTCTAACCAGTGGCGAGCAAGGTCTGTAACGAATCCCTCGAAGCAACCAGGATAGCCTTGTTGGCTGGCGAGTCGACAGGCGATACCCCAGTCTTCCAGCAATGGCATTGTGCCGGTGACTTCTGCAGGTAAGCCATTAATGATGTGTTGTGACGGCTGGGCATTGAAGGGAAAAGGTACTTCGGAACCGAGAATCACAAAGGGTTTTACATCGGTCTGCTGGCGTAAGTGATCGGCGATGAAAATCATTGGCGGCATGCCTACACCTCCCCCAATCAGTAGCGGTCGTTTGCGCTGCGGGTTCAGGCTGAAGGGTTTGCCAATTGGCCCCATCATACTGAGTACTTCACCGACCTTACGTTCACCGAGGGCGCGTGTCCCTTCACCGAGTGCCTTGTAGAGAAGTTGAACTTCACCCTTATCAGGATCGGTGCGCATAATCGATATCGGGCGCCGCATGGGCAGGCGTTCGGCGCAGCGTATATGCACAAAACTACCCGGCAATGCCTCGGCCGCTGTTTTCGGTGCATGCAAGCGCATGATGAACTGGTCGCCAGCGAAGGCGTCGTGGCTGAGGATCGTAGCGTCCTCAACATGGATCGTATTGCGATGTGTGTCAGTCATGTTGATTCGTAAAGGTGATACGGCCATCTACCAGGGTGTGGGTGGCACGGCCATGCATTTCCCAGCCCATAAACGGTGTATTGTGGCCATTACTTTGTAGTGTGTCAGTACTGACAAACCAGCTTTCGGCCGGGTTGAAAATACAGACGTCAGCGTTACTGCCGACAGCCAGGTGGCCAGCATCCAGGCCAAGGATCGACGCCGGTTTATGTGTGACGGTTTCAACCGCTTCGGAGAGGCTGATGAGTCGCTCATCGGCAAGACGCAGGATCAGTGGTAACAAGGTGTCCAGCCCAGATAGACCCGGTGCGGTATCCGGGAAGGGTGCCTGTTTGGCATCGGGTTCGTGTGGCTGATGGTCGGAACAAATCGCGTCAATCATGCCGTTGCGAATACAGTCGCGCAGGCCGTCACGGTCTTGCTCGCTGCGTAAAGGCGGTAACAGGTGGCAAGCACTGTCAAAGTTGCGAATATCGACATCGGTCAGGTAGAGGTGGTGTACTGCAACGTCAGCAGTCACCCTCAGACCATCATGACGCGCGCGCGCAATCATGTGTGCAGCACGTGCGGTAGATAGCTGGCTGAAATGTGCGCGTACACCTGTTTTTTCTATAAGTTCGAGTGTGCGGGCAACAGCCACAGTTTCTGCGGCCTCGGGTATACCGGGTAGCCCCATGCGGGTCGCAAGCGGGCCCTCGTGGACACAACCATTGTTACTCAGGTCAGGGTCATCCGGGCGGATAAATACGGTCAGGTCTTGCGTGGCGGCATATTCAAATGCACGGCTCAGTACCAGGGTGTTTTTGACGGGCTGATTGGCATTACTCATCCCCACCACACCGGCATCTTTCATGTTGTGCATGGCGGTGATGGTTTCACCTTCGAGGCCCCGCGTCAGTGCGCCAAGTGTGAGCAGGCGTGAGCAGTGTGTTTCACGTGCCTTGTGATGAATAAGTTCGACTACCGCAGTTGAATCAATCACCGGGTTTGTATCGGGGGGGCAAACCAAAGTTGTAATCCCGGCACTTGAGGCAGCACGAGTTTCACTGGCAATAGTGGCCTTGTCAGACTGGCCGGGCTCTCGTGTTCGGGCAGACAAGTCCACCAGGCCGGGGCAAACAACCTGGTTGGCGGCATCAATGACCTGGTCAGCAGTAAATCCATCCGGTGCATTGCCTACGGCAACGACCTTACCATCGGCAAGCCAGAGGTCACTGTCTGCATCAACGCCGTTGGCGGGGTCAACGAGGTGGCCAGCCTTGATGTGAGTGCGTAACCGCGTCATGTCGCACCGCCTTCGCCACGACTATGCATGGCCATGGCCATCGCGGCCATACGCACGGAGATACCGTTACTGACCTGTTCAAGGATCACTGAGTGTGGACCATCGGCAACGGCCGAATCCATTTCCACACCGCGGTTGATGGGACCCGGATGCATGATGATTGCGTCAGGCTTTGCCAACGCAAGACGGGCTTCGGTCATGCCATAGAGGCGGAAATATTCACCCTGGCTCGGTATAAATGCACCGTTCATGCGTTCGCGCTGCAGTCGCAGCATGATAATGACATCGACGTCTTTGATACCTTGTTCGAGATCCTGGTAAACCTGTACACCCATTTGCTCAATGCCTGTCGGCAGCAGGGTTTGTGGCGCAATGACACGTAACTCACCGACACCCAGTGTATTCAGAGCATGGATTTGAGAACGGGCAACGCGAGAATGCATCAGGTCACCGACGATGGCCACGCGCAGTGATGGAAAGTCCGGTTTGTGCTTGCGAATGGTGTACATGTCGAGCATGGCCTGGGTCGGGTGCTCATGACTGCCATCGCCGGCGTTAATCACGCTGACGTGAGGGGCAACGTTATTGGCAATAAAGTGTGCGGCCCCGGAACTGCCATGCCGGACTACGAACATGTCGACGTGCATGGCTTCGAGGTTACGCAACATATCCAGCAGAGTTTCACCTTTACTGGAGCTGGAGGCGCTGATATTGATATTCAGGACATCGGCAGAAAGACGTTTGGCGGCCAGCTCAAAGGTTGTGCGGGTTCGTGTGCTGGGTTCAAAAAACAGGTTAGCAATCGTATGGCCCTTGAGGATGTCGACCTTTTTCTCGCGCTGGTCATGGGCAGTGGCAAATGAATCCGCTGTATCAAGAATTTCTTGTAGAACGGTCTTGGGCAGACCTTCTATGGCGATGAAATGACGGAGCTTACCGTTGGGATCCAACTGGATATTACCCGGTTTGATTCTGACCGGTGGTTGGGACGGGACTTGCGTTTCGGTTGACATCAGCGGCAATTATGGCAGCTAGATGGATTTTTGTCTGCAAATTTTTTAGTGAAATTAAGCTTGCTGCTCAAGCCAGGATTGCAAAATCAGGCGTGCGGCTTCCTTGTCGATGGCCGCCTTGTCACGGCTACTGCCTAGATACTGTTCGGCTTCCATCGAGCTGAGCCGTTCTTCAGCTTCGTAAACAGGTAACTGGAAGCGGCCGTTAAGCTGTCGGCCAAATTTGCGGGCTGCAGTGGTCATTGCTTGTTCGCTGCCATCCATATGCACCGGGATGCCGACCACCAGTGCATCGGGTTGCCATTCTATTATGAGTTGGTTAATGCCTTCCCAGTCGGGTTTCTGGTTACGACTGGTCAACGTGGTCAGGGCAGTGGCGGTACCTGATACCGACTGCCCCACAGCGATACCTGTACGTACCTTGCCATAGTCAAACCCCAGCACGGTCTGCGGGGCATCGGGGGAAGCGTTTTTCGACATCAGGCGTGGCCGCAGTTATCTGACAGGGTATTGATATCAATGCCGAGCGAGGCGGCCGCAGCGGCCCAACGCTTTTCGGTCGGCGTGTCAAAGATAATGGCGGTTTCAGCCGGGCAGGTCAGCCAGGTGTTATCAACAAGCTCCTGTTCGAGTTGGCCAGCGGCCCAACCGGCATAACCGAGCGCAACAAGCGATCGTCCGGGGCCTTTGCCATCATTGATTGCTTGCAGGATATCCCTGGAGGTCGTAATCCCGACCGAATCGGTAATTTCCAGCATTGAGTCCCAGTGGCCAAGCGGTTCGTGCAGGACAAAGCCGCGTTCTGGCTGCACCGGGCCACCGAGGTATACGGGGGTGAAATTCATATCATTATCGGAAATTTCGATACTCATATGAGTCAGCACTTCGCTCAATGCAATATCCAGTGGCTGGTTGATGACCAGTCCCATGGCACCCTGATCATTATGTTCACAGATATAGGTCACGCTATGGAAAAAATTGGGGTCTTCCAACGCCGGCATCGCGATGAGAAAGTGATTATTCAAATACGTTGAAGTGACCATATTGCAAGTATTGGTCACAGATCCAGAACTGGCAAGTTTAATAGCAAAGCCATAAAAATTGTGTAATTTTTATCGATGGCTAACGCGTAGACAAGCGGTTGCCGTCCTGGAAAATCCAGGTGCGGGTGATATGTAAAAGATCAGTTTCAGCCCTGATATTGTCAGGGAAAGGGGCATAGGGGGCGGCAAGCCGGACAATGCGGCGTGCAGAATCATCGAGTAGCTTGTTTCCGGATGAACGGTCAACCTCAATCGCCTTGACCGTGCCATTCGGGCGCAACACCACCGTCATCATCAGGTTGCCGGACAGGTTACGGCGTCGCGCTTCTTCCGGGTAGTTTATTCGTCCAATGCGCTCGACCTTGTTGCGCCAGGCATCCATGTAGGCGGCGTATTTGTTCTCACGGGTACTGGCGGTAATGAATTTACTGCGTTGTTTGCTGTTATTACTGATACGGGCCGCCTCAAGCTCGGCGCTGGCACTGGCAATCTGCATGGCATTGGCAATCAAGGTGCTTGCACGGGGTGTTGTACGTGTCTCCAGCGGCGCCTGCTTGGCAGATGGTGTTGTGATTGCGCTATCGGTGCTCGTCAAAAGTTCGCGCTGGCGTGGCTGTTGAGTGCGTTGCTGTGGTGGCGTGGGCACGGTGTTATTCGGCGCGGTACCGGATGTTTTATGCGGCGTTTTAATGGCTTCACTGCGCCGTGCAGCAGGTCGTTTTGACTCTGAGGTGTTGCCACTGCCTTTTTGTGTCGCCTGTGCAAGGTATTGTGCCTCTTCGTCTGGCGGTGTTTCACTGCGTGACTGGACCAGGGTGATCTCCATGGTTTGCACCGGGTTACTGGGAGTGAGCAGATCGTGACCAAAGGTAATGCCTAAAATGATAATGGCATGGAAGGCAATTGCCAGGAACAGGGTCAGGCCAAGCCTGTCCACGGGCGTGATGCGTGGGGTAGGGAGTGGCTGTGATGTCAGGGTCGCCTGGTTCATTGGCTTGTAAGCGTATCGACGCGCTGCATGATCTTGAGCAGCAGTATACCGCCGAGCGTGCCGGAAATCAGTGCTGCGGTCAGCAAAACAGGCAAAAGCGTGAATAGCGACGGGTGGGGAATAAATAAAGCCCAGGCGGTCATAAACTGCGCCAGTAGATGTGCCTGTGCCGCGAGAATAGCGAGACCCATCGCGCCTAGTGGCCTGCCGGGTAGTCGGTAGGTAATGGCAAGTATCAGCAGGCTCGCCAACGCACCTGCCAGGCTCATGACGAAGGTCGGTGAGAGGAAGGTCCCCAGTAACAGGCTGGCGCCGATGACGCGCAGCAGGCTGACACTGGCAGCCATTGCCCAGCCATGGCGCAATAGTACGTATAGCGTGATCAGGTTTGCCAGCCCCGGTTTTATGCCGGGTACGGGGCTGGGGATGATGCTTTCCAGTATATGAATCGAAATCGCCAGGGCAGCGAAACCGGCAACCAGGTGGTCTTTACGTGTTGTCTGTATGAGCAGGGTTTCGCGTTGCATCTTTAAAAGTTTATTGCATCATAGCTTCGAGCAGAATCGTTCCGGGCAAGCTGAACACTGACACGGTTTGGCAGGCAGGCGGCAATATCGCCACTATGCTGGTGCCAACCGCTTTGAATGCAGAGTTTGTTGGTACATGGGGATTTAGTAAAACGCAGTTGCCGGTTTTTGACTTCAAGGATGCTGATGCCCAGCGCACCTGCGATTGAGATGGTCGTTTCCTGGTGAAGATCAATTATCTGGGTGTGGGATTGATGATCCCTGATGATGGCTAATTGAGCCGTGTCATGACTCCAGAAGTGCAAATACGACATTCCGACCAGGCTGGCGGAGACGATAAAGACCAGTTTGTCTGCAAGTTTGATGCGATAGGGCTTGTCCATATCGGTAACTATAACGGCTTACTGAGGATAACTTCCGGTTCTGACTGGTTAAAATCGATCCGTTTGGCCATCGCGGGGTTCATGTGCACCTTACCTGTTTTATCGATGAGCATGACATATTTGATACCCATTGAGGCAGCAATCCTGTGCCATTGATCTGGACCGGCAATAAACAGGGCCGTGGCGGCCGCATCAGCCGTGGCGGCATCGCTGTGTAGAACGGTGACAGAACGTGTCTGGTCCGCAGGGTAACCGGTACGAGGATCGATAATATGGTGGTAACGTTGACCGTCTGATGTGAAATAACGTTCGTAGTCACCAGAGGTAAAGACACTTTCATCACCGCTGATTTCTATCGATGCAAATACGCCGTCGCCACGTGGGTCACGGATCCCGATTCGCCACGGGCGATTACCCCGTTTGCCGATGGCTCGCAGATCTCCGCCTGCATTGATGATCGCATTTTCGATGCCAAACTCTCGCAGGTGCTCAATCGTCGTATCCACGGCAACGCCTTTCGCGAAGCCGCCAAAATCAAGATGCAGGTTGGCATTTTTGCCATACATGGTCATGTTATTGAACTGGATATCCCGCATTTGCGGGAGGTCGGCGAGGAACGCTGCAATTGTATCTTCATCAGGTGGAGAGAAAATTTCCTCGTGGTCATCTTGATGAAAGCCCCACAATTTTACTAAGCCACCAATGGCCGGGTTAAACAGGCCATTACTTTGTTCGGATAGTTTTGTTGATCCCTCGATCAGGGGCATGATCATGGGGGGAAGAGTAAAGGGGGCACCGGTTTTCAGCAGGCTATTCAGGCGAGCGAGGGCGTTGCGTTGCCACGGGTGCCAGGTGTTATGCATATAGTTGAAGTCATCAAGGATCGCGGCATAAGCCGCGTCTGTAGTGGCTTCTTCCTCACCAATGATGGTGACTTCCACCAGTGTTCCCATGGTGAACACGGTTTCATTGAATTCACGGGGTGGCTTGGAGCAGCCCATAACCGTAACAAGTAGGGCAAAAATAACGGTTAACAGGCAGTATCGTGAGTACTTAAGGATGTTCATGGGAGTTTTCTCTCAATAACATCCATAAGTTGGCCGCTGATATTCAAGCCAAATTGTTTGTCGAGTTCCCGGATACAGGTGGGGCTGGTGCTGTTTATCTCGGTCAGGTAGTCACCAATCACATCAATACCAACAAATACGAGCCCCATTTCCTTCAGTACCGGGCCGACCTGGGCACAAATTTCATGATCGCGGTCACTGAGAGGCAGGCCTTCACCACGCCCCCCTGCCGCAAGGTTGCCACGTGTTTCACCCGGTGCCGGGATGCGAGCCAGGGCGTAAGGCACCGGTTCGCCATCGATAAGCAGTATGCGTTTGTCGCCGGCACTGATATCAGGGATAAAGCGTTGCGCCATGATGTATTGGCTACCATGTTGGGTAAGTGTTTCGATAATGACGCTGATATTGGGGTCGTCCTGGCGTACGCGGAAGATCGAAGCGCCACCCATTTCTCCGAGTGGTTTAAGAATAATGTCGCCATGTTCAGCAAGAAACTCGCGTAGGCTGTCAGCGCGCCGTGTGACGCGCGAGGGGGCTACGCAGTCGTCGAAATGGGCGGCAAACAGTTTCTCATTGGCATTTCGTATGCTGGCCGGTGAATTGACCACCAGTGTGCCTTTTTTCTCTGCACTTTCAAGTAGATAGGTGGCATAGATGTACTCGGTATCGAACGGTGGATCTTTGCGCATGAGGATAACGTCGAGAGCATTGAGTGGCTGGGTAATGGCCTCGCCGAGCTCGAACCACTTACCGGGATCTTGCATGACCTGGATAGGACACATACGCGCCATGGGCTGGCTGCCATGAAGTTCAAGATCTGCCATTTCCATGTAATAGACGTCATAGTCACGCCGTTGTGCTTCGAGCAACATGGCGAAACTGCTGTCCTTGACGGTATTGATGGATCCAATCGGATCCATGACGATTCCTAGTTTTATGGGCATTTCGACTGATCTGTCCAGCTGATATTGTTATCCCGCCATCCTAGCGTATTGACGGTCATTTGGCACTGTCTTGCATGTTTAGCTAGACGTGGTGCGATTATGCGTCTTTAATTAGGTTTACCTTTGGAAGGATTTTCTGTTTTGCTATCAAGCTTGGTAGTCGGGGATAGGGGAGATAAAGCAGTAAATCCAAATAGAATTGACTAGGGAAACCATATTATTAGCAATAACTTATGGATACCTTCTAGATTTTGTGTTAATAATTTATATTGGACAATCTGCCCTTGAAGACAAGTAGGGCTGTAAGTGTTTGACGCAACAAGGAGCTTGAGGAACGCGTGGCTAGCGACAAAAAGAATAACGGTGATTTTGCCGGTCTGAACGTGATGGTCATCGATGACAGTAAAACGATCCGCCGTACAGCTGAAACACTGTTGAAAAAGGCAGGATGTGATGTTGTCACGGCCATTGATGGCTTTGAGGCGTTGGCAAAGATTGCCGATCACCATCCGGATATAATTTTCGTTGATATCATGATGCCACGTCTTGATGGCTATCAAACGTGCGCGCTTATCAAGAATAATGATAATTTTAGTGCTACACCGGTCATTATGTTGTCGAGTAAAGATGGCTTGTTTGACAAGGCCCGTGGCAGGATAGTTGGTTCCGAGCAATATTTAACGAAACCGTTTACCAAAGATGAATTATTGGGTGCGATTACCAAGCATGTCGTAGAACATCGCGCCTGATAGATTTTTTAAGCATGGCTTGCTGCAAGTAGAAACTGGAGCAAGGTAAATGCAGCCTCAATATATGTTAAGGAGATTGAAGGAATGGCACGCATACTGATTGTGGATGACTCACCGACCGAGATCCACGTTCTCAAAACAATGCTTGAGAAGCATGGCTTTGAAACCGTATCCGCTGAAAGTGGAGAGGAAGGCGTTGTCAAAGCCGCTGAAGAAAAGCCAGATATGGTGTTGATGGATATTGTCATGCCAGGCATGAATGGTTTTCAGGCTACCCGCAAGATTTCTTCAACAGAAGAGACCAAGGATATACCAATCATCATTGTCACAACCAAGGATCAGGAAACTGACCGGGTTTGGGGATTGAGGCAGGGCGCAAAGGATTACCTGACAAAACCTGTTGATGAAAACTTGTTAATAGAAAAAATAGCTGCGCTGTTAGGCGAGTGACTGAGAACAGCGGAGAATAAAAACAAGCATGGCCGCGTCAGCAAAAAAAATCGACCCACTTGAATTACTGCGAACTCTGGAGAAGCGTAGTCTTGATACGTCTACCGGTTTACCGCAGCAGGAAGAAATCAAGGGTACATCGCTGGTCATTGGTTTCCGGATAGGAAATATGCAGATGGTCACTCCTGTTGACGAAGTCACAGAGTTGCTGACTTACCCGTCATTATCCCGGGTGCCCGGTACCAAGACCTGGGTCAGAGGTATGGCGAATGTCCGCGGTAATCTACTGCCAATTATGGATTTACAAGATTACCTGACACGTAAGCGGACTGAACTGGGCATACGCAGCAGGGTGCTGGTAATCAACCATGAGGGCGTCCTGGCGGGTTTGCTTGTTGATGAAGTGCTTGGCCTGAAACATTTCCAGGAAGAAGAATTTTCGCATAAGTACTCTGGTGCAGATGAGTTTATAAAAAGTTACATGAACGGCGTTTATCATAAAGATGACGAAGAATGGGGGGTTTTCAGTATGCATACACTTGCAAAAAGCCCGCTGTTTTTACAGGTTGCCGTGTAAGAAAAATAACTGTGAGTTACCTCAGGCAGGTAATTGTTTTAACACAGTGTTTGGGAGTCTAGGAGAATAGGACATGAAGAAAGTCACGACCGCGATCGATTTTAATAACCTCAGTACGCAGGACATCATCAAGATTATGGGTGCTGCAGCTGTTATCTGTGTGTTATTGGCATTTATCTTCTTTGGTTATAATGCAAACAAGGCGGCTTATGATACGCGTTACCTTGGTTATGCCGGTGAACAACGCGTGCTGTCGCAGACGATGTCGCGCTTTGCGGTCGCCGCATCACAAGGTGATGAGACCTCATTTGAACGACTCAAGAAGGTCCGTGACCAGCTGGAATCAAGTTTCAATACATTACGTGACGGTGATCTTGAGACGGGTTTTGACCCTTCACCTGAAGAAGTTGCGAATGAATTGACGGTCGTCGGGGCAACCTGGGGAGCGTATCGTGACAATGTCGACGCGATTCTCGCCGGTAAAGAGTCTGTCCTGTCACTCGGCCAGTCTGTCCAGGCAATTTCTGACAATATTCCTACTCTGCTTGCACTGTCTGATGAAGTGGTCGGTATCCTGATCGAAACCGGCGCAGATCCACAACAGATTTATATTGCCAGTCGTCAGCTCATGTTGACTCAGCGTATTGCCAATAACGTTACCAAGGTGATCCAGGGTGGTCAGGGTGCGGCAACGGCGGCTGACCGTTTTGGTCGTGATACTGCACTGTTTGGACGTGTTTATCGAGGCATGTTAAACGGCGATCGTCGTACAAAACGAATTGAAGATGAAGATGCACGTGACAAGCTGGCAGAAGTGGGTGAAGTCCTTAAAGTCATTAACGAGTTGGTTGGCCAGGTTCTGGAAGCCTCTCCTGAATTGTTCCTGGTGCAAGATGCTTCTGATCAAGCTTCCCTGAAAGCCGGGGTTTTGCTGACTAACCTTTCAGCCCTGATTGACGCTTATAACGATTACATTGCTGCCCGTATTGCGTTGATACTGGGTGGTTTCTTTGGTCTTGTTACGCTAGTACTGTTGGGATTAATTGGTTACCTGATTACCAACGATGCGAAGAAACGCCAGGCGACTGCTGAACAGCAGACCCAACGAAACCAGGACGCGATTATGCGACTGCTTAACGAAATGGGTGACCTCGCTGATGGTGACTTGACGGTTGAGGCGACGGTGAGCGAAGACGTGACCGGCGCGATTGCGGACTCGATTAACTTTACCACTGACGCGTTGCGCACCCTTGTTACGTCGATTAACGAAGCGTCTGTGCAAGTGTCTTCGGCATCACAAGAAACACAGGCCACGGCGATGCACCTTGCCGAGGCCTCCGATCACCAGGCGCAACAGATTACCGGGGCCAGTACCGCGATTAATGAGATGGCGGTGTCCATTGAAGAAGTTTCAACAAATGCTGGCGAGTCAGCCGACGTGGCACGCCGCTCGGTGCAAACAGCGCGTACTGGTTCAGAAACAGTGCAAGATACCATTAAGGGTATGGACACGATTCGTGAACAGATCCAGGAAACATCAAAACGTATTAAACGTCTTGGTGAGAGTTCACAGGAAATTGGTGACATCGTGGAGCTCATTAACGATATTGCTGACCAGACCAACATCCTTGCCTTGAATGCTGCTATCCAGGCGGCGATGGCCGGTGAACAGGGTCGTGGTTTCGCGGTGGTTGCCGATGAAGTTCAGCGTCTTGCTGAACGTTCTTCACATGCGACAAAACAGATTGAAGCACTGGTTAAGACCATTCAGACCGATACTAACGAAGCAGTTATCTCGATGGAGCAAAGTACTGCCAACGTGGTTTCAGGGGCGAAACTCGCCGAGGATGCGGGTCAGGCACTTGACGAGATTGAGGGCGTTTCAAACCAGCTTGCTGACCTGATTAACAACATTTCGGAAACAGCACACCAACAGGCCGGTGCAGCCAGTAATATTTCTGAAACCATGAACGTTATTCAGGAAATTACTACCCAAACATCAGCCGGTACCAATGAGACAGCAACATCGATTGGTAACCTGGCTGAACTTGCCAACGAATTGCGTAAATCTGTCTCCGGCTTCAAGTTGCCGGAATAAGATCGCTTCGTCGTTGTTACAGATAGAGGTCCGATAGCATGGCAAACGCAGCGTGGTCAGGTATTGACCCGATACCCGTAATGGAAGATGCGTGTTACCGGCAGTGGAAGACACTGTTGGAAGAGCGTACGGGTATGGTATTGCCAGATGAGCGGCGTTCTTTTCTTGCCACAAGCCTCGGTATTCGTATGCGCGAGGTGGGCTTCAGCGATTACGATGAATATTACAAATATATTCTAGATGGCAGGGAAGGGATTGTTGAATGGGCGACACTCGTTGATCGTCTGACTGTTCATGAGACGCGTTTTTTCCGTCACATGAGCTCAGTGGAAATGATTCGTGACCTGTTACTGCCGGAAATGATGGGACAGGAGAGTCCACCAAAGACGGTTAATATTTGGAGTGTGGGTTGCTCTACGGGTGAGGAGCCTTACACCCTGGCGATGGTGCTGGATCATTTTTGCGAAACGGATAACGAAGATTATTTTTTTGGGATCACCGCATCTGACATCAGTATGGCGTCTCTGGCGACAGGTCGTAAAGGCGTTTATCACAGTCGCAAGCTCAGGGATGTTGATGCCATATTACAAAGAAAGTATTTCAATCGTATTGATGATACACACTTTGAAGTGATGCCAGATCTGCGTAAACGGGTGTGCTTTTCACAGCTGAACGTGTTGGAAATGGAACGCGTTCCATTTGGCAAGATGCACCTGATTTTTTGCCAGAATATGCTGATTTACTTTGATCGTGAAAAAAGGATCCAGATATTGGATAACCTGGTCAAGCATCTTCATCCTGGCGGCGTACTGATCCTGGGAGCGGGTGAAATCCTCAATTGGCAACCGCCTGGTTTCGAGAAGATTGATTACAACGACACACTGGCTTTTAGACGCCTGGTGTCAGTTTAGGCAATTTTCTAAAGAACAGGAAAAGAAGACTATTTAAGAATGGCTGAAACATACGATTACAGTACTCTGAATTGGGTTAAGGGAGAGATCGACGAAACGCTTGACCAGGCGCGTCAGGCGCTTGAGTCTTATGTCGATGATCCTGATGATGAAACACAACTCCAATTCTGTGTAAACCATCTTCATCAGGTACACGGTACATTGAAGATGGTTGAGTTGTATGGTGCTGTAATGGTTGCCGAGGAAATGGAAAACGTTGCTCGTGCCTTACAGGAAAAGAAAATCACCAAGAAGGAAGATGCGTACGAAGTCTTAATGCGTGCGATTCTTCAGTTACCGAATTATCTTGAGCATCTCCAGTCAGGCCAAAAAGATGTGCCTATTGCATTATTGCCGCTGCTCAATGATATGCGTGCCACCTGTGGTCAGAGCCTGTTATCTGAAAGTGCATTTTTCTCCCCCGATTTATCTGTTACCACCCCTCAAGTCGATAATCCTGAAATAGGTAAGAATATTTCAGAACTTGCTAAGAAATTGCGACATCGTTACCAGATGGGGCTGGTTAGCTGGTTTAGAGATCGCAATGTAGAAAGTGCATTAAAACAGCTTGCCGATGTCGTGCAAGCATTACGGCGGGTAACGAAAGAAAAACACGTTGCACAACTGTTATGGGTTGCCGACGGTGTTATTGAGGCGCTAATTGATAAAGGTATTATCGCCAGCGTCTCATCCAAGTTACTGCTCGGACAGGTCGATCGTGAGATTAAGAAGATTATCGATTCAGGTGAACAGGCGCTGATTGAGCAACCGCCGGTTGAGCTTGTTAAAAACCTGCTTTACTACGCTGCAACCGCGACAAGTTCTGGTGAGTTGGTCAAATCACTGACAAGTGCGTTTAAGTTGGATGAACTATTGGCGGGCACTGCAGGTGATGGAACAGGGGATGGACTGAGTGCAGTAAATAGCGATGTAATGGAAACCGTTACATCGGCGGTGAAGGAAGATCTGACCCATATCAAGGATGAAATAGATATTTTCATCCGTGCCGAGCAGCAGGATATTTCATCATTGAATGCAGTTTCTGATGCCCTGAAAAAAGTAGCGGACACACTCGGCATGCTTGGACTGGGTACCCAGCGTAATGTTGTTGTAGAGCAAGCTGAAGTCGTAAAGGCAATCGTAGATGGCACACTAGATGCGAATGACGATGCCTTTATGGAAATGGCGAGTGGTTTCCTGTTTGTCGAGTCCAGCCTGAATGAATTGATGCATGGCGGCAAAGTTGGCGATGCTCAGGGCAATGTTGTCCTGCAGTCTTTGAAGCGTTTGCACGGTATCGATATTGATGAGCCAGTACAGCCGGCTGCGGGTGGTGTGTTACAGGAAAGCGAGCAGCGTGAATTGCTTAAAATTGTTATTCGCGAAGCCAAGACTGATATGGCTCGCGTCAAGGATGCAATTGTCTCGTTTATTACGGCCCCCTGGGAACATGAACTGCTTTCAGACGTTCCGCAACTGAATCGCCAGGTTCGTGGCAGCATGTCGATGTTGTCACTTGACCATGCCGCTGACCTGCTGTCGGCATGTAATGACTACATCAGTAATGAGTTGATCGCCAAGAAAGACATTCCTTCCCAGGGTGCGCTGGAAAACCTGGCAGATGTTATTACCAGTATTGAGTATTATCTCGAGGCTTTAGATGAAGATCGAAGTGATCGTGACGAGATACTTTCCAAGGCACGAGACTGTGTCGCAAAAATTGGTTACCCGGTTCAGGGTTATGAAGAACCCGTCGCAGAAGAACCCGTCGCAGAAGAACCTGTCGCAGAAGAACCTGTCGCAGAAGAACCTGTCGCTGCGAAAGCACCAGTCAAAGAGGCATCCGATACTGCCACGGTGACAACTGCATCAATTCTTGAAGATGAAGATAATGATATCGATCAGGAAATTATCGATATCTTCCTTGAAGAGGCTGAAGAAGAACTCGAGACCCTTGGAACGTACTTCCCGAATTGGAAAAACAACCCGGGAGATGAAGAATCACTGGGGATTGTCCGTCGTTCGTTCCACACATTGAAGGGCAGTGGGAGAATGGTGGGGGCTTCAGAGATTGGTGAATTTGCCTGGTCGTTCGAAAACATGTTGAACCGTGTGATTGACCATACCGTGCCTGCTTCCGCTGATTTGATTACCTTAATTGAACAGGCACTGGATGCTTTGCCTCACCTGATATCACGTTTCAAAGGTGAGGAGGCGCCATTTGTTGATATTGATTCATTACAGGATGCAAGTCACCTAATGAGTCAGAGTGGCAAGCTGTCTCGTCTCGAATCAGGTGAAATGAACGTCCCCGAAAAAGGTGACAGCACAGCGGTGATAGCAAGCAAGGAAAGTGTTGCAGCTACCCAGGTCATGTCTGTCCATGAAGAAGAAACTGCAGTAGAAGAGCCTGAGGGTATCGACCCTGTTTTACTTGAAATCTTTACCAAGGAGTCAAACAGGCATATTGGTGACACCCGTGCATTTATTGAGCAGTGCGTGGGACAGCAGGACAATTGCAGGATCAATGATGACCTGGTGCGCGCCATCCACACCTTGCATGGCAGTGCCCATATGGCAGGCATTACCGATATCGCGGAAGTCAGTAGTAAGCTGGAGCAGTATGTAAAACTTCTCAAACTTAACAGTGCCTCGGTGACCGTTGATGTCACTAACTTATTACAAGAGTTTTCGGCAGAGGTCGAAACACGAGTCAGCAAGCTTGCGAGTGACGCTGAAGATGATGATTACAAGTACTCACTGCTGGACAAAATCTCAGAGTTGTATGAACAGGAAGTTGAAGCTGAAGAAATGACAGCTTCTTCATCAGCTGGTCAAGCAAGCAAGCCTGCCGAAGATATTCCTGCTGCTGTTTCAAAGCCAGCTGATTTCGAAATCGAAACTTCAGATGATGAGTTTGATGAAGAGTTGCTGGAAATATTTATCGAGGAAGGTGTCGAGATTCTTGATGCCAGTGAAGTGACACTACAGAACTGGATTAATAATCAGGCTGACAATGGACTAGTCGAACAGTTACAGCGAGAAATACACACCCTTAAGGGTGGTGCAAGAATGGCTGGCATTGAACCCTTGGGTGATCTCAGTCATAGCCTTGAAACGATGATTATCGCAATCGTAGAAGGTCGTGTGACGATATCAGGTCAATTGTTTGAGGTTGTTCAGCAGGCGCATGACAGCCTGGTTGGAATGCTCGACCAGGTCAAGGCAAGACAACCCGTCGATGCACAGCAAGCACTGATTGAGACCATGGATGCCTTGACTGAAGGTAAAACGATCGAGCAACCGGGGGAAACTGAGTCTGAGGAGCTTACTTCTGAAGTAGTCGAAACAGTAACTGTAGAGGCAGAACCCGAAGAAACAGTGGCTGTTGAGGAAGAGCCAGAGGAACAGGAAACGCAAGAAGAACTTGTTGCTGAAGATACCGAAACAGTAACTGTAGAGGCAGAATCTGAAGAAACAGTGGCTGTTGAAGAAGAGCCAGAGGAGCTTGTTGCTGAAACACCTGAAGAAACTGTCGAGGAAGAAACAAAAGGGCATGCAGACGAGGCGGATAGCGAACAATCCCAGTTTACAGTAGAAAGCGAGCAGGAACCCCAGGTCGCAGATGACATTGTTAGCGAATTTCCGACACCCGAGCAGGATGTTGAGGAAGAAGTTGTCATCATGCCAACAATACCTGCCCAGGAGATTGTTGCAGAGCCAGAGCCAGAGCCAGAGCAACAAGTCAGGGGACGCATGCAGCATGAGCAAATTCGTGTTCGTGCAGACCTGCTTGATGAATTAGTAAACTTTGCCGGCGAAGTCAGTATTTACCGTTCTCGTGTCGACCAGCAGGTTGGCGCGTTTGCTTATAACCTGACTGAAATGGATCAAACTATCGAGCGTGTCAGGGAGCAGTTGCGCCGCTTTGAAATTGAAACTGAAGCACAGATTATGTACCGCCTCGAGGAAACAGGTGAAGCAGGTGAAGATTTTGATCCGCTCGAAATGGATCGGTTCTCTAACATGCAGCAACTTTCTCGTTCCTTGCTGGAGTCACTGAATGACCTGGGAAGTATCCAGAATTTACTTGATAACCAGACGCGTGAAGCAGAGACATTATTACTGCAACAATCACGTGTAAATACAGAATTGCAAGAAGGCCTGATGCGCACACGCATGGTGCCGTTTAACCTGCACCTGCCACGCTTGCGACGCCTCGTACGACAAACGAGTAATGAAGTTAAAAAGAATGTCGACCTGGTTGTGACAGGTGAAAATGATGAAATGGATCGCAGCGTGCTCGACAGGGTGCTACCCGCGCTCGAGCATATGCTGCGTAATGCTGTTGACCATGGTATTGAAACACCCAAGCAGCGCAAGCAAGCAGGCAAGAACAAAAATGGCGTTATCCTGATCGATATCTCAAGGGAAGGTACCGAGGTTGTTATTCGTATCAGTGATGATGGTGATGGTATTAATCTCGATGCTATTCGCGAAAAGGCGAATGAACGTGGACTGCTTCGTTCGGCATCTGATCTTACTGATAAGGAAGTTGTACGTTTCATACTTGAATCAGGATTCAGTACGGCCAGCAGTGTTACCCAGTTGTCTGGGCGCGGTGTCGGTATGGATGTGGTCAATAGTGAAATCAAACAGCTGGGTGGTAGTCTGCAGATCGATACTGTCCGTGGTCAAGGTACAAAATTCACTGTTCGCTTGCCTTTGACCCTGTCGGTAAACAAGGCACTAATGGTACACGTCGGCGAAGATATCTATGCGATCCCGCTATCATCGGTTGATGGTGTTGTGCGTTGTAGTCACGAAGAACTGGAGGACTTTTACACCAGTAATGAACCGCGCTACCGCTATGCAGGAAATACTTACCGGTTTATGCACCTGGGCACACAGTTAAATATCTCCCAACCGATTCTCCCGGGTAAAGGTGGCAAATTACCCGTCTTGCTCGCACGTGCAGGCGATCATCGCATTGCGTTGCAGGTTGAGGCGCTCATGGGCAGTCGAGAAATTGTGGTCAAATCAGTTGGGCCACAAATCAGCTCTGTTCGCGCAATATCAGGTGCCACGATTCTGGGTGATGGTTCTGTTGCCTTGATTCTTGATGTAGGCGCACTTGTTTATATGGATATTGCACGACCCACTATGCATAGTGGGGAAGCTGAGGCAATTACAGACGTACCTGCTGAGCGTGACCAGGTGACTGTCATGGTCGTCGATGATTCCATAACTGTTCGCAAGGTTACGTCACGGTTACTTGAGCGTAACAATATGCATGTAATTACAGCAAAAGACGGTGTTGATGCGTTGACCGTCTTGCAAGAACAGATCCCGGATATTTTCCTGCTGGATATTGAAATGCCACGTATGGATGGTTACGAACTCGCGACACATATACGTAATGATTCACAAATGAAAGATATCCCTATTATCATGATTACATCACGTACAGGCGAAAAACATCGCCAGCGTGCGATGGAGATCGGGGTTAATCAGTATCTGGGCAAACCATACCAGGAAGCAGATTTACTGCAGAATATTAAAGAGATCCTGGATGAGTAATGCAGAAATGTCTTCAGTTGTAGACAATTCCGGGCTTCGAGTAGCTATTCTCTCAGACTCAGACAGGCAACGTGAAAATCTTAAGCATATTCTCGAAGAGGGGGGGATGTGTGTCATTGAGAATGAACTGTTGAGTGCAGATTCAATCAAGGCTCTTGATCCAGCAGAGGCTGATGTCCTACTGGTTGATATGGATGATAATGCAGAACATGAGCTGGATTTTCTTGATGAATTAATGGATTCAACAATTCCAATCTTGTTTAATGATGCGAGTGCAACACGAATGCGTGCAGCACAAAAAAACAGCGATTGGGGGCGTAACCTGGCGCGTAAACTTGCGAGTATCGCGAACGAAAAAAATGATGCTGACAGTCCGGTAAGAAAAAAGGATGCAGGTGAAACTGATCAAGCAGCAAACATCGCAGATGAACCTGTTGATTATCTGATTGAAGCTGATTACCTGGAAGAGCTAGGTCAGCAAGCAATTAAAAAAGCTGAAGCCGAAATTATTCAGGAACAACAAGAAGAACAAGGAAAGTCCTCTACACTCAGTACACAACCAGTATTGCATTCCACGGCAGGTGTGGCAGCCCGGAATGTCTGGGTTATCGGTGCTTCGATAGGTGGGCCTCAATCAGTCAAACGTTTTCTTGCAGCTATACAACATAAACAGCCTGTCGCATTTGTACTTGCACAGCATATTGGTAGTAATTTTGTTTCGCTTTTAGCGAAACAGCTCGATAAAGTGACCGGAATGCGCGTGATGGCTGCCGAAGAAGGCCATCTTCTGAAACATAATGAAGTCGTTATAGCACCGACCGCTGAACGGGTCACATTAGATAAACGTGGTTTTATCAGGCTTAAACAGGTTGAATACAGCAGTATATACACACCTTCAATTGATACAGTCATGACAGATATTTCTATGCGTTATGGTATACACACGAGCGCGCTGATGTTCAGCGGCATGGGCAGTGATGGGGTACGTGGCACTCAATTGATTGCAGCGCGTGGTGGTAAAATCTGGGCGCAGGATTCAGAGAGTTGTGTGATCAGCAGTATGCCTGATTCATCCAGGCGTGCCGGTGTTGTCGGTTACACTGGCACACCAGAAGAGTTAGCTGAGAAATTGATCGATTATTTTAAAACAAATACGCGATAGCCGTCGCTATCATGAGAGGACAGTAACATGTCACAAGTTGCTACACACGTTGCCAGCCAGGTTCTTTCTTTACATGGCGAACGTATTATTTTGCCAAATACTGTTGTAGCTGAAATTATTCCTTATGCGCGCCCTGAAGCGTTGTCTGGAAGCATAAAGAAAAAGTCACCTGCATGGTTGTTGGGCATGCATGCATGGCGCGGTCTATCTATCCCTGTTCTTGCACTTGAGACAATGTTTGATGGGGATTATGAGCAGCAGGCAACACGTTCAAGTATTGCAGTGATTAATGCAGTTTCTGATGTGATAGCGGGAGTGCCGTTTTTTGCTATTGCAACTCAAGGTATCCCGCGTTTGCTGCAGGTAGGTACTGATACACTCAGTGTTATCGAAGAAACGGGCGATACCAATAAAACAATTGCCTGCCATGTTGTGCTTGATGGCGATGTTGCGATTATCCCGGACCTTGATCGAATAGAAGCGATGATAAGCGAGATATTTAAATAGTTGCCCTTAAAGCATAAACCAGAACCCCCTGGGTGACACACAGACTAAAAATCTCCCCATAGCACCTGTATGGCACTTATTGCAGCAATGGCTGCTGTTTCGGTACGCAATACACGTGGACCAAGTTGTATCCCCTGGTAGCCATTTTTGTATGCGTTTTGACGCTCCTGTTCACTGAAGCCGCCTTCGGGGCCAACCAGAAGCTGAATATTGGAATCAGGTACGGGTAAATTTTTTAATGATGTTTCAGCAAGCGGGTCAAGCAATAGACAAAGATTGTTCGTTGCTGAGTTAAGGTAGTCGTTAAGCGAAACGGCTAGCTCGAGTTGAGGGAGCTTGTTACGACCACTTTGTTCACATGCGCTACGAACAACACCTTGCCAATGACTATGTCTTTTCTCGAGTCGTTTACCATCCAGGTTAACCGTACAATGTTCACTAAAAACAGGCTGAATGCGGTCAACACCTAGTTCAGTTGCTTTCTGCAGAGTAAGGTCCATACGTTCGCCACGAGAAACCCCCTGTATAAGTGTGATCGAGAGCGAAGATTCAATATCGATATCATGGAACGCGTTAATTGAAAGTATTCCTGCGCGTTTATGCAGTTCAGTGACCTCGGCGCTATATTCCCCGCCTTCACCATTGAAAACAATTAGTTCATAACCCGGTTTAAGACGAAGAACCCGTAAGACATAGTTAAGTTGCTCAGCGTCCAGTTCCACCTGTGAGCCGCTATGCAGGGGGGCGTCAATGAATAATCTTGAGATTCTCATTAATGGATATTAACCACAAAGTACACGAAGTTACACTATGTATTTCTTAGTGAACTTTGTGTACTTCGTGGTAAAAATGGTTTGAAGTTATTTCCCCAGACCGAGTTCTTGGCAAAGTTGCAGTGTTGGCTCAGCACGGTTCATGCTGTAGAAGTGTAGACCAGGTGCACCGGCATCGAGTAGTTGTTCACAGAGCTGCAAGGTGACATCAAAACCGAATGCACGAATCGACTCAATATCGTCACCAAAACCTTCCAGGCGACTGGTAATCCAGCGCGGAATTTCTGCCCCACAACTTGCAGAAAAGCGTGCCAGTTGTTTGTAGTTGGTAATCGGCATAATGCCGGGTATGACAGGAATATTCGCACCAAGACGTTCACTGTCTTCAACAAATCGAACCCACGCATCAGTATTGTAAAAATACTGTGTAATGGCTGCATCTGCGCCTGCCTCAACTTTACGAATATAGTTGACGAGCTCATCCTGCATACTGGATGACTGCGGATGTTTCTCAGGGTAAGCAGCCACCTCGATATGGAAGTGGTCACCGGTTTGTTCACGGATAAAGCTAACCAGTTCGTTAGCAAACTGGAATTCACCCGGGTCTTCCATCCCATCAGGCAGATCACCACGCAGTGCGACGATGCTGCGGCAGCCAGTGTCCTTGTATTGCTGCAACAGTGCTGAGATCTTTTCCCGGGTTGAACCGATGCAGGTCATGTGCGGGACGGCCGCAATACCGTGCTTCTGGATATGCTGGATAGCCTCAAAGGTGCCTTCCTGGGTCGTCCCCCCTGCACCATAGGTGCAGGAGATGTACTCCGGCTTTAGCGGCTTGAGTGCAACCAGTGTTGCTTCGAGATTTTCCTGGCCCTTTTCGGTCTTGGGCGGGAAGAACTCGCAGCTGAAGGTTGGTTTTTGTGTCTTCATGATTATTTACCACAGTGATACGTGGGGTACACCGGGATTAACCAGTGTACCCACGAATCATGTATAGGTCTTAATAACGGTAGTGATTCGGCTTGTATGGGCCGTCAACGGGTACGCTGATGTAGTCAGCCTGTGTCTGAGAAAGTTCTGTCAGGTTGGCACCGATCTTTTCAAGGTGCAGACGGGCAACTTTCTCATCCAGAAGCTTAGGTAATACGTACACTTCGTTATTGTAATTCTCCGCGTTCTTGAAGAACTCTATCTGTGCCATCACCTGGTTGGTGAATGATGCAGACATTACGAAGCTCGGGTGACCCGTGGCACAACCGAGGTTAACAAGGCGACCCTTGGCCAATACGATGATCTTCTTACCATCAGGGAAGATGACGTGATCTACCTGCGGCTTGATTTCTTCCCATTCGTACTGCTCGAGCGAAGCAATGTTGATCTCGGAATCGAAGTGACCAATGTTGCAGACAATGGCTTCGTTCTTCATGGCGGCCATGTGGTCATGATCAATGACGTTGACGTTACCGGTTGTGGTGACAAAGATATCACCTTGCTTACAGGCATCGTCCATGTTTACAACCCGGTAACCTTCCATTGCAGCCTGTAGGGCACAGATAGGATCAATTTCGGTAACCAGTACGGTTGCCCCCATACCCTTGAAGGCTTGTGCACAACCCTTACCGACATCACCATAACCTAGTACAACAGCAATCTTACCGGCGACCATAACATCGGTGGCACGCTTGATACCGTCGAGCAGCGATTCACGGCAACCATACAGGTTGTCGAATTTGGACTTGGTGACTGAGTCATTCACATTCATGGCAGGGAACAACAGGCTACCTTCTTCCATCATCTGGTAGAGGCGATGAACACCAGTCGTGGTTTCTTCTGTTACACCGCGAATGCTTTCAGCAATTTTCTGCCACTTGTCGGATGATTTTTCGAGGTTACGACTAAGCACATCAAGAATGGCAACCCATTCTTCGTTGTCGCCATCCTGTGCAGCAGGCACGGCACCAGCTTTTTCAAATTCAGCGCCTTTGTGAACCAGCAAGGTGGCATCACCACCATCATCAAGGATCATATTTGGCAGTTGACCATCCGGCCAGTTGAAGGCCTGTTCGGTGCACCACCAGTATTCCTCGACGGTTTCACCCTTCCACGCATAGACAGGAATACCCTGTGCAGCAATAGCCGCCGCGGCATGGTCTTGGGTAGAGAATATATTACAGGACACCCAGCGTACTTCTGCACCGAGCGCGACAAGTGTCTCGATCAGTACAGCGGTCTGGATGGTCATATGCAGGCTGCCCATGATACGGGCACCCTTGAGCGGTTGCTCGGCTTTGAATTCTTCGCGAATAGCAACAAGACCCGGCATCTCCACTTCGGCGATGGCGATTTCTTTGTGGCCCCATTCGGCCAGGTTGATATCAGCTACTTTATAATCGGTAAAATTTGGATCAACGACTGCGTTCATGTCTACCTCCTTCAAGGATCAAAGTCGGTGGACGCCGTTGTACAGAAAACGTTAACCCGAGCCTGGCGAATTGTGTCGCTGCAGCGTCCCTCAGGTCATATCGAAACAGGAGAATAGCACAATACTTTTGTGCTTGCCGTACGTTATGTCAGTTCCATTCACCGACAAG
>Ga0316207_10001598_pt1 | contig 26908 bp, 24 predicted proteins | sample 6weekpyrite_MG_FD_204943 | JGI IMG/M metagenome (GOLD analysis project Ga0316207, IMG submission 204943) | Microbial mat bacterial communities from mineral coupon in-situ incubated in ocean water Damariscotta River, Maine, United States -... | ecosystem: Environmental > Aquatic > Marine >... | reverse complement strand
GTGAAGGTTCAAGTCCTTTCGTCCGCACCACTTAATCAAAAATATTACATATTCCGGATTAGCTCAGCGGTAGAGTAGGTGACTGTTAATCACTTGGTCACTGGTTCGAATCCAGTATCCGGAGCCACAACACTCACATCCCCTTAAATACGAACTTTCCAACTGATTTACTTAGCTACTGTGCCCATATTGTGCCCAAGTGTGTCACTAAATATTTCCTAAAAAAGCGCCCATTCAAGAAACAATTTAAGCTAATTATTACATGGAGGGGGGTACAATCACGATTGTAAATACATTAAACCAATAATTAAGTGAAATTATACGAGGATAAAAAATGAAAACAGGAATTATAAAAACTTTAGCAATAGTGCTTTTACTTACCAATGCAAATGGAGAAACAACCACTTGTGAAGCAGTAAATACTGTAAACACAAGCATTACAAGTTTAAACAAAAGTGTAGCTGACCAACAAGCATTAGTATCTAAGCTTTCAGATGATATTGGTGTTATGGCAGATAGAATTGGAACTATGGCAGATAGAATTGTTACTACAGAGAAATTACTTTCAGATACTTTGATTGTTTTAACAGGTAATGCAGATTTAGGAAGTTCTAGCAGTTCAACATCGGGTGTAGCTCTAACTAAACCTTTGGATGGTGCATCGGTATCAAAAAATACTGCTCCTGCAATTGAGCTATCTACAAGCTCTTCAAAATACCTACTTTACGCATCAACTGAACCAACATTTGGGGAATTAACAACTATATCTTTATATATAGAATCAACATCAGGACTAAATACATCATGGACACAAATCGTCAACTTTGCAGATTCTGCTTCAACTATCTATATAGCAGTTAAGAATATTGATGCAAACAATAAAATATCAAGCCTCTCTAATGGAGTTAAGCTGACTTTACAATAAGGAAATAGATTATGATACTATTAAAAAATATAATTATCTTATCATCATTTATTCTCTTATTTACTGCATGTGGAGGCGGTAATTCAACCTCTTCGACTCAAACAGAAAAATCGAAAAAAACAACAGCAGCTACTCAAATTGATTCTCAAGTGATTAAAAAAGCATCTATGAGTATAAATAACTTAACAGTTGGAATTCATAAAAATACATTTGATGTAACAAATAAAATGTACACTCATTTAAATAATATGCTGCACTCTTATACTAATGTGAATAAGGTTGTAACAGATACAATGGATGAGCAGATGAAACTTTTAAAGTTATTGGCACAGCCATTTAAAATTGCAGATGGTTTTAAAGATAGATTTGATGTAACTGATAATTATACAGCTACAACACCAGCTTTTGTAATTAAAAAACAACTAACAAGTAAATATTTTTTAGTCTCTTCAAATACAAAGTTTTTTATAGAAGGTAAAACAATTAAAACCTATTTCAATGATTCTACTACTTTAACAAATGGATGGAAAAGAGTCATAAAAAATGCAGATAAAAGTAAAGATTTATATCTAACTTTAGTTGAGATTGATAACTCTAATATTATGAATCAAGTTGCCACTGTTTTTACTATAAAAAAAGATAAATTAAACTCTTTGTAAAAAAAGTTAAAAAATTACTAAACTATATAAATCCCATAAAAAGTGGATTTTTGCAGAACTTCGTATTTATGGTATTTAGTGGTAGTATTTTGCTTAACAAGTTAGCTTCAGTATCCGGAGCCACTTTTTAACTAACCCCCTAAATTATGACTTTTCAACTTACTTATTTCATTACTGTACCCATAGATAGTAAAAATAGAGTACAATTTACTTGAGCGTAAATAAAGAAAGATACTCAATTAAAGGATAAAATTTGTATAAACTCTTCTTCTCAATAGGGTTCTTATTTATCATTTTAGGTATTTTGGCTTATTTGTTCAATGGGCATCTTTTTAGGCTTCCTGGCGACATTGTAGTGGAAAAAGAAAACTTTAGTTTTTATTTCCCTATAACCAGTATGATACTCATAAGTGTTGTTGTGAGTCTTCTTTTTTCACTTTATACAAAATTTTTTAATTAGTACACATTAGTTTTTATGTCCAACGCTCTTAGCGCCGATATTGCCTTCTATATCCATCTTATATGCCGCACCAAATCCCAATACAAGGCTTTTTTCCTGCGGTATCAGTTTGATGACTTTAAAATCTTTCATATCCCGTAAAAAAGAGAGGGCATCGCCATATCTTGCATCGAAAAGTTGCAATATTTTTTCTGCATCAGATTCCAAAGCACACTTAGCACTAAAGTAGAGTCTATTCCTGGCATATATATGATTTGCTTTTGATTCATCTTCTATGATCATTACATGTGCTTTTTTTGTTTCTATCATGTTTGTGTAGTGTGGAAGCATCGAACTTATGCATATGTAGTAGTTACCTTCTAGTTTTACAAAAGGAGAGTAACTTGTAAGAGGTGCGCAATTTGTGTCGCCCGTAGATATGATGAGGCTGTATTTGTCTTCATCAAAACTCTCAAACTGTTTTTTTACATCTTCTTGGCTTAACTGGTTCATTTATAATCCTTGAGTTTTTAGTATTATACAGTTTAAACGACAAAAAAAGCCTACGAACGACTTCATATTTTTTATACAATAGCACAAATTAACTATAAAGGATCTGTATTGAACTTAGACAGATTAAAAGGTTTATATGTAATCACTGATGATGTTCTCACTCCTACTGAGAGTGTTGTACAACAAATAAAAAAGGCTCTTGACAGCGGTGCAAAGATTGTACAACTGCGTGATAAAACCAGCTCAGATGAACAAATTGCAAAAACAGCATTAGTTTTGAATGAAGTGTGCAAGGAATATGGTGCGCTTTTTGTTCTTAATGACAAAGTCGATATAGCAATAGAACTCGGTTTAAGCGGACTGCACATTGGTAAAAGTGACCATCACAGAGTTAAAGAGATACGAAAAAATTTTGATGGTTGTATCGGTGTTTCATGTTATGAGGATATCGCTTTAGCAAAGCAGATGCAAGAGGTTGGCGTTGATTATGTGGCATTTGGTTCTTTTTATGTCTCACCGACGAAGCCAAAGGCGAATATAGTTGAGCTAGACATTTTAAGCCAAGCGAAAAAAGAGCTAGACATTCCGGTATGTGCAATCGGTGGAATAAATCAAGAGAACATAAATGAAGTAATGAAACACAATCCAGATATGATATCATTGGTAAGTGATATATGGAGAAGCGAAGATATAGAAGCCAAGAGTAGATTTTATGCAAATCTTTATGAGGATGTACAATGAAAGTAGCACTAACAATAGCAGGGTCAGATTCAAGCGGTGGTGCAGGAATTCAGGCTGATCTAAAAACTTTTGAGGCTTTTGGTGTTTTTGGAACATCTGTACTTACTGTGCTTACTGCACAAAACACGACAGGTGTGAGAGATATACTGGAAGTTTCTCCCGCTTTTGTGAAAACGCAGATCGAAGCTGTGCTTGAAGACTTTGATGTCAGTGCCATAAAAATAGGAATGCTCTACTCCAAAGAGATTATAGAAGTTGTTAAAGAAGTTGTAAAAGAGCTAGATATACCTATAGTTTTAGACCCTGTATTTATTTCAAAAGCCGGCTCGCCTCTTTTAAAAGAGGATGCAGTCGAAGCTATGAAAGAGCTTTTTGAGTATGCTGCCGTCATCACACCGAATCAGCATGAAGCGCAGGCTCTCTTTGGGTATAAATTTGGAGATTTGCCGTCTTTAGGAAGTATTTTAGATGCACCGACAGCAGTACTTGTAAAAAATCATGTAATGAAAACAGATAATGAAAAAATAAGTCTTGATCAGCTTTTTTTCAATAATGAACAAAGGACATTTCAAACTCCTTACCTTGAAACGACAAATTTACATGGAACAGGCTGTTCTTATTCAAGTGCCATTACTGCAAATCTGGCACTTGGGCATTCACTTGAAGAGTCCATACAAAGAGCAAAAGAGTTTATAAACGCAGCACTGCTTAAAGCACCACAAATCGGGAATGGTCCCGGACCCATTAACCATAAAGCAGGCGGAGCAAAGGTTTTAGGATGAAAATAGCGGTTTCAGGATGTCTACTTGGCGAAAAGATTCGTTTTGATGCGGGTCATAAACGTGATGACTTTGTTGTAAATGAGCTTGGCAGATATGCTGAGTATATCTCATTTTGTCCTGAGCACATTGCGTTTGGATCTCCTAGACCTTCTATCAGAATGGTAAAACACGAAGAGAGTTTAAATATCATCTCAAATAAAACAGGTGATGATTTGAGCGATGCACTTTTGCAAACATCAGAAAATGAACTCCAAAGAATTAAAAAAGAGAATATCAGAGGTATTATTTTTAAATCAAAGTCACCTACTTGCGGAATGCAAAGCTCAAAAGTCTATCTTTCAAACGGTTTTGCTGAGAGTAAGGATGACGGAGTATTTGCCTCTTTATGTAAAAAAGAGTTTGGTTATCTGCCGATAGAAGAAGAGGGTAGACTCTGTGATGCCTGGCTGCGAGAAAACTTTGTGATGCAGCTTTTTGCCTATGATGCTTTCGAAGAGTTTAAAAAAGATGCGACGATGAAAGACTTGGTCGCTTTTCATCAGTCCTACAAGTTTTTACTTCAGTCAAAAGATGAGAAGATATATAGAGAACTAGGCTATATTGTCGGCAACCACCAGAAGAAAAGTTTCGATGAGACCTTGCAATCCTATGAGAAGTTGTTTAAAAGTGCCATTTCAAAAAAGAGCAGTATAAGAAAAACGAGAAATGTGTTGGAGCATATGGCAGGTTTTTTAAAGAAGTTTTTAAATACAGAAGAAAAAAAGATGCTTCATGAACAGATAGATGATTGTGTCGCTAAAATTATTCCTCTCATTGTTCCCTTAAGCACACTCAAACTCTATGCTACAAAGTATGAAATCTCTTATCTTTTAGGACAAAAGTTTTTAGAACCCTATCCAAAAGAGTTGGCACTGCGCTCAGATATTAAAAGTTTAAAATGAAACGGATACTCTGGTTTAGAAGGGATTTACGAGTAAAAGACAATCCTCTCTTGTCTTTAGGTGGTCAAATACTGCCTATATTCATTTTTGATGCCAATATCTTAGAAGAACTTCCTACAAATGACAGACGGGTTAGTTTCATCTTCTTTTATGTGAAAAAATTACAATCAGATTTACAAACAATAGGCTTGGATCTGAAAGTTTTTTATGGCAAACCCGATGAGATTTTTGATTATCTTTTGAAAAAAGAGAACATTGATGAAGTTGTTGCGAGTGGGGATTATGACAGTTATGCAAAAGAGCGGGACTTGCATATCTCTCATAAACTACATTTTCGCTACATACAAGATACCTACATCTTTAAACATAATGAAGTGCTCAAAGATGATGGCTCACCTTATCTGGTTTTTACTCCGTTTTATAAAAAAGCAAGAGCAGTTTTGGATACTAAAGATATAAATGAGAAAAAGATACTAACAGGCTCTCTCACTACATGTAACTATGATTTGTTGACTAAGATTGAAAACAATAAAGTGCTGACAGAGGCACTCAGCCTTGAAAGCATGGGCTTTGTAAGAAGCAGTGTAGAAGTGGTCAATCCATACGAAAAGCTTGCAAGATTTACAACAAAACTCCCTTTTTACAAAGAACAAAGAGACTATTTTTCTTTACATGTAACGTCAAATCTAAGTGTGGATTTGCGTTTTGGGGCAATAGGGGTGCGTGAAGTATTACGCTTTTTGCTGCAATCTCCATCACAAGAGGCAGAAGCGTTTATACGGCAGTTGATATTTAGAGACTTTTATGCTTACTTGCTGTTTCATTTTCCCAAGCTCGAAAAAGAAAACTTCAAATACTCGTTCAATGGTATAGCAGACGAAGAAAAATATAGGCTATTTTGTGAGGGGAAAACGGGTGTGCCGATAGTCGATGCAGGTATTCGTGAACTTTTACAGACAGGGCTTATGCATAATCGTGTTCGTATGATAGTTGCTTCTTTTTTTACTAAAGACTTGCTTTTGCCTTGGCAATGGGGAGAGGCATTTTTTGCTAAACATTTGTTAGATTATGATAAAGCAAGTAATGTCTTGTCATGGCAATGGAGTGCAGGAACCGGAGTCGATCCGCAGCCTTATTTTAGAGTTTTTAATCCTTACCTGCAAAGTAAAAAGTTTGATAAAGATGGTTTGTATATCAAAAAGTTTGTGCCAGAATTGCAAGATGTTGATGCAAAGCAGCTTCATAATGAAGAGTATCTCTTATCTCATGATATTAAAGGATATCCAAAGCCAATGCTAAAACATAAAGAAGCGTCTAAAAAAGCAATAGAGTTTTTTAGTTCTGGCATATTATAATAATCTAGGAGATTGCTCATGAAGGTTATATTTTTATTTGTGTTGTTTATTCCATTGTTTCTTTATGCGCAAAAACCACTAAAAAAAGCAGGTTTGCAAATGATGATACAACCTAAAGTTTCACTTGAGAGTGGGCATATAAGCAATGCAAACGTAAGTGGGTATAAGGGAAGTGTCGGTGTTACAAAAACAAGACTCAGTATAAACAACAAAATAGCAGGCATAAGTTACACAAGCTGGGCATTTGACTGGAAGAATGTTGCCAAGCTTCCATTTGGTGACGGTGTGCATAGTCCCATAACACAGATGCACTCTATGCGAGCCCATGTAAATGTTCCCTATTTTTTTAGTGATAAAATCTTCATTATTACTTCACTCTCTTTTAAGTCAACTTTTGAGAAAGAGACAGATGGCTCATACGGAGGAGGATTTTTTAGTTTTGCCTCATATAAACTAAACGAAAACCATGCGATACAATTTGGTGCATTTGTAAATTATCATCCGGTATCAACTTTAGCCATGCCGGTCATCAGTTACAGTTACAGAGCAAGACAAAGTGACGGATTTAAGTTCATACTAGGGTATCCTAGAACTTATGTCGGCTATCATCTAAACGAGCCAGCTTTACTGCGTTTAGGTGTGATTTTTTCTCAGTCGGTCATTCGTCTGAGCAATGACAGTGTTGTAGAAAAATCCGGTTTTATTGAAGCAGAGGACTACATGAGCAATATTGGATTCTCTTACGAGCTAAACAAAAACTTTACCTTTGAATCAGACCTTCTTTATAGTATTAAACGCAACTTTACGATATATTCAAAAAAGGGCGACAAGTTAAGTACACACTCGATCGAACCATCTTTTGGGATGAACTTTAAAGTCAGGTATATTTTTTAGATGAACTGACAAATAAACTCTACGAATCAGTAAGCATAAGCGATAAAATCTCCTTAGAATATAATTTTAGGAGATCGAAGATGAAGATAAAAATAGCTTTAGAGTGGTTTATTAACCCTGACCATTTGCCAATGATAGCAGGTTTGCAAAGCGGTAAATACAAAGAGTCCGGTTTGGATATTGAAATAATACAACCAACAGAACATTATGACGGTTTTGAAGATCTGAAATCCGGTAAGATAGACATTCACTGCAATGAACCACTGCATCTTTATGAACACCATTTTGATGGGCTGAAGTCACTTGGGTGTTTTTTTGAAACTCGTGGCGGGGTTATGATACGAGCCGATAGAGTTGAAAAGCTAAAAGCAAATGAAAAGATAAAAATCACAACACCCGCTTCAAATCCTGTTACAAATAAAATCGGTTTTGAGATCATCAAACGCTATGCAGATAAAAACCGCTTCACGATAGATAGAGAAAATGTGGAGTTTGTTGAAACGGATTTTTGGCATATCAACAACATGAAAGATGATGAAAGTTTTGATGGTGCATGGCTTTGTTTTTATAATTTTGAAGGTATCGAGGCAGAGATGGAAGGTTTTGAGAATCTTTTTATAGATCAGTTTGAGTCCCCTTATCCAAATTTTTCAGCATTGGAGTTGATGAGTACGGAAGCTATTTTAAAAGAAAAAGGTAAGGCAATCCGAAAGTTCATTGAAGTGACAAACGAGATGGCGAAATACCTTCAAACACATACTTTAGAAGCACAGAGTATGTACTATGATTTTACGAAGGAAAAAAAGTCTGAGTTGATGAATAAAATCATTGAAGACACGATCCCGAGATTTGAGACAGGCATTTCAGCAGACAGCCAAAGATGGAAAGAACTTTATAACTTTTTAGAGGAGTTGGAAGTTGCAAAGCTAAACGATCAAGAGTATACTAAGATCTGGAATACATGAAAAAAAAGACATATTAAGAGTCACATGTCATTATATAATTTTGTTATAATGTTATAACCTAAGAAAAAAGTATAGAATAATCGTATATCAGAGGGAATTTGATGAAATAATGGAAAAAATGCATATAAGAAACATTAAGCAAAAGTTTGAAAAAGATGGTTTTATCGTATTGAAAAATTTTGCATCTCATGAGTTGTGCGAGCAGATAAAGAACAAAGCATTAGAACATTTTAAAAGCCAGATTCTTCCTTATGAAACAGAAGAAGAGTATACGCAAAAAGAAAATACTCAACAAATAACGCTTCGTCGCTTACGCCGTGTTTATGAGAGAGAGGAAGTTTTTCGACAATGGATGACCAACAGCGAAATACGTGATATTGCAAAAGAGATTTTCAACGATGATGTCAATCTTTTGCTGGCTCATCACAACTCCATAATGACAAAAACAGCCCAAACAAGCAGTGAGACTTTTTGGCACCAGGATATTCGTTACTGGAGTTTTGAAAATGATTCACTGTTAAGCGTTTGGCTTGCACTTGATGATGAATACCTTGAAAACGGGCTTTTAGAGTTTATTCCCGGTTCACATGTAATGCGGTTTAAACCTGAACAGTTTGATGCTATGGATAACTTTAGAGATGACCTTGAAGAGAATCAAAAAATCATTGAAACAAAAGTGCATGAGAATTTATACAAGGGGGATGTGGTACTTTTTCATGCAAAGACCCTGCACCATGCAAATGCAAATAAAACCGATAAGCCGAAAATATCTTTTGTGTATACGCTAAAGGCGCGCCACAATAAGGCCATAAAAGGAACACGGAGTGATGATATAGAGATAGAGTTATCGTAAAATAGGAGAGTGAAAATGAAAGTAGCAATGACAGGTGCGAGCGGTTTTGTCGCTGCACATTTACAAGAGCAGTTTTCTGAGTATGTTGTTATAGGGCGTAATGACGATGAAGATACAATCGTAAAAAAACTCCAAGGTGTTGACGTGGTTTTTAATCTTGCGGGTGCGCCTATCATAAAAAGATGGAGCGATGTATATAAAAAAACACTGCTTTCAAGCAGAGTAGATACGACAAAAAAACTTGTCAATGCCATAAACAAAAGTAATGTCAAACATCTTATCTCCACTTCAGCCATAGGTGCTTATCCTGATAACGCTGCGTTTGATGAGTACTATGAAGGGTACGCGGATGATTTTTTGGGTATTTTGACAAAGCAGTGGGAAGACGAGGCAAAAAAATGTCTGAAATCTACAACAATAATCCGTTTTGGCGTAATACTAGGGAAAGATGGTGGAGCACTCAAAGAGATGCTACTACCATTTAAACTTGGTGTCGGTGGGACTATCGGTAATGGTAAAATGATGATGTCTTGGATAGATGTGGATGATCTGGTGAGAATATATGAGTATGTTTTAGAGAAAAAACTCACCGGCATTATAAATGCAACAGCTCCGCACCCTATAAGTAACTATGAATTTACAAAAACTTTAGGCAAAGTACTGCATCGTCCAACACTTTTTAAAGTTCCCGAATTTGTACTACGTTTACAATACGGTGAAGGTGCTATCGTACTCACGGGCTCAAAAGAGGTGTACCCTAAACGACTTTTAGAAAGTGGCTTTGCGTTCAAATACCCAACTACTGAGTCTTCATTACATCATTTACTCGGATAAAACCACCAACAGACAAATAACTATGAAGAAATGAAGGCTGGCTAATGTTTGAATATGCTGTAGTTGGTTCAGGTGTTGGTGGTAGTTCTATCGCCGCACTGCTGAGTGCAAAAGGTCATAATGTGGCACTTTTTGAGAAAGAACCATATCTTGGAGGTTGTAGCTCTACCTTTTCTCATAAAGGCTACAATTACAACACGGGTGCGACCACACTTGCAGGTTATGAAGACGGTTTTATCGTAAAAGAGGTGTTCGATGCCATAGGATTTAAACCCCAACTTATCATGACCGATCCGGCAATCGTTATCATGCAAAACGGCAAAACTACGCCAAGGTACAGTGACTTTAAAAAGTTCTTCAAGAGTGTAAATGAGAACTATCCTTATGCAAAAAATAGAGAATTTTGGGAGTTGATTTATATCATCAACAAAGCTTTTTATCAGCTCAATGGACATTACTACTCTGGTGCCAATATTTTCAAAAAAGTAAAATCACTGCTTAGCTTTCTACCTCTCTTTGTGAAGTTTCAAAAGTATCTGCGCATCAATGCCTATGATTTTATAAATGATTTTTTTGAGGGCATAGACAGAGAATACCTACAGTTTATGGAGTCTCAGGTTCTCATCGTAGCACAGGCTCCTATAAAAGAGATAAATTTCTTTACAGCAGCACTTTCACTAGGATATACATTTAATCAAAATCATTATGCTGTGGGAGGTTTTGGAGCTTTATTTGATGGTTTGACTAATAAAATTAAGCATCTTTATACAAACAGTGAAATAAAAAAGATTGAAAAGTTTCCCAGCTATTTTGAACTCCATACAACAAAAGATGTCTATAAAGCAAAAAAACTGATACTCAACTCTGTCATTTATGAGAGTGCAAAACTCTTTAATGATGTAAAGGTGAAAAAATACTACAAAAAATATGAAAAACTCAATAATTATCAGAGTTCATTTATGCTTTATATGACGATAAAGAGCCAAAAAAAGTTCGAGCATCATTATCAAGTCATTGCTAATGAGTTATTTCCGCACACGCTTTCATCTGCTGCGTTTGTTTCATTTTCAGACAAAAGTGACCATACACTTGTACCCGAAGGACACTACAGCATAACTGTGTCCATTCATACTGATGTACGATTTTGGAAAAATAAATCGACGTATAAAGCGCAAAAAAAAGAACTCCAAGATATACTTACAAAAACAGTATTGAAAAACTTGGATATCAATGAGAATGAGCTTGTGCATAGTTTTGTAGCAACCCCTAAAACCTTTAAGTATTATATCAACAGAAGTCAACTCGGAGGCAATGCGATAACGATGAAAAACTTTCTTCCTTTTTTGCCCTCCAATGATACACCTATAGAAAATCTTTACAATGTAGGTGACACTGTCTATGCGGCACAAGGATGGCCAGGGGTGATGCTTGGTGTGAAAAACCTACAGAGACTTTTAAATGTATGATATTGCCCTGCATATCAAAGCACGTGACTGGTTTTATATTCTTGTCATAGGTATCCTTTTTGGTATGTTTATGTCATCTTTGGGATATATCCTTTTGTTATACCCTTGGATAGACGGCGCTTTATTTGGCATGCTTTTAGGCTTTAGCATCACTCTATTTTCTTTGCTTTTTATATCTTATATAAATAAAAATATACTGCCCAAACTCAAGGAGATCTATTGGCTTCCGCTTTCAATTCTTTTCTCATTTCTTTCAGGTTTTTTAGGGACTTTGGTCGGAGTTTATCTTGCTGAAATACTTAATCTTGAACTCATTCCTGCTTTTGAAGATGAGATAGTTATCATTGCTGTCTTAATAGGGATATTAACCTACATAGTCGGTGCTTTGCTGTACAGATTTGTAAAAATGAGAAATCAAAAAGACTTTATAGACAATGAATATATACAAAGTCGTCTTCGCTCACTTGAAACGCAACTCAATCCCCACTTTTTATTTAATGCACTTAACTCTATTGCAGAATTGATTCATCATGACAAAGATAAGGCGGAAATGGCACTATTAAAAGTCTCTTCTTTTTTGCGTAATACTATGAACGAACAGGCATTAATACCTTTAAAAGATGAGCTCAAGTATATCAACGAATATGTACAACTTGAAAATATACGATTTTCAGACAAAATACATGTAATAATTACAGGAGAAGTTCCAAACTGGAGTGTTCCGAAGTTTTCACTACAGTTACTAGTTGAAAATGCGATAAAACACGGATATATTAGCACTAATAAAGGACTTCATATAGATATCTCCTTTGATGTGAAAAAAAAGATTATCAAAATGCAAAATGATGGTAAAGCGATGCAAAGAAAGAGTTTTGGCATAGGTCTGAGTAATCTAAACCAACGTCTTGAACTTCTTTGTAATGGAAACTTGAGTGTAGAAGAACTGGAGAAACCAATGTTTTATGTATATGTAGGGGAGTGTTGTGAAAATACTAATAGTTGATGATGAAGAACTAGCACGTGCAAGACTGAAACGTATGCTGAATACTTTGGAAGCTCAGGTTGTAGATGAAGCCAAAAATGCTGATGAAGCCATAGAAGCTGTAAAAGACAAGGGATACGATATGGCTTTTTTAGACATCAACATGCCTGAAATAAGCGGACTTGAACTAGGGTATGAATTGAAATACCTTAATGAGAATCTCTCGATTATATTTCAAACAGCTTATGAAGAACATGCACTCAAGGCATTTGATATAGGTGCAGTAGCTTATCTTGTAAAACCATATAGTTTAGAGCAAGTAAAAGATGCATTAGCCAGAGTACGAAAGACAAATGATGCAGTACAAGAACGTAATGACTTGAGAATACTCAGTAAAATGGGAGAGAGCTATCTACTGCTTAAGCCTGAAGAAATATCTTATGTCAAAGCTGATCTTTCTGAAGTTATGATACGCAGTGCAAAAGGGTTTTCATACTATGCTCAAAAAATTTCAGATTTAGAGAAAAGGCTTAAACCATTCAACTTTTTTCGAGTGCATAGATCATACCTTGTAAATATTGATGAGATAAAAGATATTCAAACAATAGAGCAGAGTAAACTACGTTTCTCATTTAAAGAATGCTCTGATACTATAGAGTCTAGCAAGGACGGAGCAAAAGCTTTTCGTGAGAAGTTCAATACTTAATGAATAGCTTTATCGTTATCATGTAGATCATATGGAGAGGTCAATCCCTTTACAAGTGCTTCGTTAAACTCTTTAACATTTAATTGGTCTTCACTTTGAAAATTTTGATTTTTCATAACTTTCTGCCAATATTGACTATTATGTTCCAATATTGGCAAATTTTTTAGTGCAGCCTTTTTATTTGATGGTAATTCTAAATCAGTTTTATACAAAATCTTTGGTATTTCTGCTTTATAATTAAAATTAGTATTATATATGTCAAAAATATTCTCCATAGGTTTTGCCAAAGCATCATTAAGACCAACAGGAGGTATATTCAAAAGTAGTTCTATAGTTTTAAGTACATTGACAGTCGTATAACGTGTTGAAATGAGAGTATTTTTTTTTATATAAGGTCCTGCAACTAAACATATACTACGATGTGCACTCACATGATCTCCTCCATTTTGCGCATCATCTTCAATTGTTATAATAAGTGTTGAGTCTTTAAACGGACTATTAGAAACTAGCTCGATCAGTTTTCCCAGTGCATAATCATTATCTGACATTTGACGAAGAGGTGTATTGACTCCTGCTAATGCCGTAGAAAAAGACCCAAAATGATCATGTGGAAATCTCACTAAAACAAGATTTGGAAATATATCTGATTTTATATAATTATCAAATTCCCGTTTGAACTCATTGAATCGCCATAGGTCCGGATAATTATTATCATATCCATGAAAATATAAATCTGTGATTTGTAGTAAAGCCGGCTTATTCGGATAGGCTTGTATCATTTTATCTTTAAAAGGTTCTCTGGAAGGTTTCACATATGCGGGATTATCATGTTTCAAGAAATATCTTTCTTCATCACAATAAAATCCATAGTTTCTAACTTTCAAACCGGCTTCAAGAGCTTTATTCCAGATATAACCGGTAGCAGGATCTTCATCATCACCATCCACAGAAGCAACATCACGAACTCCTGGTAATAAATCTGGATCATTGGGAACTCTTGAATCAGACTTTCTTCGTATACTAACATCACCATAAGCCAATGGAATATTTCTATTTTGCCCCTCATTGTCATAACTTAATCCACGCTTGGCATAGTTGATCATGATATTTTTTTGAGTATATTCAGTTGTGTGCCCTGATGTACTCCATACCCATCCGTCATTACTGGCAGAACCACTATCAAAAAAGTTATCCATAGTTACAAACTCTTTAGCAATTTTATGATGATTTGGTGTTATAATATTTGGAAATAATGTTAAGTTTGAGTCGCCATTTCCAACTTTAAGATCTCCTAAAATCTGATCATAAGTTCTATTTTCTTTTACTACATAAATAATATGTTTTATCTTTTTTCTCAAAAATAAAATTGTTTCTGAGATCTTATCATCTTGAAAAAAATGATTATTTCGTGCGACTTGTAGCGTCAGATTATCTTGAATATTTTTCTCGTGAGGTATTGGCATACTCAACAAACCGGCTTTTTTCGTTTGAAATGTGTACAGATTCCGTCCCCTACACGGCATTAAAGCATCTTTAGATATGCTTATTGTATCCCTACAATTTCCCACATTACTACCTGAAAGACTATTACTGTTAACCACGTAAAGTTGACCATCAATTATCTCTAAATCATTTGGATACCATCCAGTAGGATAAAGAGCAACAACATCTCCAATAGTGTTGTGCTGAAAATGTTTCAATTTTATAACTGCAACACTGTTTGTTCCACCATTGGTAACATATAAAGTGTCATTGACAAGGCGTATGCTATTTGGATTAGCACCCTTTAAGTGATACCTATTAAAAATTTGTTGTGGTGCAATCGTATAGAAACTGCCTTTAAGTTTATTTTTTTTAGCATCTATAACACTAATGTTGTCGCTTCTGCTATTGACGACAAAAATTTCATTGTATTTTTTATTATAAAGCATTCTTGTAGGCTGACTACCCACTGTAATTCGTTGTATAATTTTTAGTTTTTTATTATTGATTTCTAAAACTACTACTTCATAATCGCGCATGCTACTTACATACAACCTATTATTAACAAAAATAATTCCAAATGGAAACTCGCCACCTGCTTTTGCTTTATCTTTAGGATCGTGTTTTCCAGGTCTTAAATCAATCTCATTAATTACCTTATTCGTTTTTGTATCTATTAAAGAAATAGAATCATTTTCCAAGTTACTAACAGCAAGTAAAGTTGCATTTTTATTTATTGCCAGTTCTGCCGCCATTGGACGAATTTTTACACCTAACCCTGCTTTGTGTCCGAGCTGTATTGTATTTTTCTTTTTATATTTTCCTTTTTCCTTTTCATAATAATAAATAACATCATCAACACCTCCACTAATATAAAAAGCATCTTTAAATGGATGCCATACGATACCGTAAAAGGTATTTGGGACTTTTATAACTTGCTTTTTAAAAAGTTTTGATTTTTTCACTTGATATACAAAGACATATTCACTTGATGCATTTACATCGAATGAACCATCCTTATGATACATTCTATTAAATCCACTTGTAAGAACTAACACCTCTTTATGATTATTTGATGCTTTGATAGCAACGGCTTGCCCTGCTTCATAGTTTGGCATATTTTGTATATTAGGGTTTAGTCCTTGAAAGTTTGAACCTGGCGCTGCTGTTGGTGTTATACTGAAACCAGTTGGAAGTTGTTGTGCATGTGTCATTACTGAAAATAACAATAAAAAAATGAAAAATCTCATAAAAAGCTCTTGTTAGATAATTACTCTTCTGTCATCCAGAAGAGTAAAAAAGGATACTTAGAAAGTTGCACCAAGTGTTAAACTTACATTTCTTGGGGTACCTACAAAGTAAGTTGATTTACCTGCTGTGTCTCCAAATGCACCAGCTGTTGCTAAATAACTAACATCGAAGATATTGTTAACATTAAACATTACATTAACATCTTTTAATACTGAATTTGCCAATTTTTTACTATACCCAATATGCATATCTGTTAGAGCATAGTTAGAAATTTTTTCTTTATTATCACGAGTTCCATAAATGCCATTATTGAACTTAGTATTTACACCAAAAAGATAACCTTTTTTCTTATAGTCCAAAGAAAGATTCGTCATATATTTTGGTAAAAATGGAACTTGTTTTCCAGATATTTGCAGTGTTCCTACATTATCTTTATAGACTGCATCTGTATAAGTAAAAGTACCTGATAATTTCCATGCACTACTTAACATATAAAGACCGCTAAGCTCAATACCTTTTGAAGTCACCCCTCCTACATTTTTAGCATATGATTGGCCAACACTAAAGATATCTCCAGGAGCAGCTGTAATGTTTTCTATTTTATTTTTATAATCTACATAGTAAATTGTTGCAGTTGCTGCAGCATTCCCACTATTATATCTATAGCCCAAATCAATATTTGTTGATTCTTCTTCTTTTATATTCGGATCATAGCTTGTACCTGTGTATATACTATCAGGAAGCTGTGCATAATTCATAGAAAAGCTTGTAAACACTTGATTTGAACTATCTAATTTATATGTTACACCCGCTTGAGGCAAGAAAGGAGCATTTGAACTTTTTGACGGTTTGGAATTAACTGGATTCTTAACATCATGATATGTAACACTTGTTGTTTGTGTTTTAGCACCAAGATCAACCTTTAAATCATCATCTAGAAAACTTAACTTTCCTTGGATGTATAACATTGCAGATGTAGTGTCAAACTTCCTGTTAAACTGTTCTAAATATGGTGTTTTATTATAGATATAACCTGTATCTTGATTGTATACATTATACCAATAACGTTTGTTTTTACGTTCTCCATTTTCAGCCCATGCACCTGCTACTAGTTCATGATCACCAATAGGCATATTCCAATTCAAAGTTGCACCGTATCTATTAGTATAATATTCTGACTGTCTAAATGATTGCTTAGTATAGTCTTTACTTCCGTCAGGATTTATAACGTAATTCGGTGCCCAATTACCAGTTCCTTTTTGATTATGGTAATATGGTGTTGCCTTTAATTCACTGTCTCCAAGATGTCCTAAAAAATTCATGCTAACCAGCATATCTGTTCTAGCATTTTGCCATGTATCCCAGTTATATGCATTTTGTGCAGTTTGCTTAGTTTTGTTTGCATCTGTGACCCAATTTGAGAACAGTCCAAAATCTCGTCCATAAGTATCATATTGAGCTTTCGTTATATCTAGGTAATCATGATCCTTTCTGTCATTCCATGAAAAATTCAGTTGCGTATCAACATTACCAAGTTTACTGATTATCTTACCATCAAGATGCTGACGATTTAAGGCACCTTGGTTTTTCCACTTATTTGTAGTCGTTTCAGAGTAACTTAGATAGGCACGGGAATCTTTAGCAAATTCACCCGTGTCGATGCGAGTAAAAAGTTTTTGTGATCCAAAAGAACCATTTATTTTTGAAACATTGACTGAAGTCTCTTTTTTAGGTAATACCGTAATATAATTTATTGTTCCACCTAATGCTGATGCTGAAGGAGTTGCAAGAGAACCAGAACCTTGGTAAACCACAATTGATGAAAGATTTTCCGGCTCAACAAATCTATTAACCGGTGCACCACCTGCAGTAGATGATGAACCAAGAGGAACACCATCAACTAAAAATGCTATTTGATTTTTTGTAAACCCACGCATATTAACTTGATTTGCATATTCATAAAGTCCAAATGTACTACCTGTAGTAACATATACCCCTGCAATATTATTTAGCAATGTCAATGGGTTTCCAATTGCACTTGCAGTATTAATAGTAGTGCTACTAACTATATTATTAGCATGTGATTCTGTATCTCCTACTATATTGACAGTGTTTAATTGAGCTACATCATCAGAAGCAAAAAGACTGATAGCTGCAACAAACGATAATACAATTACTTTTTTCATTTTAAGTCCTTATTTTTTATTTGTACCATTGTCACATTTTGATATTACTGTTATATTACACTTTAACAACAAATTAATAACATTTTTATACTTTTTATAATTTTTTATAATATCATAATTTTTTCTTAAAACAATTAGCATAATAACTTACAGTTGCAGGCCAGTCAGAAAATATGCCACTTATACCAACATCTTTATCTAAAACATATAATATTTCCATTATAGAGCTATTACTATATATAGCTTTATTAATTGATTGGTAATACCACTCTTCTTTTTCACCTTGTGTAATTTCAGAGCGTTCCAGGCTCCATGTTATAATTTTAAACCCATATTTTTTCAATGCTTTTGCGTATATAGATGGTACAATCTGATTATTTGAATTCATGGTTAGTAATGCCCAAATTGGCGGCGCAATTGTTTTTATGCCTTCCTTTTTCAAAAAAGCTAATTGTTTAATATCATTTACAAAGTTTTTATCAAAATTTTCTACTAGGTAGATACTGTTCTTTGCTAAGTTTGGATATTTTTTTATTAAATATAAAATATCATTTAAATTAAAGGACTGAATATAAATGTCATTAAAACTTATTCTTTTACTTCTGAAAGTATCAATGATTGCATCTATAAAATCTTTCTGAGTAAAACCATGGAATGGCATTGCTACCTGCGGTATTTTAATTTCTGGAGTCATTTTACGATTATATTTATGAAATAAGTCTATACTTTGGTTCAAATCCATCAATACTCCACCATCATTTGCGTAAAGATCCGTTCTAAATGATGGAGTCGCATTAATAAATTCTTTGATATTTTTAGCTTTTGGATTTTCTCCATCCATCTTACCTTCAAGTGAATGAAACTCTTTTAATGTTATATCCGATGTACAACATTTAGCATGAGCAGGCTCATGGGTAATAGGGTTATAAGCACTAAAGGTTTCACTACACTTTTCTGCCAAAGGTGTTAACAAGATATTTGTAGTTCGTTGTAAATCACATTGATCATGCCGACATACAAGTTGCTTATCTTTTGTAAAAGTTATATCACACTCCATAATTCCAGCACCCATTCTCATTCCAGCCATATAAGAGGCTTTTGTATGTTCTGGAAATTGAAGAGGGGCACCTCGATGAGATATTGAGAAAGTGTTCATCGTAAAATCATTTTTTTCACATCTTTTTAATTGCGCTTTTAATAAAGATTCTTTCATCCCTGCTATTAAATAATAAGGTCTTACCCCAAATGTAATGGGAAGTTTATCTTCTTTTGATTCATTCCCTTCAAGTTGAACAATAATCAAGATACATAGTAAATAAATATATTTCATTATAAATCCTTAAATTGTTTAAAAGTTTCATTCACTTCAATAATCTTTTTGCTCGGAAAAGGTGTTTCAAATCCCTTTACAGAATACCAAATCATTTTATTTATTAAATCATCATTTGCAGGATTGTCTAATGTTGTATCCATTTCTGATGCTCTTTGAGACCATTTACGAGCTAATCCACTCAATTCATTTGGATTTGGATTCATATTATCAAGAGGTATTTGATTTTTAACATGGATATAAGGAGTAAAACTAGGTTTATCTGTAAAGCAATCATACATAATAGGAGCAGACATATCATTTATATTCATTGGCGGGATTCCTAAAATTCTTTCTATTGTATGTAAAACAGATAATTGTGAATAAAATGTATGAATTACTTGATGTTTTTTTGAATAAGGACTTATAACCCATACTGGCCCTCTATATGAGGAAACATGATCCCAGCCGTCTTGTGTATCATCTTCTATAACAAATATTACTGTATCTTTCCATATAGAGCTATGTGAAATGGCCTCTACAACTCTGCCTAATGCCAAATCATTATCTGCAACCATTGATGCAGGGGTAGGATATCCTGGTTTTAAATGTGAAGTATGATCGGCTGGAAGCACCATAATAGTAAAATCTGGAAAATTACTGTCAGTTGCCTTTTTAATATCCTTAATAAAGGCATCTGCTCTTACTTGGTCAGATATTCTATGGTGATCATATCCAGGGTATGTTTTAGATGTAAATTTTGCAAGATTATTTAAAGAAACATAATTGCTAAATGGTATCGGTGTTCCATTTTTGTAATCATTATAAAATTCCTTCCACGTTGATTTTTTTGGAACATCAGCTTGAACATTTTCACCATAGTTTTTAAAAGAATGTCCATGGAAAAGAACATTATCCCAAATATATCCTGTTTTTGGTGAAACCATCGCATCTAAAATTACATGAGGGTAACCTCTAAACCAACTTCTAACATTTTTTTCTACATAATCATCTACAAATGCGCCATCACTCCAAGGATGACCTTCAGCAGAGCATTTACCTACATCATAAAAATTATCCAATAACCCAAATTCTTTTGCAAGTTTATGCATATTAGGAGTAACTTTTTTACCAAACACTGTTAAATAAGTATCTCCATTACCCTCTTCCATATCACCTAAAAGTTGGTCATAACTTCTATTTTCTTTTATTATATAAATAACGTGTTTAAATACTGATGGCTCTCCAAGTCTTTTAGGAACTGGTACTTGTTTTACGTCTTTTCTTGGAGAAAACATTGATTCTTCAATAGATTTTTTAATTTTTTTGTATTCTATATTAGCTTTAACTTGATTTGTCCAGTCTTGTAAATCCTCCCTTTCAAGCTCAGGCAAATTAATTGCTGATACATAGCCAAATTCTCTATGAGTATTAAAATATCCGGCAGTTGATATATTTTTTCTTCCTTTTTGAGGATAATTTAATTTAAAATGTTTATCATTTTTGTTGTATGTTGTAGCTCTTGAATAAACTCCTTCTGTATCAGCCACATATAGAGTTTCCCCATCTTTTGAAATATCCAACCCACCAGGATACCCACCGGTTGGAATCAGTCCAATCACTTGGTTATTTTTTAAATCAATCACACTAACACTATTAGTATTGCCATCTGCTACAAAAAGAATATTTTCATCTGGAGATAATACTAAGGCATCCGGAGAAAATCCGTAAGGTATTTTTTCCGGAGAAACAACTATATTTTCAACATTATAAGTTTTAGTGTCTATAATAGAAACTGTATCGGAGTTCGCATTTGCTACATAAACCTTAGTCCCTTTTTTATTTGAAATAATATCATTTGGATGAAGCCCGACATTTACAATTTTTACAAGACTTCCATTTTCATCCATAACACTTACAGTTCCGCTTGTCACACTTTCAGTTTTGCTATTAATTTTTATAAATCCTGATTTCTCATTATTCCAACCGCCTTTTGAGATAGTGTCTTTATCAGCACTATTTGGATCAACTAACTCTCCTCCCCAGTTTGTAACAAATATTTTATTATCTGCAGTTGCTACACCATATGGAAAATTCCCGCCTGATTCCTTTTCCCATACTAATTTTTTCGTAGACATATCTATTTTTGCTATGTTATTTGCACCATTGAGTGCAACATACATATATTGTCCATCTTTTGAAAATTTTATATCATTTGGTAACGCAGGTCTATTATTTTCTTTTGGAAAATGATAAATTTTATCAACTTTTACATCATTATCAGTTAAAGTGGCTTTAAGAATATCACCTAAACTTGTTGTCCAATAAATATGTTTTCCATCATCTGAAAATATAATTCCAGAATACATATTTCCTGAATATTTTTTAGAAAGAAAAGATTTTTTGAGATTAATCTCTTTGATAACTTTATTTGTTTTAGTATCAATCAAAACAAGGCAAAATCTTCCCTCCACTGCAAGGATTTTGCTACTAGGAGAAAGTTTGCAATCCATTGAATGTTGTTCTATATCTGCTGAACCATATTTTATTAATTTACCAGCTGATTGCAAAACCTTGTGAGAAGGCGAAATATATTGATTTTTTTTAGATGAAAGATTTGTAAAATTCTTCTGGTGTGCACACCCCAATAGAAAAAAAGACACAATGCCTAGTAATATATATTTAAAGTACATGTTTTACAACTTCTCATTCTTTATATATTTCAGCCACTGTAGTGCATGTCTTTTGGTTTTTTTATAACGTGAGGCACTTTGAAAAGCTGTAATTGCAGCCTTATTCATTTGAATTGCATAGTAAGCTCTCCCAAGTAACAGCTCTTTCTCCCCAAGTTGTTTTTCACTGCCATTTAATGCAAAGTGGATATATTTTATTGCCTCTTTATAATGATGTCTATTCATTTGTATTTTTGCTATTTTATAAAATATTTTTTTATTTTTATTTTTATTTGCAGCCTTTTTATAAAATGATATTGCTTTATCAAACTCTTTAGATTCATAATATAAATCACCGATAAGATTTAGATTTTTTTCATTTATTTTAATTGTTCCATCTGAGATCTTTTCTGACATAATCTTTGCTGCTTTAAAAGGAAGCCCTTCATATCTTAATAAATCAATTAAACGGATCCACTCATTTTTAGCCATTTTAAAATTGGAAATTCTACTTATATCAAGTGCACTAAGAGAGTAGTCATAATGTTTATCTATTGCATATAGTGAAGCTAACTGAATCCAATATTCTTTATTATATGGTTCTTTTTGTATTAATTCTTTATTTACTCTTATTGCATCTTGGTAATTTTTTTGTAAATAATAACAATAAAATTCTATCTTCATCCATTTTATTTTTTTCTTTTTTGCTAGTTTCTCAGCTTTTTTAATCATCTGTATGGTTTTAGCATACTTTTTTTGACTAAACAATATATTGGCCTTCAATATATAGTATTCAGCTTTAATAGGTTTGGCAGTTTGAATAAGCTTATTTACATACTTAAGAGCGTTATTGTATGCATGAGCACTTATGCTTAATTGTGCAAGGTTAAGATAAGCACTACTAATTTGCTGAGGAGGAAGTACCTCAGACTTTACAGCATTTTGAAAATATTTTAGTGCCAGTTCTTCGTTATTTTGCAAAGTATAATAGTATCCTAAATAGAACTCTACGTAAGCCTTATCAAGTTTTTTATTCAACTTCTTAGATGACTCTAAACTCAATAAAGTACGCTCAGCATTTTTAGATTGATTTGTATCCAAGAGTTGCTGCACTTTTATTATTGTGTCGTATGTTATTTTTTGTAATTGATATTTTTTTTCTTCTTCTGCAAAACATAGTGATACAACTAGAAGGAAAAAGACAATTATATATTTCATATATTACTCCTGATCCAATGAAAAGTTTATTGTTAATACACCATTTTGTATTACAGCTTTGCCATCGACTGTTTTAGGTCTAAACTTCCACCTTTTCACTGCACGTTTCACTGCATTATCAAATACACCTTTAGGGGTAGATTGTAGTATTGTAATTTTTGTAACTTCTCCTGCTTCATTAACTACAAGTCTTACTGTAACATGTCCTTGAGTTCCCATCATACGTGCTCGTGATGGATAAATAGGTCGTATTTGCATCATTGGTGTTAGTTCTGAATCCATTTTAGACATTTTTACAGGACCTAACATTTGAGGTCTTCCTTGTGCGACTTTGATGCCTTTGCCAACACTTGGCATGTCTATATCTAAGGATACTGGACTTTGAGGAGTGTTTGTTTGAGTCTTTTGTGAAACTACTTTCTCCACCATTTCAGGTGGTTTTTCCTTAGGTTTCGGTTCCGGAGGAAGCTCTTTCTTCATTTCAGGTTTAGTTTCTTCTTGATTTGCTTGAATAAAGTCAATAGTTTGATAATCTTTTTTTGTATCAATTGCAATATTTGCCCTTGAAATCATTTTTTGCATTGACCAAAAAAGTGCAAGTGTAATTATAAGACTAACTATTATAGAAGTACCCCAGCGGAATATACTGTTTTCAATCACGGTGAGCACCAATAGAGATTTTTGATATACCTGCCAGTTTTACCTGATCCATAACAGATACAAGTATACCTGTTTCGGCATGTTTATCTGCATCTATAATAACGCTACCTTCAGGAGAATCTGCATGAAGTTTTTCAACTTTTGTTCTTAATTCTCTTATATCTATAGGTTGTTTGTCTATCCATATTTCACCTGCCTTGTTTATACCAATAATAATATTAACCTTTTTATCTGCTTTAGCAGTACTAGCTTGAGGCTTATCTACTTTTATACCTGGTTCTTTTACAAAAGAAGTAGTAACAATAAAAAATATCAGCATTATGAAGACTATATCAAGCATAGGAGTCATATCAATATCTTGTTCCATTTCATTATCGATTAAAGTATCATATTTTTTACGCATCATTTTCCTTTAAGAGTTTATCTTTTAAAAGTCTTATATCCTTATCAATGACAGAACGAATAATATTGTATGCGAACAAGCCAAATACAGCTAGTACCATACCTGCCATTGTTGGAATAGTAGCCATAGAAATACCGCCTGCCATTGCTTTAGCATTTGTTCCAAAAGTAGTCATAGAATCAAATACTGTTACCATACCAGTTATCGTTCCTAATAACCCTAATAAAGGGAAAATAGCTATAATGACCTTCATAAGCGACAGATTTCTTTTAAGTTGAATACTTAACGTCGACACTTGAAATATTTTCAATTGCTCTATCTCCCAATTATCTACTTGTTCTTTATTTTTCCAGAACTTTTTTAATTTTTTTGCTAACCTTTTAAAAACAAACTTACGATAAAAAAGTTTTTCTATTACAAAAATCCAAAATACAACTGAAGTATAAAATAGGATAATAAGTACCGGGCCACCGGTATTTAAAAATGTAAATATTTCATTCACTAAATTGTTTATAATCATTTGAATTCTCTTCTAACATATCTAAGTGTTTCGCAATAATTGATGAACTTTGTTGTGTTAATATTTCAATAATTTCTTTGGCTTTTGAATTTAATATATTAAAAATAAATAGTACCGGAATAGCAACTACCAACCCTAACACAGTTGTCATTAAAGCTTGTGAGATACCACCTGCCATTAATTTTGGATCACCAGTTCCAAAAAGTGTAATTGATTGAAATGTTTCAATCATCCCTGTTACTGTACCTAAAAGACCTAGTAGCGGAGCAACTGCAGCGACCAATTTAATCATTGGCAATCCACTTTGTATAGATGGGATTTCTTTTACTATAACACTATCTAATTTACTTTCTATTGTTTCAATATCTTTTGATTTATGTTTTTGAAAAGATTTCAAAATTCTTCCCAATGGATTGTCATCCTTTATTACATCAGAAATAATTTGTTGTTTAATTTTTCTTTCCATTATAAATAAAGAAATATACTTATACATTGCAAATAAAAGAATTAGACCGCCTAAGCCTAATATCACATAACCAATAATACCACCCTGTTTAATTCTTTCTTTTATTGTAGGTTGTTCCTTAAGCATACTAAACAAAACACCTCGAGTCGGATCAAGTAAGACAGGTGCTATATCTGTAGATCCATTATAGTACTGATCAATAAAATCCAAATATCTACCTTGAGGTTGTCTTTGAAGTTCAACAAAACGACCTATGGAATCATCATAGTATAAATATCCATTCTTGTTAAAAGCAGTGAATAGCCCCACTCTTGTAACAATAGCATCTGTATTTTCTCCTGTTGTTGTAACAATATTTGATTTATAACTAATATTTTTTCCCGATACGACTATCTCAGTAAAATAATCTTTATAAAGTTCATAAAGGTCATTAATAGTAGGGTTTTCATGAGAATCAGCAAATTTATTCAACAAACTACTTCTACCAGGAAACTCTGTAGAAGTCATTGATCCTTTAAGCAATGCAGAAAAGTCTTTTGCTTCTTGTTTTGCTATCGTAAAAAGATCATTTAAACTTTCGCCTTTATTTTTTAATTGTAGATTATAAGTTTGAATTTTTTCTTTTTGAATTTGGAATTTATTTTTTAGTTCTTTTGTTATCATTTTTTGTTGTTGTAAAGCAACCTTTACAGCTTGTAATTCTTTTTTAGCGGTATTTAAATCAGTTAAAAATTTTGCTTCTCTTTTTTTGTCCATATGAAACTCTTTCATATTTTCATTTTCAACTTGATGTAACAACTCTTCCAATTGTGAAGCATATACATTTCCTAAAAGAAAAACCGTCAAGATAATTAATAATTTCATTTAGTATCCTTTGCTTTTAAAATTGGTAACACGAAAAAGTCTGGTGCATGTTTTTTCCTTGCTATATTTATTGCATTGTCAAGTTTATTATTATATTTGTCATCAATTATTACCCATCGATGCGTTTTTAAATCATACATAGCACTCTTTTTTTTATCAAGTGTTTGATAATAAAAACCAACACGACCAACTCTCAAAAAATCTACAGTGGGACTGTTTTCATCGTGTGAATCTAATTGTGCTCGATAAACTCCTACTGTTCTCGCATAGTTATATTCAATTTTATAACTATCTATTATAGTTCTATACTCTTCAGAAAGTGAGATGTCAGGATTTGATAAATAACTTTTCAAATTTTTTACTCGTTGTTCTCTCTCTTCTATTAAAAAAGGAGTGTCGACTTGAACAAATTTATTTAAAGTATCAACCATTTCAAACATCAGCGGTATGATCTTTTTTTTCGTTTGCTCAAGGTCTTTTAATTGTTGTTCTAGTTTCGGTATCTGCTTATTTTGTGCATCTGTGATTAATTTTAGTTGTTTATTATAGCTTTGTTGTTCATCTAACTCTTTTTTCACATTTAAATACTCTTCATATAAAACGTCGTTCTTATTTGAGAGACTGTCTATATGTTTTTGTATTGAAGCACCTGTTTGATTCGCCACTTTATCACTATCAATAATTTTATCTACATTGGAAGATGCTACAAGTAAAGCAACACATCCAAATATCAATATCATCTTTCGTTTCATTTTTACCTCTATTTATAGTTTATTTTATAATATACTGATATTACTACCTATTATAATTCGTGACCCTACA
>Ga0316207_10001597_pt1 | contig 26921 bp, 32 predicted proteins | sample 6weekpyrite_MG_FD_204943 | JGI IMG/M metagenome (GOLD analysis project Ga0316207, IMG submission 204943) | Microbial mat bacterial communities from mineral coupon in-situ incubated in ocean water Damariscotta River, Maine, United States -... | ecosystem: Environmental > Aquatic > Marine >... | reverse complement strand
ACTTAACTATAGCTTCTAATTAATAAGAAAAGTATAATTCTCCTTACTTTGATACCGCCTTTTGGCGGTATATTTATTTTCTTCTTTCTCTCTATTAGATATCCAGATTATTTTGCACTTTATGAGTCTTATGTGTTAAAGACAGTATATTATATGAACATGTATCCTTTTTCTCTAAAATAATCTTTTCATTACCTAATTATATTCAAGAATAAAATATGCATTTACTTGTTTAAATACTAAATAAGGAAAAAATTATGGCTGTGATGATTACAGATACTTGTATAAATTGCGGAGATTGCGCTAGTGAATGCCCTGTAGCTGCGATCTTAGAAGATGAAAATGAAAAAAATCCTTTTGAAGGTGAGCGTTTTTATGTAAAACCTGAAACATGTGTTGAGTGTGTAGGGCACGCAGATGCACCAAGGTGTGTTGAAGCTTGCCCAACAGAGGGGTGTATTGTGTGGGATATGCCGTATACTGTTGAAAACGAAGAGTATTTCATAGCAGGAAACGATGACGGAAGATATAAAATTCGTGTGCATAAGAAAAAAGGAATGATGCTGCCATCTGTTAAAGCACAGCCTTTTCTTGAAGATATCGGAATGGATCTTCGTACAGCTCACGAAAGTGCAGTGATATAGGAGAGTAAATAATGTACATTGCTTTTGCATCTTCCAATGGTAAAAAAATCGATCAACATTTTGGCTGGTCAAAAACATTCTATCTTTACAAAGTTGATGAACAGAATTCAGAGATGATTAAAATCATTGACTCATCAGAAGAACCTGAAGAAGAAAAAGCAAAGCTGAACTATAAAATAGGAACTATAAGTGAAGCAGACATCATGTACTGTACACAAATAGGTCCTACTGCATCAAAAATGGTACAAGCAAGCGGGATACATCCTGCTCGTGTACAAGAAGGTGAAGATATAGCGAAAGCTATTAATGAACTTCAAGAGATGTTAAATACCAATCCTCCATTATGGCTTATGAGAATTTTACATAAATCCAAGCAGAAGGAAGGGTGAAATATATAATGATCACTTTATGTAAAGTGATGATTATGTGATTCATATTCATAAAAAGATCTTAGATGTCCCCGCTTGTGGCTTAAAGATCTTTTGAGAGAATATCTCACTTGAGTGTAGAGCTTCCTACATAAGTGTAGGACAAACATTAAGGTATATAACCGTAACTATAAAAAAAGGATGATAAAATGTCAGTGATTATAGATGATACATGTATAAAATGTGATGCATGTTTACAACAGTGCCCGGTAGATGCGATAGTTGATGATGGAAATAATCCATTAGGATTGGAACGTTATTATGTACAGCCAGAAAAATGTATAGAATGTGTCGGTGTTTATGACGATCCACAATGTGCAGCAATATGTCCAAGTATTGGGTGTATCACTTGGGATATGCCATATACAAAAGAGTTTGAAGAGCATTTTTTAAATGAAGAACTGTATAAGATCGGAACAACGAAAAATGGTAAGCTTAAAACGCCATCATTAAGAGAGAAAAAATATAAAGAAGACATCCTCCCAACACAGCGTGGAGTAGGTAAAGAGGTCCAAGTTGAACCTGAAGATGTTGAAGTGGGATAAAACCATGGCATATCATCTTGAGAGAATTGAAGCAATAGCAGCTTCACTAGATACACTTCAATCTGAATGCATGATCACTTTAGCGCTAAAAATCACAGATGATACTTGTAAAATGGATCATTATGAACGTAGTGTATTTATGAGATTATATGATGCGTTACCAAAATCTAAAAGTGACTTTTTTGGTTCAGATATTTTTGCTATAATTAAAGAAGCCAGAACAAAGCCGAGCGGATATATATTTGACATGATAAAACCACTTCGTGAAGCAGGCATGAAGTATGTTACTCGTCCAAAAATGAAAGCTTTTAAAGCAAATGTGAGAAAACAGCTAGTATAAGTAAGGTTTGCAATGAGCGTTCAAAAACAAATAAAAGAAAATCTTTTAAAAGAGATATATACAGAGATAGATAAACTTTATGATTTTATGGAGCAACATTATAAATTAAGTGAAGAGCATGAAATGCTTATTATTAAACAGCTTAATAAACTTAAAGATCAATTATTCATTATTACTGAACAAAGCCTTCTGTCATGAAAGAACATCATATAGTTTTGCAAAGAGTGTGTTCTTGTGCCAAGAAATATAATCTTGAAAGGGTTATTACATGTAATGATGCTTTTGCTGCAGAGGAAGAAGCTGAAGAGATTGCACAAAAATGTAATGAACTGTTCTGCGGCAAGCATGGTTTTGATGTACAAATGGTAGATAATAATTTTATTATAATAGTTGAGGATGCAGGCTTTGTTGAATCATGTGAGATTTAAAGGAGTTAACAATGATTTACGGAACTGCATGGAAAAAAGAAAAAACTGCCGACTTAGTACAAACAGCATTAAAATGTGGTTTTAGAAGACTAGATACAGCCTGTCAACCAAAACATTACAATGAGGCAGGTGTCGGTAAAGGGATCATAGAATCTGCAATAGAACGCAGCGAATTAACAATACAGACAAAGTTTACTCCTTTAGAAGGACAAGATCGTACAAATATCCCTTATAATCCGTCATTACCTTTTAGAGAACAGGTTATGGAGTCTTTTCATGTATCACAAGAGAATCTGCAAACAGAGATAATTGATTCTTATTTGCTTCACTCTACGATGATGCCTTTAAAACCTCTCTTTGAAATATGGCATACGATGGAGAATCTTGTCAAACAAGAGAATGTTAAAAATATAGGTGTGAGTAATTGTTATGATATTATTTTGTTGGAGCGTTTATATAGTGAAGCTGACATAAAACCTTCTATTATACAAAACAGATTTGATAGTGATACAAATTATGACAAAGAAATACGACAATTTTGTAGGAATAAGGATATAGAGTATCAGGCTTTTTGGTCGTTAACTGCAAATCCTTATATCGTCCATTCATATCAAGTAAGCAAGATAGCTCATAAGTATTCAATGACTAATGAGCAGATATTCTATAGATTTTTAATACAGACAGGCATAACTCCACTCAATGGCACAACATCAAAAAGGCATATGACAGAAGATTTACAGATATATGATTTTGAACTTGAGGAGAATGAAGTGGAAACAATCAATCAACTTTTGGAGCTTTGATGATAAAAGACGAATGGACTCAAGATGAGTTTTTACTTTACAAGCCGATGTTAGAAAAAGAAGGTAGAGATGTACTTCTTATTGATACTATTTTAAAACCAATTTCCGGCATTGATTCTATAACCTACAATCCTTATGAAATCAATAAATATCCGGAAAATACGATCTTGGTCTTTTATTGCGATACTGGAAAAAGTACAAAAGAAAGACTTAAAGAGTTTAGAAGAAAATTTCCTGATAAGGTTTGTATTTCTCTAAGGGGAGGCAGAGGATATTGGCAAAAATCAAAAAAACTAAAAGATTAGTTGTAAATATCTGAATAACTAAAAACTTTTGGAGCAGTTATTATAGCTCAATTATTGAGTATTTGTAAAGGTCGTCCAAAAGGTGTTTTTGCTTTTCTTGAGAGTGCCCAAAGTACTTCATAATGGGGAGTGATCTTGGGAAACCATCCATCTCCGTCTGTAAAGTAAAGCAACATAGTTGTCATTGGAAGATTTGCTTCGATATACTCAAAAGTTGGACGATAGTCGGTTCCGCCTCCCCCTTTGATCGGAAAATCAAGTTTTTCACCGCCGGAAAATGTATAGTGTGCATGTACCCGTGCATCAGCGATGATAAGCTCTATCTTAATAGCAGGAAAACTTCTCATAATATTTTTGAATTCACTCATAAAAGTACCCAAAAGTGCTTCATCTATAGAGCCTGAAGAGTCAATTGCTACACATAAACTTAATGTATCACTTGCAAGTGAAGGCAGTGCAACTCCACGCCAAATATGTTTTTTGTTTGGGGGCATGAATGCATAGTTATTTCGCATATGACGATTAATGGCATTGTAAAGCTCAAATCTCCAGTCAACGTTGTTCGTTTGTATCTTTTTACCAACACGTTCAAATCCAGAAGGCATTGCGCTCTTTTTCTTTGCAACCTCGCCTGCAATTGATGCTGCATATTGCCAGTTTGATTCATCTTCTGGGGACAGTTCTGCATCAATGTTTTGTAGATTATTGAATGCTTCCTGCTCCTCATTTTCAAAATTTTGCTCATCAAATGCATCTGCACCACCTAAATATTCCTCTTTGAGCAGAGTATAGATCTCTTCGGCATACATTTTTTTATATTCAATATTAAAATTTGCTCCTTGTGGAATAGCCAAACCGCTTTCATACAATATGTTATTAATGGCAAAATCTGTTGCCAGTTGCCACAAATAACCTTTTCTGCTGAGTCTACGCTGCTGATGTGAAAAGATATGATGCATTACACAGTTGGTCAGAATGAATTCAAGTTCTTCAAGGCTACATGTAAGGATAAACTCTTCATTGTAAAGAAATCTTATTCCATTGCTTGCATAGTAGCAGATATCTTCTTTTTTTTCATGTTTGAGTCTTGATGTCAACATCCCAAAGTACGGATGATTAACACTCAAGTGTGCTTTTGCTTTTTGAAGCTGTTTGTCAGCACTCATGGTCGTAACAGATGATTGAACTTTTTCATCCACAACGGCCATGTCTGAATATGGTCAAGTTCTATATCCCTACCTCTTAGGTCTTCAATGATCATAACAGCAAATTCAGCAGGAATTTTGAGTGTGTAGGCTAGAAGATTGTCTAGTTTTTTTGAGCTAGTATTCTGATTGATTCGCATTGAGAGTGATGAAGCCAATATATGTAAAGTTGCAGGCTCACTAGGCGTATCCATACAGGATCCGCTTAAAATGTCATCAATATCAGGTAGCTGCCCCGCAACCGTTCTAAAACCAAGGTATGAAGCCGCCAGTTCTTCACCTATTGTTCCGCTGATTAGTGCCAATAAAAGGTCATCGTCCGGATTGGAAGCTATGATCTCATTGACGTATGCCCAAGTTCTCGGTGTGGCAAAAGACCTGTTTTCTTCACCGGTATTGAAAGTAAAAAGAGCATCCGGCCTGTGGCTTATAAAGCCTGTGATTGTAGAGTCTATTCCACTTTTCACAGCCCAGCTTCTCCAATCTTCAACATCTGCTTCCATCTCAATGTGTACAAAACGGTTAGCAAGTGGTGCAGCCATGCGAAACACAACTCCCTGATCACTTTCCCTATTTCCTGCTGCTACGATCGACCATCCATCAGGTAAAGTGTATTCACCAATCTTTCTATCAAGAATAAGCTGATAAGCCGAAGCTTGAACCATTGGTGCTGCAGTGTTGAGCTCATCTAAAAAGAGTATTCCTTCTTCTTGTGAACCATCAGGCAAAAATGAAGCCTTCGCCCATACAGCTTCCTCGGTATCACTTTTAAAAAATGGAATACCACGCAGATCAGTAGGATCAAGCAAAGAGAGGCGAAGGTCTATAAAGCCGATATCGCGTTCTTTTGCAATCTGTGAAACGATTGAAGACTTCCCAATACCCGGAGGTCCCCACAAAAAGATAGGTATTTTTCTTTGTGTTAGGTGTTCCAGGGATCTTTTAGCTGCATTTGGTGTCATAATTTCTCTTTAGATGTTCTATTTGTCATTGAGTATGCAATTTCAGTTCTTAGAAATGCAAAAATAGTTGAATGATTAAAATATACTCAAGTAACAGTATGAAATCTGATGAAATAATAGTATAATTGTATATGACAAAAAAATTAATATCCTCATCGCTTATTTTTACAGATCTTGATGGAACACTATTAAATCATGATAACTACAGTTTTGAAGATGCTTCACATATGCTTGGTTTTATTAAAACCAATAATATTCCTCTGATTATAGTAACATCCAAAACAAAGAATGAGGTGATGCAGATACAAAAAAAATTGGCTATTTCAACACCTTTTATTGTTGAAAACGGTGGAGGGGTAATTTTTCCAAAAGAAGAAGGGCATGATATATTAGCGCTTGGTTACTCTTATCAAGAAATAAGGTCTTTTTTTCAAGAATATGCTACAATATATAACATACGTGGGTTTGGAGACATGGAAGTCCAAGAAGTAATGGAATTGACCGATCTACCACATGAACAGGCTAGAGAGGCAAAGGAAAGGCTTTTTAGCGAACCTTTTGTTTTGGAAAATGAAAGTGATTTTGTTAGATTGAAACAACATGCCAAAAAAGATGGACTCGATATTGTAAAAGGCGGACGGTTCAATCATTTGATCACTCTTGGGCAGGATAAATCCGTTGCCGTAAAGAAATTGATAGAGTTCCATGAAAATAATGAACAAAAGCCTTATCACTCTATTGCTTTGGGAGACAGTGCAAATGATCTGGAAATGCTAAAAGCAGTCGATACGGCAATTTTGATCCCTCATCTAGATGGAAGTTATTTAGAATGTGATATTGACAACTTGATCAAAGCCAAGGAATCCGGTGCATTAGGATGGAACAATACACTTAAGGAGTATTTTGATGCCTAAACAACTTCTAAGAGAAAGTTTTAACGAGTTACTTGACACCATAAAGCCTGATGTTTTGCTCTTAAATCAATGTAAATTAAACGAGAATGTTTTGACAATTCATGAGACAAGTTATGATTTGGAGCAGTTTAAAAACATATATGTTGTAGGTTCGGGAAAAGCAGTGTTACCCATGGCAGAAGCAATACAAAAATTATTGCATACATATCATCCAAAATCTCTTTTAGTCGGAGCCTATTGTAGTTGTCGTGAAACCACCTTGGAAAATACTACATATATCCAAAGCACCCATCCTTTACCTTCACAAAAAAGTATTGAAGCAGCTACAAAACTAAAAGAATTTATGAATATTATGGATGAGGACGATCTCTATATTTATCTACTCTCTGGAGGAAGTTCTGCACTTATCGAAATTCCCGTAGAAGGTATTACCTTGGAAGATATTGAAAAAACAACACATGTAATGCTTCGGGGTGGTATGCCAATAGACGCAATGAACAGTGTAAGGAAGAAGCTTTCCCAGATCAAAGGGGGGAAACTTGCATTTCAAAGTAAAGCCAAAGGTGTGGTTCTGGTACTGTCGGATGTACTGGGCAATGATCTGGGGACAATCGGATCTGGACCACTATATATAAAAGAAAGTGAAAAGCCTGACCCAGTTGACCGGCTGCACTCGTATAATTTATTTGAGAAGATACCTCTTCAAGTGCAAAATTATTTGCTGCAAAACAGTAAAAGTAAGCCTGCAGAAGTTTCATCTATTCCCAGAGTAGAACATTTTATAGTCGGTTCGAATGAAATAGTCCTTCAACATGCCAAAAGGATATTGCAGGATAAAAATATAACAACAAAGATGATCGACTTTCAAATACAAGGAAATGTTGAAGATGTAGCTAAAAAGCTCTATGAGGTTGCTGCTACAAATAACACTCAAAGGATTTGCTATATCGCTGGCGGAGAAGCGACGGTCGTTGTTCATGGAAATGGCAAAGGCGGTAGAAACCAACACTTAGCCTTATGTTTTTTAAATCTTTTAAAGGGTGATGAAGATATAACCTTCTTGAGTGCAGCCACTGATGGCATAGACGGAAATTCTACTGCAGCAGGTGCTATAATTGATTGGTATACACATGTCGAAGCAGTTACAAATGGCCTGAACATTAAGCATTATCTCGAAAACCTTGATTCTAGCACTTTCTTTTCACATGTAGATGACGCATTGCTAGTAAGTGGTCCGACACATAATAATTTACTTGATATTGTCATAATTCTTACAGAACCTCAAATCACAAAAGGAGTCACATATGGCTGATTTTTTTCAAAATGGTGTTATCACTACACTACAAAATCTGGGAAACCGTACTCTTGATGATCTGGAGGGAGAATTAAGCATTTTTTCTCAAAGACATCGTATGGTACTGTTATTGCCTGCTCTGTACTCAGAATTTCAGACTCCTGCTATGCATAAGATTATTGAGGAGCTGCAAGACGCGACCTATTTACACAAGATCATTTTGGGACTTGACCAGGCGACACGTGAACAGTTTGAAGAGGTAAAAAAGCTAATGTCTGTTTTACCGTGTCGGGTTGATGTCTTATGGAATGATGGCCCTCGTATTAAAGAGCTCTATGCAGAATTAACCGCAGAAGGGTTCCCCGGTTTGGATACTCCGGGAAAAGGACGAAATGTCTGGACTATGATCGGATATGGTCTGACGGATCAGGACTCTTATGCATTCGCATTGCATGATTGCGACATAGTAAACTATTCACGTGAAATTCCTGCACGTCTTTTTTATCCTATTATACATCCTGCTTTGGATTTTGAATTTAACAAGGGTTTTTATTCTCGTGTTACAGATAAGCTTCATGGCAGGGCTACACGTCTTTTATACTCCCCGCTTATACATTCGTTGGTAAAGGTCTTTGGAAACAGCCGTTATTTGGATTATATGGAAAGTTTTAGATATGCACTTTCAGGTGAATTCGCTTTTATCCGCTCCTTGGGTCGAGGTATTGCTATTTCTCCAACATGGGGACTTGAGGTTTCAACGCTGAGTGAAGTATATAAAAATACCTCGAACCGTCGTATCTGTCAAACAGAGATCATGGAAACATATGAACATAAACATCAGGATCTTGGTTCTCAAGACTCAGGCGGAGGTATTTATAAAATGGCAAATGATATTGTAAAAACTATTTTTCGTGTGATGGCTCAAGAAGGTGTTGTCTTTGCTCAATCTGCTTTTAAGACATTGCAGGCAACTTACTATCAAGAATCTCGTTTTGAGATTTCAAAATATAATGCACTCAGTAAATTGAATCATTTAGATTATGATCGCGAGAAAGAGATATTGGCCGTAGAGACCTTTGAACATGCGATTGAAGAAGCAAGTAGTGAATATTATCAGGACCCAATGGGTGTTCCGGCACTCTCACCATGGATCACGGTACGTTCGGTATTACCGGAGTTTTCAAATAAATTTGCAGAATATGTGAGGCTAGATAATAAATGATACATATATCCGATCCTAATCATACGATAAATCAACGTTTACACAAGCTTTATCCACCGGAAATTGCTGAGCGTGCCGTTAATGATATCATTGATCTCATATTTAAATATAAACAGCGTATAGTTTCAAAAGAGTATCATCTCAGTGAAAAAGATATTGTATTGATAACTTATGGGGATCAGGCCCAACGTGACCAGGAACCTTCTCTTCAAACATTAAAAACCTTTATGGATAATCATATTAAAGGAGTGATCAATTCGGTTCACATATTGCCGTTTTATCCATCATCTTCAGATGATGGATTTTCTGTGGTTAACTACACGGCAGTCGATCCACGTATGGGTTCTTGGCGAGAGATAGAGACGATAAGTGCTGAGTATCGCTTGATGGTAGACGGTGTTATCAATCATATTTCTCAGTTCTCCGACTGGTTTCAGGCATTTTTGGCAGGTGATCCTTATTTTAAAGATTTTTTTATAGAAGTTGACCCGACGGTCGACCTTTCAAAAGTTGTGCGTCCCCGTGCCACACCATTATTGAGTGAGTTTGTGGACCATGAAGGCAAGATTCATCATATTTGGACCACATTCAGTAAAGATCAGGTAGATTTGAACTATAAAAATCATCGTGTTTTACGTAATGTTCTTGATGCACTGTTTTATTATATTGAAAAGGGAGCGACGCTTATACGTTTGGATGCGATCGCTTTTGTTTGGAAAGAGATAGGAACGGAATCTGTGCATCTGCCGCAGACACATGAACTCATTCAGCTTATTCGGGAAGTACTGCATGAAGTTGCCCCGGAAGTAATTATTATTACCGAGACCAATGTACCTCATAAAGAGAATGTTTCTTATTTTGGAAGCGGTGATGATGAAGCACAGATGGTGTACAATTTTGCTTTGCCGCCACTGCTTGTACACTCTATGATCCATGCTGATACGAAAACGCTGACATCATGGGCAAAGACTTTAACACTGCCTAGTGACAAGGTCTGTTTTTTCAATTTTACGGCAAGTCATGACGGTATAGGACTTAGACCTGTCAAAGGTATATTAAGTGATGATGAAATAGAACAGATGGTCGTTATGGTTAAAAACAATGGTGGACTTGTTTCCTACCGTGCTGAAGAAGATGGTTCACAAAGTCCGTATGAGCTTAATTGTAGTTATATAGACGCTTTAACACATCCGGATGAAGATGATCACATTCGTGCTAGGAGAATGTTGATTACACAGGCTACGGCTTTGGTCATGCCAGGTGTACCGGGAATCTATTTTCATTCATTGGTCGGTTCATGTAATTATCTTGAGGGTGTTAAACATACCGGCATAAACCGCACCATCAATCGTGAAAAATATAATATTGACTGGTTGGAACAGGAACTCGCAGGTGAGGGCGGATTACCTAAGACAATGTTCGACAGCTATAAACGGCTTATCTCTATTCGTATCAATGAAATGGCTTTCAATCCGTTTGGAGAGTTCGTGTTTTATGACCTTGATCCACGTTTATTTGTTTTGATACAATACTCACGTGATAAACAAGAGAAGATATTGGTAGTGCACAATTTCTCAAATGAAATTGTTGAGGTTTCTTTGCCAAGTGATATTGCCACACCATTACATGATCTGTTGTCAAATTATGAGATATATACTGATCAAGAAATAGTATTACAGCCTTATCAAATGATGTGGTTAAAAGGAGAAAGTTAATGAGTACGTCAAAAAAAATAAATAAAATGAGTAAGGAGAACAAATTGATCACTAGATGCTTATTTCCGGCAGCAGGATACGGAACCCGGTTCTTACCTGCAACAAAAGCGATGCCAAAGGAGATGCTGCCAATTTTAACGAAACCGCTTATTCAGTATGGCGTGGAAGAGGCTATGGAAGCAGGGTGTGATGTAATGGCAGTTATAACGGGACGCGGAAAACGTGCGATCACGGATCATTTTGATATTTCGTATGAACTTGAACACCAAATAAAGGGTTCATCAAAAGAGAGTCTGCTTGATGATATTCGTAAGATCATAGACAAATGTACTTTTACCTATACGCGTCAAAATGAGATGCATGGATTAGGTGATGCGATATATAAAGGAAATGTCCTTGTTGGTAAGGAAGACCCTTTTGCAGTAATACTTGCAGATGATCTGTGTGTGAATGCAGATGGTGACGGTGTTTTAAAGCAAATGGTAGAGCTTTATGAAAAATATAAGTGTTGTATCGTAGCAACGATGGAAGTACCGATGGAAGAGGTACATAAGTATGGTGTCATAGAAGGCAGTCAAATAGAAGAAGGCGTAATGATGGTCTCTAATATGGTTGAAAAACCCGATAACGACAAAGCCCCTTCTAATCTGGCTGTTATTGGTCGCTATATCCTGACACCTGAAATTTTTGATGTTATTAAAAATACCAAACCTGGTAAAAATGGAGAACTGCAAATAACGGATGCTCTGTGTGATCAGGCAAAAAAAGGAATGGTTTTGGCATATAAGTTCAAAGGAAAACGTTTTGACTGCGGTAGTGTTGATGGTTTTGTTGAGGCAACGAACTATTTTTATAATCTAGAAAAAAATACAGAGTCCAAATAAAGAGACTGTTATGAATAATTTGTGCGATATCATTGTATTTGGCGGTCATGGAGATCTTGCTTTTAGAAAACTGCTGCCGGCATTTTATTTTCTATATAATGATGGTTATTTGCACAATGACAGTCGTATTGTTCTTGTTTCACGAGAGACGATGAGCGAAGCTGAACATATAGCATTGGTGCGTCAAAAACTGCTTGAATTTTTACCGAAGAATATCTTTGACGAAGAGAAGTTCAAACTATTTAGCCGATGTTTGAATCTTGTCACTGTAGATTTTACTGATGCTAAAACTTTTGCATCTTTAAAAACACTCTTGGATGAACAACCTGAGCGTGATCGTATTAATTATCTCTCGACTGCACCGGATTTTTTCGGTATTATCTGTAAAACTCTCTATGAATATGATCTTGTTACCAAAAATAGCCGTGTAGTATTGGAAAAACCTATTGGCAATGATTTGGCCTCTTCTAAAGCAATTAATCAAGAGGTATTGCGCTATTTCGATGAACATCAAATCTATCGAATTGATCACTATCTTGGAAAGGATACGGTACAAAATATTTTAGCACTGCGCTTCTCCAACCGTATCTTTATGCCGCTTTGGGATGCGAATAATATAGACCATGTGCAGATAACGGTTGCCGAGAGTGTCGGAGTTGAAGGACGATGGGGATATTATGATGAATATGGTGCCCTGCGTGACATGATACAAAACCATTTGATGCAGTTGTTATGCCTTATAGCGATGGAACCGCCGTCTTCATTGGATGCTGATAGCGTGCGTGATGAAAAGGTCAAAGTACTGCGTTCTTTGCGTAAGATGACAATTGATGAAATAAAAAAACAGACCGTACGAGCGCAATATACAAAAGGTTCAATAAACGGTGAAGCGGTACCCGGGTATTTAGATAGTGAAGAGCTGAGTGAAAGCACAACAGAAACTTTTGCCGCCGTACGTGTTGATATTGACAACTGGCGTTGGAGCGGTGTGCCGTTTTATTTACGAACCGGTAAACGAATGCAGCGGCGTAACTCTGAAATTGTCATACATTTTAAGCCTGTTCCTCACTCTATCTTTCCAAATAACGGGAAATGTATTTCAGAAAATAAACTGGTCATTACCCTACAGCCAAATGAAAGTATAGAACTCAAAATGATGAACAAGATTCCGGGACTGAGTGAACAAATGCATCTGCAGCAAGTGGATCTTGAATTAAATTCTCCATTGGACACAAAATATAAACCTGATGCATATACACGGTTGATATTGGATGTCATCCGTGCAAACCCTACACTTTTCATGCGCTTAGATGAGGTCGAAGCTGCATGGAAATGGGCAGATGTCATTTTAGATGCATGGGCAAACAATGAAGTGCCTATGAAAAAATACACTGCAGGAACCGATGGACCGAGTGCAAGCATTCAGTTGATTGCACTCGATGGAAGAAGTTGGCACGATGAGCAGGATTGAGCATAGCTTTGCATCAAAAAGTGAGCTTGTTGACACATTAAGCAAGAGTATTACAGAAGCTTTACAAAGAGCAATAGAAAAAAAAGGATATGCCACATTGATGCTCTCAGGAGGCAGTACTCCTAAACCTCTCTTTGAAAAGCTCTCTCACTGTGATATTGACTGGCAGAGTGTTCGCATAGGTCTGTGTGATGAGAGGTGGATAGACCCTGAACATAAAGACAGTAATGAACACCTTGTCAGACAATATCTTTTGCAAGAGCATGCTAAAGAGGCACGGTTCATAGGCATGTATGAAGATAAGAGCATAGGTGAAGCACAACTTACATGTAATGAGCGTTTAAAAGAACTGCTTTATCCATTTGATGTTGTTGTATTGGGAATGGGAACGGATGGACATACTGCATCACTTTTCCCAAATAATTCCAAGTTGGCACAGGCTTTTGATGTGGACAACAAAAATCTCTGTATAAGTATAGAACCTAAAAATGCCCCGTACAGCCGAATGAGTTTAACATTACATGCTATTTTAAGCGCATCACATATTTTTTTACATTTTGAGGGAGAAGAGAAGTTGGCTGTTTGTAAGCAGGCACTAGCCTCAAATGACTCTTATGCAATGCCGATTCGCGCCGTTTTAGAACAAGCAGAAAAAGATATAGAGGTATACTACAGATGAATGAAATAATAAAAAAAGTAACCGATTCGATAATAGAGCGTTCAAAACAGAGCAGGGAGCTGTATATTGCACGAAGTAGTGAAATGGTCTCAAAAGAGGTAAACCGTTCACACTTGGGATGCAGTAATCTCGCACATGCCATGGCACCTCTTGATCAAGAGGATAAAACAACGATACAAAATATGCATAAGGCAAATATTGGGATCATCACAGCCTATAACGATATGCTTTCAGCACATGAACCCTATAAGCTGTATCCCGCGCTTATCAAGCGAACATTGCATGATCTTGGTGCAACGGCACAGGTTGCCGGAGGTGTTCCGGCAATGTGTGACGGTGTGACGCAGTCACAGCCTGGAATGGAGCTGAGTCTGTTCAGCCGTGACAATATAGCTATGGGAACTGCCATCGGACTAAGTCACAATGTGTATGATGGTGCCATCTACCTTGGGGTATGCGACAAGATCGTTCCGGGATTGCTCATCGGAGCTCTTAGTTTTGGACACCTTCCTGCTATGTTCATCCCTGCCGGTCCTATGCCATCAGGTATATCCAATGCCAAAAAAGCCGCATTGCGACAAGAATATGCACAGGGAAAAATTACTGAGAGTGAGCTTCTTAAGGCAGAATCTGCTTCTTATCACAGTAGCGGTACATGTACCTTTTACGGTACGGCAAATTCCAATCAGATGTTACTGGAAATGATGGGTTTACAGCTTCCCAACAGTTCGTTTGTCAATACTAATACCTCATTGCGTGAATCACTCACGGCCTATGCGACAAAAACATTATTGCAAATGACGAAGCTATCTGGAAACTTCAAACCTCTTTTTGAAATGATCGATGAACGTAGTTTTGTCAATGCCATCGTCGGACTTATGGCCACAGGCGGTTCGACAAATCATACGATTCATCTCATAGCTATGGCAAAAGCAGCCGGAATTGTACTCAAATGGAAAGATTTTGATGCTATTTCCAAAGTAACGCCACTTTTGTGCAAGATGTACCCTAACGGCAGTGCCGATGTGAATGGTTTTAGAGAGGCCGGCGGTATGGGTGTCGTGATAGCACAGCTTATAAAACTGGGATTGGTGCATGAAGATGTGCAAACGGTCGTAGGTCAAGGACTTTCAAATTATGTCGTTGAACCAAAATTAACGGAGAATGGAGTCGAATTTTTGCCTTCAAATGAGAAATCATGTGATGAGAGTGTCATAGCAAACATTACTCGACCATTTGCAAAAGAGGGCGGACTGAAACTCTTGGATGGAAACCTTGGACAGAGTGTCATTAAGACCTCAGCATTAAAAGAAGAACAGTTCGTCATAGAAGCACCGGCACTGGTGTTCGACTCTCAAGAAGCACTGCAAAAAGCGTTTAAAGCAGGTGAACTTGAAAAGGACTTTGTAGCAGTTGTGCGTTATCAGGGACCTAAGGCCAATGGAATGCCTGAACTGCATGGACTTATGTCGCCTTTGGGTGTACTGCAAGATAAAGGTTTTACAGTCGCGATAGTTACAGACGGAAGAATGTCGGGAGCATCCGGAAAAGTGCCATCAGCTATTCACCTCTCACCCGAAGCACTTGATGGAGGATTAATCGCCAAGGTACAAGATGGCGATATGGTACGGTTTGATATTCAAAATGGTACATTAAGTTTACTTGTTGATGAGAGAGCACTTGAAGAGAGAGGAGTCCAAAAACCTGACCTTAGTAAACATCATCATGGGTTTGGAAGAGAACTCTTTAGCGTAGTGAGAAAGAATATATCTAGCGCAAAAGAGGGTGCAACAATTTTTGAGCTTAACACAAGGGTCGATGGATGAATGCACACGAAATATTTGAACTCTCTCCTATAGTACCGGTTGTGACCATTACAGATGCAAACGATGCACTTCCTTTAGCTAAGGCACTTCTTGATGGCGGCATTAATGTCATGGAGATAACCCTTAGAACATCTGCCGGTCTTGATGCGATTAAAGTGATAGCAAAAGAGCTACCACAAATGCATGTTGGAGCCGGGACTGTTCTAAATAGGGCCGATTTTCAAAGAGCGGTAGACAATGGCGCGCAGTTTGTTTTTAGTCCTGGCATAAGCCAAGAGCTTATAAACACAGCAAAAGAGTTGCAAACTCCATTCATACCGGGAGTTGCAACGGCATCTGAAGTGATGCTTGCTAAAAACAGCGGTCTGCATCACTGTAAACTCTTTCCTGCAAGTGTTGTCGGCGGTGTAAGTGCACTAAAAGCCTTTGCCGGTCCTTATCCGGACATGAAGTTTTGTCCGACTGGTGGAGTAAACCTTGAAAACCTGAACGACTTTTTAGCATGTGAGAATGTCATGTGTATAGGAGGAAGCTGGATAGTGCCAAAAACAGCTCTTAAAGAGAAAGATTTTCAACTGATTACACGGTTATGTCAAGAGGCTTTAAAAGATATTATGTAAATTGATAAAAAAGCTCTAACTCCTATGGTACAGGATACAGAATGTGGAAAATGGTTTTATAATGAAATGGATGAGATGCTTGAAACGATGTTTGATATTTTTGCCAAAATATATGCTATCTATTATGGCAGTGGCAATGGTGTGAAAAGTCTACTGGGGCTTAAAAAAACAGTGAATAAATATGAGATTGAACTTGCATCAAGATGTTACGATGATATTGTAAATATATCTGATAAATTTAAAAATAGATTTGGGGTCTTAGAGAGACAACTATATGCTTTGAGCGATGAGAAGCATGAACTTATAATGATATCGTAAACAAAGTCATCAACTCTCATTGCCGCTGTGCGACAGATGACCAGTGGGCGTTTAGCTCCTCTGATTTGTTATAAAACTAATACACTTCTTTTCTGTGTGCTACTCTAATAACTGTAATTAATAGTATATCATTTTCTTTTAAATATATAATTCGATAGTTTCCAGCTCTTTTTCTAAATTTTCCTTTATACTTACCTTTTAATGATTTATCATTTGTAAAAATACCATTCTCTAAATCTTTAATTTTATTAAAAATTAATTGTTGATTTTCTTTATCAATTTTTGATAATTCTTTTAAAGCATATTTTGGAACAATAACTTTAAACATTAATTTAATCCAAGTTGTTGTGCAACTTGTTCAAGTGAAAAAACTTCTACATTTCCTTTTTTTACTTCATCTATTCTTTTATCTGAAATTATTTCATCCAATGTATCAAAATATGAACTAACTGCTTTTTCAATAATATATGTTCTTGTTCTATCTAATTCTTGTGCATAGTTATCCAAATCTGATAATAATGATTCATCTAATCTTATATTGATTGCTTTTTTCATTGTATTACCTTGTGTTATATTGTAGATACATTATACTACACAAAAATTTATTTGTCAAGTGTTTTATAACGTTTAACTTCAGTGACGCTTTAGCGCTCACTGCTGGGATTTGTTATGCTTTTTGTATATTATGTTTGCTATCCAAGTATGAGATATTCTTGGCAATTTCCACGATATTTAGCACTACCGGAAATAACACTTTTTCTATTCACTGTTTTTAGTTCAAAATCAGATCCATAAAGTTCTAAAATAGACTTATGATGTGCATTAGTCATTACAATCTTGGCACCTCTATTTTTTGCTCTTAGAAGGGCTTCTTTTAAACGAACTTGATCTTCCCATTGAAATAATATTTCATTATACTTGATAAAACCGTTATTATCGTGTTTAACTGTATATGGTGGGTCTGCGAAAATTAGGTCATCTTTCTTAGCCTTGTCAATAATTTCTTCAAAGTCATAGTTCATAATTATGGCATTTGATAAATATTTAGACGTTTGTGCAAAATTATCTGCATCCATAATGACATTTTTTTTTGTTCCTATTGGAACGTTAAATTCACCTTTTCTATTCACACGGAATAAGCCATTCCAACAAGTTCTATTTAAATATATAAGCTTTGCAGCTTTTGTATATTTATTTCTTGGTTTTTGAGATCTTATTTTATAATAGTAATCATTTGAATGATTTTTATGATGTTTTTTTAGTGTATTATATACTCGTTCCCAATCATCCTGTATAGCAAGATATGTGTCAATAAGCCAACTGTTAGCATCTGATAGTATTGCTTGACTAGGGTTAAGTTTAAAATACACTGCGCCACTACCTAAAAATGGCTCAATGTATCTATTATAATTTAGAGGAAAAATATCTTGATGATTTGCCATTAACCATCTTTTTCCTCCTGGCCATTTTAAAAAAGGAGTTACACAATTCACGACTTCCAATATTCTCCAAAATTACTTTTTAATTTATTATATAAATCTTGTACGAAGTCTACCTCTTCTTTACTTAATAATCCTCTTTCTGGATGACTAACTGTCTTTCTAATCTCATTGAGTCTAACTATCCAGCTTAGTTTTGAATTTTTATCACCAGTTTGACCTTGAAGTGTAAAGTAACTTTGAAAAATGCTACTCCAGTTTGATGAAGACGAAGCAATGGTTTTATAGTCAATTAAATCTAAATACTGATATTCATCTAGTTTTCCTTTTTCATCTTCTCTTCTTTCTACACATTTTTTTCTAACTCCGGAAGGAATTCCTTCATACCACCACTCATCTTTGTGTTTTTCTTTTAACTTATTAAGTGTGAGCTCAAGCATTGATAATTGTATTTCATCAATAAGTTCCTTAGCTTGGATAGAACCTTCTTTATCAAAAGATTCCATCCACTCAACTAAACCTTTTGGTTGGAAATTATTATCTTTATTATAAATTACTTGTTGCATTTCTCTAGCTACTGCTGTTTGCCCTTTAACACCCTGTTTAGAACGAAGAGATTTGAATTTCTCATCATCAAGTGAGCTTAGCCAATTTACTAAATGTTCAACATATCGATTTACTTCAGATAACAAATCTTCTTCTGACTGGCTAATCAAATCAATATGATCTCTTTTTTCAAGAACATCAAAAGTTGATTTTAGTATTTTTAATAATGCTACAATTGCATTATTTGTGCAAATATAACCACCTTTGGCATCTCCAAGTTCCCATTGTTCTGGCATGGCATCTTTAAATATAGAAAAGTACATTGTTAAAAATGTTAAAGCACGTTTTAATGATTTTTCTAAATTTTTGTCTGAACTTCCTAGTGCGCCTGGTAACAGAACTGAATCATCACCTATTTTTGTAGCACTTCCAAGTAACTGTTCATTTATTAATGAATTAGTGATTGTTGTAATAGTTAAACATATATAATTAGATTTACTTTTTTCTCCAATAATAATTCTATTATAAAATGGTGAACCCATTTTTGTGCCTAGAGTCTTAGTGAGCCTTGAACATAAAGATGTAATAGCTTCATGAGGGTTGTCTGATCCCCAGTGTAATTCAGCATATAAGTCTAATAATATGTTTTGTTTTACTTTCACTTGTTTGTTATTAATATCTACAAATAAATTTTTTTGAGAAGTAGCATCAAGGTTTGCAAAAGCTAATACAGGAACAACAGAATCTTTACTTCTATCACTATGGGCATATCCATATAATCTATGTTGACCATCTATAACCCAAGCAGAGGCATACTGAGCTGGTAGTGTAAGTTCACCAAAACTAAGGTCTCCAATTTCATCTTTTTTATCATAGCTTAGATTTCTTTTATAGTGTAGATTGACTACAATATTTGTTGGAAATTTCCCTCCATCATTAATATAACTAGCGATATTATTTAATCGTCTAGGATTAAGCATTCTTTGATAGGTATTAATTGATTCAGCACCTTTACTATTGATGTGACTAACATATGCTATCTTTAGCAAGTTATCTGGAGATATAAGAAAAGTATAAAAATCTTCACCACCCATTTTCCCTTTAGTAGCTGGTACTTTAATATCTAAACCTGGTATTGTTTTTCCAGCAAAAATATTTGCAAGAAACTGATATCTTGCTGCAGATTTAAGATTTTTTTGTAAGCTTGAGAAATAATTTACTTCCTCATCTTTTAGTACCATTATTTGTGCTTCTTCCGCTCTTTTAAGGTCTGGATCAGACCAAACTATATTTTTTGTAGCAATAATAAATCCAAACTTAAGTTTATCATTCCTTCCATATTGGTGATAAACAGCTTTAATAGCATCTTCACGGTAACTTTTTATTTTATCAATTAAGTCAGTAAGAGACTTTTTAGTACCAGGAGATTCAGCACTAGTACATTCCGTAAAAAGAACAGTTTCTTCATCACGTGCAAATATATCAATTTTTCTAATAGTAGAATCAGAACATTGTATTTTAAATTCTCTATCTTTGTTTAGTTCTGTAAAACCAAGCTTTGCGTAAAGACTCCAAAGTTCATCTTCTAATAATTCATATAGGTTTTTATCTAGTCTAATGCGAAAAGTAGTTTTATTTTTTCTTAGTATATACCATCCCATATCTTCATATGTTGGTAACCGTTTATGAGAAATACTTGCCTCATAATGTGGTTTATTTCTTATAGAAAGCTCTTTTTGTAATGATTCACCTGTTACAAGTGGGTCAATGAAATGTGAACTAGACATTATCATCCTTCATATATAATTTTATCTAAACAATTCTATAAATCAAATTTAACAAACATGTGATTTATATGTTAATTATTGCATTATATAATAAAATGGTACTATTTTTTAAAAAATTATCCAGAATACTTAAAAATTTGTGTGTGTTAATTACTAAATATCCATATTAACATGCAATTTTATTTGTTAATTGTTAAGATTTGGCATTAACACACAAAATATTCCTTAAACAGCTTTTCTCAAAGCTCTGAGTATTGACGGTGTGGCAGCAAGATCAAGCGCACTGAAACCGTCACTGTTCTCTCTCTTTGGATTTGCACCGGCTTCTAGTAGCATTTTGACCATCTCAAGCTTTCCACTCGAGGCTGCGTACATCAGTGATGTGACACCACCGTCATTTGTGTTGTCTATCTCTATACCTGCGTCTATAAGCAGTTTTATCACTTCAGGGTTTTCTCCGAAACATCCAAGCCATAATGCAGTATTGCCGTCAATGTTCTTACATGTAATGTCTGCTCCAAGTGCTAAAAGCTCTTTTACAAACTGGGCATTTCCTTCTCTTGCAGCTTTCATCAATGCGGTATTGCCGTAATTACCTTGTTTATTGATCTCTTTAGTATCGTAATCATTTTGAGTCATCCACTCTTGCAGTTGTTTATCCATTTTTGTTCCTTCTTTTTAATATGTTCAAGTCTTTGTGAAAACAGCCATCCTTATACTCGAAGCTGTTCTTTTTTTGATTGACGATCTGAGTGTTTTTGAATTTTCGCACCAAGATGTAATCTTTGTCATCCACATCAAACTTCTTTTGACATTGTCTACAGTAGAGTTCATAATTCATTTTTTACTCTTGTAAACTTTTTGCTAGTTTCTCCAGCCCTTTTTTTTGCAGTATGTGCAGGTCTGAGTCTTGGGTCCACTCCAAGGCTTTTTTCATGTAATACTCCAAGATTATAGGGTCTATCATTGTTTTGCGTTCAAGTTGATCTTGTAAAAAGTTTTTAAGCTCAACGGCATCAAACTCTTCAAAATCGGCAAGTTTATTATAAAAGGCATTAAAAAATTTTTCATTATAGAACTCTTTTGTTCTTGAAAGAAATTTTGTTGCCTCAATGGAATTGGCCGGAATATCATTCCATTTTCTTCCGTTAATGAGCTGATCGACCGCCATATCTGTAAAAACAGGCACAAGGTCGAGTACAGCATTAAGCTCATGAAAGTCATGGTCGACGAGGTCACGAAATAACATTCTGGACCTTTTGACAATTTTTATACGTAAGTCATCATTTGCTATAACATCAGGATGCAAAATAGTAAAACGCTGTAGTGCGCCAAGCCTTGAATGGTTAAAGGCCATAATAGAAACAAGCGGGTGAGGATCTTTTATCTGTTGTATAGATGAGCCAGATGGTCTGCAAAATGCCCAGTAAAGCCTTGCCTGCATATCAGAATGATGCGTATACTTTTCATCTCCCAATGCTTCGAAGTCAGGCTCATCCCGAAGTAGGTCTACTTCATCTTTATATGCTAAATCGAATAACTCTTCCATAATTCTCAAACTTTTTTAGATTTTTTTGTTCACTGATGATAAACAGCGTCTGACATACCAAATGTTCAAAGATGTCAAACTCCCCGTCACTCAATACCACGAGGAGATTATTTGAACGTATTTCGGTATTTTTTAAGTAGCGCAGTACGGCATCAAAATTTGTTCCACCGTCACTTTTTGGAATGTGAAGTTGATCTTCATGTAGCGGGGTCAACGAATCAAACTCCATGATATGGTCTACCTGAACCTCACGCTCAAACGGTAAAACAGTGATTTTGTACTCATAAAAACTTTCACAAACCTCTTTTATCACACCCAAAAATTTTTTGTACTCATCCATTGTCACCGAGCTGCTGCTGTCAAGTGCTATGTAAAGCTCAATGAGCTCATCACTTTTTTTTGTACCGGGCAAATAGATCCCCTTAGAAATAAAGCGTCTGTTAGGACGAGAGAAAGTACTCTGTTTCTCAAAAAATGAACTTGTGAGATACTCTTTTAAGACATCATGCAGGTCTATATTCGGTTTAATGAGGGTATCGACCTCTATAGCCATACCTGCATATTGAGATATGTTTCTTTGTGCTATAGTAAGTGCCTGGACAATGATACTGTCAAGTTTTTCCATTTCTGTTGAGTTGCTGTCACTTGGTACCTGATCGATATCCCTTTTACTCGGGTCATATACAAAAGCTTCTTTATCACCGTCTTCTTTGGGTGTTGTCTTTACTTTTGAGTCCTGTTCGTCCGGATCGTTGCCCTGCTTGTTCTCTTCTTTCTTCTTTTCCAATATCTCATATACTTCTTCAACACACTTTTCCTGCATCTCATGATCAAGTATCTCATCACTTGGCATGGTCCCAATCTCTTTGAACGTTTGTAAAATAAGATTGACCACGACATCGCTGGCTTGATTCCAAAGCTCTTTGTCCCTTTGTTTGGCACGAGAAGGATGTTTTAAGACTATATGCAAAAGAGTATGGGCATAAAGATATTTGATCTCTTCTTGTGAGTACCTATTTAGTTTTTCAAGGTCTATGGTGATCTTTGCGCCATTTGTCGTAAATGCGCTCAACTCATTAGGTTCAAAGGTTGTTGGAATTGAGAGTGCAAGAACAGATAAAAAGGGATGATCGAACAAAAAGCTGATCCGTATCTTTTGAAAGATCTGCTCTATTGCATCAGAGGATGTATTCACCATATTTTTCCAACCAATTTTCAAATTTATCTAATTCAGCGATACTCTCATCTTTAACGATCAGATCTTTAATAAGCATAACGGCAAACTCAACAGGAAGTTTTTCACTGTAGGTAAAGAGGTTATTAGCCTGTTCTATATCTGAATAACGTTCTATGATGGCAGCTGTAAGGGCATATAAAGCACTTGCTTCTTCGGGAACTTCAAATGATTCACCAGATAAAATTCTGTCTATATCCGGAAGCGTTTTGTATACCTTAACAAAAGAGAGAAACTCTATACCGCTTGCATAGCCAACACTTCCGTAAATGACCGGAGCTACGCTGCCAATATCTTTTGTATCTATATTTTGCAGTATATTCGAGAGAATGTTCCATGCCCTTGGAGTACAAAATGCAGGATTGGTCTCATTGGCCGTTGGCACTTCAGTTGTAAGCAGGTCAGGACGGAAGCCTAAAAAACCTATAATGTATGAGTGGATATTGTTTTTGATCGCCCATATTTTAAAATCATCATATTTTGCTTCTAAAACTATGTGCACCATTCTGTTTATCAAGGGACTTGGAAGTTTGAAAACTATTCCTTTGTCGTCTATCTTATTTCCGGCGCAGACGATCCTCCACTCTTTTGGAAGTGAGTACTCTCCGATCTTTCTATCAAGAACAAGTTGATAGATTGCCGCTTGAACCGATAATGGAGCAGAATTGAGTTCATCTAAGAATAAAATTCCTTTTGAGTCCATGTCCGTGGGTAAAAAAACAGGTGGCATCCATATGGTTTGATCGTTTTTGATGCTTGGAATCCCACGCAGATCAACCGCGTCGAGTTGAGAGAGTCTTACGTCAATGATATCATAATCATTGTTCTTGGCAATGTCATTGACGATATACGATTTTCCGATACCCGGACTTCCATGAATGAAAACAGGTGTATTGGTCTCTAGTACAACATTGAGTTGCTTATAAAGTTCAGTTGTCGATATGGCTGGTGTAATCATATTTTACCTCTTTTTTTAATTCATATATGGGATGTCTAAGATCGCATCCCTGTCTTCTGCTTCATAATCAAATGTTTCAACATCAGGTATGTTTTTTAATTTTTTCTTTAATGCGATCTTTTGTAATGGATGAAATTCTTTTGTATTTATAATATCTGAAATATTTTGTTTATAATGGCTTAGAATGATCGGATGCCAATTCTGAACTTTTAGCACTAAAGTATCTACGAATCTGTTAAGTTCTTCCAAGTTTTTCTCTTCCAAAGAAGGTAATTTGCGAATTAGATTTCTAACGAATTGCTTGGAAAAAAATTCTTCAGAGATATCCAAAAGTATTGATGCCGCGTCTATGTCAGCAAAACGTTCACTATAGCTGTATGCATAACGAAAATGTTCACAAACCCATTCAATATATCTCGGATAATGTTTTAAAACAAGTACTAATTCTGTTAGATCATTGTCTATGAGCACCTGAAACAGACTTACAGTATTTTTGCTTATCTGTCTCCAGTGAGGTTCATCTGCTTGAAAATTGTCTTTCTCAAGAATCCTTCTGTAGCGTTCTATCTCTACTGAGTCACTTGTTAGGAGCCCTTTTGTTTTATAGGCTTTATTCATTCGTACAGCCACACTCACAATTAGCAGTTGCTGTTCCCGGATCTAAATATTCTTTTGCATTTTTGTCGGTAACCTCGACAAAATTGTTTGTAGCAAGCCCTTCAATGATACTTTGAAGACTTAGCGGTTCTTTGCCGATAAAGTGAACTTTGATACCTTTTTTAAAAAGTTTGTTAAAAGGTCCGTCACCCATGTAGGAGTATACTACTGACTCAATTCCTTTACTGTGTAGCAATTCTGCTGTTTTTATACCATTCCCGCTTGCCGTGTTTGTAAGAAAATCTATACTTTCCTGTTTTGGATCATAAACAGCAAAAGCTTCAACATTTCCGAAAAGTTCTGAAGATTTACATTCATAAGATTTTTGGTCAATTGGAATTGCTAACATTGTTGTCTCCTAATAGTATTAAACTAAGTATGCAAAAGACATTCTATGTTTGAGAATAAAAAATGTATTATTAAAACAGACATCTCTTAGGAGGAAAAAATGAACCAAATCGAAGCCGTTGTCAAAGAGTTAGATAAGCAGGAGATCATTTCATATATTACTGTTGACATAAATGATACCGAGCTGCGGATCATTAAGAGTGAAATACCAAATTGGATAGAAGTAGGCTCAAAGGTCACGCTTAATTTTAAAGAAGCATCAGTATGTGTAAGTAAAAAGTGTCCAGGAACCATTTCAATAGAAAATAAGATCAAAGGCAAGGTAGAACAGATACGTGCTAACAGCTCATTATGTGAGTTAACGTTTGAGAGCGCTATAGGAAAGATTACTGCTTTAATTACTCAAACAGCACTACAATCACTTGAATTAGAACAAAATGATTTAGCTACAATGTTAATTCGTGGGATAGATATCAATCTTGAACCGTTTATTGATATGCAGGATTATAAAAGTAAACTCTTACAAAAAACCGCAAATTGAGGCAGTAGTTATACTGCTCCAAAATTAGTTTTTGCATCTTCGGTTTGTAAAGATTTGAATTTTTCAAGATCTACTTTTTCATAGTTGGTAGTTGAGTTTTTGACTTCATCTACAAGTGTTTGTGTTTTTTCTTCTGTACTCATTCGTTTTAATTCACTCTTTTCAAGATCTGCTATATCAAGAAGCTCATTCCATACAGAACTCTCATCAAGTGGGATACAAACGAATGTTAGCCCCTCATACTCAAGTGTGACAGGCTTGTCAAGATCGATAATAAAAAGATAACTTACGGTGTCCGGAGTGAAAAACTCTTTATACTTTTCTATCATTGGCTCAAAATCATCCATTGTTACCAGTTCAGCTGCGAAAAAACTTAACGTGTCATCTGCTATCGCTATGACCTGTTTTGCAGTTGCTTTTGGAGGTAACTGCTTGTTTGCTGAAAGAACTTTTCCTTCAATAATGACCAATGAACCTCTATACCCTGCAGAACCGCTCGGCATTTTCCCTTTTAGTGTGAACTGCCATGTAAGATTGTTTTCTTCTATAAAATCGATAAATTTACTCATATATTCTCCTTTTTTTAACCAACTTCATTTGTGTATGCGTATGTAGAAGAGATACTTCTTAAACGCTCAGCCGCTTTTGTGAATACATCTATAGTGTATTCAACCTCTTCTTTTGTTGTGAATCTTGACAACGAAAGTCTAATTGCCGTGTGTGCAAGTTCTGGGTCTTCTCCGATCGCACTCATGATCGGATTAGCTTCTAGTGATTCTGATGCACAGGCACTTCCTGTTGATGCTGCAATACCGGCACGGTTAAGATCCCAGAGCATTGCTTCTCCTTCGATTCCTTTGAGTGAAATAAGTATGGTGTTTGGAGTTCGTTTATCTCTTGTACCTACTATGATAGTGTCAGGTATCTTGCTGAGTTCATCTTCTAAATGGTCACGCAAAGCTCTTACTTTTGTATTCATGATCGATACATGGTCTGTTGCTTGTTTCATAGCCAGTCCCATACCAATGATATATGCAACATTAAGAGTTCCTGCACGTTTACCACCCATTTGTTCCCCACCGTGTAAAAGGTTCGGTAGTGTTTTACCTTTTTTTACAATAAGACCGCCTACCCCTTTTGGACCATGAAATTTGTGTGCGGAAAATGTCAGATAATCTACATCGACTTCTTGAAGGTCAACAGGAATTTTTCCGATTGCCTGAACAGCATCAGTGTGAAATAAAATGCCTTTTTCCTTT
>Ga0316207_10001596_pt1 | contig 26925 bp, 31 predicted proteins | sample 6weekpyrite_MG_FD_204943 | JGI IMG/M metagenome (GOLD analysis project Ga0316207, IMG submission 204943) | Microbial mat bacterial communities from mineral coupon in-situ incubated in ocean water Damariscotta River, Maine, United States -... | ecosystem: Environmental > Aquatic > Marine >... | reverse complement strand
CCAGCGGCGGGACGGAGCCAGCGGTATCGCTCGGAATCGGTAACGGTTCCAGAGGTCGACTGTCGGAAATAAAGCGTCGCGGTTTGTACGTGCGAGCCGAAAACCTCGCCAATTTGCCGGACGTCGTCCGCGACGAGGTCCTCCCCGTCGTGGGCCGCTTTCCAGTCGTCGATCGTCGTATGGTCCTTGCCGACCCCGATCGTCTCGATATTGTCCGAGGGCATGGGCGGCGCCTATGGGAAGAGGTCTAGAAGCGCCTGGAGTTTCGATTCCTCGACCGGATCGAATAGCGGGGTCAGCTCGAGGGGGTCGGTTTGGAGGTTGTAGAGGGCGCGGAAAGTTTCGATCCCGAGGTCCTCTTCGACGAGAAGCTTGAACCCCTCCGCCGAAACGATCGCGCGCTCTCGAGCCGTAAAAGCCGACGGCGGGGGAACGGTTCCGCCTAGAAAGTTCGGTCCGAATCTCTCCGCAAATAGGGCCTCCCGCCGAGGCGTCGACGCGATTCCTCCCAGCGTATCGGCAAAGGATCGCGAGTCCGGAGTCGACCCGGGAACTCCGGCTAGATCGAGAAGGGTCGGGAAAAAGTCGACCGTCGAAACGAGACGGCGGCGAGGTCCGGGAACAATTCCAGGCCCCGCAATAAAAAGCGGCGTCTGGATTCCCCCCTGGTAGAGCGTCTGTTTTAGCTTTCCGACTTGTTCCGGATCCTCGGCGACCGAGTCGGGGACTCCATTATCCGACCAGAGGACGACGTAAGTCGAGGAGAGGTCGACGGCCGCCAAAAGAACCGCGAGGCGATTATCGAGGGCCTCGATCGAGCTTTCGAATTTGTCGCGCTCCGTAATTGCGGGCGGGCCGGAGTAGTACGGCGGCGGCGCCTCGTGTTGCGGATCGTGGGCGGCGGAGAACGAGAACCAAAGGAAGAACGGCCCGCTCGTTTCGTCGATCCATTCGACCGCCGCCTCGACTTGGGCCGCCGTCATGTACTCGAGCGAATCCGAGGCGACCCCGTCGTCGATCCTCGTCCAGTCGAAAAAGGTCCCGCCGGGTTTGGTCGCGGCCGGATTGAAGGCCGCAATCGCGCGCCAATTGTCGAATCCAAAAAGCCCAGGCGCCAATTCGACCGGATAGTTCGCTCCGCTCGATAGGTGCCATTTCCCGACGGCCGCCGTCGCGTAGCCCGCCGAGCTAAATACAGAGGCGAGCGTCTCCGTCGGCGCGAGGTCGTTCGGAGCGTTTGGCGTGACGATCCGCCCGATCCCATGCCGTCGACCGTAGTCTCCCGTTAAACACGTTCTCGAGGGCGAACACATTGGCGCCGAGGTGTGCGCGCGGGGGAAGGTTGCGGAACCCGCTCGGAGTAAATCGATCGTCGGGGTCGAGATCGAGGGATCCGAAAGCAATTCGTAAACGCCTACGCAATCCATCGAGACGACGAGGAACGACGGGCGAGGGCCCGCCGCTAGTTCCGGACCCAACCGAGAGACCGGAGGCGGGTCGAAGTCGTCCAAGATCAAAGCGAGAACGACGACGGCCGCAAATTTTACGGCGTCGAAAATCACGTTCCGCTCTTTAGCTGGACGGCGCCCTCCGCATTCCAGTTAAGGGTAAAGTCGGCGCCAGAAGCGCCAAACGGGAACCCGCCGGAATCGAAGTAAACCAGGAGCGGAGAGTCGGCGTCGTTCGTGACGAACTTAAAGAGGATCGCGGCCTGGGCGTCGCGGGTTCCGACTCCGAGCGCGCTCCAGACGGACGCGGTCGCCGCCATTTCGACGCGGGAGTTCGGGACGTCGATCGCGGGCGCGGACTGGACGACGGTCTGGCGGGCATAATTCAAGCCGTCGTGTTCGTCCAAGGTGCCGACGTCGCCGACGAATTGGGCGGCCGTATCCGTGTCGGCCGTCGTGTTCGTCATAACGAGAAGGGCGCGGAGCGTGTCGTTCGCGAGATCGATCTCCCCGTTAAAGAGGGCGAGAAGGCCTTCGAGATACCAGAAATTTGCCATCGGAATAGGTGGGTCGGGGTGTAAGTGCCCCCGGACTTCCCGGGGCCACAAGAAACCAAAGAAGAACGGGGGCGAGGAGAATCTTTAGGGGGTCGAGACTATCAAGAGCCCGGGGAGGAAACGAGCCAGCGGAAGAGGAGGAAAAGGCCGACCAGGAGAGCCAGAAGGCATACGAAACCGACGAAGCGAGCCAGAAGTTCCCGCTCGTCCGGCCGGAGATTCATCTCTCCGCGCTTTCCAGTTCGTCGATATCCTTCCGCATTTCGCCAATTTCCTTAGTCGCGTGTTCTAGGTTGTTCTGTATCAAATCAACCGAGGCCTGCGTCGCCAGTGGCTCGAGCTTCTCGATTAAACGAGTAAATTCGACTTGCATCTCCGCCCGCGTGACCTCGTGCGGGTGTCCTTCGCTGCTGTGTTCCTGGTCGAATTCCTCGACGGCGGCGTCCGCCTTTCGCTCCGCGATAGTTCCGACGGCCGGAATAATTAGCTGCGTATGGACAAACATCGCGGCCGCCAGAATTCCAGACGCTCCCGCCCAGGTTTTCCCGGTCAGTTTAATACTAGGCCCGTCTTTCCCGGGCGCGCCTGGCATGTTTAGAACCAAGGCGTCGGCGGGATTTGCGGGGAGTTCTGCGGGCGGATTCGTTTCGGTCATGGTTTAAAGCTCGGCGTCGGCGGTCCAATTGCAGTTAAAAGGCTCTACTCCGGAGGGGCTTCCGGTGCAGTCGGGCGCGCCAGTCGAAAGCGTCGAGCGGGTCGCCGCATCGGTTCCCGAAACTGTTCGCACTACGCCCCCCCAAAGGATTCGATCCGCCGTTGCCGATCCCGATCCTCCCTGATACCAGACGATCGTCGGCTCGGTTCGCTTCTCGACTCGGAAGGGCGTATTCGCCGCGTAGCAAACATTGCCCGAGAGGGTTTCCCAGCATCCCGCAATAGCGGCGGGACTTTCGAAAAGTTCGGGGGCGGAATCTCCGTTCGAGCTTTTTTCGTAGAAGCGCAAACACGAGAGAAGCTCGTCCTCGTATCGAAGGGCCTCCCATTCCGTCGCGATTGTTCCGCGCTCTAGCTGGACGTTCGAAATATCGAGGTCGAAGGTCGCCGCCGTATCGAAGTCGAGGGAAAGTTCGACGTAGTCGTCGGGGTATCCCGTAAAGGCGCCGATTGTTTTTCCGGTGAGCGCGCCGAGCGTGAAGGTCGACTGATAGCGTTTCCAGGCGGCGGTTAAGGTAATCGCCGAGCCCGTTAGCGTGACCGGAGTCGATCCGGAGCTTCCGAAATTTTGCGTTAGGGAGGGGACGACTTGGGTCGACCCGCCATTTAGGCGAGCGTAGAAGGAAACGACGACGTTTAGATCGGCGAAGGTCCGGACGCCCTCGATCCGTTGACGCAAAGAAGGAGTATCCCCGGAAGCAAAGCCGACCGTGCAATCCATGTTCAGGAAGAACGCGGGCGCGACCAAGTTCTGGGGGAGTTCCTCGGCCGAAAGGTCGAGGGGGTGTTTCGTTTGGAGGACCGTCATCGATCCGGCCCCGCTCGGGATATTGTGGGCCCAGCGGTCGACGTAATAGCCCCCCGCCGGATAAACCGAGGTGACGACGTTCCCCGTCGGCGCCGTAATTAGGTGGTAGCGTTGATTGACCTCAAAGGCCGAATTTACGAGAGCGTTTTTCTTGAACGTTCCGGGCGTAACGAGGGCGGAGATCGCGAGGGCGAGCTGGCCGTTGTTGCTCTTGTCGAGAACGATTCCCGAGGCCTCGACGGCGCCGACGAGTTCCTCCTGGACTGCGTTTAGCCAGTCGTCGGAGACTTCCGTCGGAGCGAGTCCGAGGGCGGGATCCTTCTCTACAAAAAGAGAGTTAACGGCGTTCGGAGTGTCGATTCTGTGCATAGCTTTAAGCTTGGGAGGCTAGGACGTTAGGGGCGAAGGCAGTCGCGACGGCGGGCGGCGGACCGATCGAAGTCCAGGCGCCCGGAGTTGTATTCTCGAGGTCGAAGCGGAAGAAAACCGTCGTTTGAGCGGGCTTGTGTTCCTCGAGCGCGCAAACGAGACGGCGCGCGTCGTCGACGACGAGGCGCTCCCCTGCCGTTCCGCTTCCGGCGGAGAAAAATACGGGGTTGATCTCGGGGGCGTGAACTTCCCAAACGAAAACCCAGTTTCCTTGGGTGATCGAATCCCCCGCGACGCTTCCGGGGACGAAGGGCTTATTATCCGAAACCGTAATCTCGAAGCCGACGGACGCGGCGAGCTCAACAAAAAAGGCGGCCGATTGCCCAGCCTTCGAACCCTGAAAGCCGATCTTCGCGACGGCCTCAAAGCGGCGGAGGACCTCGGTCGGGGAGAGTTCGTTCGCGCAAATGATATTAGGGCCGACGATCCCGAAATCTGGCTTCGAGGTAATCAAAGCATCGGCGCCCAGCTCGAGGTCGGCGTTTGCGTAGCTTCCGATTTTATCGAGAGTGACTAGCGGCGAACCCTGCGCGAGATCGAACTCCCAGCCGAATACGATCCCCGTTTCGCCGCCGTGAATTTGAAGCGGCGCGCCGTCGTTCCAAAGCGCGACGAGTTCCTCGAGAGGTAGGAGACGTTCGTAAACTCGGACTTGATCGAAGCGGCCGACGAATTGGTTAAAGCTTCCGTCTCGGCCGACCGCGACGCCCTCGCCCGTCGCCGCTAACTGCATCCGGTCTATTTGGGGAATCGCGATATCCGGGGCGATCTGTTTTCCATTGACGACGACGCGGAGCAATCCCTCCCGGGCTCCCGTGGGGCCGTTGTTTCCTCGGTATTGGAGCGAGATCGACGCCCATTTTTCGACGATGTTTATCCCGTCGCCAGCGGGCCCCGCGAGGGCCTCGGCGAGGGGGAACTTTCCAGCGAGAACCCCGACTCCGTCCTCGAGGTCGTAAGTATTAATCGCGGTACTGTCGCCGAGCTGAATCCGTAACCGCATCGCGGGCGCGAGAGACCCTCCGCCGACGTCGACCGTCGAGGCCGTGTTCGCCGAGAGGTAGAACCGATAACCCTTAAAGAACGTCGAGGAGAGGCGACGAAACACGGTAAAAAGCGTATTCGAGGCGATATCGCCGTTCGTTGTTTTCCATCCGTTTAGCGATCCGACCCGGAGGAAAGAAGCCTGGAGGATTGCGGAAACGGTAAATTCGACCTCGGGAAAATCGATCGGGACGGGGTACTCGGTCCCCGTGGCCGAGGCGCCCAGGTCGTCGGCGCCCTCTGTTTCGGTCGCGTCCAAATAGAACCCCGGAAGCGGATCCGGAGGACCCGGAAGGCCGAGGATCCTCTCCCAGTCCGTTAGGAGTTCGGAGGTCGTTTTCGGAATTGCTTCGCGCTCCAAATCTCGGGCGCGGAGGTCGACGTTCGCGTTCTCGTATAGAAGGGCCTCGAGAACCCGTCGAAGGTTCGAGTCGTGGCGCCGCGTCCAAATTAGCCCCTGTGGGAGGAGGTCGATCGCTTGCCCGCCGTAATTCGAGAGCGTCGTCTCGAGATCCTCGGAAACCTCGGCCGTCGAAAGGAAGGTCGGCGTCGGCAAGGGCGGCGCGAGGTGGAAACCGTTCGCGACGTAAGGGGCGAGGGCGGTCGCGCATCGGACGCCGATCTCGATCTGGGCCTCGGAGTCGAAATCGACCCCGCTTTGTATTCCCAGCCCGTCGGCTTCGATAGCGAAAACCGTAGCGTCCTCGGCCGCGACGGCAAGAATCCCCGCGCGGACCGTGTCGACCTCCGGCGTCAAATCGTCGGCCTCGGTTCTCGAGGGCAAAATAACGGCGAAGGGAATCGGGATATAGAGGGGGAGATTCGTCCGGCCGTCCGCGCGGATTTGCTCGCGGAAGTATCCGACCAGAAAGCGCAATCGATCGGCGAATTCGTTCGCGTTCGCGACGCTTGCCGCGTCGATAATCCCAAGCGAGAGAACGATCCCTCGGACGTCGAGCGTTAGATCTCGAGCGGCGAGACCGCCGTCCGACGCGGTCGAGGCGACCAGGTCGAGCTTAAGGTCGGTCGCCGAGCGCATATCGTTGGTGTAGTTCTCTTCGCTCCAGTCGTTAAACGTCCCCGTGAGGGGCGCCATTTGCGAGGCCTCGATCGCGAGCTTCATTAGAAAAACGCGGCGGCCGGAATTGGCGTTTCGAATCGCGGGGCCGAAGCTCATCTCCGGACCGTGACCGACAAAAAGAGAGGTCGATTTGTTGTTGGTGAGAACCTCCAGCTCGTCGTCGATAAGGTCTAGCGTCGCGTTATGCGTAAGTACGTTCGAATGCGGACCGCGAAGTTCGACCGGGAGGTCGGCGTAGGGCGCGCGGCCTTCCATGTTCCGGTCACCGAGAAGCAAAAAGGAGGGGATCGGTAGCATCGGATTAGGAGAACGTAATCGTCCCGACTTGGTGGACTTGCGTCGCGGTCGTCGTGACGTCCGCAACTGGCGAGATTAAGAGGTGATCCTCTTCGCCGTTCGCGTTGGAGATCGCCTCGGAGATCTTCGAAAGCGGGATCGTTATAGAGGGCCCCCCAATTGTCCGGACGAGGTCGTCGAGTGCGGTCTGGATTGCGGTCCGGATTTCGGGCGTATCCGTTCCGATAAGTTGGATTTCCGGGTCGAGGTCGAGGGCGGTCGGCGCGAAAGCTGTAACCAGGGCGGTAACGGGTTTCTCGACGTCGAGGTGGTCCTGGACTTCGGAGACCTTCCCGGCGATCGGGATCGGACCGGTCGCCGCGTCGTCGGTGACAAAGGCGACGCCGACGCTCCCGAGCCCAAACTGGGCGCCGACGGCCCAGACCCGCGTAACCTCCGCGATTTCCTTCGCCCAGACTGAATAATCGGCGAGGCTTCCGCCCATTGGCGGGAGTTGTAGGGCCTCGACGAGGCGCGCCAGAAGCGCGGCGTCGGTCTCCGTATCGAGACCGCCGACGATTCCGCCCGTATCGACGACCGAGCCCGCGTCGATCCCCGCGATCGGGGAGAGAAAGGCGAGAGCGGTCGCGGCGGCCGTGTTCGACGAGGCGCCCAAGGCCGACGCCGAAACGGCGATCGAAACGGTCCCGCCCGCGATCGTTCCGTCGACGTCCGTCGAAAACTCGGTTCCGTCCTCCCGGCGAACTATTGTTCCGGCGGGAATAAGAACTCCGTCGGAACCCGTAAAGGCGACGGGGCCAGCGGCGCCCGTGGCGCCAATTCGAACGACGCCGAAAAGGCTCGCCCAGCGGACGAGAAACTCGGAGTCGGCCGTATCCGGGATCACTTGGCGGGAAATATGCTCGAGGTGACCATGCAAAAGGTGCGCCTGGGCGGCGACGGCCTCGCCGAGTACGGCGAGAATTGAATCGTCCAGAAGCGGGCCGACCGCGAGGCGAGATTCGATCTCGGAGCGGACGCGGGCGCGGAGCTGGGCTAGCGTGGGGACTGTAAACGTCATTAAAGAACCCTACCGAAAAAGGAGGGCGACGCGGAGGCCCTCGAGAGTGAGGTCGTAATTTTCGACGGCGGCCCAGCGTCGGCCGTGTCGAGAGGCCGAGCCCCGGGAAATTTCTATCTCGAGGACGATCGTCGACGAGGTTCCATATCTGGAGACGGCGACGTTTACGGTCTCGGCGATCGCATCCGCGACGAGCCAGTCGAGAGCGGCCGAGGCGGCGGCGCGAATCGTCTCCATCGTCTCCGCCGTGATTTTTGCCCGCTCTCCGAGCCAAACTAGGGAACCGATTCCTCGGCGGCGGTCGAGGTCGGCCCACCATCCCCGGCGATCGGATCCCAGGCCGCCGGGAATCTCCGTATCTTCGGGAACCCGCGCGTCCGTAAAGAGGGAGACCAGGATCGCGGAGCGAAGTCCGTCGTCGCGGGCGAGGTCGTCGGCCTCGATTGCGAGATCGGCGCCGTCCTCAGTTATCAGAATCGAAGCGTCTACCATTTTGGAACCTATGTTTCCCGCCCGGGCGACGGGCGCGTTTCAGTTTCCGCGCGGCGTCGAGGAGCCCCTCGGCGACTTCTGCGGTTTCGGATGGAGTGAGGACGAAAACCTCCGGGGAGGCCGCGACGCGGTCCCGCGTAAGCGCGACGACGCGCTCCTCGGGCCAGACTTCGATCGTTATTTTTCGAGATCCCAAGGGCCCAGAATGGGGAAAATTCGCCCCGGATGCTAGACCGTCGGAGTCGGCGGTCCCGTCGGTGCGCCTGGGGAGGCCGAAATATGCGTATGGGAGTTGTAGGCCGTCCGGAGATCGGCGAGCGTTCCGGTCGCGTCCGCGACGTCTCCGGTCGCCGTAATCTCCCCATCGACGGAGAGATCGCCGACGACTTCGATCGTCGGGGCGGTAAGGACGACTTTGTTCGGCGTCGATATCTCGATTCGGTCTCGGAAAATTCGGACGGTTTGCCCTTGGTCGTCGTAAATCCCGACCATCCCCGCGACTCCATCGGTCGGGCGGTAGCGTCCGTCTGTAACTTGGGCCGCGATCGGATGGTCCCGCGAGTTTCCAACGTGGACCAGTAGAACCTCGGCGCCCGCAAGCGGGACGGATTCGAATCCGTAGGGCTGGAAATTTTCGACCCCGTCGCGGACCTCGTCGCGGAGGGCTTCCGTTTGGAGGTTTTGGACCTTGGTCGCATTGTTGACCGCGTGAACGATCCCCCGGGCAATCCCGGCGACGATCCGGTTATAGAACGGGCGAAAAAGGCGGCGTAATGCGTCGATCGGTTGGTCGGCCATCTATCCCCCTAGGGGCTGGTCAGTGAGGAGCGACCCGAAGGGATCCTCCTCGGTTGTGACGCTCGGTTTCGTTTCGTAGGCATCTTCGCGGATCAGCTCGAGCGAGGTTTTGGTTCCGGTTTTTCTGCTCCGACGGAATCGCGCTCGGTTAACCAGCATTCGCCCCTCGATCTCTTGAGTCGGAACGAGAACGCGGACCAGCTCGTTTACTGCCCAAAGGCGGGCCGATTTCGAAGTCCCAGGCGTTAGCCCCGGGCGCGCGGTTAGAGATTGTCGCCATCCGGCGACCTCGACGACCAGCTTCGAGGAGCGCGCGGCGCGGACCGTGGCCTCCCATTTCGCCAGCTCGATCGCCTCGCTCTCGGTGACGGAAGCGGGCGCCAGAATCACGAGAGGGCGATATCGGTCGACCTGGAGATCGCCGCCGCGACCTTCGACTCCCGCGACGAAAGCCCCCGAGGCGAAGTCGGTCCCCGGCGATTGCCCCCGGACGATATAGGTCTGGAAGCGGTTCGCGTTCGAATAGGAGAGTCGCGACTTTAGAACGTTCCCCGCGCGGCCCTCCTCGAGCGGGACGTCGGCGACCCCTTGGGCGGGGGCCTCGATTGCGAGTCGACCGTCGCCGCGAGTAAAAACCAGAAGCCCGCGAAGGCGCGCGGCGCGCTCGATCGCGGCGAAGGCGGTCTCCCCCGGGGAGACCGTAAAAACGACGGAGGGGAAATCTTTCTCGGCGGGGAAGCGGGGGGCGACCTCGATCCCGAAGGGCGTCGAGAGGGTCTCGGCGATTTTTTGGAGCGTGACGTTAGCGAGCGCGGGATCGAGAGAGGAGGAGTCGACGAGGTCGGCCGTAGTGTCGCGACCGGAGACGATAATCGTCCTCGAGTCCTTCCCCGATTCAGAATCGACCGCGTCGACGTATCCCGTAAGTAGAAGCTCGCCCTCGACCTGGATTTCGATTTCCTGGTAAGGCTTGACCGGAAGCCCTCGGGAGGCGTCGAGATTTATACTTAGACGGAATGAACCCGTCGCCGCGTCCAAGGGGCGATCGACCTCGACCGACGTCCAGGCGGACAAAGTTCGGCCGCCGACGGTGACCTCCATCGGATCCGCGAGGGTTTGGTCGTCGAGGGGTGGCTCCATCAGACCGAGAGGACGAGAAGGTCGACTCCGCCCGGAACGAAGCCCGGACGGCGGATTTTATTCCGCGCGGTGATCTCGGCGGCGCGATTGGCGTCCCCGTAGATTCGGTGCGCGACGACGAGCGAAGGCTCCGTAACTTGGAGCCGGAGGTCGAGGAGGCGCGGAAGCTTGACCGCGTCCGCCGGAACGAGCTGGACGAGCTTGGTCTGGGCCTCGAGGAGAGCGTCGTAGGAACAATAAGAAGCCGAAAGGAGAAGTCCGTCGAGGGTCGCGGCGAGCTTGGTCCGGCGCTCTTCCGCCTCGTCGAATGATTCGAACTCGATTCGGGCGATCGAGCGGATCGCGCCAGCGGCGGCAAGCTCGAGCGTTAGCTGGGAGATTAGATCGACGTTCCGGTCGGCGAATCGCGACGTATTGGAATCGCCGCCCGACTTTAGATCGGCGGCGTCGAAACCCAGGAGCTCCTCGTAAGCGAAAAGCGAGTCGGTGAAGTTGTCGGCCGCGCGGAGAATCCCCCCGACGGCGGCCTTAAAGTCGTTTACCAGCTGGGCCGGAGACGTCGCGAGAACCGAAGCTTGATTGATTACTCCCGTAACGTTGCTTTGGAAGGCTTCAATCTCCGCGAGTGCCCCGTTTAGGTTCGGGAGCGAGTTTAGAGCGTTGCCGACGGCGGCGATCGCGGCGCGGGAGGCGTCGCGGACTTGGTCGAGAATGCCCGGGCCTTCCGTAACGAGGTCGTCCTCGACTGGCGCCCCCGAGGCGTCCTCGAGATCCCCGGCGGTCTCGTCAGCGACGGCCGCCGCGTTTACGACCTCCGCCGGAGCTTCGACCTCGGCGGTCTCGACAAAGGTCGCGACAAAGGAGGCGAATCGGCCCTCGGTCCGCGTTTCGGTAAGCGTGAAGTCCTCGCATAGGACCCGGAGCTTCCCAAAGTACGGATGGACCAAAATCTGGGAGGCGTCGAAGGGCCAGCCCAGCGGGCGAGTTTCGACGGCCTCGATCAGTGCGTCGCGCGTCTCGAGATAATCCTCCCCGAGGAGATAGCCCCGAATCCGGTAGCGGCGGGCCTTCCGGCCGACGTCCTCGACGTAGGCCTTATCGCGTTGGGGGTAGGAGTGAACGACCGCGTCGCGGCCCGAGCGGTATTCGTGCGAGTCGACGAAAAACGGAACGTCGCGAAACGAAGCCGGAACGAGGCGGTCTTTCCAAATCATAGGCCTAGGTTAAATCCGTATTTCGAGACGACCTCGAGAAAGTCCTCCTCGACCGAGGAAACGCGGGCGCCCTCGGGGAGATTATCGAAAAGGACTTGGACTTTTGCTTTCTGTTCTCCGCCTGGGCCTTGTGTCGCGGGGGCGGCGCCGAAAATTACCTCGCGGAGGATTTCGTTCGCGTTGCCGATCGATTGCGCGGGCGTCCGGGGCGTAAGAACCCGCTCGAAGGCGGAACCGTCCCGAGAAATCAAATCCTTAAACCAGTCCGGCAAAAGGGCGGTTAGGCCGCTAATTTTCCGCGCGACGTAGTCGATCGCGACCCTCGCCGAGAATTTGATCGAGGCCCAGACGTTCCTCCAGGACCCCAAAAGGGCGCGCATCTTTAGCGCCAAAACCCCGAGCGCGAGGATTAGAAGCGAAATCGCCGTAAGCAAAAGCCCGAAGGGATTCGCCGCGACGACAATAAAAAACTTAATCGCCGCTATGGTCGCGAGCGTGATCGCGGGGACAAAGGTCGCCGTAAAAATCGCCGCGACGATCGCGACGGCGGTCCCCATTGGGCCCAGCTTGTCGACGACGGCGGCGAGGATATCGAAAAGGGGCTGGGCGAATCGTTTCGCCTCGTCGAAGGCGCGTTTCGCATCCTCGAGGGCCGAGGGAATTCTTCGAGCGACGTCGTCGACGAAGGCGCCGACCTTGGGCCGGATCGAGACGAAGAACTCCGCCATCCTTTCGAACCAAACGTTAACCGTCGGGAGTAACCTCTCGGCGATAACGTTCCGGACGCCCGCGAGGGCGAGTTCGAGGTTCGTCGACTTGTCGGCGAAGTCCTCGGCGGCTTGTACCCCGTCCTCGGAGATTCCGGCGCCGTAGCGACGGAACTCTTCCCGAAGAGCTTTTAGACCGTCGACCCCGTCGTCGGTCATGTTGACCATTGAGAGCCCAGCTCGCGAGAAGGCCGCCGAGGCGAGGGCCGCTTTTAGCGCGGGGTCCTCGACTTGGGCCATTCGCTGGAAGAGGACCTCGAGGGCCTCCTCGGTGGAGGTCGTCGCCAGTAGGAGATCGAGAAGCGGTCGGTCCGCGCGGCCGAGGAAACTAAAGAGCTGCCCCGAGCCCGTTTTTGCTTCGCCCAGGCGCTTAACGAAGGCGCCGAGGGAGGCGTTAAACGTCTCTTGCGTCGTCCCCATTCGTTCCGCGACGAAGCGGTACTCCTGGAGGGCTCCCGTCGCAATCGAGAACCGTTTCGAGAATTTCCCGATTTCGTCCCCCGCCTTCCCGACGGAGGAAACGATTTTAAAGAGCGCGGCACCAGCGGCGAGACTGGCGGCGGCAAGGCCGAGCCCAATCTTTCCGAGCGAACGACCGATTCGACCCGCGACCCCTTTGACCTTGGAGCCGATTCTCTTAAGCGGACCGGTGACTTTGTCCGTCGCCGAGAGGACTACGGCAAAAGGAAATTTAGGAGTCGGGGCCATGGTTCAAATTTACGAGGGGCTGCGCTTTTTTTCCTCTCTAAGAGTACGCTCCAAAATTCGGGCCCAAAAGAGGATATCCGAGGGGCTCCGCAATTCGAGAAGCTCGGACGGGCTCCAGTGGTAATGCCGAGCGAGGAGACCTAGGCAGTCTTCCCAATCTCTTCCGGAGCCCCGGCGAAAAAACCCGAGGCCACCGTAATAACCCGGAGGACGTCCTTCCCGGAAAGGCTTCCGATCATAGAGTCCGATTTCCCGGAGATCTTGGCCGCGAATTTCAAGAGGTGCCCCATCGTCATTTTTTCGACGTCGAGGGGAAAATCCGCGAGATCGCGACCTCGAGGTTCTCGGAAAACGAGCTTCTCGATTACCTCCTCTTTTCCGAAGGGGAGCGGCGTACAAAGCTGAAGACGGAATTTCCCATCCTGCCCGAGACCAAAACCCTCCGGTTGCCCTCGAAAAACGGGTAGGCCGTCGGCGTTTGCGATAACGTCCTCGTCGTCCCAAAGCGGGGGGGCCTCCGCCTGGGGCTCGGACTCGGTCGGAGACTCGGAGAGCGTGGGAACGGGTTCGGGGAGGCCTTCGCCTCCCCCTTTTTCGGTGTCTTGTGTGTTCGTCATTCCCGGATCTTGGCGATCTCGAGAACCAGAAGCTAGACCTCTTCCGCCGAGAGCCCCTCGAATCGGAAGGCGATCTCGCCCTCCTCCGTCGAGGCGGTTCCCTCTCCCGAATACCAGGCATTCCGGAGGACGACTTGCTTATTTACCCCCTTGGAGAGGATTACCGTCGCGTTTGTTTTGCCCAGGAGGGCGCCTCGAATATCGAGATCCCCCCGATCTCGGACGGCGCCTTCGATCATAGGAACCTGCGGGAGTTCCTTGTATCCGTGGACCCCATCGGGGCCCGTGAGGGCCTCCCGAATGGGTTCGCCGAGGTTGTACGAGAAGTTTCCGACCGCGTCGAGGCGTTCGCCGTCGACCAGAATCTCCATTTTTCCGCCGCGTATCTCTGCCATTTTAATTAATTCCTAGAGGAGAAAGCCGATCTGGATCGCCGTCTGGCGAAGTTGGTTAACGAGGTCCGGCGGTGCCAGAATATCGAGGCGATTCGGGTCCGTGTTCCGCTCGACGATTAAGTCGCGCTTGAATTGGTCGAGGCCTTCGACGAGCCCCGCGAATTCCCATTCGGAAAAGATTCCGACGATAAACGCGCGCATTATTGAGGGGGTGACGATCGCTTGCCCCGCTCCGAAGTTCGTCCCGTCGTTCGCGAGCTTGTGGCGCGGGAACGTGGAATTTATTCGGCGGCGAAGGTCGTACTGGAGGAAATCCAGAGTAAACGCGGTGTTCGCGTCCAGGTAGGAAGTATCCGGCGCGCCGAGGGCGTTCGTTTGGAACGTGGAAATAAGGCGCTGGATCGCGACCGTCCCGTCGGCGTTGACCGCATAGGTCGCGATTCCGTCGTTCAAGAGGAGGCGCTGCTCTTGGACGGTAAAAATATCCGTCTCCGAGGGCGGGAGAATTTTCGGGAGGACGAGGGTCTGGAAGGGGCGGGCGGGGTCGACCTGGGCGGAGGCCGAGGCTACTCCGGCGATACTGGCGGCCCATTCCCAAGTCGGTTGGGGCGCGCCCTCCGTTCCCATGATGGAGACGAATTTCGCGTTCCGACCGTTTCCGAGCGAGACCGTGTTCGAGTGCGTGTCGCGACTGCAAACGAAGCCGTAGCCCCCGAGCTGGCGGACGGGTCCGCGACGGTCTTCGATTTCCGTCTCGAGACTCAGCAATTCGGCCGCCGTCCGGTAGGGGCTAACGATTGCGTCGTAAGTGACGTCCCCGAGGATTCCCCAAACGGAGCTAAAGTTCGACGGGTCCGTGGCTCCCGAAACGGGGTTCGCGATTGCGACCGTAACCCCGGCGGGCAAGGCTTCGCCCTCGAAGTAATTAACCCGGAGGTCGATATCGTCTCCGAGGGTTCCGTCGTGGCGAGCTGTAAGCGTGACGACGGAAGTCGCGGCGCCAGCGGTCGCGGGGATCGTGTCGTCGAGATTGATCTCGGCGGCGACGGCCGTCGCGATATCGTTCGCCGTATCTCCGACCGAAACGCCGATCGAGAAACGCCGACCCGCGACGTAGGCGTAAATAGTTCCGGCGGCCGTTGCCGTTCCGGTGAACGTGAAGGTATGCGTCGCGGCCGTTCCGGAGGCGTCATCGAGGGCGACGAAGTCCCAGGCGAATAGCTTATTCGCCTCGAATAGCGAAATCGCCATTCCGTGCAGCATCGAACCGCGTCCGAAGAACTCCCCCGCTTGATCGGCGGAGGTTACTAGGGTTTTGGTCAGTTGGGCAACGGTTCCGGCGCTTGTGCGCTGCCCAATTACGAGCCCCCGAAAAGGCTTAACGGCGGGGCCTTGCTGGGCTCGACTTGCGTCGAACTCGACGGAAGTAAACGGGACGAGCGTCCCCGAGGGGATCGAGTTAAAGGAGATCGGGGGCATAGGACTAGGCTCCGGAGGTACGGCGGCGGCGCGATCCCTTGGCGGGGGTCGCGGGGGGGGTGGATTTTTCGGGCGTGGCGGCGCTCTCGAGGAGTTCGGGCCCGGGATCGGGGACGATCTCGACCTCCTGTTTCATCAAGCGGCGCGACCAGTGAGCATTAAGGGAAACTAGGGCGCCCTCTTTGGGGAGGTAGTTCCGAACGCGATCCGGCATCGGAACGAGACCGTCGCCGATCGGTCGAACGAAAATTCGGGCGGGGTTTTTCATGGTTTCAGATTAGACGGAGAGCTTTACAACGTCGACCGCTTCGAGCAATCCGTCAATTGAGGGACCGAGGTCCCAGCTCGTTCGGACTTCGCGAAGTTGGTCGAGGGCGGCCTCGTCGACGGGGTAGGTTGTGAAATAAACGACGCGCCAGCGGAGGGCGCCGATTGCCATCGGAACGCGCGCCTCCGAGGTGCTTTCGAGCTGGACCTCTTCAAGCCCAGAGGCGTCGGCGTCGATTTTGATCGTATCGGGAAACGTGGGGAGCGTTCGATTTCGCTCGAGAATAAGTTCGACCTCCGCGAGGATATCGTCGACCAAGTCCTCCGCCTGGGCCGTTCTCCGCCGCGAGGCGTGAACCTCGACGATAACCTCCAGCTCGCGACGATACTCGAGGGGGACGTCGACGTTTTTCGTAACGACTTCCCGGCGCGTCGAAACAAAAATTCCGGGCGCGTCCTCCTCCCAGGCAATGTCGGTTTGCCCGTCGGTGACCTTATTCCCGGCAATCGTGGCGCCTTTGAGGAGCGCGACGATTCCGGAGCGAATTAGTTTTCGGGAAAGGCTCAAGAGGTCTCCAAAAGTACGAGGGTCGAAAGGCCCTCTCCGTCTTCCTGGGAATCGTGAATCTCGAAAGTTCTCGAGAGGCGGTCGATCGCGATCAAATCTCCGCGATCGACCGATCCCCCGAGGTCGGAGAGACGGACGTCGAGGGTCGGCTTTTGAGAAACTAGGTCTCGCTCCCCGCCGAGGGGTTCCTGGACGGATTCGTCGCGGAAAATCCCCGTTAGACCGGAGACTTCGACGCCCCCGGCGGGCGTATAGGAATAGGCCTCGGGGAACGTTCGGAACCCCGAGGACTGGACCAGACCGACCCTTTCACGCCATCCCATAGGAGGGATCTAGCCAACGATTTCGTTTTCGCGGGTAACTCCGCCGTCGAGCTTGACGAGGATTTTCGCCTCAGTCGTAACTCCGCCGGGGTTCGCGCAATAACCGATAAACCAGTTCCCCGCCGCGACGAGATTAACGACCTCGTCGGCGGATTCGTCCCAGTAGCAAGGGGCGCCGAAAGCGATCGTATCGCTCGTGTTGTGATCCAGCTCGACGACGAGCGGCCCCGAGAGAACGGTCCCGCTCTCTCCTGCGGCGACGGTCGTCGCGGCAATATGGCAGGAGCGGACGGCGGCGGCGGCCGGGAGGAGGAGAACGTCGCCGACCGTGTGGCCGGAAGCGTTAATAAAGTTGAGGTTTGTGACTGCCGAGTTCGGCTTAACTGACTGCGTCATTTTGGAAGAAGGGCTCGGGGGGGTGTTCGGATTTGTGAGCGAGAGAGAGAGGACGAGGCGCGCGGGGCGCCTCGACCTCTCGAGGGTTCTCGGTTAGGAGTTGGCGACGCGCTGCCAGCCCCGGAACTCCGGAATCTGGGCGCCGAAAATATGACGGACTTTGATTTCGAGGCCGTCGACGTCGAAGCCCGGACGGGTTTCGATGCTCGGGCCGTCCATGCCAGCGAGTCGCGCGATCTCGAGCGTCTCGGTTTGCGTCGGTGAGGTGGTCAGATACCAGCCATCGAACGAAATTCGAGGGTCGACAATTACGGTCAGACCTCCGCCCGCGAAGGGGTTTACGTTCCCGAATTGGTCCGGAGAAATGCTTCGCGTTAGCTGCTGGGCGAGGACATAGTCCGCCGTTCCGACGATCAGGAAACTCGGAATTAGGTTCAATTGCTCGGCGTCGAGGCCCGTTTGATCCATTAGCTTCTTTTGGGCGGCGCCCAGGTTCGCAATGGTTAGCGGGCTCGCGGCCGTGGTGTCGTTTGCGTGGTTCGCATTGTCGAAAAGAGCGTTTCCGTCTCCGCCCACGACGTTCCCGATAATTAGGTCCGTCCAGACGACGTCGTTTTCCTTGCGGGCCGCGTTGGCGCCCATGTTGGCGGGCGTTTTATCGAAGGCCGAGAGGTCATCGGCGAGCATAGCTTCCCAGCTATACCCCCACTTTTTCCCGTACTTTTTAACGGTGAAGGTTTCCCCGCGTTCGGCGGTTTTCGCCATGTTGTAGGAGCCCAGCTCGTCGATTTCCTCGAGAGCGGGACCGCCACCAAAGGCCGGAGAGCTCATCGGCTTAAAGTCTTGGGCGATTCGGGTCGAGGAGACCAAGGGGAGCCAAGTCCGCGACTCCATTCCGAAACCCATCTGGAGACGCTTCGAGGCGACGTTCGCGAGGAGATTCGGGAAGTCCGAAGTCGTCGCGCCGAGACTACGGAGGGCAAGCTTTGCGACCTCATGGTCCGGCATGTAATCAACCCGCTTGACGGAATGCGCGCGGAGGACGTGCTTCGCCAAGTCGAGAACCCGGAGGCCCCGGAATCGACTCGAGTTTTCGTCGAGGACGACGTTCTGGTCGTGGCGACCGGTCGAGGGATTCAGCTCTCGATAAGAGCATTTTTCCAGGAGCGCGGTTTCGATTCCTCGGACGGTGGTCTCGCCCTCGTCGCGGGTAACCTCGACGGGCGAATGGCCGCCGCGCGTTTCGGTGGCCTCGTCCTCGGCGGCGCCGCGAGCAATCAAGCGGGCGCGAACTCCGGCCTCGCCGTCGAGGGGAGTTCCCTCGTCGACCATGGAACGGACGAGAGGATCGGAAGCCTCGAGGCCCATTCCACGAGAGAGGGAGTAAATCGAGGAGATTCGTTTCCGCTCGTCGCTTTGCGCCTGGGCGCGGACGGCCGCCGCGTCGACGGGGTCGGGGGTGTGTTCGGCCGGAGCCGGAGCCGGAGCGGGCGCGGGAGTCGGATCCGGAGCGCCGCGCGTTTCGAGCGGATCGTTCCCGGATTCCGTGGTCTGGTCTTTTTTACTGTTCGGTTTCATATTTTCGGAAGGGGTGGAGGCCTCAATAGGAACGAGGCGGCGAGTTTGGTCCGGAGTATCTAGCGAACGAATGCCCGCGTCGAAATCGGCCGGAACCGGAATCAAGGTAAGCTCGAAGGGTTCCCAATCGACCGCGCGAAGTTGCTTAACCGAGTCGTCGGCGGAGCTGGTATCGCGGAACCTGAAAACCTGAAATCCGACGGAGAAATTCGTAAAGATCCCCGCGCGGACTCCGGCGATCGTTCGATCGTTCGAAGGGTGGTTAAGAAGTTGGACTTTTGCGTATCCCTTGGAACCGTCGACTCGAGCGGAGCCCGGAACGACGGCGCCGAGCTGGTCGTCCAAGTTCCCGGAGCGGTGAGAGTTCAGGAGAGGCGCGCCAGAATTTAGGCGATCGAGGCGGACCTCCCCGGGATCCATCCCGAGGGTCTCGTCGAAAGGCTCGTCGTACCAAGGCGCGCGAAAAACGGCGCGGTCGGTAGCCCATACGACTTCGAAAGAGAGGTCCTCCTCGGAAAAGCTTCCAGGCGCGACGAGCGCGCGGAAATTAGTCCGGGGCTGTTCGATTTTTTTTGTCTTCACGCCCCCAGACGAGAGAAACCCGGGGGGCGTGTCAAGCGGGAGATTTCTAGGAATCTTCGGAGGTCTCCTCTTCCTCGTCCTTCTCGGGCTCGTCGTCGTCCTTCTCGGGCTCGGCCTCGAGCCGATTCGAAGCTTGGCCGGACGAGCCGGATCCCGATTCAAAAACCGAAAGAGAAAGGTCCAGCCCCTCGGCCTTTGCTTTGTCCTGGGCCAATTCCTCGAGGATCTCGTCGCGGGAGCGTCCCGTCATCCGGACCGCTTCGGAGAGACTTATTAGACCCGCCTGGACTTGGGCAATAATTGCGTTCGTCTCGCGGACGGGGTCTAGCATTTCGTGGCGGGGGGGCGTCCAGCGGGCTTGGAGGACTTGTTCTTCCGTAAACTCCCCGGCGAGAACGGCGGCCTCCGAGAACCATCTCCAGACCCTCCGACAAAATCCGGGGATAACGATACAAGTCCGCCAAGCTCTGATTTCGGCATGGTTCAAGAGCTGCCCCATTCGGCCCGAGGTGAAGTTTACTTTCGAGAAATCCCCCGAAAGGGCCTCGTAAGTGACCCCGTAGCCAGAGGCGATTTCGCGGAGCGTCAGCTCCGAGTAAGTGTCGAGGGCGGAAAAGGCCTCGGGTTTTCCAAACGTGATGTTTTCGCCAGCATTTAGGCGGCGCCAAGTTCCGGGCTCAAATTGATTGACCTCCTCGCCGTCCTCGTCGTCCATGCTCCGACCCAGCCCGCCGGGGGCCTCATCGGGCGCTACGGCGTCGTGGACGAAGCCGACGAAAGTCGCGGCGATTTCCTGCCGGAGAATTTCGGCGTCCATAAAGCCGTCGTAATCCTTAAGACGTAGGTAGCACGGGGCGCCCCAAGGGATTCCTCGAGCTTGCCCGACTCGGTCGACGCGGTAAACGTGCGCGATATCTCGAGCGGCGACGCGGACGGACGACGTCCCCGAGGAAATCAGCTCGCCCGGATGGTCCTTAAATAGGTGGTAGGCGACGCGCTGCCCTCGGCCGTTGATTTCGACCCCTTGGACGACGCGGGCCCCGCCTGGTTTTTTTACAAAGTCCGAGGTCTCGTCGAGGTGGTCCGCCTCGAGTAGCTGAATTTGGAGGGGGACGACCAGCCCGTCGGAATTCCGGCGACGGCGGCGGCGAACGATAACCTCCCCGGAGCCGACTACGTTCGCGAAGGCGAGCGAGGTTAATCCGGCGAAATCGAGAACCCCGTCCGCGTCGATCTGGTCGGTCGCCTCGCTCCAAGCTTCCCAAAGATCGAGCCAAGCCTTCGCGAGCCCCTCGTCTTGCGTCCGGGGTTTGGGCTGGAATCCGGTCCCGATCGTCGAGGTCGTAAGAACCCGCTCGGCCTTGGAAGCCCAAGCCGAATTCCGTTTCATCTCGCGGCCCCGATTGCGAATTGTCGCGAGGTGTCCGGCGGTTTCCGCATTTGCCGAAGTGCTGGGGGAATACCATCCAGCGGTCCGGCGGTCCTTTGCGGCCGCGTCGAAGCTCCGCCCGGAACGGCGGCGGGTTCCTTTTTCAGCGGCGGAAGTGAGGGCCGCGACGCGCATCCGCGCGCGGAGTCGCTTGTCCGCCCAGGTCGGCGAAACCGCGAGGATCGATTCGTCGAGTAGGTTCGCGATTCCCATTAATAAAGCCCTTGGCCGTTAGTGCGGCCGAATTTGGACGGCGACGAGAGGATTCGACCGGAGCCCGAGGTAAGCCCGAGGGCGCGTCGCATCTTGGACCGAATCGCCTCCATTTGCTCGACGCTCCGATAAGTAACTTTCCGGTCCTCGTATTGGACGGAGAGGACTCCCTCCGCGATTGCGTCCTCGAGGTCGTCTAGTTTTTGCTGTGTGTAAGGCATGGTTTTAGCGTCCCCGCGAGCGGCGACGGCGGTCGAGGTATCCGGTTTTTTTAGCTTGGCCTTTGGGCTTGGTCTTTTTGGCGCGGCGCGCGGCGACCTTTTCCGATAGCCCGTGGAGGTTTTCTTCGAGTTCGTTCCATTGGTCCGGGCCCATCCGGTCGACTCCGATCATAGAGGCGACCGCCCGGTTATAAACGCGGCAATCGAGGGCCTCGTTTCGCGGGCGAGTTTGTTCCCACACCCATCGACGGTAGCCCTTAACTGTCTTCGGGACAATCTGCTCGGCGGTGAGCTGTCGGAAGAATTCCTCCTCATATTCGGGGAAGTGAGCGAACCCAAAGGGATAGGGCTCTATCTCCGGATTGTTCGGCGGCGGTTGCCGGAGCCAGCCGTAAAGCTCTTGCTTCGCATGGTCGACGCCGACCAGGTAGAGCTTAACCCCCGCGCGGCGGCGTTTTCCGGAGGTCGTAATCTCGACGGAACGGGGGAGGCTTACCAGTTGGGAGAGGCCGGATTTTCCCTTAATCGCTTTGTATAGATCCGGCCGACCTCGAGACGCGATCCAGCGGTAAACCTGCTGCGTCCGATAGCCCGTATCGATCGCGACTCCCAAAAGCGGAATCGAGGCGCCGCTCTCGTGTTCGAAGTGTTGCGCGGCGTATTCCTCGAGTTCGTTCCAAGGCGCGGCGCTTTCGGTGTCGCCCGAGAAAACGGGGGCCTCGATTGACCAGGATTCCATTCGTCGACCCCAAGCGACGACCTCCGCCTGGAGATAGTCGGCTTGGACGTCGACGCCCATCGTAAGAACGAGGCCTCCGGCCGGAACCTTCCGGGGCGAGTAGGTCTCGCGGCGGCGGTAGAGAATCGCCCAATTGGGCGCCTCGCCCTTTTCCTGGTAGGTCTCGCCGAGGATTACGTTAACGAAGGGGCGGAGGAGGTCCGGATTCGATCGGCCGCCCGCGTGGGCCGCCATCCATTTCTCGGCGGCCTCTTCCCAGGAGAACCAGCCAAACGGGGAGTAGAGCGCGGAGAGGTGGTAGCCCCGGTGTTTATGCGACCGCTCGGGATTCTCCGGGATCCATTTCCCATGGGCGAGCATCCAAGTTTTCTGCCATTCCGGAATTTGCGCCTCGCAATGCTCGCAAACGTAGTGAACCGTCGAGGCGTCCCCCTTTTCCCAATGGATTTGTTTCCAGACCAGCTTTTGCAGCTTTTTACACTCCGGACAAGGTACGTGGTAGAAGCGGCGGTCCGAGAGTTCGAAGGCCCGGGCAATCTTGGAGCGGCCCTCGATAGTCGGCGTCGAGACGCGGAAGATTTTCCGACGCGATCGGAAGGTCGAGGTCCGGGCCTCCGCCAGTTTTTCCGGGTCGCCTTGCTCGCCGACGCTTTGGGGCCATTCGTCCAGCTCGTCGAGCATTAGTTTTCGGACGGGCATCGATCGAAGCCCCGAGGGCGAATTCGCTCCGGCGAGAATCAGAGCTCCGCCCGGGAAATTTTTCGAGAGCATCGCGTTTGAGGAATCTCGAGATCGCGACTCGCCGACCAGCTCTCGGAGCCCGGGCGCGTCCGCGATCATGGGATCGATTCGCGTTTTCGAGGTGAGCTTCGCGAGGTCGAGCGTGGGCTGGATAAACAGAATCGGGGCGGGGTCGTGCTGGATCGAATAGCCAATCCAATTATTCCCGATCTCGGTTCCCGCTACCTGGGCGCCCTTCTGGAAGGTGACCTCGGGGACGGGGCAAGTCGCCGAGAGCGAATCCATTATTTCGACGGCGTAGGGCGTCCGCTCGTTTCTCCAAGGGCCCGCCTCATTCGAGGAGACCGAAGATAGAACTCGATGGGCGGCGGCCCATTCGGAAACCGTTAAACGCGGATCGGGACGGAGGCCCGCCAGAAATGCCCCGCGAAAAACGTCCGAACCGAGTTTGGGTTCCTCCGTCGGTAGCGTCTCGGTCATTCCGGAACCTCGACCTCGGTCAGTTTTTGGAGCGCGCTTTCGATTTCCTCATAAACGCGCTCGGTGCATCGGTGAGCGTCGATTTCCCCGGCAAGTTCCGGTCCCAGGCGCGCGGGAATTCGGAGGAGGGCGTCCCGAATCAAGCGGGCGACCGAAAAAGCCTCGGTCCGCATCGAGGCGACGTCGGCGAGATCTCCGCATTTCTCGAGGAAGACGATCCGGGCGAGCTTTCCCTGATAGGTCAGCTTTTCATGCGCGGCCTTAACCATATCGGGCGATTTGGGGCCTGTCTGAGAAATCGGCGGATCGGTCGCGGGCTCGCGATCGGTGTCGAATAGCTCGGGCTGCCCCTTCTGGCGGCCCTTCTCTCGGTGGTTTTTGCGCTGTTTCCCCGGATTCGTCCGGTCGGACCATTCCTTATCGGCGGCGGCGACGTCGATTTCCCACCATCCCCGCGACCCTTTCCAGGCCGAGGCCGCCGTTATTCTCCCCGTCGCTATCGCCGACTGGACGGCGGTCCGAGAGCATCCTCGATGCTTCGCGTATTGCGAGAGCGACGCCAAAACCCGCCGCGCGGTCGGCTTCGCTTTCTTCTTTTTATTGCTTGTTCGTTTCGCCAAATCGACCGGATAGTCCCGGAATCTACTGGCGGGGTGCAACCCAAAACGAGGCCGTGACGCTAAGTTTCTCCTGCGCTCGCGTCACCCGCAAACGTCGACCCCCCCGGAAGGACCCGTAAAGCGGGGTGCCCCTGGGCACCCTGGGCGCGACCCAATGCTCCCGGGCGATAGCTAAAAACGGGGAAGTAGGGGGTCGAGCATTCCAAAATGCTAATAGAGCGGCCCGGGAACGCCTAGGCGCGCCCGGGCCTCGAGTCGATCCAGCAAGAAACCGACGGCGAACCTTACCCGAGGGCCGCGTCGCTTCCATCCGCGCACGCGATCCCGAGCAATGATTCCCGAAGGCCTTCTCCATCTAGGCCGCGAATCCAGGAGATCTTTTTGGTCTCGACGATGGAGCGGCAACCATAGCAAAAGCAAGTCCGCGTCCAAGGCGGCCCGATTTCGAGAGCTTTATCGAGGCCGACAAGCGGAAGGCATTGGTCGCAAACGATCACGGGGGGAACGTAGGGCTCCGGGAATAGCTGGCGATCGACCTGGGGGGGGCGTTCGTCGCCTTCTCGGATGCTCAATTATTCCCCCGGAAGGTCCAAGTCTCGCCCGCGCGGACCTTATGCGTCTGGATCGGGGCGGAGTAAGGCTTCGCGGCCGACTTTACCGAGACGAAGATATCGGTCCTCGGTTCGATGATTTTTACGACCCCGCAATCGTCGACGATTACGACGTCCGCCGTCCCGCCGTGGTCGATAATGCGAGGACGGAGGAGGATCGCCTCGTCGACGGCCCAAAGCTTGACCTCCGAGCGGTCCGAGCCCCAGACCTCGACGTCGAGGTCCTCGATATAGGCCGACGCGCATCGGCGGTATTCCTGCCCGGGGCCCACAAAAACGCCCCCGTGCGAAGTTCGGAGTCCGCTCGAGGTTTGGAAGGGCTCTAGCTTTGTCCGGACTTTGAATCGAATCAGCTCCAAGCGTTGGCCCGGATTGTAGAAGGCGAGGGGATAGCTCGCCCGGACGGCCGACCCGTAGTTAATCGCTCCATTGTCGACGGAGACGCAATCGACGACGCGGACTAGGTGGTCGGCTTGGTCGAAATCCTCCGGCGCGATAAGGGTTTCCTTCGCCCTCCAAACGAGCTGTAAGAATTGGCCGCCGCATTGGTAGGCCTCGACCCGCTCGAGCAAAAGATCGCCCGCGATATTTAGATAGATCGCGTGGCCTTCGCGGCCCTTGGTGAAGTCGCCGACGCGGTACTGGACGAGGTCGCGAATCGTCCCCTCCGAATTGTAGGCGCGGATCCCCCATTTCGGCCCCCATTCGTCCCACGTTGGCGCCTTGTGGGAGTTGTAAACGATCCGTCGATTCGAGAACTCGGCGGGGAGCTGGACGATCTGGTCGGAGTTCCATCCGCCCAGGAGCCCCTCGGCGGGATCTTTGCCTAATCGGTAAAACTCCCGAAGCTCCGCCCCCTCGAGATCGTCCTCTGTTAGATCCGGGAGCCAGCCGTAAGGCGCGCCGTCTAAAAAGGGCGGATTCTCGAAAAAAAATTCGGCCGGAGTGCCCGGGGTAGGATCAATCGCTGGGGGTTCGACCTGCGGAGGATCTGAGACTGGGGGGTCGGTTTGGTGCGGCGGGGCGCGGTCGGCGATCTCGCCCTCGAGGAGCCCTCTCGAATAGCGGAGGAAATCCTTAGTCCGGCGGAGCTGGATACGGTGCCCCGCCCGAACCTCGGCGGCCGTCCAGGATTCGGCCGTCGAAGCGAGTTCTATCAGGTCCAGACCGCCCGCGACGAGGACGAGCGCGGCCTCGTCGAAAGCTTCCAAGCTGGCGGGCGGAGGTAGTTCGTTTGTAGGAGCTCGCGACCGGTCGATCGGCGCAAACGTCGGACCGACGAGTAAAAGGGCGAGAAGGAAGGGGAGGAAATGGACGGCGGTTTTCATAGCGTTTTTAGGAAGGCTCGGACGGCCCTCGTTTCAGATTTGCGGCGGGTTTTTTTCTTCGCGGATTTAGCGGCCGCGAGGAGCTGGAAACGGAATCTCTCGGGGTATTCCCTCTTAAAGATCTTTGCGGCGTCCTTCTCGAAGGGCCAGACCTCGACGATCTCGACCTTTTCTCGAAGGTTGAACTTTACCTGGCGTCGGTCGCGCGCGCGGCGGCCCTTGCGGAGCCCGATAATCGCGCCCCCCGGAGCGTCCTCGTCGAGGTAGCCTTTCGACTTCGCGAGGATTCCGCTCGGGGACTTCGAGGGAGCGAGGCGCCCCTTCGCGTTTCGCTTTGTTCCCCGCGTAGGGATTGCGAAACGGTGGCCGCTCTCGTTTTTCGTTCTGGTCCCCCCTTGGATATGGTCGAGGAGAAACCTACCTCGAAATTTCGGGTCATCCGGAACCCCGAGGTAGGCTTTCGATTTAGGGAAATCGCTCTTTTCCGCGCGGACGACCGATCGGCGCTGAGAAAAGGCGGCCGCCGGAAGACCTCGAGAGCGGACGTCGAGGTTCTTCCGGAGCGAGTCGCGCATTGGCATAACCATAAGCGCGGCGGTTTTGGTGAGCGCGGAAGCTATGGCAAAAGGGAGCTGGTCCGAAAAGACGAAAGCGAGACGCCTAATTTCGGCGTCGGGGTAACGGATCGCGAGCGGGATCGAATAGTCGTTCCGATTTGCCATTGCTTCCGATTACTTTTTGGACGCTTTGGGCTTCTCGGCGACGGGCATCCGCTTGATTCCCGGAGCCCGAAGCCGAGCGTCCGGAGCGAGGGCCGCCATTCGATCCCAAGTTTTGCCCTCCGAGCATTTCACCGAATAGAGACGTTTCGATTTGTCGTAAGCGGTGACTTTTGCGAGGCGCTGAATCATGCTCGGGCCCTGGGCTACCAGGCGGAGAATAACCTCGTCGCCGACCTTAAAAGCGGGCTTCGGAGATTTGTCCGCCTTCGGAGACTTGGCGGGGGTGGAGGTTTTTGGGGCTGTGGACTTCTCGGGGGCTCCGCCGTCGGCGGTCGCTAGTTTTTCAGAATTCATCGCCCAAGGATTCGCTCTCGGGGGCTCGGATGCAACAAAAGAGCCCGTCCTCCTTGTGGGGAGAAACGGGCTCGGGGGGTGCGTTCGCTTTCAGGAGGAGATCGCTACGGACATTATCGAGAGGACGATCGCCGCGAGGGAGATCAAAATCGGAAACCAGAAATACGGGGGCATTGGGGCCCGTTTTTGGGAACTCATCCTAGGCCGTCCTCGATCTCGATCCGTTTATTGACCTCATAAGCCCCAGCGGTGACGAGGTAGGTCGTCTCCGGCAAGAGGTCCGATATATATTCCGCCGCTTCGGATTTGGTCTTGAACGTCCAAGGCTCGAAGACTCGACCCTCCTCCGAATCCATAACCCAAACAATATAGGCCGCGTTGTGCTCGGAACTCATTGGGAGCCCTCCGATCGGACGATCTCGATTTCGACTTTTTTCCTCACTAAGTAAGCCCCTCCGGTGACGAGAAAGGACGTTCCCAGCTCGAGGCTCGCAATATATCGCTGGGCATCAATCGCATTATCAAAACTCGTAGGATCAAAACCTCGAGCCCCCTCCGAATCCAAAACCCAGACGATTAAATCGGCATCGTGCGCGGATTTCATTGGGAACCCTCCTCTCCGAGGGCCTTCCGATCAGCGAGGCCCAGCTCGACGAATACCTCGAGGAACGACTTCGCGAGGCTTTCGCGCGCCTCGTCGACCGT
>Ga0316207_10001594_pt1 | contig 26961 bp, 22 predicted proteins | sample 6weekpyrite_MG_FD_204943 | JGI IMG/M metagenome (GOLD analysis project Ga0316207, IMG submission 204943) | Microbial mat bacterial communities from mineral coupon in-situ incubated in ocean water Damariscotta River, Maine, United States -... | ecosystem: Environmental > Aquatic > Marine >... | reverse complement strand
CCTTTGCCATTAATGAAAGAACTTCTGCTACATTCTCGTCCGAAGAGTATTCATGCAGGAACTCTTTTACATAACTGATAACATTTTCCCAATCTTTGAGTTTTGCATAGACCTTGATTTTGTAGTAGATGAGTTCAGATCTAAAAAGTGTGTCCGGATAGTATTTCAAAATATCATCTATTGTTTCCAAGCAGAGCTCATACTGTTTTTTCGCAAAATATTTTTTGATCTTCAAATACTCTTTTACATCTTCGACCTTTTTAATATGTACAGGATTTCCTTGTATATCAAGACTTCCTACATAAGGCAGTTTATCCTTATCCAAATAAAATGGGAAATTAATACCTATAGAGGACTTATCTTCTTTTTTAAACAAAGGAAACTCTTTTTTATAGCCTAAGACACTCCAGTGCTTCGCACGTTCTACTTCTACATGAAAGATCTCATCATCCTTCGTCAGATCGAAGATCTCTGGAATAAGTCGTATTTTATAAAAAGGACGTATTATAATGAAGAATTTCTCATCTTTTATAGCTGTTTCAACTTTAAAAAAATCATTTTGAATATATTGTATATTTCTCGATGGTTTTTTTGAAAATGCACATACTATTTTCTCTACTTCTTTAAAGTCATTTTTGATCTCTATACATGTAAAGGGCTGAGAGTCACGAAGGTCAAGTGTAGCATATTTTATGAAGTTGTCTTTTGCACTGTCTATAGAAAGTTCCAGTGCAAAAGCATTTGTAATAACAAAGGTTAAGAGTATCCATTTTAACAAACTCTCTCTCCCTTATACAAAGTTTTATCTATTAATATCCACTATTATATACAAACGCGGTAATTATCTCTAATAGAGGGTTTACAATGATAAAAGCAAATATAGTTCCTATAACAGCCATACCAATTATGGTTTTTAAAGCAAGCGTAGCATTAGCGACATAGAGATGCCCATTATTTTCTACAACTGGTTCTTTCATGAACATATATACAATCAGTTTCAAATAATAATAACCTGCTATTGCAGAGTTTAGTGCCATTATTAATGCAAGGAACGTATAACCACTTGTAACCGCAGAACTTATCATGTATATTTTACCCCAAAATAATGCAAATGGAGGAATACCAGCTAAACTCAACATAAAAATACCCATTATTATTGCAGGTACCGGTGCAGTTTTGATCATACCTGAAAATTTCTCAAAAGAATGGTCTGACATTTGATATGTAGGTAAAGATTTCTGTCGAGATATCCATAACATTGAAAATGAACCTAGATTAGTAAAAGTGAAAAGCACCCAATATAAGAAAAGAGCACTATTAGCCTGTGTTGTACCGATCAAAATCGCTGCCATGACAAAACCGGCATGAGAAATTGAACTATATGCAAGCATACGTTTTACATCAGTTTGTACAAGTGCCCACATATTTGAAGCTGTCATCGTAATTACTACAAAAGCATATAGCACTATATCCAGCCATACTATACCGCTTTGTACTAAGAACTCAAAAAATCTCATAGCAACTACAAAGGCAGCAATCTTTGGTACTATAGACATATACCCTGCCATAGGAGCCGTAGCACCTTCATACACATCAGGTGCCCATGTATGAAACGGGATAAGAGATAGTTTAAAAGCGAATGCTGCTAGCATAAATGAAACACCTACTAGTACATAGCCTATATCGGCATACCCATTTGCAGCCAATACTAAAGCAATTTTATGTATTTCCACTGAACCTGTCAATGCATAAAATACCATCGCACCAAAACTATAAAGACCGGCTGCCAAAGCACCCATAGTAAAGTACTTAACTGCCGCTTCAAAAGACTTGTCACGATTATGCATTGCCACTAATGTATAAAGTGATAAAGATGATGTTTCAAGACCTACAAACACAAGAATAAGATTGTCAGTTGCAACCATGAACTGGAATCCTGCGATCATAAATAAGAACAACGCAAAGAATTCAGGATATGAGAACTCATGGAAACGCTTATGTGTCAATGCCAATGGAATAAATAGCATGGAAGCAATGACAATAATAAACTGTGCCAATACTGCCAAACCGTCAATAAGCATGACATCGAACATGCCTAACACCGTACCATTTATTGTAAAAAGTTCAGAAGCATCAAGGAGTGAGAAGAAGTCCAATGCTAGGAACAATAAGCTTAATACAACATATAATGACTTGTGAAGTCCACCTTTTATGACATCAATGACTAAAATTAAAAGTGCACCTATTACCGGTATCAGCATAGGAGCAAGGGTCATTACATTTAATGACTCCATTGAAATATTTATTGGTGCTAACATTAGTGAACCTCCTCTATAGTAGTTTTTTTAATAACAACAACTTTTGGTTTCACTAAATCAGGAATTCTATCTTTAGCTAACCCTGTTGTTGACTTATTGTGCATAAGTTGTACAACAGATTTTACAGAATTGTTAATCGGTTCAAGAACAGGGTTTGGATATATACCAAGCCAAATCGTAATTGCCGCTAATGGAAGCAACGCGACCCATTCTCTTTTATTCACGTCTTTCAATGTTTTGTTCTCTTCTTTTGTAACATCCCCAAAGAACATTTTTTTGTATGCTGCAAGCATATAGATAGCACCTACAATGATAGCTGTTCCTGCTAAAAGTGTAAGAACATGTGATTGCTGGTAGAATCCTAATAATGAAAGGAACTCACCGACAAAGTTTATTGTAAGGGGCATACCTACTGATGCCATTAACATTAACCCGAATATTGTAGCATATCGAGGCATTACATGTGCAAGTCCACCAAACTCGCTCATCATCTTAGTATGCCTTCTGTCATAAATAACACCAACAAGCAAGAAAAGTGCTCCTGAGACAACACCGTGTGCTATCATTAAAAAGATAGACCCTGATATCCCTTCAACATTTAAAGCGAACGTCCCTAAGATAATAACACCCATATGTGAAATTGAAGAGTAAGCAACAACCTGTTTTACATCTTTTTGCGCATAAGCAACCATAGCCGTATATACGATCATAATTATTGCTATGATCGCGATAGGAACCATAAAGAATGCTGAAGCATCAGGAAACATTGGCAGTGAAAAGCGAATGAACGCATATGTACCCATTTTCAAAAGGATCGCTGCAAGTATCACAGAACCGATTGTTGGAGCCTGACCGTGTGCATACGGCAACCATGTATGGAAAGGAAACATTGGTACCTTAATGGCAAAACCAAGGAAAAAAGCGGCAAATAACCATAACTGAAAAGATTCAGGCAAAATCAGTCTATACCAATCTAGGATTGCAAAACTCCAAATACCAGTTGCTTGATAATAAAAATAAGCCATAAACAGCATACCGACAAGCATTACCAAAGAACCTGTAAATGTATAAAGAAAGAACTTTATTGATGCATAAATACGAAGTGGTCCACCCCATGCACCAATAATATACAACATAGGAACAAGGGAAAACTCCCAAAATATATAAAATATTATTGCATCAAGTGCAGCAAATACACCAACCATAGTCATCTGTAAAAACAGTAAAGTAATTATCATATATTTAACATTAGGTGTATCTGTCAAGCTTGCTATACCAATAAGTGTAAAAAATGCTGCTAAAATAATGATAAATAAGGAAATACCATCGACACCTAAAATATAATTAATGCCAAATGATGGGATCAATGGAAGATTTTCCATAAACTGCATTCCTGAAACATTACTGTCAAAAGCAAACCATAACCATAATGAAAGTGCGAATTCTATAGCGGCAACACTAACACCATAAGCACGTATGCTCTTCTTGTCTATCATAAAACCAAGTACTGCCGCTAATACCGGAAAGAAAATTAATAACGATAAAATATGATCTAACATATACTAAACTCCTAAAGCTGATAAGAATAATAAAATCTTATCAGAATATCTTGCTGCAAGTCCAAACAATACAGCTAATAAGAGCAACCCGACCAAACCGGCTACCATCCATTTTAGCATTGTGGATAGATTACCACTTTGCATTTGTCTTGTTTTCTCTCCTGCACCATATATAATTCCTGCAATACCATCAACACTTGCATCAACGATCTTAAGATCGACTTTTGTCCAGAAAAGTTCTGATGCTTCTCTATATGGTTTCACAATATACTCTTCATAGAAATATGGTATATAGTATTGGTTATAAAGCAGTTTGTACATAAAAGATTTTTCTATAGGGCTTGTTCCATCTGGTACCGTACTCCATGATGCATATTTTTTATATGCATATAAAATAGCAAGGCCAACAAATATCTGTGTACCTATTAACATTATCCATAATGTAACCTGAGAGTGTATATGATATTCATACGCATTTAATGCCTCTTCAATCATTATGTAAAAAGGTCCTTGAAGAATTCCAGCTATTATTGCAAATACCAATAATGGACTCATTGCAATAAGCATAAATCTATATGCTTCATGTGGATGTATTCCAAAGATTTTATAGCGTTCTTCACCATGAAAAATGAGTGCAACAAGTCTAAATGAATAAAATGCTGTCAAGCCAGCAGTAAAAAGTAGTACACCGTAAATTACAAAATGGTGTTCAGAAAATGCTACTTCTAAAATAGTATCTTTAGAAAAGAAGCCTGCAAAAGGGAAGATACCTGCTAATGCCAATGAAGCAATTGTCATCATGATCCATGTCCACTTCATCACTTTTTTCAATCCTCCCATTTTAAATGGATCAAGCTCATCATGCATAGCATGCATTACGTTACCTGCTCCTAAAAACAGAAGTGCTTTAAAGAATGCGTGTGCCATTAAGTGAAACAATGCCACCCAATAAGCACCGAGTCCTGCTGCTGCGAACATATACCCAAGTTGTGAAAGCGTAGAATATGCGATAATTCTTTTCATATCTCTGTTTACCAAAGCCATGGATGCTGCAAATAATGCCACAAAAGTCCCAAGTGATGCAATAAACAGACCAATATGTGGAATAAGATTGTAAAGTTCATTTGAACGTACGACGAGATAAACACCGGCAGTGACCATTGTCGCTGCGTGAATTAATGCTGAAACCGGTGTAGGTCCTTCCATTGCATCTGCAAGCCATGTATGAAGTGGGAATTGTGCTGATTTCCCCATAGCACCTATAAATAAGAATACACCCATCCATGTCAATACAGCTGTATCGATGTATGGCATAACAGCGAATGCTTCATCATACTGTAGTGTTCCCGTGTTCCAATAGACAAGGAAAATTCCGATAAGCATACCAAGGTCTGCAATACGGTTCATAATAAAAGCTTCATTCGCCGCCCATGTTGCGATCTCTTTGTGATACCAAAAGCCGATAAGTCCCCATGAACAAAGACCAACACCTTCCCAACCAATGAACAGTCCGGCAAAGTTGTCACTCATAACAAGGACCATCATGGAAAATACGAAAGCTGAAAGCCAGGCAAAAAATCTATTGAAACCTTTATCGTGATCCATATACCCTATAGAATAAATATGTACGATCGTTGAAACCAACGTAACAACCATCATCATTGTAACAGAGATCTGATCTACAACAAACCCAAATGGTATATACAGATCCCCTGTAGCCATCCAAGTCATCATCGTTACATGTATAGGTTCACCGCCTTTGAGTATGTAAACCAATAAGATCGTACTTGCAACAAATGATGTAAAAATCAATAAGCTCGCAACAATACCTGTAAAAAGTTTCTTTGGCGTTGCAGTAAAGAGTGCAGAGAACAAAGAACTGACCAAGGGAGCAAAAAGTGCTATATATAAATATTTTTCCATTCTTTATCCTTTCATCGTTGTTAAGGTATCTAAATCAATGGAACTATGACGTTTATACCATACTATTAGGAGCCCTAAGCCGACCGCAACTTCTGAAGCAGCTATAGCAATGACAAAAAATGCGAACATTTGACCTGTCAGGTCACCATAGTAATGTGATATAGCTGCAAATGCAACATTCACAGAATTAAGTAATATCTCTGTTGCAAAAAAGAGCAAAAGCAGATTTTTTCTACGCATTACACCCACTAAACCAATAGCAAATAAAATAGTAGATAAAACCAGATAGTGATTTAAACCTATTTCCATCATGAAAGCACCTTTTTTTCTTTTTGTTCTTGTATCTCAGCTTCATTCATAAGCGTAATTGACAGATCCATTTTTTTACCGGCAAGGACAATCCCTGCAACCATAGCGACAAGTAGCATGATCGCAGCCACTTCAAATGGTACTAAATATTTTGTGAACAGCACCAAGCCGACCTCTTGTGTATTTCCTACACCTTCAACTGCAGGATAAAGCGCAACTATATTTTCCGAAACCATTGGAGCAGCAAATATAACGACCACTAAAACAGCTGCAAGTGTAGATAATCCGACAACAATAAATTTGTTTCCCTGCTTCTCTTTTACTTCCCTTGTCGTGTCAAAGAACATCATACCAAAGGCATACAAGGCCATTACCGCACCGGTATAGACTATAATCTGCACCGCACCCAAGAAATCAGCATCCAGAATAAAGAAAAATGCCGATATAAAAATCATTCCAGCTGCCAATGCAGTCAATGCATATAACGCTTGTGATGTCGTAACAGTTATAAAGAACATCGCTATCGTTAAAAATGCAAATAAATAAAACGCTATCGCTTCAAACATAATCCTAACTCCTTAATATGCCAGAGGTGTTTTCTTAACACGCTCATCTTCATGTGGTGTAATAGCACCAAAGCCTTCAAACTCTTTTTGTGCTTTTGCTTTCATTGTATCTAAAGGTGTAAGCATATACTCATAATCCACAAAGTGTTCTCTTTGTTCTGAAGCTTGTTCATACTCCCCGCCATGCGTAATAGCAAGTTCCGGACAAACTTCTGCACAATATCCACAAAAGATACAGCGTCCAAGATTGATCGTATATTCTGTTACTTCTTTACGGGAATTCTCATCTATCTTCGTATCCATACGAATACAGTCTGAAATACAGATCTTTTCACATAGTCCACACCCAATACAACGTTCCACATCACTTTCCCAAAGTCTTTTCATCTCATGCACTGCACGATAACGAGGACCGATCGGCATCTTTTCTTCAGGATACTGCACAGTATGAATATCAAACCTGATCATCTCACGAAGTACGACCCAGAGACCTACAAACAGTTCACCTTTGAAACTTCTTTTTACTACACGCTTGAACTTACCCCAACCATCAGTAGGATAATCTTCAATATCAACTAAAAAGTAACCGTTATCAGCTACATTTCTATTATTAAATTGTTCCATCTTCATTCATTATCCCCTTAAAACATCATCACAAAACCAGTGATTACTACATTAATCACTGCTAATGGCATAAGCACTTTCCAGCACAACCACATAAGTTGATCCGGTCTTACATCAGGCCAGGCAGCTCTTGTCCACAGGAAGAAGAAAAAGAAAAATGCCACTTTTGCTAGGAAGCCTAATGCACCAAGTATACTGCCGTCTCCATAACCACCTAAAAAGATAAGAGGGATCACAAATGAGATAAAAAACATGTTTGCATATTCACCGATGAAGAAAAGACCCCATCTCATACCTGAATACTCCGTACCAAATCCGTCGATGATCTCGTGATCATTGGCTATAAGGTGAAATGGCGTACGCCCAGTTTCAGCAAATGCGGCAATCCAAAACAGAACGAATGCAACAGGTTGTGTCCATACTATCCAGTCTCCAATACCACCGGCTTGATACTCATTGAAATCAATTAAAGAAAGAGAACCTACCATCATTATTGGAGCCAGTATCGCTAATCCGCTTACAACTTCATATGAGATGAATACGGCTGCAGTACGTGCTGCTGAGATCAATGAAAATTTATTGGCAGAAGCCATACCTCCGAGTAAAGGGCCGTAAAGACCAATGGCCATAACTCCTAATATATATAAAATACCGATGTTAAGATCTGCAACAATAGGATGAACCGTATAACCAAAAAGTGTAAATTGTGGAAAGAACGGAATTGCAGCTGCCGCCATAAATGCTGTTGCAGCTGTGATAACAGGAGCAAGTTTGAAAACAGGTCCTACTACATTGGTTGGAATGATATCCTCTTTTGTAAAAAGTTTAATCCCGTCCGCAGCAACCTGTAACAATCCATATGGTCCAACATACATTGGCCCTAAACGACGTTGCATAAAAGCAAGTACTTTACGCTCAAAATATGTACCAATACCTGCTAACGCAGAAAAAATCAGTAAAATTACAACGACTTTGATTATCGTTTCAATTAAATATGCCGTATCCATATATTATCCCTTTTTGATCGAAGCTGTACTAAAACGATAGCCGTCAAAGAGTGCTTCTGCATTTAAATTTTTGTCGAATGTCGGTAAGACCACGATGTCACCTGCTATTTTATTGTCACATACAACCTTAGCAGTTAATTCTGCTTTATCTGTAGTCACAGTAACAGTATCACCTTCATTGAAATCAGACTTGGACAAGTATTCCTCACTCATGTATATACCGCTTACTTCATCAAGATTCGTTGTTTTGTTTGTAAACTCTGTAAACTGTCTTACAGGGTTTGCCAGATAGATTATACATCCTTCGAACTTAGCATTACTGAATTTCTCAACACTTTCGTCATCACTTGGAGTAACTGCTACATTTTCAAGTACATATCCTCTCACTTCCGTACCGTCATTTTCATAATGGTTTGGAAGATTGTCGAACTCTTCAGCTTTGAATCCCGATGAAACAGGAAGTTCAACAGTATAGTTGATAACATGATCAGCATTAAACCCTAAAGCATTTGCTATATCATTAAGTTCATATCCTCCATATCCAAGAGCAGCATTCGTAGGGTTCACACGTTTGTCCACTGATGTCAATGTTCCTTCTTGCTGATTCATTGCAGGCATATCTAGATCACCATCACCAAGTCCTGAGAGAACGAAGTCACCATCTGTGTTATATGCAACTGTATAAGAACCTTTTTCATCGTCAAGATCACAAATAAGAGCTACGCCTAATGAGTTCGTCAAGGCTGGTATCATAGTAACTTCAAATGCAGAGTATTTTTCAACCAATGCCACTAAACGAGCAATGTTCTTTGCATTAGGATGTGTGTAAAGGTCCGGACCGACCATAAGAGCAAAAGTCTCTTTCTTTTTAAGATTTTTCTCTAAAGTTTCCATAAAACTAGCATCTGCACCAAGAATCTCCAAGAGTTTATTATCATCTACTTCAACTTCTTTTGCAACTTTTGTAGACATCATTTTACTCTTTTGTATTTCTATCTCTTCTTCAACACCAGTCTCTTCATTGAGTTTCATCTCTTTTACGATCTCAACGACTTTCTCTTTAACAACCTCTTCAACCGTAACAGTCTTTAAAGAGTGAAATGATGCTAAATAATCAACTATGTCTGATGGAAGTGCTGTCTTATCTGCAAAAAGGTCAAGTATAAGATATAATGCAGCTTCTTCTTGAAGCGGAGCATGTTTTACTGTCATTATTGACTTCCCAATACCCTCAATGATCGGATCTTGTACTGGATGAAAATAAATTCCTGCACCTTTTTTAACTGTCAATGAGTTATTTAATGCGTAACGAGCATTCGGGTTGTCTGTTTTGAGTGCTGACCCTACGGAAACTATAAAGTTCGTCGAATGTACTTTTTCAAGGTCCCCGGTATAGAGTTTTTTCCCACTGATATCTGAATAGTTTTGTAAAAATGTTTGAAATGCTTTTGCTTCAGGATTTACTAATTTATATCCGAACTTCTCTTTCATCTTTTGAAGCAGATAAGCCTCTTCATTCGTAATGGTTGATGTAAATGCGATAGTATCTGCTTTTTTGAATGCTGCAACGGCATTTACAAATGCTCTTTCATCTTTAGTTACACCGGCATTTTGATAATCAAATCCATATCGTCCTGCTCCGCAAAGTGAAACATAGTTCCATTCATTCATCACACGATACACCTTATCTTCAGGATTGTCTATACTCGCATGTTTGATATCATAAGAGATCTGACAACCTGCCGAACAGTGTCCACATGTCGCAGGTACCTGTTTTAGTTCCCAAGCATTAGATTTATACATAAATTGAGTATCAACCAATGCACCGACCGGACAAACAGCAGCACACTCTCCACATGATGTACAATCAAGGACATCCGTACCATTTGTCAAACCAATAACAGACTTGTTGAGCTTGTTCCACATTGTATATGCATCTTTAGGCATCTCAGCTTTATATTCTGCATCTAACGGTTCAGCTCCACGCGGTATAGTCTTTAATGAGTTATCTCCGATCATGTCTTTACATGTAGTAACACATCGCTCACAAACAATACATAAGCCAGGATCATAGTGTAGGTGACCCCAGTCATGTGCACTTCTATCTACATCTTTAGTCGCATAATTTTGTGAATCGACACCTATTTCCAAAGTATAGTTTTGCAGTTCACACTCACCTGATTGATCACAAACACCACACTGCAATGGATGGTTCACATCATACACTTCCATAATCGCACGACGCTCTTTTTCGATCGTTTCTGTAGAAGTCGTAATGTTCATACCGTCTTTTGCTTTTGCATTACAAGCATATACTTGCTTTCCATCTGCTTCAACTAAACATATACGACAAGCCAAGGTCGGACTGCATCTTGTTAAATAACATATCGCTGGAATAAAAATATCATTCGCGCGGGCAGCATTTAAAACGTATTCCCCTTCTTGTGTCTGAACATCTTTACCATCAATATTTATAGTAATTTTACTCATTATGCTTCTCTCTCTATTTTGGATTTTTCAAATCTATACCTATGAATATCCTCTTCTAAGTCAAAAGTAGGATTTAAGGCTATAGTTCCTTTTAATTCATCATCTTGTTTAAATATTCTTTGTATTGTTTTTGATGAAAAACTTATATTGACCACATCACCGTCTGCAATTCTTGCAGCTGCAGCAAATTGAGCCGAACCTCTTAAGCTTGTATCTTTTTCTAACTGATGTGCTTTATTTGTAAACCTATTAAATTGTAGAACCGGATTACAATGATACACCACAGTACCATTGAACTCAGGCAGATCATCAATTTCTTCTAATTTGGCATCTGTTTCACAGACTATTTCATTCAAAATATAACCTCTCTTATCTTCTCCATCAGCTCTAAAAAAGTTTTCTAGCTCATCAAAGGCTATCGCTTTAAAACCTTTAGAGATATCTAACTCTTTTGTATAATCAACACTATTTTCCTTATGTATGCCTAATGCATGTGCAATATCATTTAACGTATAACCTTTAAACTCAAGTGCTACATTCAAAGGCAATACTTGATTATCAATATTCACAATTGTACCTTCTACTTGATTAAAAGCAGGCATAGCCAGGTCTGAATCCGTTAAAGATGATAATATAAAGTCACCCTTTGCATTATAGGCAACCACATTCTCTATGTTTTCATCAACATCGAGTTCACACAGTAAGGAAACACCTGTTGTATTTACCTCAGTCGGAACAATAATCAACGAAAACTGCGTATATTTTTCAATCAATGCAGACAGTTTAGCTATATTTTTCGCCCGTTTATGTGCAAATACATCACTTCCAACCACTAAGACATGTTTTTGTGCTCTTTGAAATGATTTTGTCATCTGCTTAAGCTCATCATCACCGATATTACTTTCAGCCTCAAGATACCCTATATCCAGATCTTCGAAAAATTCTCGTGTTTCATCATCCACATCGCAGTTTTGCAGCAATTCATTGGCTATGAGTGCCAACACACCCTCTTCCGTTCCTACTTCGTATTTGATGAACTGTGTTGCAGTATTTTTCATCAATACATCCTCTAAAGGATGAGCATAGACTATTTTTGCACCATGATGTTGGGATGCCGTACGCATCGCATAACGAACCATTGGATTGTCTGTCGCTATACGTGTTCCCATGATTATGATCGCGTCAGCCTGCTTAAGAACTTCCATAGATGCACTATTTTGCAATCTTCCGCTGACACTGCTATAAGCCTTCATGAACTCTGCATATAAACGGGCATCTTCATTAAATAATTTTATACCGAACTTCTCTTTAAATAACTGTAAGATATGCGCTTCTTCATTTGTGATTATAGAAGAAAAGCGAATTGCCTTTGCATTTTTGATCGCTTCTACAGCCTTGTCAAACACTACTTCATTTTTAACTCCATTGTTCTCAAAATCAAATCCAAAACGTCCTGCACCACATAGTGAATTATATTCAAAATTGTTTTTTACTCTATATATAGCATCATTACCATTAATGCCGACATGACGTGTCTCATACTCCAAAGCACAGCCAGCAGAACAATGTGCACAAGTTGAAGGAATACGAGAAAGTTCCCACGAATTTGCTGAATATTTAAAGTCATCACTTACCAATGCGCCGACAGGACAAACCGCTATACATTCCCCACAAAAAGTACAGTCAAGCTGCTGCGAATTCTTAGGGATAATTGTAGAAGAATAACCGCCGAACTGTACTTCTATCGCATCGTCACCAATGATCTCATTACATACATGTACACATTTTTCACACATGATGCATAATGCAGGATCATAATCTATCAATCCCCAGTGCTTAACTTCCCTTAGATGTTCTTTTGCAGAAAACTCCTGATTTTGGACTCCAAACTCTAAAGTCATATTCTGCAGATCGCACTCTCCGGACTTATCACATACACCACATTCCAAAGGATGGTTCACATCATAAAGTTTCATGATGTTTTGACGTTGTTCATGCAGGTCTGCCGAATCAGTTGTTACTTTAATGCCTTCTGTCGCTACAGTATTGCATGAAAGGACTAAACCATCGACACCTTCAACTTCAACCGAACACATGCGACAAGATGCACATGGCGTTGTTTTAGAGATGTAGCACATTGTAGGGATATAAATATTGTTCTTACGCGCAGTTTGCAAGATAGTATCACCTTTGCATGCAGTCACATTTTTGCCGTTTATCTGAAAATTAATCATTGTTTCCATTCACGACCTCCTTATGCCTGTACCATTGCTATATAATAACAACGCATACATCTTTCTGCCTCTACAAATGCTTCTTCTTGTGTTAAACCAAGGTTCACTTCTGCATTATTATACTTACGAACTTCTACATCAAGGATCTCAGAATGAACACGAGCAAGTCCCGGAAGCCACCCTTTTACCTTCTCATTTTTATCATAGACCTTTAGCTTATTCAAGTGGTCTTCCAAGACCTCTTCATCCGTTAAAGTGGCCTCACCGGTCTGTACATAACGGTTCATTACCGATGCAGCACGCTTTGCCTGTCCAACTGCATTGACGATGGTCATTGGTCCATATTCACAATCACCTGCCGCAAAAAGACCTTTACGAGATGTCATATAATCTTTTCCATTGGTCTTGATCGTCGCCCAGGAAGTCATCTCAATATCCCACTCTTCCGGCAGCAGATCCAAATCAGCGGACTGAGAGACAGCTGGAATGAGATAATCAGCCTCTATCGTATAAGATGCACCCTCGATTTTTACAAGCTGCGCACGGCCTCCATCAGGATCAGGTACTAGCTCAAACTTATCTATGAGTAATTCTTTAAGTACATCATTTTCATCCGTAACGATCTTGTTGACCGCTGAATGGAATAAAAATTCAACACCCTCTTCTACCGCCTCATGATACTCTTCATAGGTCGTATTTCTAATGATCGTTTTTTCATCACGTCGATAAACCATATAGACTTTTTCCGCATTTGCACGAATTGCACAGCGTACAACATCCATAGAGGTAAATCCACCTCCGACACAAACGATTGTTTTGCCTGTCAAGTCAACATGATCACTTGTTAAAAGATTCTCTTCTTGCACCTCTTGTGAAATTTTAATGCCATATTTCTCATAAAGGTTCACACGATCAAGAAAATCAATTGCTCCCCAGTAACCTTTTATTTCGGCTCTCTCATTTTCACAACGGACCTTTTTAGAAATCCTTGTACCGACCGCGATCATTGTTGCATCATACTCTTTTTCAAACTTTCTCATATCATCTGCTGAGATTCTTGAGTTTGTAATAAAATTCACACCCATATCACGTACACATTCAATATCTTGATTATACTTTTCAACCGGCATTCTATACTGAGGAACACCAACAGCGACCTCACCACCAAGTACAGGCAGTTCTTCGTACACATCAACATCCACACCTTCTGCAGCCAAATAATATGCAGTAGTAAGCCCGGCAGGACCAGCACCGATAACAGCTACTTTTTTATCAATTGACGCTTTTTTCTCCATAGGATGAAAATAACTGTATTCATGATCTGTTTCCCAGTCCGCACCAAGGCGTTTAAGTGCCATGATGGAAATAGGCTCGTCAAGATTGGATCTACGACATGCATCTTCACAAGGATGCGGGCATACACGTCCGCACGTATGTGCAAGAGGCATTGTCTGACGAGTTGCGATCAATGAATCATCAAAACGTAAATCTCTTACACCTTCTATATAACCAGGGATATCTACATGCGAAGGACATGCATCCGTACACGGTGCTGTAATTTTAGCAATGTAGTTTATTGCTTTATCATAATGCTTAGATTTTTTCTTATTATTTATACACTCTAAAAATGTATCTTCAAAGTGTGTCATTAAATCTATGATGGGATTGGGAACCGTTTTTCCGATCTCACACTTAGAAGTAAGCTGCATGCTTTTGCCTATCTCTTTTAAATGTTCTATATCTTCTACTTTACCCTCTCCGCGAGCGATCTTGTCTAGCTGATCATACAATATACGGCCACCCCATCTACCGGGTGCGCATCTTCCACAGGCCTCTGAATAAACCTGATATTGTGCTGCATATTCCATAGCTAAGCGAATCACATCCACATCTTCATTAAATAGGGCTACACCATCCCAGCCTATAAAAGCTTTTGAGTCACGGTAGTCATCATATTGTGCCGGTAAGTTATAAGCTGATTCTTCCCACTCGTCATGGTTTTTGCCAATATTATTAACAAACTCCCCATTCCAAGTTGAAAAATATACTTTACTCACATTCAATCCCTATTTTTTTACCACGATAGTCCAGTCGACTTCGTTGAATTTCAGTGAATTATAAAGCTCATATCCGCACTCTTTAACAATGTCCGCACTTCTTTGTATTGGAGAGAAATCACCTATTTCAAACAAAAATATCAAAGTTTCAGTCAATTTATGTTTCTCTTCCAGTATTTCTTTCATACGAGGTTCAAAATCATCTTTTAAGTGTCTTAAATCATATCTTTTCATTATCTGTCAACCTCACCAAAAACTATATTAGTTGTTCCAATAATAGAAACAACATCAGGAATGTAGTGACCTGGTAAAAGGTCAGTTAAGATGCCTGTGTGCCAAAATGACGGTGCACGAAGTTTCAGTCTATAAGGGTAAGGCCCACCTTGTGAATTAATGTAAAATCCGAGTTCACCTTTTGGCGATTCTGTTGGAACATATACTTCACCGACCGGCGGTCTCATACCTTGTGTTACTAAGACAAAATGCTGCATCAATGAATAATTCTGAGTCATAATGTCAATTTTCGGTGCTGAAATATATTTAGGTGCATGTGCCATCAAGTCAGTCTGTCCATCTTTTTCACATTTTTCATACATCTCTATGCATTGGTAAAGGATTTTCGCACTTTGTCTCATCTCTTCCATATAAATACGATAACGTGCATAGTTGTCGCCTTTATCTGAGAATGGTACATCAAACTCAACTTCATCATATAGCTCATATGGCTCTTCTTTACGAATATCCCATGCAACACCACTAGCTCTTAACATTGGACCTGTACAACCCCATGAAAGTGCCATCTCTGTTGAAATAGCACCTACTTCTTCCATTCTCATCAACCAAATACGATTTGAATCAAGAAGATCCTCATAGTCCTTGATATTCTGGGGAAGCTTGTTTAAGAAAACTTTCAATTGATGTAAGAAACCGTCTTGCAGATCAAGAGGTACTCCGCCTATGCGTATTGCCGCATGTGTTAAACGTGCACCACAATACCCCTCAATGATATCCATCAAATATTCTCTTTCACGGAATGCGAACAGGAATATTGTCATAGCACCGATATCAAGCGCTGTTGTTGCTAACCAGAAAAGGTGAGACATTAAACGGTTTATTTCCAAAAGAAGCATACGGATAACTTTTGCACGACGAGGCACTTCAAGCCCTATAAGCTTTTCAACAGCCAAAGCAAAACCATAATTATTAGAAGATGATGCGATATAATCCATACGGTCAGTTGTCGGCATGAACTCGTTATAGATCATGTTTTCAGCCATCTTCTCCATACCACGATGCAAATATCCAATATCAGGATGTGCTTTTACGATCTGTTCTTGTTGCAGATGCAGCATTAAACGTAGTTGTCCATGAGCAGATGGGTGCTGAGGACCGAAGTTCAAAACCAATTCATTATCATCTCTGTCAAATGTTATATTTTCAAAAAATGGTGTTAATCTATTTTTTACCTGTGCCATATCTTATACCACCTTATCTTTGTGGATCATCAATGATTACTGATGACTCTTTATCAAGTTTTTTGATGAGGAATACTCCATTCTCTTCTTGATACTCTTGTTTATTTTCCGGTTCATCACCAGTGATTTTCGTTCCTTTAGGAACCTCATGCCCAAGACGTGCAAAACGCTCAGAATCATATCTGTCGACTCTTGCTGTATCACGGAGTTCAGGTCCGATGATGTCTCGTGCTTCTTTACCATATATCTTATCTACTTCATACCAAGCGGCAAATTCATCACCTTCAAGCGGATATGTTTTAAGCAGAGGATGTCCTTCCCAATCATATGGCATTAAGATACGTTTCATAAATGGATGATTATTCGCTTGGATACCGAACATATCATACATTTCACGCTCACTCCAGTCTGCACTTCTAAAAAGTTTTTCAACCGAATCAACAGCCTGTCCGTTTTCAATAAAATATTTCACGCGAATACGTTTACGTTTTGTCATAGAAAGCATTTGATAAAAGATCTCAAAAGTGTTATCTTTTGCCAACCAGTCAATTGCCGACATTTCAGACAACTGTGTGTATTGTAATTCATCTCTCATCAACTCTAACACGCCATATATATCATGCGGATTGATATAAACAACCATCTGCTCTACTTGTATATATGCATCCTTGACTTCATATTTCGCCTTTATAACGGCTAAATCTGCAGCAAATACTTGATCTTCTTCAACTGCCGTCTTTGGAACCTGTGGTGCAACATAGAATCTATCTGTATAATAAGCTTTTGCTTGTACATCGTCTTTAGGTTTATATGCTCTCATATTACATTAACCTTTTTGCTTTTTGTGCATTACCTGCTTTGTTCGCACGTATCTTTTTTTGAAGTAACATTACACCATATTGCAATGTTTCAGGACGTGGTGCGCAGCCTGGGAGATACAGATCCACCGGAATGACTCTGTCACAGCCTTGTACAGTTGCATATGTGTTGAACATCCCTCCAGTATTTGCACATGAACCCATAGAGATAACCCACCTAGGCTCTGTCATTTGATCATACAGACGTTTGATGAACTCAGCATGTTTTTTTGTAAGTGTTCCGGCAACGATCATCACATCTGCTTGACGTGGAGAAGCACGGAAGATTGTCCCAAAACGGTCAAAATCATATCTTGAAGCACCTGATGCCATCATTTCAATCCCGCAGCATGCCAAACCGTATGTTAGTGCCCAAAGAGAGTTTGAACGTCCCCAGTTTACAATTTTGTCTACACTCGTCAAAGCTATAGGAAGCCCGCCGTCTTGTGTATAGTTTACTTTATGTTGTGCCATTGAAGCGCTCCTTTTTTCCATGCATATACAAAACCGATCGCTAACAATAAAATGAACATCAGCATCTCAGCAAAACCAAACCAGCCAAGTACTTTAAAGTCAACTGCCCATGGAAACATAAATACGATTTCTACATCGAACAGTAAGAACAAGAGTGCAAACAGATAAAACTGTGGTGAAACTCTATTTGGCTGTTTGGTAACTTCGGGTCCACATTCATATACTGAAAGCTTGATCTTTTCACTGTCTTTACGGGCTAATGCACGACTTGCCAATCGAGCTATAATTGTTGTTGCAATGAATGCACCAAATGTTATAACAAAAAGTACAAATACCCCAAAATACGGATTTGCAGTACTAATATGCTCCATATAACCTACCTTGTATTATTTTAATTAGATATATTTATAATAAATATATCTAATTTTTATATTTGTCTTCTAACAATGAAAAACAGTTACTGTGCGTACTTTTCTTCATTTTTTCATAGAAAAAACAGTTACTGCACTATATCAAAATGAAGATTAAAAAAAAGTTTTATGGAAGAAGAAGTGTGCCAGAATGTCACTTATCGCAACACTGACAAAGAAAGATTTATTTAGTTAAAAATCCCATAGACTTTTCACTATCAAAATTGGCGTCTTTTTCTCGTTTTATTTCATCAATAAAATCTTGAAGAGTAAATAAAGGGTTTTCCCGTACAGCCACCTTATAAGCGGTATTTTTCACTATTAGGCTTATTTGTCCTCCAGTTAAAGAGTACTCTGCGAGTGCTTCAACATCAAAATTCTCTTCATAAGGAGCCTCTTTAGGAAGCATTTTTTTCCAAAGTTCAAGCCTTTGGTGTTTATCTGGTTTTTTAAACTCTATCTTATAATCAAAGCGTCTTGAAAATGCTTTATCGATATTTTCAAGTAAATTCGTTGTACCTATGAGCATACCCCGAAAATTTTCAATTTGCTCTAAAAAGATATTTTGCATCTGATTATGCATCTGATCAGATCCTGTAATATTACCACTACTTCTTGCTCCTAAGAACTGATCTGCTTCATTTAGTAACAGTATTGGCTCTGTTTTTGTTTTTTCACTCAATTCATAAAATGTATCAAAGATCTTACGAACATTCTTTTCACTCTCACCTACATACATTGAGAGAATTTTGGAACAATCAAATGCCAAGACCTGACGTTTTAGCGATTTGGCCAAAGAATATGCGGTCATTGTCTTTCCTGTTCCCGCAGGTCCGTAGAATATAATACGTGCATCTATACCGCTTTTCTTATTTTTTATACCCCACTTCACAAGCCGTGAGACCACTTCCTTATCTACTTGTTTCATTAAATTCTCAAGTGTCTCTTTCGTTTTTTTGTTGAGTACCACATCATCCAAAGAGTTTTCAGGCTCTACAAGTTCAAAGATATCCTGCTCTTCTACAAGGGCATTTAGTTTAAGACGTGTTACTTTTTTGGTCTTTTGTGGATGAATGATACTTTGAAGGACATCATCCACTATATAAAATGAGCGGCTGATACCTCCAAAAGGATTCAACATCTCTTCATAGTCTATTATACCGTTACTTAAAAGGTTAGAACCCTCTTCTAACAACGAACGGTTCTTAATACGTTCATATTCATCAAGCGAGATCAAATCTATAAGTGTATTCATCTCTCTGAGTGATGAATCGGTTGAACCGTACTCTTCACGAAGTAATGCAATAAATATGACCTGTTCATAGTTACTCATTTTCTTTTGTTTAAAAAACTTGTCAAGTACAAGATTCTCTGATGTCTGCTTGACTCTCTCCTCTATACGTTTTTCCAAGAGCTTTAACTTATTTTGGAGTCTGTCTATTCCAAGAGAGTGTTCATGCACATTTTGGCGTATAACACTCATTTTTTGATACAGCTCAATTCTAAAGAACTGATCCTGAAGATATTCAAGGTGATCAGAGTAAGGCTTGACCTCCGGTAAATCCAGGTCTAGCGTCCCATCTTGCAGAAGTTTTAAAAATGCGGGGGTCAGACCCACTGCAGTATTTAAGAGTTCCAACGGTGTTACATCTGCGATCTTCACTGGTGTAAAGCTCTGCTGATGCAGCCATCCAAGCTCAAGCAGGCTTTTAAGTTCTTTGAGATATCTCAAATGCTCATAGTTTTCACTTTTATATAGATCTTGCAGCATATCAAGTACTAGAACATCATCCTGCCCTTTCATGTACCTGTGTGCAATGTATTGCAGCATTTTTGCTTCATTGACACTACACTTTAAATGTATAAAAATCTCTGATTTTTCAATCTCTTTTTCATTTAAAAAATTAACTAATGTTTTCAATTCTTTCCTTAAAATTTATAGCCTAAACCAGCTGATACGAGCAGTGCTCTAGAGTTACTAAATGTGCCATCGACTCCATTAGTATTTGGCGGTGTTGTAACCGTTCTGTCTTTTTTAATAGAATATAGTGCCGATAGACCTACATCCATTTTATCATTTATTTGATAACGTCCACCAAATGAAAATGAATATGCATTACTTCCCGGTGACTCAAAGTTAAGTGTAGATTCCGGTGTTGGTGTTTCATCATAGATTGCACCTGCTCTTAAAGTAACACTATCTAGCTCTTGTGTGACACCTAAACGAAATGTATTGGTGTCTCTCCACTTCTTAGGTTTAGGATTATCAAAGGCTCCGACGAGTACAGGATGTGTCAATGTAGCATCATATTGAAAGTCAAGAGATTTATACGCTGACCAATAAGCTCTTTCATAAACAACTTCTACAGTTGTTTTTGTCGGGAATGTATATGCGGCAGCTGCTATGAGTGTTGCAGGTAAAGGAATACTTACACTTGCATCACCATTATATGAACCAGCCGGTATAATGACCGTACTTGGAGATGCAACCAGTGTTGCATCTAAAGCAGAGAGTTGCGCGCTTCCTTCTACTGTCAAGTTCACATTCGAACGATATGTAAGAGCAAGTTCAAGTGCTTTAGTAGGGTGGTAAGCCAAAGCAAGATTATATCCAAAATCTAAAGAACTTCCTTTCATATCACGACTGACATATGATGTCGCCAAAGGAGATGCATTCACTATCGCTCTTTCACTGCTCTTGACCACACCGCTCGTATGCACAGCTCTAAAACCAAAGGCAACTGCCAACTTATCTGTAATTCCATAGGCAACGGTCGGATTTACTTCTACGACCTCCAGTGTGAACTCCTGAGATACAAGTTTTGCCGAACCCTCTTCCCATTTTCTACTTAACCCGCCAGGAACAGCTATGCTTAGACCGACACGCACACCGTTCTTACCAAGTTTTGGAGATACATAGTGCACAGAAGGAATAATAAAACTCTGTTTTTTTGAATCTAAACTCTCTGTACCTGTAAGAGTTTTAGCATATGTTCCTTTAAAGTTCGTCGAACTTAGTCCTATATACATCAAATCAACTTCTGCCTGTTGTGTATCATCCATAAAAATCATATTTGCCGGATTATCATAAGCAGCATCTGCACCCTTTACATGTGCCACATTCGCACCCCCAAGTGCTACCGAGTTCGTTGAAGTTTCTGGAATTTTGTATCCGCCTGCCATTAAAATCGAACTTGTCAGAAGTGACATTAACGCTATTTTTTTCATTTTTATCCCTTTTTTTAAAAAATTAATTCGAATATAGTAGCCTATTTGCCCTCAAAAGAGTATAATAAAGCTAGCTCATCTTTCCATATTGTTTCATCTATTGTTTCTAAGATTAACGGTATATCATCCATGCGTTCATCATTCATAATAAATCTAAATGCATCAAGTCCGATCTCTCCTTTCCCAAGAGAGTGGTGCCTGTCAACTCTACTGCCTAACGGCGGTTTTGAATCATTGATATGCATACCGCTTAAGTATTCAAACCCTACGATCTTACCAAATTCATTCCATGTTTTGTCATAAGCCTCTCTTGTGCGTATATCATAACCTGCTGTGAACATATGACAGGTGTCTAGACAAACACCGACTCGCGACTTATCTTCTATTCGTTCAATAATATATGCCAAATGCTCGAACTTATAGCCAAGATTACTTCCCTGTCCTGCAGTATTCTCTATGACAGCTTTGACATTTTGTGTTTGATCCAGTGCCAGGTTGATCGACTCTGCGATCACATCAAGGCACTTGTTTTCTATCTCTGATAAAAGTGCAGCATCCTCTTTCTCTTTTTTTGTCAGTTTGGCCAAGTGACTACCGGGATGGAAGTTCAGTTTGTCAAGTCCAAGCGCATCACAACGCTCCAATTCATCTATAAAAGCCGCACGCGATTTTTCAAGCTTCTCTTTTTCCGGATGCCCCAGATTAATAAGATAACTGTCATGAGGCAGGATATGTTTTGCCAGTATGCCACTCTCATCCAAAGCTTCTTGAAACTTTTGGATTGTCTCTTCATCCAATGGTTTTGCGACCCATTGTCTTTGATTCTTTGTAAAAAGAGCAAAAGCTTTTGCCCCTATCTCTTTCGCATTTAACGGTGCATTGTATACACCTCCGCTCGCACTTACATGTGCCCCTACAAATTTTTTTGACATTACTGTATATCCTTAATTTTAATGAGTATATGATTTTTTCTGTCTTTAAAATAAATTCGATGACAGTTTACATTATATATTATATCTACATCTGAATTTTTTATAATCTGTTCAAATCCGCTATTTTTCTTTAAGCTGTTTAAGCCATCATATATTTTATGTCCCAAAATAATATTTTGCAACAAATTAGGCGGATATGATTTGTGTAAATATTCTGTATTAAATGTATTTTTGCTTATACAACCTTCATCCATGCAGATTAAATGATTAATCTGAAAACGTTTGTATACCTGTCCGGCAACAAAAAGTTCAAGTTCTATGGCATTTTTTGTATACCTGATATATCCAATATCTGAAAACTTTATTTTTGGAGATTTAATGATGACTATTTTAGTACTTGTATGCTCATAGTTTTTTATACTACATGCACTCAACAAAAAAATACAAATAATTAGTATATATTTCATATGTTTTCACAGCTTCTTTTTACACCTATTTCACTGTAAAATATTTCTTTTAGGCGTAAGTAATCCAGTTTATATTTTAATATTTTTTTATTTACTTCAAGTGAGTAAACTTCTCTTTGATTTAACATAAATAGATTACTTGTTCCAGATTTATATTTAATATATTCTGCCTTTTCAAGTTTTTGCGCTAATTTAACTTCAGTTAATGCATACAATATATTCTTTTCAACTGTCTCTAAAGAGTTTACAATATTTGTAAGGTTTGCCCCAATAGTAAGTTCTCTCTTTGTCTGAACATTTTTTACATACTGTAGCGTTTGATCAATCTCTCGTGTTTTTCCATAATATTTCCTTCTTTCAAAAGGAAAGTCCATATTAAAAGTGAGTTTAAAACCATTATTATACTTAAAATCATGAACTCCATACAATGCTATATTAATATTTGGATATCCAAGTAATACAGCATTCTTCTTTTGAAGCTTTAATTTCTTTTTCTCATATTGCAACATTTGAAGGTCAGATCTATTTTTAATTGCTTCTTGCATAGAACGCTCTAGGTCAACATGTATAATTTCTGTTTTTAAGACATCTTCTAGTACATATCGGTCAAAAAATTCTTCTCTTGAAGTATTTAAATATTGCAAAAAAATCGTCAAACTTTTTTCGTAACTGTTTTTTGCCGTTATCAGTCTTTGTTTCCTATTCATAATCTGTTGCTTTGCTTCTACTAATGTAACTTCTGCAACTGTACCTGCTTTCACTCTCTTTGCAATATAAAATTCCCTTTTCTTAGATCTATCAAAAAGTTTTTTTTCAAGTTCTACGAGAGCCTTATAATATAATAAATTATAATAACTTGTTAAAACCTGCAAATAAAGTATTCTTAACTTATTTTGTGAATTGAAGTGATACTTAATACTTTCTAACTGTGCAAGTTCTAGATTCATTTTACGTGTGTTTGTCTTATGGATCAGAGAAAGAACCGGTATGTTCACACCAACTAGCATCTCGCCATTTTCACCTGTTTGAATATTGTTGTATTCTTGTGTTCCATCTGCTTCCCTGTAACTGACTATAAACTCCATACCATTTTCAATAGGCTTTTTAAATGATGCCTCATAGAACTCTCCTGTTGTTGTAGGATAATCTTTTTTATCATATTTTAATGAAAACTTTGTATCAAATTCACCTAAACGATACTGTTCTTTTTCTTTGTAGATATATTCCTGTGCATATACCTCATAAACAAAAGGGTTTTTATGGTCCAAATAGTGTAAAACCTCACTGCTTGTAAACGTTTGTTTCGCATTAAGCAAACTAACCGTAAAGAAAGAAAGGGAGACTATCCATCTCATACTAATACTTCCTTTCATGAACAGGGTATACCATTTTTGGAGGAATTGCATTCATTAAACGCCATAACTGATACCATATCGGCACTGTTGAGAGCCTTATCCATACAGTCGCCTGTGACCCTACTCTGAGTGTATCACTAGAGGGCCAAGGCTCTTCTTTTGTAGGTAATATATAGGCATAATAAAATCCTTTCTCATGTGAAACTCTCTCTATCTTATGCACAATCCCCCCAAAGGAACCAAATTGTATTTTTGGCCAGCCACTCACCTGTAAAGCGGGCCAACCATAGAACATAATTCGAACCGGAAGCCCCTCTTTTATCAATGGCATATTGAAATCAGAAACTTGTACCAAAAGGGCTCTTTGATCCACTATAGGCGAAAAATACAATATCTTCTCACCTCTCTTTATAAACCTGTTTTTATCATTATTCAAGATCCGAACAACATAACCATCTTTTTCTGCAACAACCGTTCTTTTTTCATATCTGTGTATGGTTGACAACTGTTTATTTAACTTAACAGATAAAGCTTTCAGGCGATTTTGTGCGGCTAAAATTTTATTTGTAAAAAGAATGATTTTATTTTTCATTTCATTTTGATACTTATCTCTTTCTTGCTCTATAATACGTAAATTTCTTCGTTCAATATTTATATCTATCACATTTTTTTTCAACTTTGCATTAGCTTTCATCAAAAAGTTTTTCGCTTTATCATAAGCCCTTTTAGACTCAATACCCTCTTTAAGAAGAGTTGCTATCCGATCAAAATTTCTCTGTTTAGTCTGAACTTCTATCTCTAAAGCTTGTTTTTGAAATTTTAAACTTGCTATTTTATTCATCGTTGTTTCATATTTTTGTTCATATACATGTAATCCCAATTCTAAATTTTGGGTAGTATTTTTTTTACTTTTTTGAAGGTTTCCTATTTCAACTTTTGTATTGTCAAACTGTTTTTGTGTATTGTTTTTATTTTCTTGTAACCTAAGATGATACTTCTTATCTAAATCTGTCATTGTAAAAAGAGGTGTTCCCTTTTTGACAAATTCATTCTCTTTAACATAAAAATTTTCTATATAACCATTAATATTTGCAACGATAAAATAGTCTCTTTGTGTCGGATCAAATGCTACAAGTTTTCCCTTGCCTTTTACAGTCTGTTCCCATGGTAAAAATAGCATAGATGACATGACAAAAATAATAATAAAACTAATTAACCAAACTCTTTTAACAAAAGAATTCAATTCTAATTTATCAGTAACTTTAAATTGAAATTTTTCTATCATTATTTTTCACTCAACGAAGCTGACAATTTATCCACTTTGTACAATCCTTCAACAATATCATACATGTAATCAACCTGTTTTACAAAACCTTTTAGAGCAGTGGTAACAGAGACTACTACTATCTCGACTGCAACAAACTCACCAATAGGTAATTTCCCATTAATTACCAAGTATCCGCCAAAAATCAAGAAACTACTTATAATGATCCCCTCCATAATAAAAGTTAACGCAAACTGTTTCACAACTATCTTAAACATATTAACTCTTGTGTTCACAAATCTTTCTAAATAACTGTTAAACTCATTCAAAACTTTTAAATAAGGCTTTTTCTCTTGAGGAATTTTTTGAAGATAATATATTGATGAATGTTTTGCATCAGACCTGTCTATAGCAGCTTTAAAACCATTTCTTCCAGCAACAAACAATAAACCAATATAAATAAACAAAGCAAGTAAACCAAAACTAAACATATATGGATTAAATGCCAAAAGGAGCAAAAGGCTAACAATTACTTTGATGATAAGACCTGTACCATCCAGTATTAATACAGGAAAAACTTTTTGGATAGATGTCACATCAAAAAAGTAATTCATATATTTATCTATATCTTTTTTTGTATCTGTTTCATCTTGTAGTTTTATCGCCATCTTTGAAATTTTAATAGCTGTGGTTACAAATATTTTTTGCTGAAATTTTTCAATGATATACTCTTTAATTATTTGCAACAATGTTGTTAATATGAATATTACAATCACAATCACACTTAACACAATTATTGAAATACTACTGTGGGCTAACAGACTGTTAATAATAAATGCCGATGCCAATGGAATAGATAAAACTAATATAGCTTCAACAGCTGAAAAATAAAGAAGATAAATAATGTTTTTTTTGTCTTCTTGAATTATTTCAACGATTCTCTTAAATATTTTATCGCTTAATCCCATTCTCTTTGAAACCTTTTTGAAGAATTATGATTGTAGTATATTGTAAATTTGACATAATTTTACCTAAAGAAGCTTAGTACTTTTTTCTATTAATATCAATTTAATGAAGTACTTAAGAATCTCAAAAAAACTGCCAATATTAACGCTAAAACAGTAGTTTAAACACAAATCCTACAAAACAAAATTCATAAAAAATATATCAATATGCTATACTTTAAACTCTTTTCATATTTTCATTTTACAATTACAAATAAAAATAAATATTTTACCAAAATTCAAAGTATATAGGCTAATTTAAAATGAAAATCCACATTGACATTGACTGTTTTTTTGTAAGTGCTGCTCGTATTGCTGATGCATCTTTGGAGCATAAACCTGTTGCCATAGGCGGAAGGAGTGATACAAATATCTTTGGGAGCCTTGCAAAGGAGCAGGCTGTAAATT
>Ga0316207_10001593_pt1 | contig 26974 bp, 26 predicted proteins | sample 6weekpyrite_MG_FD_204943 | JGI IMG/M metagenome (GOLD analysis project Ga0316207, IMG submission 204943) | Microbial mat bacterial communities from mineral coupon in-situ incubated in ocean water Damariscotta River, Maine, United States -... | ecosystem: Environmental > Aquatic > Marine >... | reverse complement strand
TGACACCTCGGCTCTGGAAAGAACAATTCGCTAAAAATCCGCTTCAGTCAGATTTGGATAAGTTCTGACATCAAGAAAAAATACTGGGGCATGCCCAAAATTACGTAGTATTTTGAACGCTTACGTTGCGATGCACTGGGGAACAATTGAACTATCCGATGAACCACCGTGGGAACCACCTATTCGCTTTAAAAAAGCAGCGCAGGATAATGGCATATCAGCGGATCAAACCTGGGTAATGAAAATTGGAGAAACTCGCCTTCTGCCAAGTATGAAGGGAAAATAAAAATGGTAAAAAAGGATTAACTTATCCTAGTTGATGTTCCGTAATATACTTAAAGTAAACCGAAATCAAAATATGTAAAACACAATTACGCTATTATATAAACCTCAAGACACAGTACTTATATTAATACACGTTAACATAAGTGAATTAAAATATTGCTCCATGATAACCTATATTAGCTACAGTTTAATCTAGCACAATACAAAGTAGTGTTAGACTTAATCTGGCTTTGCAGCCCTGGAGGTGAATAATAATAAAATACCTGCCTGCAGTACGTGTGCTGTTGAATAAACGGGTGCTATGCCCCGTTATTACTTTTTAGGCTTTTAAGCCAAGGTCTTTTGCTATAGAAATCCATTGCTCTCTTTTCTGTTGACTCGAACCTTTGATTGGAGCGAACTCTGATATTTTTACGACTTTTATGCCACAAAACTCAAGAATTGCTTTTTTCATTTCGTTATGTCCAGGTCTGTGATACATCCAACGATAATACCAGGGTGGAGTATCCATAGTTACCATTAGGTGTGCTGTGCGTCCTGAAAGCAATTTATCCGGTAGAGACTTCCCCCGATACTTAAACGCAAAACCTGGCAGGAAAACCCGATCAAAAAAACCCTTCATTAAAGCTGGCATAGCGCCCCACCAATTAGGATAAACAAAGACTATATGATTTGACCATTGAATAAGTTCTTGGGCTTTTGCTAAGTCAGGCTCAAGTTCCTGAATTTTATTATAACCATTCCAGAGTATTGGATCGAACTTTAACTCACCAAGTTTAAGTGCACGAACTTCTGAACCGCTTACTTTTGCACTGTCGATATACGCCTTGCTCAATGTACCACAGAAACTATTTGTGTCGGGGTGTCCAAGAATGACGAGAATATTCCTTTTCATTGTTTCTCCTTAGCCTAACATTTAATTAGGTTTGCATTTCCTCTATCTAAGTTACGATTATAAGCCAGCTTGCTCTTTGGCAAAAGCTAATGCGAGGACTTTGGCTCAGAACGCATATCAGGGTCTTAATTTATCAGTAGATGAACCAGCGAAATTAACACAGCTTTTCCTCGCTTACGCACGTTATGCACATATTCAAAAAAGCCAAGATAATCAGGCAATTTTTCTTGTGGAATACCGCGATGTGGCCTTAGCCAGGACCGCAATAATGACCAGAAACCATCCATGTGTACAGGTAATTTTATTGGGCCATCGTAATTGCCTGACTTGCTTGTAACACTCTTCATTATTAATTAAATTCTTTGTTTCTAAACCAACAACTTTTAATTCCACTTAACATCCTTACCTATATTTTAATTATAGTTAGTGTCCGTCCATAAACGAGGATTTTTATTCAAAATCAAGGCGCACCGATTTCGAAAAGCGCAGCATATACTAATATGTGAGCATTTGAGAAAACGGCGCAACGCTGAGTTTGGATAAAAAGACCGTTTATGGATGGGCACTAGTTAGATGAGCATTCCAGCACGACCCTGAAATACATACTGAACCTTAATTTAAACGTATTGACCCGCACACCAACCTGACGACCAGGCCCATTGAAAATTGTAACCACCTAACCAACCAGTCACATCCAACACTTCTCCGACAAAATATAATCCTTTAACTTTTTTTGCTTCCAGTGTTTTTGAGGAAATTTCGTCAACGTCGACACCGCCTAATGTAACTTCTGCCGTGCGATAGCCTTCGGTGCCGTTGGGTTTGATCTTCCAATCCTGAAAAATATTTACGATTCCATTTAATTGTTTGGCTGATAAACTTTGTAATTTTTTATCCGCTAGGTTTTGTGGCAATAAAGTTGTAACCAGACGTTTTGGCAAATACGATGTGAAAAACGTTTTTACTTGCTGTTGACCATGATTTTTTTGTGCTTGTTGTAACTCTGTTAACAACGCCAAATCAGGCAACAAATTAATATGGATCGCCTCACCCGGCAGCCAGTAGGAAGAAATCTGCAAAATGACCGGGCCACTTATACCGCGATGGGTGAATAACAGGTTTTCGCGAAAACTTTTTCGATCATTGCTGACAACACAATCAACAGCGATGCCGGAAAGCTCACTAAAACGGGTTTTATCGTCCGGCTGCAAGGTGAAAGGTACCAGAGCAGCTGTTACCGGCATTCGCTTGAGATCAAATTGTTCTGCAATCTGATAACCAAAAGGGCTGGCTCCCATTTTTGGAATCGATAAACCGCCCGTAGCAACTACCAGTGACTCGCAAACAAACTTGCCGCGACTGGTTTGTAAAATAAAACTTTCGTCATCCTGTTTTTGAATACTCTCAATTATGGTTTTTAGCTGAATTTCAACATTTGCTTTTTTACATTCGCTAAGCAACATATTGAGAATATCTTTAGCGCTGACATCACAAAAAAGTTGTCCGTGAGATCGTTCGTGATAAGAGATGTTATATTGATGTATCAACTCCAAAAAATCCCACTGCGTGAAACGGCTTAAGGCCGATTTGCAAAAATGCGGATTGTGGGAAATATAATTTTCGGCGCTGACATCATAGTTGGTGAAATTACAACGCCCGCCACCGGACATGAGGATTTTTTTTCCGGCTTTGTTAGCGTGATCTAAAACAATGACATTACGCCCCCGCTTGCCTGCTTCAATGGCACACATTAAACCGGCAGCACCTGCGCCTATGATAATGACATCTGTTTTGCTCATGATTTGGAATATTCTTTAAGCTATGGGTGTTTCTATTATCGCAACTAAATTCGCGTTTAAAACCATATAGCTTTCCGAAACACGCCGTAAACCCTTCCATGGGGGCTTGACGCTTACATACATGCAAGCAACAGCTTCTACAGTCTATATAATTCTAAACGCTTGATTTAGCAGTTAATATCATCTTTGAGAAAATAAACTCTGCAATTTATTAAAATAAGGTACTCAAATTCAATAAACTTTAGAGAGGTGAAGACTCATGAATTTATAAAACCATCGACGGCAAGGATGCCGTCGCTGAGCTTACAGGGAAGTATTTACAGCGCTTTTTATCAATTTATGAGACTTCAACTCCAGGCACTGTTACCCGAAACAGCAAAATATCAATATAAGTCATTAAGGCTGTATCTAAACACTCATTACACCTGACTCCTGCCTGATTAACTCCTGAAACCAGCCATTGATTTTTTCAAACACTGGTCCCGGACAACTTGCTATAGCCCGGCCATCAATTTCACGAACCGCCAGCAATTCCATACCGGTACCCGTGAGAAAACATTCATCGGCAGTATATAAATCGTAAATACCCAATGAACATTCATTAACGGACAAATTATTTTCTCTAGCAATATCCAGCACTACGCCGCGGGTAATACCTTCCAACGCTCCGTCTATGGCTGGAGGTGTTTTTAAGATTCCATTTTTTATGACAAACAAATTGTCGGTAGAACCTTCCGCAACAAAACCGGCCTGATTAAGCATAATCGCTTCATCAGTACCCGCATGTTTGGCTTCCATGTGGGCAAGAATATTATTGAGATAATTTAGCGATTTAATTCGGGGATCGATACTCGCGGCTGACATTCTTCGCGTTGCCGCAATTATAACACTGGCGCCTTTACGACGTTTTTCTTCAGCAATGAGTTCGAGTTGTTCGGCAATAATGAACACTGTTGGTCGGGTGCAAGAATTGGGATTAACACCCAACCGGCCTTCACCTCGGGTAACTACCAGACGAATATAACCATCTTCTCCGTCATATGCATCGACAACTTGCTCAAGGGCTTGTGACAATTCCTCTAATGAATACGGAATATTCAGACCAAGTGCATTGGCAGAATCCCATAATCGATCCAAATGTGCCTGTAAACGGAAAATTCTGCCATGGTAAAATCGAATTCCTTCAAAAATACCGTCGCCGTACAACAAACCATGATCAAAAATGGATACCGTCGCTTGCTCTTTTGGCACTATCTGGCCATTCAACCAACAAATTGTCATAAACTACCTCCTATTGAAGCACCATACTAAACATTTTCTCGCCTACATAACAGATACAGGTTAATATTAATTCGACCATAACAGATCGCAGAAATAACTATGACAGATTTTCTCTACAATCAGTTAAGCAAGGAAATCGGCAATGCCATTCGGCAAGGTGTTTATGGCATCAACGAACGTATGCCATCTTTACGCCGCATTACACAACTGTATAAGGTAAGTCTAGCAACGGCAATTCAAAGTTATCGCATACTGGAAGACGAAGGTTTGATTGAAGCCCGGCCGCGCTCAGGCTATTTCGTAAAAAGTCGCCAAATTCAATACCATGCAGAGCCTGAAACAACTCGACCATCATCACGCCCCACCTCCATCAGTGTGGGTCAATTAGCCTTATCTTTGATCAGCGAAACACAATCCGAAAAGTTGATCAAATTCGGTGCAGCCGTACCCGGCGAAGCTTTTTTACCGGTAAAAGCCTTATCCCGTTGTTTAGCTGGTGTCGCACGACGTTATGCTAATAAACCAGCCGTGTATGAATCCGCCAAAGGTACCTTGGCACTGAGACGTCAAATCGCTCAACTCATGCGACAAGCCGGTTGCCGTTGCACCCCGGATGATATTGTCATCACCAATGGTTGCCTGGAAGCTTTGAGTTTGAGTTTGCGTGTTATTGCTAAACCCGGTGACACCATAGCGATAGAATCTCCCACTTATTTTGCCGTGCTTCAGGTCATTGAATCGCTTGGCATGAAAGCATTGGAGATTGCCACCCATCCGGTACACGGCATAGACACCGAAGCATTGGAGACAGCTGTAAAGAAACGAAATATCAGTGCCTGTATACTCATGCCCAATTTTCATAATCCATTGGGCTCACAAATGCCAGATGAAAATAAAAAACGGGTAGCCAAATTACTGGGTGAAAACAATATTCCGTTAATCGAAGATGATGTTTACGGCAGCCTTTCCTACCAGCAACCTCGACCTAAAGCCTTAAAAGCTTTTGATAAAAACGATAATGTTTTGCTTTGTTCGTCATTTTCAAAAATTCTTGCGCCCGGCTACCGCATAGGCTGGGTATTATCGAAAAAATATAACGAACAAATTGAATATCGAAAGTTTCTGGAAAACATCAGTACAGCTACCCTACCCCAGTTAGCTTTAGCGGATTTCCTTTCCCGCGGAGGATTCAGTCGCAACATACAACAAGTTGTGCCGGTTTATCGTCATCGCATGGAAATGATGCGGCGATTGATCAGCGAATATTTCCCGGCGAACACCCGTATTTCACAACCGGCTGGTGGATTTGTTTTGTGGTTAGCATTAGCTGAGAATATTGACTGTCTGGATCTGTACAAACTTGCCATGACAAAACAGATTGCCATTAGCCCCGGCATATTATTTTCTGCGAGAGGTGAATTTCGGAATCATATTCGCTTGAGTTGTGCTGCAGTGGATGAAGCACAAATGAAAACTGCACTGAAAACTTTAGGACAACTTATTCATCAATTTGCGAAAAACTAATAAGCTGTAAATCCAAAAAAGCCTGCCAGATTTCGTCCGGCTGCCAGATTTTATGCAAATCCGCAAATACTTGGTCCGGTGATTCTTTGAGAAACTGAATCCGGTAAAGCGACACAAAAACCGATACACGTTTATTCGCTGCGCAATGCACAAAGGTTTTTTTAGCTTTGTTTGCTTCCATCACTTCCACAAACTTTTGGTAATCTTCGGTTTTTGGCGAGCGCCATTTCACAGGAATATGCACATATTCCATGTACAATGATTTGACGATGACCTCTTCATTATAAATTGCATTGGTGGAATCGAATTCTGCAAGATTGATGATCAATTGATAATGTTGCATGGCAATATCAACAAACTGTTCAGGAGTTGGCTGCCCGGATGTCGCCAAGTGATCATTGATCCTGAAGAATTTGTAAATATCTTCCTGCAAACATTAATCCTTTTCTTTACACGCTTTGAGTTGCGCGCGAATGGTTTCCAGCCCGAGGACTTCTAATACTGTCATGTTTTTGCGCGGAATAGATTCCACCTCGCTATAAGTCTGCCGGGCTTTTTCCACACTGTCTTCACGAATTAAATGAAACATAGGATAAGGAGAACGATTCGTGTAGTTTCTCACATCTTCAGCATCCGACCCTGAAAACCGATATGCCGGATGAAAAGTGGCAACCTGAATAATGCTTTTTAATGAAGTATGTTTAAGAATTTCGTCAATCACATCAATAAACTGATTGTAATCAACAAATTCCTGTAGACAATCAGGAATGATAAAAATAGACGTTTCAAAATCTTCAGGATCAGCCTCTGCTAGCCCAAGCAACTCATCAATTAGATCATCCACCAAATCTGACTCTTGTTGAGCAGAAGCAACAAAATAGCGAATTCTTTTTTGTTTGAAAGGTTTGTGTGCAAAAGGGCAAAAGTTGTGTTTAATGACAACTTCACTGATCCAGCATTGAATTTCTTCAATGATTTTACGCTCTGTAATATCCGACATTTTTTTAGCCTAAAAGCTGCACTTCATCATTCAATCGTATTTTACCTGGTTTGAGCACGCGACAACACACACCACCGCGCCAATCTTTAGCAAGTGCGCTAGACAAACCCGGAACCGCCTGTTCCATTCGCTCACAAGGATCTGTTTCGCCGGTAATCAATAATTCCACATCGGCAATTTTAATAATCTTACCTGTTGATTCATGTAGAGCTAATTCATCAACTAATATATTAGCTCGGCGAGTCGTCCAATCCAACGACGTTGCTAATTCATCGCAAGCCTTTTGCCATGCATGTGCTGACAAAACCGTTACCTGACGCTTACCCGGTTTACCACGAAAATCAAAAGCCACACCTTTTTCCGAGGTGACTTCAGCATGGTTTAATGCCAGCATCGGTGCGCGTTTTTTTTCTTTAATGGCAATAGCGAGTAATCTGCTCATTATCGAATTATCCTGTCCAACAAGCGATCAACTTTTCCCCAAAACCACTCCTGGAGACGGAAATACCAAGGCCTTTGTAACCAGTTATCCAGTTGATAAAGCCGGCTATCGCTAAAATCCAGTTCAAACATGGTTGTTACTTTATCAACAAATGCCTGGTCTTCAATTTCCTGATTAGCTTCCAGGTTCCAACGAAAATTCCAGCGATCAATGTTACTGGAACCAATTGATACCCAGCTATCACATAACAATATTTTTTGATGTAAAAATCGAGGTTCATATTCGTAAATTTTAGCGCCTGCCTTTAACAAATGAAAATAAAATCGCCTGCCTGCATGTCGAACGGCGGGATGATCAGTTTTGTGCCCAGGTAACAATAATCGCACATCAACACCGCGTCGTGCCGCGCGCGCCAATTCTTTTCTCACCTTGAAGGAAGGCACAAAATAAGCAGTCGCAATCCATATGGTACGTTCCGCACCGCGAATGCGCTTAATCAAGGATTTTTTTATCCCCTGCTTATCAGCACCTAAAGCGCAGTTAACTCTACCAGGTAAGGTTTGCGCTAAAACCGGCGTATTGATATCAAAATCAGGCAAAGCGAGATCGGAATGTGTTGCCCAAATTTGACTGAATGCATGATACCAATCTTGAACGCATTCACCGCGAACCTCTATCATTGTTTCACGCCAACCCAATTCGCGCTCGGTAAAAGTAGCAAACTCATCAGCAATACCTGCACCACCAATAAAAGCCCGCTTACTATCAATTAAGAGTATTTTTCGGTGATCACGAAACAGATTGCGGCGTACGTAACCGTAACGCAGGGGATTGTAATAATTAACTTGAATATTCTTGTGTAGCAGACGTGTCTTATCTTCGGATTTTAATCCTCGGCAACCAAAATCGTCGAGCAACAAATAAACAAGCACGTTGTTATCAGCTGCATCTAATAAACTGCGGATAAATTCATCCGCTATTTTTCCAGATTCGAATAAATACATCTCCAGAAATACAAAAGATTTTGCGTTGCCGATAGCATTCAACATGGATGGATAAAACGACTCTGCATTAACATGCAATTCGGCATAATTATGCAAGCGCCAGGCATAAGTTGCCGGCGCAGGGATGTAGCTGTATCGCTTTAGGTGCGTTTTTGTGCTGGCCATGCGTAATAAACAACGCCAAGCCCGAACACAGCTAAAATCCAGCTTAGCATGGGAACATCATTAAAAGAGAGACCACTTTGCTGAGAAAAACCAGCTAGTAAGGTTGCTGAAATCAATAAAACAGAGCCAATTAAAACGAAGTAAGCTTTCTGTGTCATACCAATCATTTCACGACGCATTTCTTCGGTTTGTTTGTCGCGCTCCAGCTGTAACTGATGATATTTTTTCATCTGATCCATGCTGTCATAAACCAACGCGGGCATCTCCGGTAGTTTTTCAATCCAGTGAGGTGCATTGATACCCATTTTTTTCAACATTGCGCGAAAGCCCATACGTTCAGCCATCCAGCCTTCCAGAAAGGGTTTTGCCGTTTTCCATAAATCAAGATCAGGATTCAACTCTCTACCCAAACCCTCAATATTCAGCAAGGTTTTCTGCAACAAAACAAGCTGTGGTTGAACTTCCATATCAAAACGCCGAGCAGTTTGAAATAATCGCAACAATAACTGACCAAAAGAAATATCTTTTAGCGGCTTCTCAAAAATGGGTTCGCAAACTGAGCGAATTGCTGATTCAAATTCGTCAGCACGTGTGGATGTGGGCACCCATCCCGACTCAACATGTAATTCAGCCACTCGACGATAATCACGATTAAAAAATGCGAGAAAATTTTCTGCCAGATAACGTTGATCTTCAGGATTTAAAGTACCAACAATGCCAAAATCCACGGCAATGTATTTACCTTCTGACGAAACAAAAATATTACCCGGGTGCATATCGGCATGGAAAAAATTGTGCTTAAAAACCTGGGTGAAAAAGATTTTTACACCTTCTTCCGAGAGTCTGATCAAATCCACTCCCTGCTCACGCAATGCCGGCACGTCGCCAATGGGAGTGCCATATATACGTTCCATAACCATCACCGACTTTCGCGTATAAGGCCAATGGACTTCGGGAATATAAAGCAGATCAGAATTTAAAAAATTTCGACGCAGTTGAGTGGCCGATGCTGCTTCGCGTTGTAAATCCAACTCGTCGATAATGGTTTTTTCATATTCAGTAACCACTTCCACCGGCCGTAAGCGTCTACCATCAGCCCAATATTTCTGTGCAAGCTCAGCAATCACGTAAAGCAAAGCAATATCACGCTTAATAGTTTTGATGATGTCTGGCCGCACAACTTTAACGATAACTTCTTTGCCATCGTGCAATTGTGCAACATGCACCTGCGCAATGGATGCGGAGGCTAAAGGTTGGTGATCGAATTCGGAAAATATTTCTTTAATCGGTTGGCCGTAAGCTTTTTCAATAACTTCCCGTGCAACATCCCAGGAAAACGGCGCAACTTCATCCTGTAACTTTGCCAGTTCTTTTGCAATATCCGGTGGTAATAAATCCGGACGTGTGGAAAGCATTTGCCCAAACTTGACGAAAATTGGGCCGAGATCTTCCAGCGCACAACGAATGCGTTCGCCGATCGGCCGCTCATCCGGCTTTTTAAACCAACGCCAAGGCATGGCTTTTTGCACAAAACGTATGGGCCGAAATAAATGCAGCGCAAATACCAGATCATCCAGACCATGCTTAACCAACACGCGATTGATATGAATCAACCGCAACATTTGACCTACTGGTATCACTACACTCCCTCGATTTTTTTTGTCATTTTTTGAATATGTTGCTCCATTCTGTCAACGTCGGCACGTGTTTTATCCACCTGATTGGCAAAACGCTCAACCTCCACCGGATTAACCACATCCCGTGTTTCTTCCTGAAAGTATTCACTGGTATTCAGGGTAAGTGAATTAATTGCGGATTTAGCCCAACCTGAAAATTGCCGTACAACATCACCTATTTGATGCGCAGCAACATCACCAAGCATTTGCGACAAAGGTTCTTCCCAGTCCAGCTCCAGATCATCCAATATGTGTTGAAATTTTTGCCCCAACTGCATATCGCCATCAATAACTACCTGGCCTTTAAATAAAGTGCTGCGATCATCGCTCACAGCCGTTCGCAACATGGAAACAGGCGTACCGCGAATAAAAGTATCTGCTTCACCCTCATATTCTGCCAACACCTGCACACCATCTAAGGCGGGTGCCAGATAAAACTGAATATCAAAACCGAGTAAATCAATACCAATTATCTTGCCTTGCAACTCGATAACACGCTCTAGCGTATGCTCATCCAACTGCAAGGCACGATTCAAGGCAAGCTCCATAATCGCCACGAGCGGTGCAGGCAAAATCATCGTACTTCCTTCATCAGTTGTTCCAACGTTTTTTGTGATTCATCTTTTTGTACATGGTGCGACTCAACGAGCACAACGGTGCCGGCAATTTTGTCATGAAAACCTTGTTTACGTTTATCCCAGGCCACCCAAAAAAAACCGAGAAAAAGTGGAATGGCAGATATAAAATAAGCCACATAACGTAATATCGCTTGCCCCAACTTTAAATGTTGCCTTGTTTTGGCATCCACCACATGACAACCCATCAACAACTTGCCGGGTGTACCGAGAAATTTCATCCACATGAAAACGGTGATGGCAATTATGATTAGCTGTTCAAACCAACCGCGATTAGACGCCATACTAATATTGCCGTCTACGATGACAAAACCGAGGCCACTATTACCAAATACAAAAAAATGAATGACGCCCACAAGCACACTCATAACAACAGTATCAATCAACGATGCAGCTACACGCCGCCAAAATCCGGCATAATGCTCCAGATCAAGGTCTGGAATCAAAATTTGTAGCCCCGGTGCAAGGCGACAATACCACCAGACATATTGACATAATCACAACGATCAAAACCTGCATCTGACATCATTTGTTTTAAGGTATTTTGATCGGGATGCATGCGAATAGATTCTGCCAGGTATTGATAACTTTCCGCATCATTGGCCACAACCTTACCCATTTGCGGCAGCAACTTGAAAGAATAAAAATCGTAAATACTGTTTAAACCGGGCAATACCGGTTTGGAAAATTCTAACACCAACAATTTACCGCCCGGCTTTAAAATGCGGTACATGGACGCCAGGGCTTTGTCTTTATCGGTGACGTTTCTTAAACCAAATGCCATGGTAATACAGTCAAAATAATTATCAGGAAATGGCAGGCATTCCGCATTGGCCTGCACGTAGCGTACATTACCAACAATACCTTTATCGATTAAACGATCACGACCCACTTTAAGCATGGAGTCATTAATGTCAGATAAAACTACCAAACCTTCATCACCGACTTTTGGCGAAATTTTTGAAGTTAAATCACCGGTACCACCCGCCAGATCCAGCATTTTTTGCCCCGGACGCGGGCGCACATATTCGATGGTGATTTTTTTCCAGATACGATGAATACCAAACGACATTAAATCGTTCATCACATCATATTTGGCCGCAACAGAATGAAAAACTTCCGCAACTTTTTTGGCTTTCTCTTCTTTTTTTACATCGCTAAAGCCGAAATGTGTCGTATCCGAATGGTTATTTTGATCGCTCATAGTGTTTTCTTCAGTTTGTGACATCCGCTTTGCGTTCATGGCCTGCTGCTTCCAGTTTTTGCAGATATTCCTGCCAAAGTTCTTTCTGATTTAAACCAAGGTGGTATAACTCGGTCCAGGAAAATATCCCGGTATCATGGCCATCAGAAAAGCTCGGTTTAACCGCATAGCTACCCACGGGTTCGAGGCTGGTAATGCTCACGTCTTCTTTGCCCACTTGCAGTGTTTCTTGCCCGGGGCCATGGCCACGCACTTCGGCAGACGGTGAAAACACGCGTAAAAATTCGCAGGTAAAATTAAAATGTGCGCCATCATCAAAGCTGACTTCAAGCACATTGGATTTTTGATGTAATTTTATTTCAACAGGAACAGGTGAACTCATGGTTTTACCTTAAAGAATGTATCGGCTTAGGTCTTCGTTTTGAACCAGGGCAGATAAATGTTCATCCACATAATCTTTAGTGATTTCGATGGCTTCGCCACCCTTGTCCGAGGCTTCAAACGAAACAGTTTCCAACAAGCGCTCCATAACTGTATGTAAGCGTCGTGCACCAATATTTTCGGTGCGCTCGTTAACTTCCCAGGCAACTTCGGCAATGCGTTTTATACCATCCTCAGTATAAGTCAGCGTAACATTTTCCGTACCCATTAACGCCGAATATTGTTCAGTAAGCGAAGCATCAGGCTCGGTGAGAATACGTACAAAATCCTCTACTCTCAAAGCACTTAATTCCACTCTAATAGGTAAACGACCTTGCAGTTCCGGAATCAAATCCGACGGCTTGGTTAAATGAAATGCACCGGATGCAATAAATAAAATATGATCAGTTTTCACCATGCCGTGTTTGGTTGATACGGTACAACCTTCCACCAGCGGTAATAAATCACGCTGAACACCCTCGCGGGAAACATCTCCGCCACTGGCTTCAGTGCGTTTACAAATTTTGTCCATTTCATCGAGAAATACAATACCGTTTTGCTCAACCGCATTTAACGCTGCGTGTTTTAACTCATCTTCATTGATTAATTTCGCCGCTTCTTCATCTAACATCAGCTTCAAAGCATCAACCACCTTAACCTGTCGTGTTTTGGTACGGCCGGTATTCATGTTTTGAAACAGATTTTGAATTTGGCTACTCATGTCTTCCATGCCCGGCGGCGTAACAATTTCCACACCCACCTGCTCGCGCACTTCAATTTCTATTTCCTTATCGTTGAGTTTGCCTTCGCGCAACATTTTACGAAAACGCTGACGCGTGGAAGAAGACTCATCCGTACCCGTGGTATCAAAACTGCCACCACGTGCAGGTCGTAACAAGGCATCCAGTACACGTTCTTCTGCCGCTTCTTCCGCGCGGGATTGCACTTGTTTTTTGGCTTCTTCACGGGTGAGCTTGATGGAAACATCGATCAGGTCGCGCACGATAGATTCCACATCGCGGCCCACATAACCAACTTCTGTAAACTTGGTAGCCTCAACCTTAATAAATGGTGCATTGGCTAAACGGGCTAATCGACGGGCAATTTCAGTTTTACCCACCCCGGTCGGCCCAATCATGAGAATATTTTTCGGTGTGATCTCGTTACGCAACTCTTCAGATAACTGACTACGGCGCCAGCGGTTACGTAAGGCAATGGCCACAGAACGTTTAGCTTCCTGCTGACCAATAATATGTTTATCCAGCTCTTGAACAATTTCTCTGGGTGTCATTTCGGACATAACTATTCGCTTTAAACTCTCTATATTCTGGTTAATTCAATTACCGTGCGCCTGTGCTTTTGAATGCTTTCCCTGACAGGCCGGCAAAGACAACAAAATCGATTACTCCGTTTCCAAAACTTCGATGGTCAACGATTGATTAGTATATATACAAATATCACCGGCAATACCTAAGGACTTTTCCACAATGCTTTTGGCATCCAATTCCGTGCTATCCAACAAAGCACGAGCGGCAGATTGTGCAAATGCACCACCTGAACCAATGGCAATCAAGCCATCCTGCTCCGGTTCGATCACATCCCCATTTCCGGTAATAATAAGTGAATCATTCTTATCCGCCACAGCCAGTAAGGCTTCCAAACGGCGCAAAGCCCGGTCGGTACGCCAGTCTTTGGCCAATTCAACCGCTGAGCGTACCAGATTACCTGAGTGTTTTTCCAACTTTCCCTCGAAACGCTCGAACAAGGTAAAAGCATCGGCGGTACCGCCAGCAAATCCAGCAATCACGTTGCCATGGTACAAACGCCGTACCTTACGGGCGTTACCTTTCATTACCGTATTACCCAAAGTCACCTGACCATCGCCACCAATCACCACCTGCTGGCCTCTTCGCACCGAAAGTATGGTTGTGCCACGATACTGTTCCAAAAGCATTCCTCTTCAAATCTGACTTAATTGGACAATTTTACACAAAAGTGGGGGGGAGTTCCTAGTTTATCGGATGGGAGAGCACAATCGATCGTTATTTGATCTATTGAAAACAAAACAACCTTAGGGTTCCGTCATTTATTTTAGAAATATCGGAACCCTAAGGTTGCATAAAAGATCGAATTAAAAAGCATTTAGAGCTTGTATATTATCGTGTTCCGCAGCGCTTCACGGATAATTAATGCGTCATAATCATGCTCCATGTCTATTTGAAAATAAAAGTTATTATAATTCTGCAATGTAGAAATTAAACGGACTGAAGGTAAATATAAGCTTGCCGCCTGGTAAACACATGCGTGGAAAGTCAGATTGATTATAGCAGCTGATGATTGGCTTTAATTTCCTCTGTTACGGAGGATCTTATACCGGCTAATGCAGCAAACTCAGGCCATTTTTCTGTAGCACTAACGACGTCATTAATAATCTCTTCGGCTTTGTTTAAGCTAATAGATTCTGCAACGGTAATAAGATCGAGCAGGTCGAAATTATCACGTTTGTTATTGACGCTCATCTGATGTTGATTCGTCCATTTTCCAGCAGGATTGTGTGCATAAGTCACATCGTATGCAGGAGATAAATTCCATTTGCCATCAGTTGTCATCAAAAACGAAATGTTTTTGGTGTGATCATCTAGATTACGAGCAACAATATTAAATACCATACGCCTATATTGCTCGGCAGCTTCTACTTTGCTTAGACGTAATTTGCGCATAACTGTGAAAACTTGTTCATAACTATACGCTCCTGCCATATTGAAGTCATAATGTGCAATTCCGCAAAGCGACTGCATGTGTAGCTTTTTCTCATTCACCCGGTCAAAACGTTTTGTCATGAAATGGGCACGGCCATTTTCTTCCAGTAGCCGGCATTCAGTCATATTAATCCCTGCGGCTTTTGCCATTAAATAGTAGGCATATTCTATACGCCCATAACCTCTGGGTTCACCTAATTCCAGATCGGTGACTCCGTCAAACTTGAGAAGCCAGTAGTCATAACCGGCTGGTGCTTTAACTTGCCCCGATCGAACACTTCCTTTGTCATCCATTGCAATAACTGCTTTGGGTCTTGCGCCGCCAGCTGACGTTCCTACCCGCAGAATATCTAGAATAGCGTCAGCGTTTTCGTTCTCTGAGCTACCCAGCTCTGTTTTCAGGCCTTTTCTGTCTTTCATTACATCCTGAGCCAATGCTACAAGATCAGACATCTCAACTGAAATTGATTTGTCAAATTTATCCATTGTTGCAGGCTCAAACTCTAGTGCTCCCATGCCGCGCTTGCCTATATAACACAGACGTTCAAGCGGGCCAAAACTTGCTCCATCTCGACCTTTTCGGGCTAACCAAGTGTCGATAATGCTGTTACCAAATTTATCAGGTAATACATCAGCCAATAATCCAGGTAATCCTAAAAAGGTTTCTTTGCTCAAGGTGGAGAATGAAAATTTGCCGTCTCCTCTACGTGCGGCATTCAAACTCATATGAATGGGGGATATATCCAAACCTTTCTTTAAAAAGTCAGGATCGTATTCAAATATAGCGTAGCTTCGGTCATCAAGCCATGCTAATGCGCCGACCGTGTTGCCCCATAGTTTGACTATGGCGGTTTCGACTTTTTTTACCATTCTGGCTTATCCTTTGATTTTTTAGGTCGCTCACCGGATGCACGTGTTCGTATTTTCCCCTGCATTTTAACTAGCTGTAGTGGGCTGATGCTGGTTTCGGCTATGAAGTTATCCAGTTGATCAAGAGAGCCTAGCTCTCTTAGTACGGCGATCAGCGTTGAAATTTTGCTACGTCCCGCTTCAAGCCCCTTAATTGCATTAATTGATAATCTTGTCGCCTCAGCCAGATTTTTTTGAGTAATATTCTTTCGCAGACGAAGCGACTTGATTCGATCCCCAAGCTCTTTTTCAATTGCAGTATCGGATAGTGCATAAAAATCCATAAAAGCCTCTAGTTAGTCTGTTAATTCAATAATAACCAATATATAGCTCAATAATAGGCTGTTAATCAAGAGCAAGCTGTTAATATTTATTACAGCCCTATAAAAGGCTATTAACAGCGCATATTTAAATTATTAGCACACTAAGGGGCTGTTATTAATAAATATGGAAGGCACATACCAGGTGGTTATTTTTTACATGAAAAGTGTGACTCTTTATAGAGCCTCCCTTATCGCATGTGTGGCAATTTGATATGAATTGACCTCCAAAGTGGAAATCACCGAGGACATATGAAAAGCTGGTTACCAAATAACAGTTCCAGAAAAATTCATATTGGAAGAGTCCGCCGATGGATAACAGACCACCTCACTATAAACAATTTATATAGGACACCCAAGTAATTGAGGGGTGGTTGATTTTCAAGCAAAAGATAAATCTCGAATAGGCTATTTTTTGTACTGATTTATTCGCGTTCTTGAATAAGTTTTTCATAATGAAATAAGTTAAAGAGTATGACAATTGAAAATAGGCTCATTCTTGTGATCAATCAAATACGACAATTAACAGGTTTTCATTAATCTAATTTTTAATTGAAATGATCACTTTACGTTCAAATGCTGACACGAGCGGCTATGAAATTTCAGAACAGTAGAATCTACTACTCTACTTTTTTAAACAAGGTTGGAACGTTTAGGGAAAATAGTGAGGCGTTTTACTAACACTCTTATCCAAAATCCAAAACACCAGTAGCGCATCTCAGAGATTAATTGACGTCGAAAGTTAGTCAATGTCAATGCGCCTAAACTAAAACCATTACAATAACAATGAACAAAATGACTCAAAAATTCACTCTGATATTAATAATTTGCTTGGTGCTATTTGCTTGCAGTAATAACAATGATGATATCGATATCTCAAAATTAAATTTTCAAGCAACACAAGATATCAATTCAAAATCATTTGTATTAACTTGGCAAGCTACGGAAGAAAATCAGGTTTATGAATTACATTGGCGTATTGATGGCAAAGAGAATGTAGAGATAGTCTCCGACGTTTCAAGCCCTTATGAATTTAAACCGATTTATGGTGACACAATTATTTTAAGACTACTTGTGATCCAAGATGACAAAAAAGCTTTCGCTAGTCCATATACATTATCTTTTCCCCCTGAGAAACCAATTAATATCGAAGCATTGGTTGATTCAGATAACATCCAGCTTTCTTGGCCAGAGGTGGCATCAGCTACCCGTTATGAAATTTTTCGATCTGATACGTCTGAAAAATTTGATGATGCAATATTTATTGGCGAAACAGAAGCAAACACTCCTAGTTTTATAGACTTAAACGTAATACCAGCTAATCAATACTACTATTTTGTATTGGCAACAAACGAAGCCGAGACTAGCCTACCAAGCGAAGTGGTCACCGTTACTTCTGGGGGAGTCAGACTTACAGACAAGTATGACGATTCTCTAAAAACCTATGAAATATTCTGGAAGGCAGGGGAAATAGCAGATTCTTTCAATTTGCTTTGGAAATTCACGGAGGATGAAGAGTTCTCAGTTCAAATAAATGTTAGCAATCCATTCGCGATTGAACCGAAATTCGGCGAATCAATTGAATTTAAATTAGCGCTGATCAAGGGAAATAATATATCCTACAGCGAAACTCAACATTTAACGTTCGCACCACCTGCACCCAATGTTTCAAATATAAAGGCAACCCCTGGATTCAATACAATCAATTGGGAATCCGCTAAATCTGCAACACTTTATGAAGTCTATAGAGCAGACATTTCAGATGATTTTGAACACGCGATATATATTGATGCTACTAACGAGCAGAACTTTACCGATTTAGTTAACTCACCAGAAACTACATACCATTATTTTATTGTGGCTGTGAACGATATCGGTACAAGCTTCCCCAGTAAAATGCGCTCTATAACATCTGCATTTTATAATCCGACTTACTTAACTCCTTTAAATACAACAGGTATCAAACATTATATCGATGACAATTTTGACCAGCAAGACAACATCTATTATCCCAAGTTATACGATGAAGAACCAGCTCTCTACATGGGGCAAGATCAATCAATAAAAAATGGATGGTTGTTTGATTTTACAAAATTAGATGTTTCCGGCAATGAACTACCATCAGATTTTACATCTGAGTCTGTTTGGAACTGCACGCGAGACAATATTACAGGGTTATTCTGGGAAGTAAAAAACAAAGATCCTGAAAGTCCTCGATATTTATTTAAAAAAATTGCTTGGTTTGATCCCAATGTATACACAAATGCGGGTGATCCAGGACAAAATGACGTCAGTAAATGTATAAATGTTTCACATAACACAATGGAGCATATCCAGTTTGCAAATGAAAGTGCTTGGTGTGGGCACACCGATTGGCGATTGCCTACAATTGAAGAACTGCGCTCAATTGTCGATTATAGCAAAGGTAAGGATGAAGATGTTTTTCTTGTAGACGAACTATACTTCCCCAATCTACGTTATGAACATTACTGGACAAGTATCAGTAATCCAATCGAACCTAATAGAGCATTTGGTTTTCGCTTACACCTTGGAGATGCTAAACACTATACGAAATACTGTGATTCAGGAAATTATTACTTCAATAGTGCGCTTCTTGTTCGAGGCCCTGACAAATCTTCGCTTTCTTTTACGGAGAGATAATATGAATCAAAATATTCGACTAATTTTACAACTCGTACTTGCAGTTTGTTTCGCAATTCAAATCGCTATTGCTGACGAAGGAGCTTGTATTTCTGGCTTTCCTGGGCATTATGCAGATCGATACAATGAATTATCTGATGGAAGCATACATGATAAATTGACCGATTTAGTATGGAAACGCTGTGTAGCAGGTAGTGAATGGGATATGGAAAAACAACAATGCAATTACCCGTTAGATTCTGAAAATAAACCTGATCTTACTAAAATGAAATTCACGTGGCAGGAAGCATTGGCGTATGCGCAAAACGATTCAATTAAAGCAGCAAAATGGCGGGTTCCAGATATAAAAGAACTCGCTTCTTTATTAGATTATGGTTGTGTTTCGATAAATTCACCCTTCGCAATAGACACAAAATCATTTGATCTCGTAAATAATAGTTTAAAAGTGTTTTGGAGCGCGTCCCCCTATATAAAAGAGATAACAATTCTAACTGACGATCATAACTATTCAAATAAGGCTTTTTCTGTGTTTTTTCATATCCACACAGCAATTGGCGTACATCCTATCGATATAAACTCTTCAGATTTGAGCCTTAGATTAGTCAAGTTTATAGAAAAATAAGATTTTAACAAAAACAATTTTATATTCACTTTTATTAAAGTTCATAGTCGATCATAGTTACAAAATCACTTCTGATAATTTGTTGCGATAAATCTTCTTGTTAAACACAAAATAGCTTTATATAGATTAGTCTTTTTTAAACAAAATTTGTGGCTATTCCAGTGCCTGACGTGCTTCCACCAATCCTTGTGCAAATCGAGTGGATTGTTCGTAGATACTTAATACATGCCTAATTCGTCCACGAAAAGCTGATGAAGTAGGATGCAAATAATTGATAACTGTTCTTGAAATAATATCAGGATGGTCGTAGGAATCTTCCAGTGATGCAATCCAGTCTCGGGTGGAGTTGACGTGACTAAAACGCTCGACTGTGTTGATAATATAATGTAGGTATTCATCCATGCCGCCATAATTTCTTGTGCGGATAAATTCAACAAAGTTGGCTTGTATCGACCGGCGTACAGCCCGATGAGGGATGTTTGTATCATTGATGCTGTTTTGAATTTCGTTTAATAATTCCAGTGTTCGTGCTTCGTCTATCTGTCCTCCCTGAAGAATGATCAAATTAACATTCATATCTAATGCCCAACGATACATAGCCTCCCTGTTAGCCTGTTGTCTTTGCCAACGCTGAAAATCTTGGTTGGCGGTAGTAATCGTGTGCGCAGCGCCAGCCGGTGTACCCATTGTTATGCGAGCAACTTCAGGCGACATGCGTTGTTCGAACGATGTTTCCAGCAGGTTACGATAACGCTCATCTGAAAACAGGGCGCGTGCGAATTCAGGATCATCGAGATGTCGGTAGGTCCATCTGACCCTGTCACTATCTGAACTAACAACTGCTGGAAAAAGATTGTTTTCTCTGGCGATTCGAACCCGTTCAATTTCAACGGATCGATGCCTGAACTGTGCGGCAACTTCCGGCTCATAACCCAATTCTGACAAGGTACGCTGACTTCGTCCGATCAGTTGCTGACGACTGGCCAGTGTCGCGGCTTGAATACGATAAACCAGGGGGATAAAGCCGTCGTCGGGTAATTGTGTCGTGGTATTCACATGGTTTAGCAGCTCCGTCAGAATTTGTTCCGGTGTTAACTGGTCTCTCGGATCATCAGGGCGCAAACTTTGGCTATTCCATAACAATCCTTGCCCATAAAAATTTGCCAGGGTGCTGATAATAGCTGAACGATGGCCGCTACTGGATTTATTGAATCGATTGTCAGATGCTCCCGGTGGTCGGTAAGTCACTGCAAAATCATCCATGCCGTGCCGCTGCCATAAATGCCAGGAAACCAGGCCGGCTGCATCAAGCGTTGTTGATGGAGGAACATACAGCCTTCTGCCAAAAGCGCCTTCAAGAACAAAAATAGCTAGCAGGTTCCCAGGTTGCATACCGTAGCTTTGGGCAACTACATTAAAGTCTTCCAGGTCTTGAATTCGCGATTCAAAAGTCTGTAACGCGTATTCGGTACTACCAAATCTGGCACCGACAGCCGGATCTTCCGGCCGCAAGCCTTCCAGGTTTTCAATCATTTCCTCCCGAGCTTCGTTCGCTATCTTCATCAGGAGATTCCTCTTCGCGCTGTATACGAGGACTCAGCTGTTGCTGCTGAAGAACATGAGTCAATTCGTGGGCTAACAAACGTTTACCATCGACGGTTGAAGGTTGAAATTCACCCTGATTAAAAAATATATCCCGCCCAACGGTAAATGCGCGAGCATTTAATACACGTGCTGTTGCCACAGCTTCAGAACCGGCGTGAATTCGTGTGTCGCTGAATTCAGTTCCAAAACGAGATTCAAAAAAGGATTGTGTGGCGACCGGTAATGGTCTGCCGGTATTCCTGCTACTTTTAAAGGGTGTTTGGATTTGCGGACTGATATCGGGGATTCGGCTATTCTGTAAATTAGTTTGTAATAAGATCTCGCTACAAGGTTGACTTGGTATGTGATATTTCAGAGCTGGCCGTTGGGAGTTTATAAGCCGTTCCGGTGATTCAGGCATGCGCATAATTTGACCAGCGACATGACCCGCCTGACGTTCATACTGATCATCAGCTTTACCGACTTTCAATGATGTTCCTAATGGCTGCCATACTGCTATCTGGTCATGTTTTACAGATTGAAAAGGATTGTTTTCAGATTGTGCGTAACCGGAACCGATCAGACTGTTTTGTTTTTTTTGTGACAAATTGGAGAAAAGTGATTGTGATGAATCGTTTTTTTGCTTGTTCTGAAATAGTTGAGCAAAACAGTGCATTTAATTCACCGTTGTCGGATTTGAAAGGAAATTAACTTATTTTTACAAATTTATAGAAGTTAATAAACAGATATCAAAAGAATTGTTTGTGAGTTTTCATAAATTTTCCACGTTAAATCCACCAACTGCAGAAAAACAGGTTTTAACGCTAACTTTTCATAAATCAAAAAAAGGGCTTATAGTTAAAAATCAGGGGGGCATATAATTGGCTATTAACTTATATGGGACACCCATGTAATCTATGGCAACCATTGCTTGTTCCAACGGGGCAAATGCTGGACCAATACTGGCGCGGAAATGCCGTTAATTAAATATAGTGGATGTCCCTGAGACCGATTTTAATTTAAAAAATTCACAAAGCAAGTGCCCCTGCTTTGTGAATATCAGTTCTCAACTAAAAGCTTGCGGCAGCTTCCACCGACTCATAACTGGTATCGTTAAAAACATCGCCATGAGTAGTTGCAACGTACTCTACGTCTAATGAATGGAGGTCGACAAAATCGACGAGATATTGTGCGCGCTTTTTAATTGTTGGCGCAAGCTCTGGAAATGCGCTTTGCAATCCACCAAATCCACTATTGAAAAGATCTCCAACGAAAAGCATTTTATTGCCAGGGTGATAGATTATCAGCATATCAAGTTCTTCGGCGTGACCTTCCGCTTTCGTATAAATATCTACTCTTTCTTCTCCTTCGCCTAGAGTGATTTTGTCTTCTATTGCGATGATTGATACCTCGTCGCGCGAGGACAGAGGATTAGGTTTTAAAGTGTGTGGGCGAAACAGAAGGTCTTCGTATAAATCTTTAGACCCGGCACCGATATATAAATTTCCCCCTTGCGCCAAGGCACCACGAAATCCACCTGCATGATCAAAATGATTATGGCTTAGAATTACGCCGCCAATATCTTTGCCTGGGAATTGGAGATTGATCTCTTTTAGTATAGCTTTTTGTCTTGTATTGCTCAGTGCCGCATCGAATATATATACCTTATCATCAATAAGTAGCGCGTAACTATAGTGATCAACACCTAGAATTCTTAATACTTTATTTTCATTGTCTATGAAATCGCTGAAAACAACGGATTCGTCAATTCCGTCGAATGGAAATCCCATCATGATACTACGCATGAAATATTGTGATAGAAGTAGACCACGTGCTTTTTTATTAAGATCTGGTTCATTTGGCGTTGCACCTGAAAATTCATAAAGTGATGGGGCCACATTGTCGAACTTTACATCGGTGAGGAATTCTTCACGGATAATATGACCATCGAGCATATGGATTACATGATGAGGGTAGAGTGTTTCCCCAACGGGCTTCCAGTTATTATATTTTACTTTGTATAATACATCACCAAACATTGGATCAAATTCAAGTGTTTCGGCGGATTCAGGTAACTGCGTTTCATCATCGAGTTCCAAATGAATTTTGTGACCCTGGTACACTACAGTAAAGTTATCTTTTACTGTGAGTTCTGTGACAATGGCTAATGGAGAAGATAAAAACCAGGTCTTTTGCCGGGCTGCTGCTTTTGTAGCATTCATCGGATCTGTTGGTAATCCAAATACATAGGAACCGAAGCTATTCGGCCCACCCAAAACCACGCCTTGGTCATAATTTATCACTTCAGTGAAGTTGAAGTTAATTTCGTATGCGTAGTCATTGTCGATGAGCCAATGCTGATGTAATCTATTCGCATCCATTGTCGCTGATATTTCATAGTGATAACGTGAAACCAGCTCTGAAATAGGTTCTGGATTTTCTTGAAATTCGTATGCACTACCTTCGGCCTTGTAACTGATTTGCGCCTTCGCTAATTCACGAATGGTATTTTTACCGCCCAATGCAGATAACATTAGTTGATATTGATTTTTTGAATTTGATGTAGCTATATTTTTAATGTAATTCTCTTCAATGTTACAAGCAGTTAACATGACTGCACTAACTACAACTATAACGATTAGTCGTTTTGTCGCAAGATTTCTGTATTCTTTCTGCACGATTTATTTCCTTATCTGTGGCGAAGTAGTGATATAGGTCGAATTGCTTATATATACATATATTGATAAATAACTGATACCTAAACAAACACAACAATATCTCTAAAAGTTACATAAATTTCGTAACTCATAAAATAATTCGGTGAGATAAATATAGTTGAATTCAGCGAATGGTTTAGCTAAATGATAATTTTATTGGGATTAATGTTGATCTAATTAAAATTATTCGATCAGTTAGATCGAGATTCTGAATGGAAAAGCATTTTTTATGTGCTACCTTGCTTTTTGAGTGAGGTTTCCGACGAAATATATGAAAAAATTATCGTAAAGCAGGATCTTTTTTTCATATAAATTTCAGGTTTTTCTTTGACTGCATGGAAAAACCTTTCACGATATCATCTCAAGGATGAATGCATTGGAATCGGTTCTTAACTATTGTGATGTGTTGTTCGACTTCCCCAGTAACAAATTTCACAAACAATAAAAAGTTAAAAGAGATTAGTCATATTTTGTAATTTCAAAATATTTTATGGTCGCATTGTAATTAATACTTTAGATAGGGCGATGTGATTATTGTCAAATGCTCTCTTCATATGTCTCGATAAAAGATGTGGCAAAAGGCGTTCTCGTATTGAATACATTTAGGCCTGGGAATTGGTGCAGTGCGAGTAAATTAATTATGTTATGAAATTGTATTGTCCTCTTTTTTTAGTTTAAATTATTATTAATCAAGATTTAGAAGTTTGCTTGTTCTATTCCTGGTTTTTATACACAGGGTTCCATCTTCAATTAATGACTGACCATAGGTTGAAATCATTTCCATAATATCTTTTTGCCTGGCTTCACTGGCAAAGTTAGTTGGGAACATTTTCTCTAAAACATCCAGCATGATTGAAACAGACGTTGATGCGCCAAGTAATGCAGCGATAGAGCCATCCTCTGAGCAAACCACTTCTGTTCCAAAGCGTAGTTCACCATCTCCATTTTCGTCTTTCTTTATCACCTGCACTCGTTGTCCGGCTGTAATTATTGACCAGTCAATAATATTTTCTTCAGGAAAATACACAAGGAGTTCACTAAAACGATCAACCTTTAGTTAAAGTATAGCATTTTGCTCATCGCTCAGGTTGAATGAATAACTTTCTCATGATGAGCTATTTCGTCGAGCAGCAGTAAGTTCAATAACTCTATGGTCGCTTATTAGTTGTGCTCGTCAAAAAAAGGAAAATCACTCGAGTATTGCGGGTAAAGGCTCATCATTAAAAGTTCGATGCCTAAAGTAATTAAGCATTCTGATTCTTTTTTATTGTTAATTGCAATGTGCAGCCACTTCTAAAAACGAGAGTCAAGCAATCCCGTTTAACGTCGCCGAGCACGGAAAAATCATCAAGGATAAGCAAGCCTTGGTTTGAGCGCAGCGAGTTGGAGTTGCGCTTGAGGGTTTATTCGCGCGCGGGGAACCAGACGGGCAAGTGACCGGGGGTTATTTCTTTAGCGTCGCTTTCTTTGACCAAGTAAAGAAAATGAACTCGCTAATGGGTGAAGCTAGCTTTGGGAAGTTATTTGAATCCATTTTAGAAGACAGTGTCAGTCGATTAAATTTTTAATGTAGGTATATGTTGAATTGTATTTGTATCTTTTCATTTTAAATAGAGAATCACGCAGCAATTAATCAAATTTGTGATTAAATTGTGATGATTTCGTGATAATTTAATGAGATTCCTGGTGTCAAATAGGGGGGGCAGTAATCAATGGCTTTAAGTACAAGATGTACATTCCAAGTGCAAATTCAACATTGATAAGGAGAAATCATGTGATGAATAAAAAATTATGGATCGTTTTTGCAGCCAGCTTTTCTGTTCTATCCTTAACAAACAACCCGGCATACGCACTGACCCCCTTTGAGGAACTTGGAGAGTTTCTCTATTTTGATGAAAACCTGTCTGATCCTAATGGTCAGTCCTGTGCCAGCTGTCACCATCCCACCCAAGGGTTTGCCGATCCGGATACTAACCTACCGGTATCTGAAGGTGTGATCACAGGTCGGTTTGGTGGCCGTAATGCACCGACCTCATCGTACGCAGTGTTTTTCCCGCCTTTTAAATTACAGGGCAAAAAGGCCATTGGCGGTCAGTTCTGGGATGGACGCGCGTCTACCCTGGCGGATCAGGCCAAAGGTCCTTTCCTGAATCCCGTGGAGATGAATAATCTGAAACCGGGTGAAGCAGACTATGTAGGTAAGGCGAGAGTTCTTCAAGACATCGTTGATTCTGATTATCAAGCGCTGTTTACACAGGAATGTGGCGCTGTTGATCTCAATAGCGAACAAAGTATCAATATCGCTTATGATTGTATGGCCGATGCCATTGGGGCATTTGAAAGTACACCCATCTTAAGCCCATTCACCTCCAAGTTTGACGCAGTTATGGCGGGCACTGAGCAGTTCACTGAACAGGAAGAGCAGGGCTTTGCTTTGTTCAGTGGTAAGGCCAAGTGTTCCCATTGCCATTCCACCAGCACGCCGGATGGTGCAACAGCCGCTATCTTCACAGACAACGAGTATCACAATATTGGGCTGCCTGTTAATCCTGAAATTGCCACGCTGATTGGCGAACCACAACCGGTAGATCTGGGACTTGGTGGACGTTCTGACATTCCGCAGGAGCCGCGATACAGAGGCAAGTTCAAAACTTCGCATTTGCGGAATATCGCCCTGACACCACCCTACATGCATAATGGTGTGTTAGAAACCTTGAGCGAAGTGGTCGATTTCTACAACACCCGTGATATTGAAGGCATGTGGCCGCCTGCTGAAGTACCTGAAAACCTGGACAGCAAATTCATCGGTGATTTAAAGTTAACCCCAGAGGAAGTGGCTGCCATCGTGGCCTTTATGGAAACCCTTACCGACGGTTATACACAATAATCAGTAGATAATTTGTCATAAGTTCGCGGGCGGCTGAAAGGCCGCCCTTTTTTACATTATATCACTGCTGTCCCACATTTTTAAAACCCAGCCATCTTAATCTGGCGTGGATCAAATTTGGGTGGCGGTGGTTCTTGTCGTAAAAGCGCCAATAAATCTCTTCTCTCAAATAAATTCAACTGTAG